>OGFK01000042.1_pt1 | contig 125781 bp, 123 predicted proteins | sample 1570931 | NCBI WGS metagenome assembly OGFK01 (sample SAMEA2581935, study PRJEB24529) | metagenome | biome: Human gut stool | place: China | collected 2011
AGTTTTTAAAGAACTTTTCGTTGCTGCCGTAGCAGCGACAAGATCGAAATTCTATAAAACTTCATTTCGTCTTGTCAAGAGCTTTTCGAAAATTTTTTGTTTTCTTTTCGCTCTTCTCATTTTCGGGCGATAAAAAAGAGTCGTTGGTCGCGACTCATTTTTGGCTTCCCGTCAAACGAGGTTGCGAATTATGATCGCCTCCGACTCTTTTGTCAAATATTTTTTGTGCGTTTTTTCCTATTTTCTTCCGGATATACTCTAATACATTGTTTTTATTCTCTTTTTATTTTCTTTTTCACCGCCTCAGAAAACGCACCTGAGCACACAAACCGCCTTCTTCACGGTTTGTCAACGTAAGTTCCGCGCCGTTGAGCGCAGCCATGTTTCGAGCAATGCACAGTCCCAGCCCCGTTCCACCCGTCGTACTGTTCCGGGAAGATTCAAGTCGATAGTACGGTTCAAAGACGGTTTCAAGTTTTTCTTCAGGAATGCCCGGTCCGTTATCCCAAACCGAAATGACGACTCCCTCCGCGTCCTTTTGCAAAACAACCTTTGCTTCGCCAGCATATTTATTGGCGTTGGAAATCAAGTTCTCAAGGCAACGGCGCAAGCACAGCGTTCTCGCGCTGACAACCACCGTCTCTTCTTCACCGATTCCTTCACACTGCAACGCAACCTTGCCGCCCACATCGGTCGTATCATCAACCAGACTCTGCAAAAACGACACGAGTTCAAGTCGAATCGGTTTTTCCTTGGTGGTCAAACTCCTCGCAAATTCCAACCCTTGCACGATGATTGAACTCATTTCAGTAGTCGTCGCCTGCAATTTCTCCCGAAGTTCCTGCGGTTCAACCCTTTCCAAACGCAGTTGAAGTTTGGTCAGCGGCGTTCTCAGATCATGTGTCATTGCGGAAATCATGCGATTGCGCTCTTCAAGATTCCCCAGCACCTGCTCACGCATGAGGTTGAAAGAATGCGAAGCGTTTCGAATTTCATTCACGCCCTCTTCCGGCAAAGGATCCACCAAATCGGGACGATGCCCAAACATCTCGACAGCTGAACCCAGTTTTTCAATCGGTCGAGTAAAGCGCCGAACCATGACCACGGCAAGCAACAGCATCACCACCGATTCCAGAAGAACGAACAATCGCTGCGACCAGACAACGGCACGATCATCCACATCGTGCGGCGTTGTGATCCGCAACCACGATCCGTCGCTCAATTCCACTGCCACTTCAAGACTCGGTAGATGCTGCGGAAGAAGCGTTTTTTCTCCCTCCATTCGTCGCACAGCGATTGTCGGAGCCGTCATGCCCGCTTCCTCAAACACACTGCGAATCAAGGAAAGCTGCCGCATCAGATGGTGATCCGTGCGTCCCCATTCAGGAGCCTTATTCGAAATTCCAAGCGTTTCTTTAACAAAGCCCGAAGAATTCGCGTCGCTCATTCGAGCCAAAGTAGCGTCACGCTGAGCGGCCGGCATCGAATTCAGAAGCGTCCAATACGAGGCCAGGTGTTCCGCACGCGTTTGCTCGGCCTGCTGAACATACAGCCACTGCACGCTGCAGACCACGGCAAAGTTGGCGACCTGGAAAAGCACAATGCCGCCGATGATGAGCGTCAGGAGCTGTCCTGAAAACGAATCGAGGAATTTGAACAATCCCTTAAAGCGCATCTTTAGTCCTCTGCTTTGCTTACAGGCACAACCAGCATGTAGCCGTCGCCTCGCAAAGTGCGAATAAGCGAAGCGTTGCGTCCGCTGTCACGCAACTTCGAGCGCAGTCGGCTGATCTGAACGTCAATGCTGCGATCATACGTATCGGACCTCGATCCCATCCGATCGAGAATCATGTCCCGGGTCAAAACCCTACGCGGATTCATCAGGAAGTACTTCAAGAGCTTGAATTCGTTGGCGCTCAGCGCCACAGCGACATCGTTTTCGTCGATCAAATGGTGCGCAGCCATATTGATGCGCCAGGGACCGAATTTCCAGATCTCGGCAACCTCTTCGGGAACGTGCATCGTTGTATGTTGCGTTTCCGACATGCCGGACATTGAAGAACGCCGCAGAAGCGCCCGAATTCGAGCTACCAACTCGCGCATCTCAAAGGGCTTGGCAAGGTAATCATCCGCTCCGATTTCAAGACCCACCACACGATCGGCCAATTCACCCAACGCACTCAGAAAAATGATCGGCACGGTCTCAAAACCAGATCCGGGAACTCGCAATCGCTTGCAGAGAGAAAGCCCATCTTCACCGGGCAGCATGATGTCGAGCAAAATCAGGCTCGGTTTGCGTCGCGACAGGGCGTCGAACAATCCCGCTCCATCACGCACCGCGCACGTTTCAAAGCCCAGAGCATGGAGGTTTTCTTCGAGAAGTTCAGCGATTTCCGCCTCATCTTCCACGATCAAAATCAAAGGCGCCGGTGTGGTCATAGAAATACTTCGTCCGAAAAAAGCTTGAAACGATGATAGCAACCGAGTCCGACAAACTCTTGCAGCCCTGCAACATTTCTGAAAGGTTGCAGAGCAGGAACGGAAAAAAACTGAAATACCTCCGAAAGATGCGGTTCCTAGCATGTGAATCACGTTCTTCCCAATTCGCATTTTCTCCATTGGAGGCAATCAATCATGTTCAAAACTACTGTTCTTCTGGCTGGCTTTGCCGCTCTTTTTGCCGCTCAAGGTGCTCTTGCGGCCGGTCATGTCATTGAGCATGCCGGCGACAAGCCCTCCGTTGTCGGTTCTTCCAAAATCTTCACGGGCAAAGTCCGTCAAGATCCCATTGCAAGCGCCGATCAATACAGCCACAACGGCATCACGGTCGTCACTTTCGAACCGGGAGCCCGCACGTTCTGGCATTCGCATCCGGCAGGACAGCGTCTGTTGATCGTCTCGGGAAAAGGCTTCGTGGGTACCGCTGACGGTGTCACTCACGTTGTGCGAGCCGGCGACTATGTCTGGTGTCCTCCCGAAATTGAACATTGGCACGGCGCAACACCCGATACTGCTATGTCGCACATCGCCATGACCAGCAACAAGGACGGCAAAACGGCTGTCTGGGGTAAGGCCGTAAGCGACAAGGAATATGCAGAGTTCTCGGCCAAAGCCTTCGATGCGCTTAAGAAATAAGGAGTCGACCATGACAAAACTCTCTTTTGTCCGCCAAGTCACCGTTGCCACCCTTTCCGTTCTTCTTTGCTCAAATCTTTGGGCAGCTTCCTCCGACACGCTCGCACCGCGTCAACGCGCCATCGTTGCGATCGCTGCACATACCGCCAATGGCGATCTCACCGCCCTGGAACGCAACCTTGTGGAAGGACTACAGGCAGGCCTGACGGTCAACGAAATCAAAGAAGTGCTCATTCAGCTCTATGCCTACACCGGGTTTCCACGCAGTCTCAACGCTATTCACACGTTCATGCGAGTGATGGACGAACGCACAAAAGCCGGTATCAATGATCCCGACGGCAAAGAACCCTCTCCCATTCCCGTCAATCTCAACAAAGACGAATATGGGGCAAAAGTTCGTGCCAAGCTCGGCGGTCGTACTGAGATTCCGCCTCCGTCGGGCTATCAACTTTTTGCACCGGGAATTGACACGTTTCTCAAAGAGCATCTCTTTTGCGACATCTTCATTCGTGACAACCTCGACGCACAAAGCCGTGAGCTTGCAACCATCGGAGCCTTGGGCGGCATGACCGGCACCGCCGGCCAAATGAACTTCCACTTCAACGCCGCAATGAACACCGGTACCACAGCTGAACAGATGCGTGATTTCGTCAAGGTGATTGAAATGGAAGTCGGTGCCGACTACGCCAAGACGGCTCAAGGCGTTCTTAACAAGGTACTGACGAAGCGTAGCGCTAATGCAAAGTAACGGCCGGCAGTCTTGCGCGTACTTCGTACTGACAACACCTCAAGCACCTCATTGAGCGTTAGGTGCCGCACCGAGCCGAAAGCCTTCGCACAAAAGGCCTTCGGCTCAAATATGGAGAAAACCATGTCTACAGAGAAAGGTTTCGACTTCGAGCATCCCATTCACTTCGTTGAACGCAGAAAACTTCTTCAAACCGCTGCTGCAGTAGCCGCTGTCGGCGTCTTGCCTGTCAGTGCAGCCTCCGTGCCAAAAAAAATAACGGTTGTCACCGGCAGCCCGCACCGTCGAGGCGCTTCCTTTTTGTTAACTGACGAGTTCATTCGAGGCGCCAAGGAAGTCGGCGCCGAAATCTACCGATTCGATGCGGCCTTCAAGCGCGTCACGGCCTGCAGCGGCTGTGATCATTGCGGCCTGGGCTCTTCGCCGTGCGTCTATCGCGACGATATGTTTGAGCTCAATCCTCATCTCATCGATTGCGATCTTGTTGTTCTGAGCACACCTTTGTACTACTTCGGATTTTCCGCTCAACTCAAGCTCGTGATCGACCGCTTCTACGCCATCAACAGTCAATTGCACAGTCCTCGCCAAACAGTCTTGCTTGCCGCGGCCTGGAACAACAACGATTGGACGTATACCGCTCTGGAGTCACATTACGAAACCTTAGTTCGATACATGGGCTGGACCGATGTCGGGCGAGTCGTTGCTACGGACAGCGGCACCCGCGGCATGTGTGAATCAACCGATTTTCCCCAAATGGCTTACGAGCTTGGGAAAAAAGTCAGCACTCGATAAAACCGAGAAATTGCCATGAGGATTGTTTCTTGCTTCGAAACCGCCGACCCTCTGCTCAATTGGACTCGGCGCATGCGCCTTGATGCGGTTCTGCTGCTACTCTTTTTCGTTGTCATGTGCGACCGTCTCACGCAAAACCCGCTACATGAGGCCTTGGGCACGGCAAGTCTTCTCATCGTCTGCACACATTTGCTTGTCAATCGCACCTGGCTGAGGCAACACTTCGGAGCATGGTTCGGCATGGCAGTCAGGCGCCCACGCCGTCCGTCAGTCAAAAACCGTATCAGCACGATTTCCAACGTCGTCTTGCTTGCGACCTTTGCCGCCTCCTTCATCTCAGGAGTAATGTGCTCGCAAACTCTGTTTACCTCCGTCACGCCACAGGTTTAGCGCATGGATCTTTCCCATGTGGCGCTTTCTCTGTGGTTCTTCTTAGCTGCTGCCGTTCATGTCGGACTGCACGCGCGGCTTGTCCTGGGTAAGTGGGAAACGTCTCTGAGAACTCGAGTTCCCGGGTGGGTAGTCGTCTTCGGCAAGTACGGAATTTTGGCGATATTGATCGTGTTGTCCGTTCAGATTTGGATTCGGCGCGATTTTGCCTTTCTTCTGATGTGCGAAATGTCCTACATCACGGTCGCGCGAGACGAACTCTTTTTCGCGATGACGGTTGATCTGGCGATCTTATTCTGTGCCGTTGCAGTCGTTGTTTATGCGCTCGCCGTAATGGTTTACGGCCGGAACTGACGCAAAAAAAAGGAGACATACCGAATCTGTACATCTCCTTTTCCTGGAATTTCGTGGTCGGCGGCGGGACTCGAACTAACCTGTATTTACAGTGGTTCTAAAGCGCCCTATTTCATATTACTACCCTTGTTGCTACCAAAGATTCAGTTGCTTGGGTGAAGCTTCACTACTGCGTCGTGCTTCGTTGCGCTGTCTCGAGCCACTTTTTCACATCGCTCAACCAAGCTTGCGCCTCTTGCGAGCAAGCTTGTACATCCGGCAAGCAACTTTCTTTCAGATGCACAGGAAGCGGCGCTGCTTTTGGACAGTTTACGCTCAAGGGCAGCAGCTTGGTTGCGCACCCGCTCAACGTCATCACGCAGATCGACAGACTCAGCGCGAGCACGCTCAAGCGCATCCCACGCGTCTGCGAGCTGCTTGGCTTGACTCTGTTCTTTTGCTCGATACTCATCAGTCTTTTCCTTCATGGCCAGGGCATACTGTGCTTGCAGGTTGGCAATATCAGCCTCGTAAAGTGCGGCCGCATACTTGTAGCCAGCACCGAAAATAAGAAACCCCGCCACAGCACACGTAGCCACTTTTAGCCAAGTGTTCATACTGCCACCTTAAGCCCGGCGAGCTCAGCGCCTTCCTTCCATGTTTCGAGACTGATGTTGTCTGCTGCCGAACCGTTCTCGTGATAAGCAATCGCGCGTGCCAGATGAAGATAGACCTGCGGATTGCCGTCAAAGGCCAGAGGATGATCCGGCGCAACACCAAGTCGGTCACACACGTGCTTGATATAAGCATCCGTGTTGTTCTCCACTGGCGGCGCCCAGCGGATGATGATTTCTCGCACCGTCGAAAGGCCATACTTCGTGTGGTACGTCATCAGAGTGCGGATCAAAGCTCGGCAACCGTAGTCCATGCTCGAGAACGTGCAAAAACGTTCGTCGCTTCCAGGCAACTCCTGTCCTTCCCAAACTTCGCCCGTCTTGTCGATGTTTCCCGGGTTGTTATTTCTGAGGCCGCGCGTCGGCATTTGTATCTCCTTCAATTTTTTCAACTGTGTCTTCGAGGCGGTGATTCAAAGCTCCGATCAAGCGTCTAAGGATCGGAGGGATCGATTGACCGTACCCCGCCTTCTCAAGGTTCTCGATGATCGACGCAAACTCTCCCAGGCCATACATACAGATGACCATCGTTTGAAAGATCGACACCCCAATGACTGGTTCAAAGAGCACGTCAAGACCGTGTGAAAGGCCGCAGACGGAAATGATGAGAACCTTCCTTAAAACACCATCCCGTAGGATGCTGGAGTCAAAATCTCCGGTCTTTGATGCGGCCACCCAGCCCGTAATAAAGTCAATGGCGACAAAGATCGCTAGCCACCAAACCAAAGGCCAGATCGCTTCCGTGAAAGCGAAGCCCCAGATCGCCCCGGCCAGAGACCCTATGGCCGTGATTGATCGATCAAGCCCGAGACTCGAAAAATAGGCGGCAATATCTGAAACTCTCTGGATCATTCCTTTTCCTTCTGTTCAAACCCTGACCCTTTAAAAGGGTTGAAGTACGCCCAATGCTGGCAGTACGGGTCAGAGTCCACATCTCCCCACATCTTCCAGCCTGCACCAATCCGGACGCACTTCCAGTGGCCAAAGATCTGGTAGTGATAGACGTAGTAGATCTGCCAGCAAATCAGCTTCCCGTCCCGTTCCATGTACCATCGACAAAGGCCGCTCACACCAGACTTGTCGCCAATCTCAGGGTTCCCTTCATGCCAAGCCAGATCACCCGTCCGGTAATGACGCCGAGCACGTAGTAGTTGAAGCCATAAGCCGAGTTTCTGAAGAGCCATGCACAACGGCGCATCCATGTCCAAAAGACCCCGTCACGTGGCCATCGCTCTTTGTGACCACGGTCGCCATCACAGGTGTTATCAGGCGTCTGGAACATCCAGAGCCACTTCGGAAGCCAGCCATCGTCTTGGACGAAGTAGGCTAAAAGCGGAGACAAGAGCTTTGCGAAAAGTTCAAAAGGAACCCCGATCAGAAGGTATAAAAACCACTTCAAATAAGCCATCTTCAGGCACTCCTACAAAAATTAAGGCTCCCCGCTACAACTCAAGGAGCCTTACAAATGGCACTTACAACCAAGCAAATCCAATCTTTAAAACCGCGCGAATCGCGCTACTCCATAGCAGACGGAAACGGCTTGACCTTAAGAGTCCAGCCATCCGTATCCAAGTCCTGGGTTTTCAGGTCACACCATTCCGGTCGCATCACAGACGAAACCATCGGCCATTGGCCTGAGATGAGCTTGAAACAGGCTCGGAAGATACTCCGAGCCCGCGTTCCTAGACTTCCGGCTTCTTCGGCCACATAACATCAAGCGGGAACCCCTCTTGCTGCGGCACATCGCGCAGTGCCTGTCGGTATGCCTTGACAGCCTCAAGAGTTTCCGCGTTCATCGGATAGTCCGGCATTAGCAAAAAGTCTGTTTCTGCAAGCAGCGCATCGCGCTTGGCGCGAGCATCGGCTTCGAGTTCTTCGTTTGTCGGCTGGTACCCCGGCAATGGCGTAAAGCTCTCGATTTGCTGCCCGTCTGCGCTAACCTTGACAGTTAACGGCGACGCCTGCGCCGCTTTATCTCCGAAAATCTGCTCGATCTCTTCAGCGGGAATTTCCTTTGCCTCCTGTGCAATCCACTGCGCCGCCTCTTCATCGGATGCGGCATTTACGCAAATCCATTTTGGCGTGTAATCGGGATTAGCGACTTTCTTTCTCACCAAGTTCGTTACAGGAACGGATACCTGTTCTTTAGTCTCTTTTCCCTCTTCGTCAACACGAACTATCGTTTCAGTTTCATAGCTCGTTTCTTCGACCTCTTGAAAGATTTCCCGCTTATTGTAATTAGCGTCAACAATAAAAACTCTAAGCATTTGTCACCCCGAAAACTACGATACTCATATCAGAGCATCCGTTTAAATTCATGGTAATCGTTACGGTCTCTTCCGCAACCGTCCTTGCAAACATATTAAAAGATCGATTTTGCGGGTTGAAAATTCCAATCTGTTCATTATTGGTTAACCCGGTAAAGTCATAAGTAGCCGTTCTTGATATGTCTGAAAGCCCGTTGTTTGTATCTAACAAAAGAAAAAGTGTCTGCCCGACCACTAAGTTATTAATCGTTACCACCACCGGGCCGCCCGGTGCCGATCCTGTTTCTCGCCACGCAATCGGTCTCACTATTTTGTCGTCAATACTCTGAATCTGATCGTTGACAAACTTTGCCGTGGCGACTTCGGTATTTATGGCCGTGCTTGGCGTATTAGCAGCTAAATTTGCGGCAAAAGAACCGTCTGCATAGTCCCAAAATTTGATGAAATTCAACCAAGCGGTGTTGGTTCGGTTTCGCCCGATTAGCTGAACGGTTCGATGCCCTTCCGTGTTAGCCGTTGTTTCCAAGCCAATCCACCGATGCCCGTCAGCATCGAGTACTTGAGCAAGCATCTTGTTCGAATCACTAGTTCGGCTCGTATCGCCAAGGCGGATACCGCTCCAATTTGCACTCTGAATCAGTGTATTTGCATTGCTAACGACTGGACTTCCGAACGTTTTCGAGCCGTTGATGGTTTCAGAACCAGTCGTATGCACTACGTCTGTGCTGTTTTTGATTCGGTCATTAACAAATTTAGCAGTTGCCGCCTGAACGCCATTCGCATTGCTCGGCGTGTCAGGAACATTCATATACTTTGTTCCATTGTCATCAAAGCCGATTTCGAATGTCGCGTAATCGGTTCCCCCCGACGCTGTTGATTTAGCCGTGCCAAATTGCAAGCATGTTTTGTTAGTTGTTTGTTGCCAGTATTTAATCAGCGCGGCTGTTTTGCCATTTTTATCAACAAGCGTTAAAGGGAAATTTTGAATCGGATCAGTTTGCGGTGGGACGTCTCTATCTAAATTGGCATACTGTTGTCTGTAGGCTGTAGATCCTTTAACCGTAAAAGTACCCGTATTTGTAACGTCACCCGTCAAATCCCCGCCCGTAAGCGGCAATGCCCCGATATTTTGGAGCGCTTGCGTCTTTTGCTCGGCAGTTAGGTTTTGAGCCTGTAGGAAACTCACCAACCCGACCGCATTGATATTTTGATCTAAAATAAGTCTTCGCCACGGTTGCCATTCACCGTGTTTTGTTCTTATATAAAACGTATCTGCACTCAAAGTGCGTATAAAAAATTGAACCGCGTAATTTAATTGTTTGTTTGCATAAACGACTAAAAAGCCCGCAACATCTCCGAAATCGCCTCCATTCTGATACGTACCGCTTATACGCCAAACACCCGACTTAGTTCCATATTCATTAAAGTCAATGTCGGTAACAGCATCACAATTGCCGATTTGCCCGCGGTCGCCCGCGAAATCTGTAGAGCTGCCGTGGATGGCAATGTCATCAACTGTGGCTTTTCCGGTTACTTTCAATAACCCACCGACATTCACGTCACCGTTCGCCTGGAGCGCTTCCAGAGTCGTCTTACCGTGGGCAACCAGGTTTCCGGAAACATCTCCGTTGCCATTAAGGTCAAGCTCTGTCGCCGTGACCTTTTTGGCAGAGACAGCCTGCAAAGTGGTTGCGCCATTGACCTTCAGCGTGCCACTAGCCAAAATGTTCGTCGCATTGACGGCGGCCAAGGTGGATGTTCCGGTCGCCGTGATGCTCGTGACATTCAAACCGCCTTGCGCATTCAAGGATCCCTTGATGGTGACAGCTCCGCCCACCACAAAAGTCCCGGACACATCACCATTGCCATTGATGTCGAGATTCGTGCCAGTGACCTTGCCAAAGCTCACGTCGCCAAAGCGGGTCGCGGCAGTCAGCCCTTGATCAACCGATTCAGGAGCGTTTCCGGATCCCGTCCGGATCAGCTTGCCGGCCACTTGATCGGCCATTAGCTGCTGGTAGGTCTGATCAGCAACAGCCACCTTGTCGGACGGCATAGCGTCCGTTGACATAAGTTCGGACGAAAAAAAAGCGCGTTCGGACGCGCTGTAGTAGTAAGCCATACTTTACCTCTCAGTAACCGATAGCCATCCAGTAGCTCGAAACGCCTCCATTGCCGTTGTGCTTGAAGGCCGCGTTTCCTCGCTTGAGTGTCGAAAGTGCAAAGGTCGGTGCGAAGTTCCCTTTTGCTTCAGCCACCGCAAAGACCGCTTTGCTCGGGAAGGCCACCGGAAAAGCGATCACACTGTTCCCATTCGATGCCAGCGTCGCCTGACCCCACTGCAGAATCAAACCGTTCGGTAGCTTCTGCATCCCCCAGTCACCGTGCGCCTTCAAAAAAGCAGCCAGAAGGTTTGCCGGCGTCAAAGCCTTGGTCTGATCCTTGCCGGCAGCCACTTCGGAAGATGTCGCAATGCGAATCAGACCAGTTCGCCCGGTCGTAGCTGTGCGGGCAGAAAGGGACGCGCAGGTGACAACACGTGTGGCATCCGTGCCCGTGATCGTCTCATCGTTCGTGGCAAGCTCGACCACGCCCAACGTTGACGTCGTCGCCGGCGGGTTCAGAAGGTTGCCGTCACCAAAAATGACCTGGTCGGCGCTGAAGTCTGTAACTGCAATGTCAATGGCCAACATCGAAATGGACATCGCTGACTTTTGCAGGATAGGTGTGTTCTGCGAGTAGACCGCAAAAAGAGTGCCCTTGTCGGTATACAGCCCAACTTCGTAGACCGTATAGGCGTCATCCGTACTATCCTGCACCGTGCAGTGGATAATATTGTCGGCCACTGCACCGCCGGCGACCGTTGTCAGTCGCTTAAACTCGGCCTGGAGCTGAGTCTGCTCAGGTGTGGCCGTGTACTGCCCGGTCCCGTATCCGACTTCAGTAATCAAAACGGCATCTGTGCCGGCTTGCGACGCGGCCACTACCTCATCGAGGCCGGCCTGCGTGATGATCATCTTCAATTCGTTTGCAGTATCGTGCATCGCTTAATCTCCCAATGGCAGGACTTGCGGAGCATCCGGCTCCGAACCACCCTCAAGTTCTTCGACTCGTGCCGCCAGCTCGGCAATCGTCTGGTTCAAAGCGTCGATCACGGTCTTTAAAGTGGCTGGCGTCACAAACTTGGTGGTCGACGTGCCGACAGAAACCTCTTCGGCACTTGCCGCGCGGTCATCCACGGCCGCCTTCGTAGTGGCCGGAGAAACAGCCGTCGTTTCGTCTATACCGGCCTTAGCCTCGTCCGGAGTCGCCAGGCGCACCGTGCCCGCCTGTTCTTCCGTCGCAGAAGCAAAAGCATTGTCAAAAGCCGCCTTGACGGTGGCCGGCGTCATCGCCTTTGTCGCATCAGTCCCGGCTTTTGCTTCGGTTTCTGTGGCAAGCTCCACAAGACCTTTTTTGCCGGTGCCGGCCTCAATGGCCAGAACCGACTTCGGAGTCAGGAAAGACGTCGTGGACGAACCACCTGCGGCCACTTCGTCGCTCGCAGCCCGGGCATCGACTGTAGCCTTCAAAGCCGCTGGCGTGACAGCTTTTTCGGCGTCCGTGCCGGTCTTAGCCTCGTCTGCCGAGGCCGTTTTGATCAAGCCTGCACGCGTATCCGTCGCCAAAAGCTTTGCCAAAGCCGACGGCGTTACGGCGCGCTGCGAGTCAATGCCGGCAAGCGTCTCGGCTTCCGTGGCCAGCTCGCAGATGCCTGCATTCTCAGTCGTGGCCGCTGCAAAGCTGTACGTCATGCCCTCAAACGTGATCGATGCCGAGTCAATCCCGTCAAACTTGATGTCAACCGACAGCAGAGCCTGCGACGTCGAGACCTTCTGCAAGATCACTGACTGCTGCGAAGTCACTGCAAAGAGCGTTCCGTCAGCCAGATACAGACCGAACTCGTAGACCGCGTAGGAATCTTCGGAGTCGTCTCGGATCGCCACATGGATGGTGTTGTCTCCGGTGTCCCCGCCCTCGATCACATCGATCTGCTTGAACTCGGACTGCAAAGCTGTTTGCGTTTTGCTTGGCGTGTAGCGTCCGGATCCCAGCCCGATCTTTGTGATCTGGACGGCAGCCGTACCCGTGGCCTCGCCGTTGACAATCGCCGCCAGTCCGGCGTTTGTAATGATGATTTGCATATAACCTCTTATGAAGCTGTGGCCACAAGGCAGCGCGACACGATGACTCGCGCACCAGCGGCAAGACCGATGGCTCCATCGGCATCAAGAGAAGTGATTGACTCGGAGCGGATCCGTGCAAAAGCGACAGGGCGAAGATAGGCACACATGCCCATGCCTCCGCCGACCTGCTGCTGGATCACAAAGGTGTAGTGACTACGCACAGGCTTGGCGTCATCAATGAGACGGATCAAATCCTCTTGCATCTCGGCGTCGAGCACACCCTCGATCTTCCCGAGCGTGGCGTAAATCGTGAACGTGTGGGGCGTCCCTTTCGGATCCGTCTCCCACCATTCCTTGATGGTTGCCGCCGACTGGATGGAAGCCAGCGCGTCGCGCACTGCCCTGACCGTCCCTTTTTTGCGCTTTTCCGTGACCACATTCTTGACCACCGAGCGTTTGAGCTCGATCGGCCAAGAGTCTCGCCAGACCGACGCATCCCACGCATAGGCCAGATGGTCAAGCTGCTCACTCGAGAGTCCGTCGATGCTCACGTAGATGCTCGGAAGATCCAGCGCAGCCGTCACCTCTTGAAGCAAAGGATCAAGCGCCTTGCCTGCGCTACTGACCGACTTGTCCCGATTAATCGAATCGGGGACAAGATCCAGCAGCGAAGTTTGATCGAGGGTCTTACTCATCTTTGTATCCCTCATAAACGACGCTGACCTTCGTGCACTGCGCCACCTGCATCGCTTCGAGCTTCTTCCATGCAGCAGGTTTCATCTTCGAGTCGTCGACTCGTGAAGCGCCGGCAGCAAAGACCAGCTGCAAGAGCTTGCCGGGCGTGATGTCCCTGCCGATCTTCGTTTGCTGCCAGAGGCGATATTGCTCGACTGCCGCCTCAACATCGGCCTGGATCTGAGCGGCCTTGCTCGAATCCTCTTGATTGATCCAGTAGTGCAGCTCGATCTCGTAGTTCGAAGCCGTCGGCGCCTTGACCACCACGTAGTCGGTCAGCGGTCGAATGTTTTCGTCGGAAAGATGTTCTTCGATCTGCTCAAGCGTGTCTTCGGTCGGAAGCGTGCCATCGGTCAGCAAGACATAAACATCAACTTCGCCAGGCGTGGGCGAGTCGACTTTGACGTCGATGATCGCCGGCGACACACTCTTTGCGTGATAGACGTAGGCCTTTTCGGGGCCAGCTACAGAAAAAGAGTTCGGTGCCAAGCGGATTCGATCGGCAAAGTCCGGATCGCTTTCGGCATCCGCGCCACCCGTCGTGATCGTCGTGTTCTGCGCCCCGGACACAAAAGTCATCGGCGTCACGATCGTGCTGATCTGCCCTGCGAGGTAGTCATTGCCGACAGGCCCGGCCACCGTGCAAGATGCCGAGACTTCGCCCGTCGTCTCACCGATGGGAATCAGAAGATCTTCATCGGTCTCGAAAGTCACGACGCCATTCGTCACCTGCGTCCCTGCCGGAATCGTGTAGACGGATCCGAGAGCCTGCGACAGCGTGAACTCGATCGTCGTCACAGCCTTGCTTTCGGCCATGCGCTCGACAGCCAAAAGCTGACCGAGAGCGTCAAGGTATCCGCCCTGCGCATAGCTCAGAAGGTTCTGCTGTGCCGCCAAATTGATCGCGGTTCGCTGCTGGATGATGACGTCAGCGATCGAGAGTAAAAAAAGGCGGCGAGGATCGCCCGCCGCTAAAGTGTCACCGCTGGCCTGTTCAAAGCCTGTGATGATCTGGGATCGGATCGTCTCCGCATCCGTCTCAAGAAAGTTGACCGGAGCCAACCCCCACCGTGGAATCGTCTCTGCCATAAGGCTATTCTCCAATCGAAACCGTTACAACCGGTTTCAAAATCCCATCCAAAGAGTCTGCTTGTGAACTTTTAAACTCAACCGACTTCACCTTTGCCCGAGGCTCGTATGTCTCAATTGCGTCGATGATTTCCGACTTCATTTGCATCTGAGCCACAGCCGTCGGAGCATCCAGGTACTGCCAGGACAATCCAAAATCTCGGTCCAAAGGCACCGACCCCTTTCGAGTCGCCAAGATCGTCCGGACGTTCTGGAGAATTTCGACCACTTCGGTCTCCGGCGCAAAGTTCACATCCGAGTCCAAGCTGACAACAAAGTTCATGCAGCCTCCCGCAAGTTGATCGTCACGTCTGCCGACACACAAATCCCCAAGCCGCTGTGATGCTTTCTGTTCTCCGACATCGATTCAATAATGAATTTGCCCATGTAATCGGGACCGATCAGAAGCCGCTGCGGCTCATGTAGCTCCATCATCTCCCGCAGAGCGACCAACGCCGCCAAAGGCGTAACTCCGAGTGCCGAATTCAGCTGAATCGAAAAACTGACCTGCAAGAGTTCCGGCCCGATGTATTCGAGCTTTGGCTTTTGACCGATCACTTCATGCGTGGCCCATCGGTCTGAACGTTCGACCTGAAGGTCCTTAAACGTCATCACCACCGACGAGCTGCACACAAATGGAATCATTCCCAGTAATCCCAATGCGCTTGCCATTCCCATTTCCTTTAGTGAGGTTCAGACGTCTCTCCGTGCGGAGCAGTGTGCGTATGGCTGTTGAGGCTGATACCGCTTGCCACCACGTCTCCGGTTGCCGTCAGCGTGCCGTTGAGCTGGATGTTGCAGTTGGCCACCACACCACCGCCGCCAGTCACCGTAAAGCCGCCCTGGCCTGTGATCAAACCCTGGACCGTGATGTTTCCTGTGAAAAATGTGTCCGGCGCGTCAATCGTCACTGACTTTGACGCATGGATAGTTGCCGTCGTGCAGTTGACCGTAACCGAGTCCGGCACCGTGATCGATCCTTTTTGCTGGTCGAAAACGATTTCAGTGCCGGCAATAGTCACCGTCAGCGTGTGCGCTGCACGGTCGTAGCAGATCCGGGTGCCATCTTTAAAGACCACCGTGCGGCAATCAGCCGTTGTCTCGGGAGGCTCAACATCGCCCGCATAGAAAGAGCCGATGATCACACCGTCCTCAAAGCCATCGCTACGAAAAAGACACAGCACATCCTCTCCGATGTCCGGCATCTGGTAATCCCGATTGCCCAGCGAGTTGCGCTGCATGATCGGAAGATCGTAGGTGACCATCGAGTTCTCGTCATCGAAAATGACTCGAGCCGTGCATTTGACCGGATTGATCGAGCTGACTTCGCCAATCTTGAAATTGTCAAACTGCATCAATATTCCCTGTTGACACGCCGCAGTTGCAGGCTTGTCGTGTAGCCCCCGCCGCCAACGTCGTGCGAAGATGATTCGATAATGAAATTGCCATCAAAGCTTCCAAAACCCTCGCAGGCGATCACGCACCCGGCCAAAAGCGAGGGATCACCAATCACCGTCAAGCTTCCGGTGACTCGACGCAGGTTGACTTTGCGAAGCGTAGCCTTGGCAAGACGTTCGGCTTCGGCCTTTGAAGTCACGCGCTTGCGCACGCGGTACTCTTGGCCAGAAGAATCGACATTCGGATCCGTATAGCTGTAGTAGTTGATCGCAGGGTTCTTCTGTGCCCGGTAGTCAGGCGTTCGAAGCTTCTCAAGCTCTTCGTCCACCGTGCCGGGCTTCTCAGGCGTCTTGGAAAAGTCGTAGCCACCAGCGGAATCCTTCGACTTCTTTTTCATGTCACGCCACGCCACCACGCACGTCTTGTAGGTCTCTGACTGCTGTGAGCTGAAAGACCATGAAAGCACGTCCGAAACGCCCAGCGTGATCGCCTTGATCGGCTCCTTTGTCTCGTAAGACCGTTGATCGAAGATCACGATCTTCTGGTCCGTGACTTTGATCGAAAAGCCTTCGTCTTCGCAAAGTCGCTGAAGAAAAGCCAAATTGCTCTCCTCTTTTTGATCTCTGCGGTCATACTGCGGGTCTTCCTCGACATCAAAAAAGAGTTGCAAGCCATTTTCGGCCGCAATCTCTTCCGCGATACCACGAAGCGTTCTGGACTCCCAAGCCTTGGTAATCGCTTTGCGTCGAATAGGCTGGCTCAAAGGTGTCGACACGGCCTGCATCTCAAAAGTACGAGGCGCACCTGAAACACTCATGCTGTCGACGTAGAAACGCCCGCAATGCAGTTCGTCGGATCCGGATCCCGTTGCTAGGTAGGCATCGACAACCTCTCCGCCATCCGGCTTCCAAGTAGCCGCCCACTTCCCCGTCTCGTCTTTCAGAGTAAGGCGAAGCTCATCGGCCTCGCCTGTCTCTTTATCTGAGAAGGTGAAGGACAGCAAATCGGGCAGAACGCTTTGTGAAACATCCTGCCCGGCGGCCGTGAAAAGTAAACGTAACTTCGTGCGAATCGGATTAGACATTGCTGTTCCTCTTCCAAGGCGGCAAGTTCTTTTCAAAATCGCTCGATGTCGTCACAATGTCCGGAACGTTCAGCACTACCCCGTCAGAAAAGAAAACCACCTTGCGGTGGTCCAAATTGGCAGCGATCAAACGGTCCATGAAAAGCTCGGATCCATAAACAGTCTTGGAAATGATGTCCCAAGTGTCTTGAGACTTGGTTGTATACGTACACACTTTTCACCTCACGCAAAAGAAAGCCGCTTCTGCTCGGTCATGAAGCGCTGCATATTGGCCCTGAATTCCTCATATCCGGATCTCAAACCTGTCTGCACCGCTCCAGCCACATCAGCGCCACCGCCCTGCACATTGATGACCGGCGAGAAGTTGATCACAGTTCCGCCCGCACCTTCGCCGCTAGTGGCAGGTAAAGGCTGAAGCATCGTCGAGAGCTTCGAGAGCGGGATAACTGCCTCGGCCTCCCCCGCCTCCGCAATCGTCGCAAGCGTCGGTTGCGTTGCGATACCACCTTCAGCCAGTTGTGGAATCTTTGGCAATTCAAAGCCGAACTTTTGCCCTCCAATGGCAGGCACCCAGTCCGGAACATTGAAAGCCATGCCGTTGATCGACTCGACAATGGAGTTGATCATTGCAATGATCGCGTTTATCGGCCCCTTCATGATGGATGCCAGCGAGTCAAACGTGTTCGCAAAGAATCCTTGGATGGATGTCATTGCGCTGCTCCAAGCGTCTGAAATGACTTGCGCAGCGCTAACCGCCATAGCCTTGAGTTCGTCCCAGTTTTTGTAAACAGCCACACCAGCTGCTACCAATCCGGCCAAAAACAGAACGATAGGATTGGCCATCAAAAACTTCATAGCCGCTCCTAGACTCTTGGCTGCAACCGAAAGCAAATTCATGGCCACCGCTGTCGCCTTGGAAGCCACTACAGCAGCAGCTGCGCTTACTCGGTACATAATGAAGGCTTGCCGTGCCATTAAGACCCATTTTGTGACGGTGAACACAACCTTCAGACCTTGAAAAACGCCTCGGAAAATCAGAAAAGCAGACCCTGCGTAGGCTACAGCTGTTGCAATCGCATTGAAGTTTTCCAGCACAAATGACACAAACGACATAGCTCCTGACAGGCTTTTATTGAACCACTGCGTAATAACCGGAAGTGCTTTGGTAAACGCCTGAGAAAGCGCCTCAATTTGAGGCGCAAGAGCTGCCAGCGCTTTTGAAATCTTGGGCATTTGCTCTGTAATCGCCTTCGCAGCGGAATCTGCAGCCGGCAAAAGGAGATCCATAAAAGACCGCGACACAATTCGAAGCTGACTTCCCAAATCGCTGCTGATGGCTCGAGAAACCTGTTGCATGGTTCCCTCAATTTGAGGAAGGCTCCCTTGAATCGCCTTGAATCCTTCCAGCGCCTTGACTTCCAAGTCTTCAAATTGGGTTCCGAAAAGCGCAACGCCGGCGGCATTTCGAGCTACCGGATCTTCCATCTCGCTAAGACGTTTCACTACTTCAGCAAAGGCAACTTGTGCCGATTGCCCGCCGGCAGCAAACATCTGAGTCGCCTTTTGCCCATTCAAGCCAAGCGCGGCAAAAGCCTCCATGCTCGACTTCGAACCGTCTTTTGCTCGAATGTTGAACTCTTTGATAGCGTCGCCAACTTTATCGATCGAGAAAGCACCATCTTCAGCGCCCTTGACCAAGTGCGCCGCAAACTGCTCGGCCGTAAAGCCCAATGCCTTGTATTGGACGGCGTATTCGTTAAAGGTGTCCAAAAGATCGCCGTTCTTGTTGGCGCCGTTCTGAGCCGCATAAGCAATCAAATCGAACGCTTTTTGTCCGTCAATGCCAAAGTTCTTCATCAAGGCCGATGTTGCTCTGGCTGTTTCGTTGACATCCATATCAAATGTCTTGCCAAGAGCCATCGCATTCTTAGTGGCAGACTCCAAATCCTTTCCGTCAAGCCCTCCAACTTGCTTGATCGTGGACATCGCTCGCGCCACCTCGTCAAAAGATTCCCCCATGCCGGAACTGAAAACCGCGCGTGCCGCTTCCTCAATCTGTTTCATCTGCTCGGCGCTCGCCCCTGTTGATGCCTGCACGCGAGCCATAGCGGCCTGATAGTCTGCCCCCACCTTTGCCCATGCTCCGCCAGCCACTAGCGCTGTAGCATTAGCTGCGCCACCGATCTTGACAATTCCGGCATTTACCGAGTTTGAAAAATCAAGTGCTTTGTTGAGACCGTCCTGGCCTTTTTGAGCCAGGTCGACCCACGGCTGTAGCTTTGCCGCTTTTTGCTGAGCCTTGTAGGCTGCTTCGGTTGCCTGCTCCAGATCTTTTTGACGTTTGACCAGGCCTGCCAATGAGACTGATGCCGTGCCGGCTTCGGCGTCTAACTCCCGCAGTGCCGTACGATTTTTTTGGAGACTTGTCTTAGCCTTGTCAAGCGCTAGCTTTGCCAAGTTGAAACTCTGAACCAGCTCTTTTGACGGTTGACTCGTCTGGCTCATAGCCTTACCCAGCTCTGCAACCTTTCTACGAGCCTGCCCGTATTCCTTGGAGCTTTCAGCAACAGCCTTTCGTGCAGCCACAAGACCAGCAATCTTTCTGCTGTCGCTGTTTAAACTCTGCATGTGATCGCCCAGTTTCTCAACAGCATCGCTGGCATTCCTAAATGACTTGGGAAAATCCCCACTCATCTTTGCCGCAAGCTTGAAGGCGATTTCATACTGTTTTAAAGCCATGTTTCTCCCCAAAAAGAAAGCGCGGATGAAACCGCGCCCTTTTGGATCTCTTTGCTGCTACTTTTCCCTTAATCAGGTTTGTCGTACATCTTCAAAAAACCGATACACAACGCAGGAATCACAATCCACGCTGCAACTATCCAAACCCAATAGTTCGAGATAACTTCGAGTACAAATCCGCCGATAGCTGCAATAAAAAACGCAATCGCAAGCAAATATGACATGACTCTTTCCTTGATCTATATAGGAAATTTTACGTCTTTGCCTTGTGATTTTCTGTTTCAATCGCTTCGGCCCATGCCCCCAGTTCGGTTAAGGGAATGCCTGTCCACTGCAAGGGGCTACTGAAAGTCATCGCAGAGATCCGCACAAAAAAAACTTTCAACCACTTGTCAGGGTCTCGCTGTTCCGGGAAGCCTAGCCGAGCAAAAAATTGCTCACCTCCTGCGCCAACTTGCAGTAGTCCTTGGCCGGCAATCCCTCGACAAATTCCATAGGCTGCTTGCAGGCTTTGGCCGCCAAGTAGGCACAGAAGTCAATATCAACAGGCGTCACTGCTGCAAAGTTACCCTGCCGCGTCCACTCTTTTTTTGCCGCCGACACATCACGCCCGGTCAGGGCATCCAAGTCCATTTCAACAGCTGTGAACTCTACGCCGTCAAAGCTATAAGGTTTCGAAAGTTCGATTTTCATGATTAATCCTGTAACGCCGGGAAGCCCTTCAGCTCCCCGGCAAAAGCATTAAGCCAAACCAAGGTCCTTGCGCACGCTCTCAAGCGCATCTTCATCGCCAAAGCGAGCGATGTAGTTGAACTTGTCAATTTCGACGAGCGTCTTGCCGCCAACGTCTAGCTTGATGTACGTGCATTCCATTTCGACTTCCGTCCCGGTAGTCGCGCCAACCTCGAGGTTGCCGAGGTTGACGTTCTTCGGTACGCCGCGAAGAGAGAGCTTCACAGCCTGCGTCACAAACTTTCCGGAAGAGGCGTCGTAGACCTGCTGTGAGCCTCGGAAGTCCAAAGGATGAGCCATCTGCGAAGCTAGTGCCGTGACATCCGCCGTGATAGTGCGGAAAGCCACCGTCGTCGTAATGGAGCTGTAATGCCCCAAGACCGGAGTTTCTACTTCGCCAGCAATGCCGGCACCGGACACGGTATCGGTCATTGCCTGAAACTGCGGCAGCGTCACCGTTGCCACACCCAGAAGATCGGTCCCGTTGCGGTAGCAACGGAAGTTGATCAGTCGCTCAGGAATTTGATTCGTTCCCGCCATTTTTATCCTCACTCAAAAAGTACAGTCATGGCCTCGGCGTCGTACTCCATGATGAAGTCGATGTCTCGAGCCGGCGGAGGCGGACTGACCAACACATGGAATTTCGCAATGCCGTCCAAAAGTTCTGTCGTGCTGTTCTCGCTTTCACGGAAACCCACTGAACCACGCAGGATGTACTGCAACGCTGCCAGACCGTTGAGCCACAAATTGGCACTGTCAACCACCGTATCAATCAGCCGTCGATTCAGTGGAGCATCAAGTCGCTGCCAGTATGTCGTGATCAGCGTGTTGCCGATCCAATTCATCATGCGGCGAATCGGGATAAAAGCATCCTTAGGATCAGAGGATCCCGGATAGGCTCCCGTTCGGTTGCCCCAGAACACCCAGCCGGACGCCTCATTGATCGCCGTGCAAATACCTTGACCATTGAGGTAGTTCGCCGTCTCGAAATCGAGCCAAACTTCCTTGCCGGACTCAAGAACCGTGGCCGTGGTCTGCAATGCGTGGTTGGACGGGCTGACATAAGGCGTACCGTCATTCTCGCTATCGACAAGCCCCATCAAAGCGGCTACCTGACTGGACATGTGGAAGAACGTTCCGGACAAAGACAAACCTGGCCAGCAAACAATTTGATGCTTGTCGGTGATGTTGTTCGTGGTCTTCCAGGACGGAACCGCCGTGTAGTCCGTAACCGTGTCGGTCGGTACATCGATCACGCACATCGCTTTAAAGCGACCGTTGATGTCGACGCACTTGGCCGCCATGACGGCCGCAACTTCCGGATCTCCCGAAAAGCCCGGAGCCGTGATCGTGCCTGGAACAAGGCGGAAGCGCGAGTAGACCTCAGCGACCAATTCCAGGCCGCTCTTTTCACCGGATACACTCACTCCACCAATGATGTCATCAGCCTCGACCGCAGACGGATCCAGTTTGTCTGCCGCAAAGGTGATGCTGGATCCGACCAGACACTTGAAACCATCATCGTCCGACAAAGACGTCACGACCAAATTGCCGTCATCGTCGAAGGACAGCTCGTAATCCGTGCCAACGGTGTAGGGCGAATCGACATTCGTGAGCGTCACCGAACTCAAAATGATGCCGGGCTCTGTCACAACAGCCGAACCGGTTTTCGCATCAAGCGTAACCGAAACCGTGTCTGCCGTTTTCTTGTGCTTAGTCGGATCCAACACATTAACAAAGACGGCCGGCGCCACACCAAAGAGTGCAAACTGCGAATATGCAGCTTCGCAAAGCGAGAAACCGAACTTCTTCAAGCCGCTGGTGGAGTCATCGGCTGCCGGCACAAAACCGAAGGCCGCAACAAATTCCTCGTAGCTGTTGCACAAAACCGGTTTGTTGACATTGGTCGGATCGGTCATGTTGACCGGTGCCGTGCCAAAAATCACTGGCAAGGCCGAATCAACCACCACTGCCGGCAAGATCGAAGTCGGAACTTCGGATACATAAACACCATGCTTGTACGCCATGGTTCCCCCTTACTTCAGTTCGTCGCGCAAGCGCGTGACATAGGTGTTGAGAATGTCTCCCTTAGTAGCCACGCGTTGACGCGCCGAAGCCAGCATCGAGACGGGTACAAAAAGGCCCCGCAGCGCGGGGCTTTTTTCTCGGAGTTCTTGAATCGATTTTGGGAACTCGCCTCCCCGAAAAACCGTGTATCGACTCAGAAGTCCTTTCTTGAGGGTCGGGCCGACATAAACCACTTTCGGCTGCAGCCCAATGTTGTTTTCACTCATGGTTCACTCCAATTCACAACGTCCGGCTTGCGGAACGTCCACTTGGTCGTCATGTCAACTTGCCAGTAAGGATGCGCCTGCTCTTCGCTGACTTCGATTCGAATCGGTAAGTCAAGGATGTACTGGTCATCCAGACAGCAATTCGGAAGATCAAACAGCGCTTGGCGGATCCGGCTACAGACATTCATGGACTCTTCATATCCATCCACGCAGCTACCGTCGTCTTGCAGTTCGTAGTAAGCCCCGACGCTAATTGCAACTTCGACGCTCACAGAGTTGTCATCGGTTGTCGACGTCATCGGTCGAACGACCACAAACGGGAAACCTTCGACCTCTTGCTGCGGGAACTTCAAGAACCCGTTGAACACTTCCGGGACAGCGACATCGCCACCCGGGCATGGCAGAGCCAAGTCCTTGATCGCCTCACGAATAAGGTCGCAAAGCGCTCGGCACAACAAAATCTCAGTCATTTGACTATCTTCTCCAGTAGAACTTCGGCTTCATGCTGCAGACGCCGCTCAAAGACTTCGCGCATCCGGGCCGAAACTTTCTCGGCAGAACCTTCAAGCATGGAAGGAACTGAAGGGCCGGCCAACCGCTTGATGGGTTCGCCTCGACGCTTCTTTCCCTTCGCGTCAAAGTAGACACGACTCTTGATGCCGGTTGTCTGCCGAGCGAAGATATGACCGCGCCACTTAAACCCGCGCTCCAGATCGAAAGGATTACCCTTAGCAATCGTCACGCGCACCTTGCGGCGCTTGCCTCCAGTCGTGCTTTCGTCTGTCGGCGAATGCTTGAACTCCCGCAAAGGCAGTTGCATACCCTGCGAAATGATTTCGCCGGCAGGCTCAGACTTGGACGCCTTGGTCACGCGAAGCGTCTTTTTGATCTCGGCCGCAGCAACCGTGTAGTTTTCACGGACGCTTTTGCTGACTTGAGCTCGACCGGCCGTGAGCGCTCGATTGATCGCGCGAGGCAGGATCTTGCCCACCCCGCCCGGCACATTCGAAAGCATCTCACGAGCACGGTCAATGGCTCCGCCATCGATCTTGATGGAGACCTTGCTCATGCTCGATTCGCCTGAAGTTCGATGACAAAAACTCCCATTTCCACCCGGGCATCCGTGACAAAGAAGAACTGTCCATCCAAGTTCAAGCGCTTACCTTCCTTCGGCAACACCTTCATGTCTTCTTCCTTGACGTAGATTCGCCGATTGGCGGCGTAAATACCCGCAACACTTTGAACGGCAGCTGCTACGTTTGCATCCTGATCGATGATGCAAACCATCTTCTGGCCGTCGATCATGTGTTCTTCGGCGAATTCGTCAAGGTTGAAAAACACCGCCTGGATGTCTTCCCGGACAATATCTTTAAAAGACATTGTTAGCCACCAACATCGGCGTCAACGCTTTCAGGCGTCGTACCATTGACCAGTACGTCCGCCATGCGGCAGAAGCTTTCCGGATGGCGCACAGCAATATCTACGGACTGAAGAGCTCGGATTTCCAAGCCGCCGTTGTCGAATGCAGCCGCAGAATACGGATTCGGAAGGATTTCCAGAACACCCCATTCGCCAATGAGGAGATCCGCCCAGTTGCCGAAGAAAATTTCGGAGCAAACGCCACTGGAAGTACCCTTAGTGAGGTTCTTACGGGCCTGATTGCTGCGAGCCACCGGGTAGCCATTTACTTCGCCGGGAATCGAGTTGCGAACAGCACCCACGATCGGCTTCCAGACGTAGTTGTTGTTGGCATCCTTAATCTTTTTCAGAGCGCCAATCGTCACGGCATTAGCCAGGTACGCCATGGACGCGCCATCGGCATTAGCATCGGCGACCTTGGTTTCCATATCGATCAGATGATCGAACGTGATGGCTGCACCGTTGGTGCCGCCTTCAACCGTCAGAATGCCGGTCTGGAAGGCCAGACCTTTGGGTTCACTGCCAGAACCGGAACCGGACAAAGCTGCGAGGTCGATCGCCAAAGCGATAGACGTCGCCAGTTCGTTGCGAACAAAGTTTTCGACAGACATCGTCACCTGTCGCAGCATGTTGCGGCTGACGAAAGACTTGGCCGCAATAGTCTTCATGTCCAGGGCGACCTTATCAAACGTCGCGTTGGAGCCGGTCACCGTTCCGGTTTCCTGAATCCACTGCGTCGCCGAGACCCCAGACTGACGCGGGATTTCCACCTTGCCGACAAGACCCGGCAAGAAAGTGGCGCCCAGCTGCATGACTGCAGCCTTATTGCGCAGGATGTCAATGAAAGAGCCCATCAGAAGATCGGTCTTCACAAGATTGCCGCCCTGGGTCGGTGTACCGACGTAGTAGCCGGCTTCGCGCATCATGGGAAGGTCGGTCGGCATGAAGAAGCCATTACTGTCTCGACCCATGCGGCGAGCCAGCTCAACGGACACTTCGCGTTCGAGGCCAGCTTCACGCCAATTGCCCGTCATGTGTGCGTTCAAAGCACGAACTAGGCTGTAGCGGTGACGTTCGGCTTCGGACATACCGATATCGAAATCGCGCTTACTGTCGGCGGCCGGAGCCTGACGCTGGGCACTCAGCGTATCCATGATGGCCGCACGAGCCTCATCGACACTTGCACCACGATTGATCAAATCGTTGCAACGGTTGTCGTCAATATTGAACTGGCGGCACATCGTTTCGATTTCCTGGATACGCGCACGTTCAGCGGCGCGAACTTCGTTTTCGGAAACCTGCACGGCCGATGCAGTTTCTTTTTGAGCGGCCGTTGCGGCCGTGGTCTGGTTCTTGTCACCCATAAGAGGCTCCTTTTCGGTTGCTTGGTTAAGACTTCGATAAACACCAACAGATGCGTCTGCCGGCATTGCTACAAGTGAAACTTCAAAAATTTCCCAATCGGTCGCCGTCGTGATCTTTTGCTCTTCGTCTTCCGAGCGCTTAAAGACGCGATAGCCGATTGAGACGTTTGTGAGAATGCGATCCTTGACTCGCGTGAAGGCCTTTTCACCTTCCTCGTCCGATGCGAATCGCATGGTTGCGTAGGTGCGGCCGTCTTCCTGCCGGATCGCGTCGATCACCCCCACCACACGATCCGGGTCGTGACCTAACAGAAGAGGCAACGACTTTTGCCGCTGCCCCATTCGCATTGCCCCGGGCGCGTGGCTCAGGACTTCTTTCCAGTCGGACCACATCTGGATCGGCGTTTCCGACGCGACCGATGCAGTGACCGTGCGATGCTCAACATCAACCGCCTGGTCAATGACCACCGACCGGTGTTGCACTTTGTCTGACATAGCTTTTTCCCCAATAAAAAAGCCAGCTTGTTTGCCGGCTCTTTGTCATTCTTCATTGACTTCATCTTGCTGGATCGGAACTGCCGGAGCTGTGGATGCTCCAAAGGTCAGCCCCAGTGCTTTTGCTCGATCAATATCCGATCGAATTTCCTTGTCGACGTCTTCGCGGTCCTTGCCGTTTCCGATCTGCGCGATGACATCCGATCGGGACATAAAGCCCTGCTCGACCGCCATTGCATACGCCTGGACTTCCTTGGCCGGATCGACCCAAGACCAACCGCGCGGCTTAAAGCGGACCTTCTGATAGTGGTCTCGACGGCGGAAGTAGTCCGGAATGTCCACGGCCCCGGACAGGACTGCGGCATCGAGCCAAGAGCGATAAATCGGAGCCAAGTGGTCTCGGATCAGCCAGCCCTGCAGCACGCGCCACAGACTGCGCTCATCGAGCAATGCCAAGCGGCTTGAGCTGTAGTTGGACTGGCTGTAGTCTCGGCTCAGAGACTCATAGGAAACGCCAACGCCGGCGGCCATCTCGCGCAACATGTACCGCATAAAAGCCTCGAGCGCTTGGTTCGGTCTCGAAGGAGAGAAGCCCGCGAAGGTTTCACCCGGAAGCAGTCTCCGGAAAGTACCCGGCTCACTCTGGACACGGTTACCGATTTTCAAATTCTGGAACCGGGCATCGTCCATCAAGCCTTCTGACTGCTGGATAAAGCCGACAATGTTTGCAGCCGCACGTGCTGCCACCAGTTCGGATTTGGTGTATTCGCTCGAATCATTCATTCGACGCAAAACCGAGTGCATCCACGGCACTCCTCGAGTCTGCGGCCATCGGTCGATCAAAAAGATATGATCAACGTCGGCAGCCGACAGTCGTTTACGCTGCGGTCCGCGATTGACCGACTGAAACTGGTAGTCGCCCGGATGAGCCGTATTCATCCAGTAAGCCACCGGACGCATCCACGGATCGACCTCAACACCAAAGCGAACGCTGTTGCCGTTTCTGGCCACGAACGTCCCTTCGGTTTGCCCCAGCAGAAGGTCGGACTCGATGATCTCAAGAGCAAACGGCACGCGGCTTCTGCCGAACTTCGACTGCACCTTTCGGATCAGCACCTCGCCATCCTGAAACACGGCACCCACAGCCAACCGCAAGATCGAACTCATCGAGAGCTGTCCGGCAGTGTGGCAGCTATCTCGCTCCGACCACTGTAACCACGCCTCTTCGATGCGGTTATTGAGGTCATCGTCAGGCGTCCCGTCCGCCTTCAGGACTTGAGCTTGAACACCGATGCCGGTGCCGACGATGTTGTCTTGGACAATGCGCTTCAGGTTTGAAGCGTGTGGATTGTCTCGAATCATCTTGCGGCTGCGATTGCGCAACGTCTCAAGACTGCCGGCTAACTCTGAATCCTCAGACGTAGCCGGCGCCATCCAGTCACCCGATAGTCGCCCGCCTTCGGCCGCTTCGTATTGCCGCACCATAAGGGTCGGCTCTTTGCGAGGCGGCTCCGGCTCCTTTTGGAACAGTCGTTTCAAAATCCCCATTTACACAAACTCCACAAGCATTTTTCGCGGGTCAGCACCGGAGGCAGCGCACTTCTCCAGATACACTTGATTGCGCCAGTAGGCAACCAAATCCATGAGCTCTTGCGCACTGCCAAAGCTCAGTGTTCGGCTGCCGATGGTGTAGCTCTTGTACTTCGAACGGCCGTTTGTCGTGTAATCCATCAGGGCCTTTTCAACCTGAGCTAGACAACGCTCTGCTTCAGTTCGGTGATCAAAATCAACATCGGCTACCTTTTTCAGAACCCGAAAAGTCTCAAGCACCATCGTCCGACGATAGAACTCATCGGCCGTCAATCGCACGATCAGATAGGTCGTCCCCATCGGCAGCGTTTCTGAGACATCCGCCGCCAAGGTCACGATCACAAGCCCATTGGCATCAACAGCAGTCAAATTCACAAGACTGCCTTCAGACGTGCGCAAGAGTGCTTCGATCTTCGGGTTTTGTGGGGCTTCACCCATCGCCAACAGCCGTTGACGGTTAAGATTCCAGACCCGCGAGTCACCCGCCACAATGTCTTTCGTAGCTACCACGCGTCATCACTCCCATTGCCGCCATTGAAGGCGTCGTAAAAATCATCTCGTTTGACTGCCGGCTCCGGATCAATTGCCGGTGTAGGCGCCACACTTTCCTCTGTCTGCTGCTCGACTGGCGGCAACAAATCGATCTGCATCTGACTCTGCAACTCCATCTGCCATCGATCAGCTGACCACAAATGCAGCTTCAGCGATCGAGCGGCATGAAGCGCATAGACCTCACAGTCAAGCGCCTCGTTTCGTACCCCTGACTTCTTTTGCCAAACGCGCTTGCTGCTTCGAGACGTCGGCGCTTTGACTTCTGATGTGATCTGCTCCCAGTAGTCAGGTCGAACGCCGTGATACCAGTGCATACGCCCGGGACCGTCACCGGTCAGCTTGATGCGTCCAGCTTTCGCGTCAACACCGAGAATCAAGTCTTTGGCTCGGCTGGTGCCGACGATAAACGGCGTCAAGCCGTACTTCGACGACTTGTGCCTAAAGCCAAGATCGACAGAGGGTTTCGGCGTCGTGAAAATTTCCTTGGAGTCATCATTGACCGACGACCCCTTGATGGCCATGTATCCCTTGCCGCGACGCTTTCGAACAAAGCTGTAAACGGCATCTGATGTTTGGCCATCTGAAGAGTCGATCGACACCGCCCGGATCTTGATCGAGGCCCCGGACGGCGCTTTGAACTTGCGCTCCAAAAGATCCGCCAAATCAACCCAAGCACCCTTGCCGGGTGTCATGGTTTCTCCGGGAATCTCGCCCCAGTACATCAACCAGCTTTCTTCTTCCGGACCCCAAGCTCGGATGATGACGGCCAGTCGATCGTGCTGGACGTCGACGCCGGCCGTGATCACAAGACCGTTCTTCGGAACCGTCAGCTCTTCGTAGGCTTCGGCACGCTTGGACAGTTCGTCCGGCTCCGGCAGATCGTTCTTGAAGGCGTAAGGAATCCCCAGCTGCGAGTTGTAGAAACTGCGCATCTTCGTGTCGTCGCCTTGATCAAGCGCCTTCTTTGCTGTCAGGTACTTGATGACAAGATTGCGCAAGGTCGACCCTGGGAACGGGCTGTAGATCTCGTTGATGTAGAAGCCGGCAGTTCCCAGGAACGGAGCTGTCGCTCGCCAAACACCATGCCGAACCGCTCGATTCTTCTTGGCATCATCCCAGATGCAGCCGCAATGCGGACACACGTAATGAGCCGAGTCGACGTCTGCAGATCCAAACACTTCATGGTGCAGATCGTCCCTCTCATTCCATTTGACGTTATCCCATGACAGAACGTGTTCCTGGCTGCAGTCCGGACACGGAATGAAGAACTTGCGTTTATCGGACTCTTTGTAGGCTTGTTCAACGGCTGAGAAGCCCTCAACTGTCGGCGTGCCGCCGTAGACCACTTTCGATCTGGCAAAGGTTTTGGTTCGCTCGATCAGCAGCGTGATCGTATCGCCCTGCTGCTTGATGTTTGTCACGCAGTCGTCCGGCTCTTCCACGCAGACCACCGGCGCCGGCGTCGACTTCACGCTCGATGGAGATCCGGATCCGACCAGCTTCAGAAAACCACCCGGGAAACCTTTGAAGTTCCAGCGATTGTCTTTGTCACGCTTCGACTTGACAGGGATCTTTTGTGCCAGAGTCGGAGACGCCTCAATCATCGGCGTCAGCTTTTCGTCGTTAAATTCTTTGGCGGCGTTGTCCTTGGCGAACATCACGATCATCGGACAAGGATCGATGTCAATCCTTCGGCCAAGGTAGTTGAGAAGCACGCCGTCGGTCCAGGCCACCTGCGCCGACTTTTGCGCCACGACCTTTCGCACTGCCGGATCGTCAAGTGCCTGATGGATCCCCGGCACCCAGGGAGTCAATGATGCGTTGTAGCGTCCGGGCAGAGCGGTCGACTTCGCACTCATCCCTCGGAAAGTCTCAGCCCACTCTGTCGTCCCCATTTTCTTCGGCGGCTGCAAGATCGTGGCCATTTGCTTGAGCAGCTGGCTGATACCCGCCGAGGTATCCAGAGAGATGTTGAAGGGCATTGTGTGTGTACTCGTTCAAAATGCTGACGTCGATGTCAATCCCATAGAGCGTGTCAAGTTCGGTTTTCAGCTTGTCATCGCGCGACAGCAGCTCTTGCCGAAAGCCGGCAAACACATTGGCCAACTCGCTTTGAAGGTCGGCAATGTTCACCAGCTGGCCTTTCTTTTCGGCCAACTGATACTGCTTCAATTCACGATCGACGCGTTCGGTTAAAACTCTTTCCTTGTTTAAGTCGTATTCGCCATCGATGCTGGCGTGTCCGGCTGCAACCTCTCGCAATCGAGAGATATAAGCCAGCCGGATTTCGTCCAGAGACTTGTCTCTCCATTCGATCCCCATTTTCGAAAGGGTCTTAGAAACCGCCTGTTGCGAAATTCCGAGGTGTTCCGCAATTTCTGTCTGTTTGGTCATGGCATAAAAAAAGCCCGGTTTTGCCCGGGCCTACGATTGAAATCGTTTTTAACCTATTCAGAATCTACTCGCTTAACGTCTTCCATTGGAGGAATCGCCAAAGGAAATGTCACGATTAAACCAATGGACATAATGAGTTGCTGCAATTTGCTTGCCAAAACACAATAAACAGGTTTAATAAATTGATCGTAAATTTCTTGACTTCGCTCTTCATAATTCTCGAGCGGTTCGTCAAAGAAATAAGCAACTCTACCCGTACACGAAGCGGTATACATCGGAGTTTTGCCATCATCCAAAACTCCTTTTGAAATCAACGTTCCGTCTACAACAAGCATCTTCCCGTCTTTTCTCAAATTGGTTGTGACCGGGAAGGCCAACTGCGTCGATCCCTTCATCATTGGCTTAGCAAAGACGTTGGGATTGGATGTAACAGAAACCGAAGTAATGAGTAGCGGATCCTCTCGGATAACATTCATAGTGCTGCGCTCCAAACACCTTGCCTAATCCGAGGCATCACATAGACCTTCTCGTGAGTGGGAACCTTACGCGAAAGCCGACCCAGATCGCATCTGTACTGAGCATCCATATCCAGCCAAAAATTAGGCGTGCCTCCGAGCAGAGAGGCCAACTTCCCAGCCAACGAAGACGAAACGGCAATACAGCCACCAAGGAAAGCCTCAAAATCAGACTCCCCTAACCCAAGAGCATCTCGAGCGCTCTCACGGCGACAAGTGCCATCCTCAATTGCATCTCGCAGCAATTCTCCAGGAGGCGTCGCCCAATCCCTTTCAAAACTCTTAGTCATGGTAATTTCCGATAAATTCAATGCTGACAATTGTGACCGCGGTCCAATCAATACCACCGTCAGCTTTCCTTGGCTCTGGCTTGTGTCCAGATGCAAAAACAAGTCTCATCTTTTCGTCAAGCCAAAACGCTTTCTGGCCGGCACGATCGCCAACAAGATCATGCAACCCCCCGAGGGGCGGCACGTCAGAAACTTTCTCCGCTGCTTGCAACATGCTGAGGTATCTCTGCAGTTTTTTCGTGCAAGCCTGACCTATTTTGCGCTTTGCCACCGCCGAGTCTTCGCATATCTCGGCTATGTCTGAATTTGCAAACAGTATCTGCATCGCGCTCCTTGTTGATGTCCATGGAATTATAGAGTCTTAAATCACAACTTTGAGGCGACAGGTCAGGGAAATACAACCCCTCTAGGGGGCTCACAAGTAGAAAAATTTCGGGGGCTTGCCCACCGCGAAGGTTCAGGCTCAGGAAGGACCCGTGAGCCTGAACCAGGAATAAAAAAGAGGCTGCCTTTCGACAACCTCAAGACCCCGCACCGTTAGGAGAGAAACGGCACTAAGGTAGCGATTCTGATGGGACGCGGCATCGATTCGAACGATGCAACCTTGCCGGATTATTGGTCCGCTGCTCTACCCTTAAGCTACGCGTCCGGGTCTGCGTCTTGCCTCTCATTGACTGACGCCTATTATTTAGGATGTATTAATCCTCTTCTATTCCGGAGGCCATATGCCCACAATCAAGATTGCTAACGGCAAGTCACAGATCACTTCAGATACGTTCATTCAAGCGAAACATCATTTCAAATGTCAATGTGGTACTGAACTAACTTTGACACTTAACTGGCCAGAAGGCCTCACACTCAAGACTGACTCCTTACAGACCAAAATGAGTTGCCCCAAGTGCGGAACACCGATTGTGTTAGGCTCAGGATCGTATTCAGTTAGAAACTACGAATTGATCCGAGATGACAAAGATGCTCCGTCCCCTGATTCAGCCTTCTCGATAAATGTCCCCGGAGGAGCAGACATTGATAGCCCGAACATTTGATAATCCCGTCCGTTGAACATAAGTTCAAAGCTTCCATTCGGCATATCAAACAGTGAGTCAATTTGGCCAGCTCGTTTCTCGTGGCCAGCCCAAATCAAGACCTCTTTGGCCAATCTAGCAAGGAGGTCTTTTGTTTCCTTTGAGACTGTGCCAATACGCCTTAACGAAAATGAAAAAACTGCCGAATCTCTATCATCATCGTGTTTGATGTACATCACCACTTTTCGAGATGTGCTCATACGAAATTCATCCTAGACACCCATAAAAACGCCCGGCACAGGCCGGGCATTACAAATTCACAAGAAACGCTATTCGGCGTTACTTCTGCCTTCGCGTTCAATGGCCTCCGCCACCCCGAGAATCATGTTCGCGAACTCTTTTGCTTCTTGGGTGTCCAGTACGATAGAGGCAAAAGCAAGTTCGAACCGATCGCCTACCCCGATGAAAACTTCTCTTTCTCCGTAGCTGCGCACCCACACTCCACATTCCTCTTTGTCTAGAGCTTTGAAGACCTTAACTCGAGCCCTACCACGTTCCACTTTTGCAGACGCATAAAAGGGATTTCGGCTGTCATTTTTCATTGATTACTCCAAATCCGACAGGCATCAAAAAGCCCGGTCTGTGCCGGGCCAATTATCAGAAAAGCTCTCTGCTATTACTCAAACGGCTCAAGAGCCTTCCTCGAGTTAGACAAATAGACCTTTCCATCTTCCTCATACACATCTCCGAGGATTGTTCTGAGAATGATCTGGATTCGTTTCACATCAGACGGAAAAATAATGACCCCGTCTTTATAGCAATGCATATTCAATAATTCGTCAATTCGGGCAAATTTCTCCACGCCTTCAGAAATATTGATCCCCTCGTTATTAATCAACCAAACTAACCTGCTTAGTTTTGTCGAATCCTTCTTAATGACATCTTCGGCACTGGGTTGATCAAAAAGCTTATTTGCAAAAAACTTCTGCATCATCGTGTCATCAGCCCCAGGTGCATAGCACTCATCGAACTTAGGCAAAGCCCCTCGGATCGAGCTAACGCTACGGAAGCACAACTTGCGTTCTTGGATGTCATAGATTGCAGTCACCGAAGAACCAAAAGAAAATGCCGATCTTTCAATATTGGAGAATGTATCCTTTCCAAGCAATCCGTAGAACTTGCTCTTAGCGGCAAGTAAGGAACGATAGAATCTCTGGATAAGTACGTAACGCGTCTGCCCAGGAATGCAAATCAACAGCGCCTTGCAGTCCCCCAAGTCATCCACGTCGGTAAGCTCATCGCTCACCTTTGCCTCGCAAAAGTCCAGAAATGTTTTGATGGTTCCGTCTGGGTCTTGGTAGTCGGAAATCACCAGGCACTCATCGTTGTCAACCTTGTATCGACCGTCATATGCAACCTGCTCCAACTTTTCAAAAGAAGCTTTCTGTGCGGACAGTTTACTTTCAACAGCCTTCTGCACCTCTTTTCCAAAAGGAATTGAAAGCAGCCTTGCATCACCTTCTTCGTTCACAAAGGCCGCGCACACAAGAAACGTTTTCGAATCGATCATCTTATACCGTAAATACAATAACTTGAAATATAAGCCGCAGCTTTCAACTTCATAGGTCGAATCTTTCGATCTTTCACCAGAAGTGTAGCAATGGTTCCATCAGCTAATTGTGCTTCGTAAAACTGCAAACCGCAAAGACGAAGCAACGGAGAAAACGCAACAGTCATTGACACCCAGGATAGTATAAGAAGAATAATCCCCCCAATTATCCAACCGATCGCCCCCTGCATATCATCTTGGCTGATAAACAAAGGCAGCACGTATGGGAGATATCCCATCAGACTATCGGAACCTAAAACCTTCACTGTTTGAATTTTTACTGGTCGTTCTGAAATCTGATGAGCAACTACATCCAAAAACTTTATGATCGCTAGCCCAATTAGAAAGTTAGCCGCCACCGTGATCAAAACAGCGATCACGGGGAACATATCACCAACTTTGTGGGCATTCTCTCCAGTAAAAATCAGCGCATGAATCTGATCAGAAAAAACGTAGACATAGGGGATACTAATCGGCAAAACCGTTGCCAATGAAACCAATGCCCTATAGAGACTATTCATCGTTGCCCCCACTTGGCTGCCATTGAGCAGTTAATTTAACCCAACTGGAACAAAGGAGGGAAACCGAGGCCGTTGCGACCTCGAAAGAAGCTCTACTTACAAGCTCCGCGCGATTGTAGAAAAAATCTATCAATTTACGCGAACTACTGTCAAGCGAAAATGCCATTTATTCACCCTCCCGAGAAAAATTCTCAATAAAATCAAGCTCTTCCGAAAATTTTCGTTCCGCAACCTCTACGCGATCCAAAAACGTGCGCTCATTGACCTCTTTCCACCTCGCAATTTCTGATAGTTTCACCTTATTCGCCCTCGGTCCCTCGATGTACACAAGCGCCAAAACGGCCTGATATTCCGGGTCTAAACGGTCAATCGCCTGCTGAGTGCGGCGCAAAGAAAACGTGTCCTTCGGCATGTGCGAACCGAAGACATTGCCGCGCGGCATCCCGTCCAGCTCAGGACTGTGAAGCCCGCCCCCGAAACCCTCAATCCAGGCCGCCCATTCGCGCAGCATGGCCTGAACCCACCGCAACCTAGCCATCGGTGCCCTCCTTCAAAGCCTGCCCAAGTGGCAGGTCTCCCTGCAGCCCTTCCCCCAGCACCGGCAGCCCCATGTCGAAAATCGCCTTGTCGACGATGAAGTTGACCAGACAAGAATCGACTCGTAGCGCATACATCCGCGCCGGCTCCGGCACGCGCTCGCCGATGCCGTTGACGATCTCCTTACGATCCAAAACCGAAGGATCGGGCAGGTATTGCCTCAGGGGGCTCTGCTGGACAACGTCGATCAGCTTTTTGGCATCCGACTCGAGCGTGCAGGACGCGATGCGGCCGAGCTTTGCCTTCAGATCCCTCACTGCCCACCAGGACGCGTATTGCGTCACCTTGGCCGTGCAGCGCATGAAATCGGGACCACGGTCAAAGAGCTCGGCGTGGAAGTCGCAGTAGTAGCGCCCTGCCGAGTAGCTTGAGACCCCGGCGTACTGGCAACCCTCGATTGCGCACTTTTGAAAACTCATAGCCGCCCCTCCGCTTTCATGCGCTCAAACAACGGTCTGAAACGCTCAAAAACTTGTTCGTCATACAACAACGCTGTGACGAACGCATCTTTGCGAATCTCACCTGTCGACGTCCGGTAGAACTCACTCTTCAAAACTTCCGCCTTGGCGTCCGGATCTTTCTCGAGTTCCCTCACCCACCCCCAGAGTTGCGGCTGGTTGAGGTCGGAGTGTTTGATGGTGGCGGCGTCTCCCTCGCGCGCGGGCGGGCGTGCGCACACGCGGAGATGTTCTTGTTGTTCTTGTATTGTTCTTATATAGGTAGGCTCACTCTGAGCCTTCTTATAGGCTCTCTCTGAGCCTACTGTAGGCTCACTCTGAGCCGATAAGGATTCTCTTAAAGGCTCACTCTGAGCCTTCTGGTAGGCTCGCTCTGAGCCTACTGTAGGCTCACTATGAGCCGATAAGGATTTGGGAATTGATAGTTCATAGCTGTTTCCGAGCCTCCGATTCCTGGTCGGCACTAACCAGCCTTTTTCGCAGAGTTCGGCAATTGACCTTGTGACCGTGGAGCGAGAAAAGCCTGAGTCCTCCGCTACTGTCTCGCGCGTTACCGGCCATCCGTTTGAACACCGCGAGGCTATCCACAAGGCAATACTCCTTACCGGACCAGGTAAGGAGCTACTTCTCAAAGCGACCATGTAATCCGTGAAGCTGATACTCATAACGATTACCACTCCACATGAGGCGCGGCTTCTTCCTTGGTTACTTTGCCGTACGTTCTTTTTTCTATTCGCACTGCAAGACTTGCGCCACATCTGCGCTGGCCGCTAACGATGTTGTACAGGTGCCCCAGTGAGCAGCTGCAATCTTCAGCAAACCGCTTCTTTTCGTCTTTTGACAGAGAAGATAAAAATTCACTCAACTTCATGGCGAATATCCAACATTTGATAAACGCCATCATATAGCAAATTTTCTTGTCCCGTTCATCAATTAGTGAAAAAATCGGATTCAAACAATCCATAAGGGCTTACTCATGGAAATCAATGAAATCCGCAGAACAAACCTCCAGTCACTTGTTGACACTCTAGGTTTGGCTACATTTGCAGAAAGAGTGGGTCGGTCAAAAACTCAGATATCCAGTCTCACGACAGGATGGAGAAATCTCGGGGAAAAACTAGCCAGAGATTTTGAGAGAAGCCTTGACCTTGAGGAAGGCTACTTTGACAGGGTAAGCAACAAGCCTGACAACAACCTAAAAACAATCCTTGATCGGGTAAGAGTCCCGCTGATCACTTGGGAATCCCTCCTAAGCGAGGACGGCGGCGAACCAATAGGTTATGTCATGGCTACTAATAATGTACCCGACACCTCCCTCGCGTTGAAAATCAAAGACCGCTCAATGCAGCCTTTGTTTGAACCTGATGATTTGGTTATCTATGACCCTGACAAAACAGCTTCACCGTCATCTCTTGTTATTGCTGTAGCCGACGGAGAAGCCGTTTTGAGAAAGTACCGGGCCGTCTCCAAGACCGAGTTTGAGCTCGTTCCTTTGAATCCTGATTATCCGATCTTGTCCAGCAAAACTTCTGCCATCCAAATCAAGGGCGTGGCTGTCGAGCTGCGCAAGTCTCTTCTTCGTTAAAAACTTTTTCTTCTAAATGTCACCCCCAGGAGTTTTACAGCTCTGGGGGCATTTTTTTATCTTTGATCTTCATCAAAAGATGATCAATTTGTTTTCTCGTGTTCATCTTTTGATTTGTAAACTCATCCATCAAGTGCTAATTTCGCATTCATCAATACATCTTTTGATGATCGGAATTAATTATGCCCTCTCTCAACAAAGCACTCTTACTCGGCCATGTCGGCCACACCCCGAAGCTGAGTCAAACGCGAAGCGGCCAACAGGCAACTCGCGTCTCACTGGCTACATCTCAAACCATCTACCGCGCCGACGGCACCAAAGAGCAGCGCACTGAATGGCACAACGTGGTCGCCTACGGTCGCCTGGCCGAGAACATCTGCTCGTATGTCCAAAAAGGGAACCTCTTGTGGGTCGAAGGCGAGATGCACATGCGCGAGTACATCACCCGCGACGGCATCAAGAAGCAGCTCACGGAAGTCATCGCGAACAACGTCCAATTTTTCAGAAACGAACCAGCGAGGTAACGCCATGTCTGAAGACATCAAATGCGTGGTCTACGCGCTAATCGCAGCATGCGGCGTTTACGCCTGGTTGTACGCCCTGGCATCGATGCCCGGGCATTGAAAGGAGAAGGAAATGGCAAACGAAAAACCAATCAGTAAAGAACACGCTGATCAGATTTGGGAAGCAGTTTTGACTGCAACCGGCAAAGGATCTCTCGATGCCGCTATAGCGGCGAACGAGTTGATCAACGTCCGCCGCTACTTGGATGAGCAAATTACTCCTTCTTTTCAGACTGAGACAGCTTCTTCAGTTCATCCACAAGAGTCTGAAGGTACAGAGCATCCAATTTTGCTGCCGACTGAACCTTATCCGCGGTTGTAAATGCCGAAGGCGTAAAAGTCGTGCTCGGTAAGCGAATTAGCTCAGCTTGAATCAGCATACCCAGAGTCTTGCCGGCATCTAAAGAAACTTTTTCAGAACTCATTTTTCCCTCCTTGGGTGTTGGTTATTCGGACGTCAAACGTGGTGGTCTGACAACCCGATGATCTCACCCGGGGAGAGAAATCACAAACGAAAGCGGACTTTTCACATGAAAGTCATGAACTTCAAGACCCTCTGCAACCACATCACCAAGTCGGTGTTCTGGACCTTAAAGATGACCGAAGACGACAAGTCTCGGATCTCGCGCTGGGAGAGTGACGACGGAACGTCGCTGACGATCACGGAATGCCCGGGCTACGAGATGAACTTCGTCACGTACCGCCCGTCACAGGCATGCTCTGAGCCATCGCTAAAGCGCGGATACCTCACGGACCATGAGCTGAACTACGTCATGGGCCTGTTGACTCGCCGCCAGTCCGGCACCCCGATCGAGACGTGGCCATTGTCAGTCACGACCGAGATGCGAGGCAGCGACCGCTACGCATCGATCACAACCACCTACGACGTCCAGGCCGCCAAGGGTACCTGGAAGCACCAGGTAAACGCGCTCCCGGGCGAAGGCAAGGCAACGATCCAGTACCAGTGCGAAAGCTACGGCAAAGACGGCCTGAAGCTTCACAACACCCTTGTCACTCGAATCTGCAAACAACTTATTGGAATTCCGGAATGAGATTTGTAACCCCCATGACCAAGGCATCGGCCCCGGCCGAAATGACTGTTGATCAGTCGCTCGATGAAGTCAAACTGCGCATCGCACGTCTCGAACGAGCGGTTGAAGACCACATACGTCTCACCACGGCCACGCTGTACCAGGCCAAAGAGCTGTGGAAGCCCTGCTGGCTGCCTGTGCAACCCGACGGTACACACTTCAGCCCCGACCACGACGGTTGGTACTTGGTGAGTGTGCTCAACGAAGCCGACCAACCGCAGGTCGAATGCGATTTCTACGACCGTGACGAAGACCGGTTCGACGCCAACGACTGGCCGCAAATCAAAGCCTGGGCAGAGATGCCGAAGCCCTATCAGGAGACGAAATAATGACCGACAAAATCATCACAGACGCCCAGGTCGAATCGCACATCAGCAAGCTGCGGGAGATGGCCGGCTCAACCGACCTCAAAGAGATGATCCGGGCAGAACTCCGGTACTGCGACAGCGCCTACGCCTGGCACCGTCGCACGCGCGAGTTTTGCGCCCGCTTCGGCGTCTGGTACGTAACCGCCTTGTCCGGCATCGCCTCCGGACTCGGCCTGCACTACTGGATCGCCGACAACTTCGGCCCAATGGCTGCCGGCGCCTCTGTCATTGCCGGCTTGCCGATCGCCATCTGCGGCTTTGTTTGGCTTTGCAGTCACTGAACGGAGGCAGGCATGAAGGAATGGTTTCAGATCATTTTTGGGCTGGCCATACTGGCGGCCATTGCACTCCTCTCGCTCGGGATGGTGTGCGCCGGCATCAAGTTTTGGTTGGATTTGTTTTGATTGATAGGAAAGAAAATGAGAACACGCAGAAAAGACGAAGTGACGTTCCCGGCTCCCGCGCAGCTGTTGCTTTCGGACACCGAGGTTGCGGCCATGCTCGGTATCGGAGTGAGTACCGTCTGGAAGAAGACGAACGCGGCGGATAGTGACTTCCCGCAACCGTTTTACATCACGGAACGCGCCCGGCGCTGGAGGAAGTCTGACATCCTCAAGTGGGTCAAAGGCCTCAACCACGATAAGGCCGCACAGCCGGCCTGAAGACAAAGACCCCGCCGTAGTGGCAGGGATCTTATTCTTTTATGTGGTGCTTAAGATGAGTGGAATATTCGATAGTGCAATCAGTCGAACTCGGCCTTCTTTATCTTTCTGTGCAGTCCCTTCAACAACAACCTCCTTGTCCAACATCTTTGTGGCTGTCACATGATCCAACCCCTTCAGAAAGCACCGAACTAGAAAGCCATCGCTAGACCTAAGAGAGAATCGACTCGTATCAAGGTTCACCTCTCGCACAACGCCTTTCACTTTCTCATGTCCTGAATTTTTTCCGATTGCGCCAGACTTGATCGCCCTCCGGAGAATGTGCCGTTTCTCCGGAGTCAGGATCGCCCGAACCAGCTGACCTTTTCCATTGCCAGTCACGGAAACCTCATTTACCCCAATTTTGCCCGACGGAGACAACAGCGAAGCAGCCACAAGGGCAGAATCTCTGACTGCTGGATCCTCCAGAACGTCCGAAATCTCGTCGCTAATCCCCTTGACCGTAACAAGCGAGCCCGCCTGCGGCAACGAATTAACTGCACTCTCGACAAGCTGCTCCACATCGTTGTAATCAAAGAATTCTGTCTTTTCCAAGATAGCAACATTCGCCCCCACATAAAGGCTTCCCGGCGCGAATCCAGTGACCTGAACATCGACTTGCTGACGGATAGCCTTGGACGTCAGTGAACGCTGACTGACTTTGACCAAGCTATCGGCAACCAGTCCGCGAAGAGCTGCATTGAGAGAGTCAACCACGGAGTTGAATGCCCTGAAACTCCACTTCCCTGCACTCAAAGCTGGACCATCTGCATGGACAATCACATCAGACTTGTCTCGCACTGTTGCTAGAGACAACTCATCAGTCATTAATTCTTCAATTTTCCGTACGTACACCTCAATTGCGGCCTCCCTGTCCTCCGGCTTCAACATCTGCCAGACACTGTCTGGGATGGATCGCGCATTATCGACCAAAAAGGCTACTTGAGCTCTTACATTGTCTGCATGAGTCACCATTGATCTACCCTCAAAGTACCCTTACGATCTTTTTCATTGATACCTTTAATGTTTCCCGTTTTTTGCCCAACGTACCCAAAAAAGTCCTGAAAATCATTCCCGCCCGGAAGAATTACGTACCCATCAACATTGTAAGAAACCTTATTCTGAGAATTCCCTCTGAAGATAGTAAAAAAAGCTTCCCCGAGCACCACTGGGTCACCACAATCTCTCAAATCAAGAGCAAAGTCAATGTCATTAGGCAGCTTCTTGTCCGTGACAAAAGAACCGTCAATAACTAGTGGCCATCCGGGCGCTATCGGCCGAACAATGTCGTTCAAAAATCTCTCAAACTTTTCCACCAACATGAGTCGGTGCTCGGCATTAGGAATCGAGCCTGCCCAAATCTTGAACTCAGTCAAAGTGCATACATGTACACCGGCAGGAAGAAGACCGCGGTCATCAAACTGTGGAATAGGCATTTTTCTTGTATCTAGTCTTTTTGCCTTGCGTCTGTTATTGTCACATTCTACATACCAGAACAACAAAACTTGCCCCAGGCATCAAACACCTCTCGCATATCACCGAGTGCCTGCTCGCGGTCATAAGCGCACTGATAGGACTCATTGCGGTGATCCAGGCAGCTCTCCCGGAGGTCTCGAGGAAACGCCTTATGGCCGTACCCTCGCGCATCCTTGGCCCACGTGTTGAAGGTCGCACGTGCGCAGCCATGCAGAGTCACGATGCGAGGTTTGCCAGTTCGATCTTTTTGATCCGGATCCACCCAACCGATGCCATCGATCTTGCGCTGCTTGTCGTGCATACGTTTGATGAGGGCACGGACGGCGTCGCGCGTAAAGGCTGACCGTTGGCCCTTGTTGATGTTCGGAAAGATCAACTGCGAGCCGTCAAAGCCGATCCTCGGCGTATTCTCAAGCAGCTCCACAGCCTGCGGACACAGCGGCGTTTTGCGGTCAAACGGGATCTTTTCGCTCTTGACCTTCATTCGCTCTCTGGGGATCACGTGCAGCCAATTGCCCTCGTCGTCCTGTTGGATCTCGTCCCATGTTGCCTCGCGTGCCGTCGTGTTGCGTGCTGCCGTCAGGATGGCAAAGGCCAGACAGCGAGCCGTCTGACTGACCGGCACCAGATCCATCAGTGCCTTGAAGAACGCCGGCATACGTTTGGGAGGCAATGCCGGCTCGTGTCCTCCGGCAGGTCGATCAAGCGGAAGCAGGTCCCCTAACTTACCGTCTTTAACGATGCATGGGTTGATCATCGGCGGGATCATTTCAGAGCGCATTGCCCAGTCGATCGCCTGGCGAGCATCCGAAAGGATCCTTTCGGGCGTATCGATCATCGTGCGCCACTTTTCTGCCAGAGCGTCGTAAAACATCTGTGCCGTCAGCTGTGCCACCGGGCACACACGCAACAATTCAGGGATATGGTTGCGAAAGAACCCGTCCCAGATCTCGGACTTGCTCTTCGAGGTCTTGCTCCACTTGCCTCGATTTTCATTGAACTCGATCCACTGTCGGATCAGTTTTTCGAACGTCAGGATGTCGAGCGCCTCACAAACACCCTCGCGCTCGCGCCTGAGCGCGTCTCTACGCTCTTTTTCCTCCTTGGCAGGGTCTACCCCTTGCTTGACCTTCTCCTTCCATTCTGCGGCTTTTTTGAAGGCCTCGGCGAGAGACATGTCCGGATACTTGCCGAGATTGAAGGTTCGGTTGATTGAGCGCTCCCTCAACACGAAATACTTCGCAAGCTCTCCGTTCTTGAGAGGAACCACCTTCACCCACAGCCCCGGCACCACACCGCAAGCTGAGGACTTTTGCAAGGTCTTGATTTTCTTTTCAGAGATCGGAGCAACGATTTTCATGGCGCCTCCAGCTCAAGCCATTGATTTGAAAGAGTTTTTCAAAGGACAAAGAGAGCTATTGGTACCAAAAAATCCGAGAATCAAAAAGCTCTTTTCCATTGGTACCATAAATTGCGACCCTCATTGGTACCAAAAATTTAGAGCAGTAGACAAAAGAAGACAAGGCTTAATGTGACGCTACAAAGAAAGGCATCGAGCTAAAATCCTTGAATGGCGAGGAATGCGTAGAAGAAGACAATAAAAAAAGAGACGTGATAACACGTCTCTTCCTGGAATTATGGTCGGGGCGGCGGGATTCGAACTCGCGACCCCTTGCACCCCATGCAAGTGCGCTACCAGGCTGCGCTACGCCCCGAACGAGTTGCGCATTATGCGGCATTCGAAAAAAATTTTCAAGTTTTCCACCGCATAAGCCGCAAATTTTTCTTTGAGTGTGAGTCGAGAGACGATCTCCTTGCGAATTTGTCTCTTACTTCGTCTTCGTCAAAACAGCCGACAAGTCCTTGAGTTGATTGACGAAATTGGAAACCTTGCCACGCAACAAGGCGTTTTCGGCTTCCAACCGCTCAAAGGCTGCCGCACGTGCACTTTCGTTAGTGGCCGAATACTGCAATGCAGTCGCCAGTTCGCTCTGCTTCGACGCCAATTCACCACGAGCCGCCGTCAGTTCTCCATTGAGCTGGGCCAACTGAGCGCGAGCTACAACAAGAGCTTGGTTGACCTGAGCCAGTTCATCCGTCTTGGCCTGCAGAGCCTGACTCGTCTCCAGAACCTTAGCGACTTCGGCCGACAGCAGCTCTTGAGCGCTTGCCGTTTTCTGACGTTCTTCTGCAAGCTGAGACTGAAGCGACTGAACTTCACCGCGAAGATTCGCAAGCTCGGCAGCCGCTGCGCGATGAATTTCGTCCATCGGCAGGGCAACGGATTCGGTCGCAGTGTGAGCGGTCTCTTCGCTCTTTGCGGTTTCAGGAGCAGATTCCTGCACGGGCTCGACGACTTCAGGTGCCGGTGCAACTACCACGGGGGCTACTTCGACCTGTGGTTCGGGCGTTACTTCCTGAACGGACGCAGCCTGTTGCGGTTCAGCCTTCGCTTCTACAGTTGCGGCTTCCTTTGCCTTGCCAGAGTAATCAACCGGGAAAGCCATCTCCTGCTTCAGACGCCCCTTAGCCTGCTCAATGGTCAAGTGTTCGACGTACAGCAGCGTCTTGATGCGATTAATGAGCGAAATATCCGAAGCGTTGTACATATGCTTCGGTTTGGAGTCATCCGCCGTCAACTCCGGAAAATGCAACTCCCAATAGCGCAGGATGTAAGGAGCAAGGCCACACTGGGCAGAAACTTCCTGCAACGAATAAAAACGACCGGACTGATTGTTGTCGCTCATTTGAACTTTCTTTCTTCTAGACGATAAAAAACCGACGAACATCGAAAAATGTGCGTCGGTTTTACGAATTTTTGATCCGAAACCGCACGCGGCAAATTAGCCCGTCAAGTTTAGCGGATCAGAACGATCTTGTTTGCCCAATCAGGCTCCTTCCTGAGACACAGGTCCGGCATAACCGGCCACAGCATCACGCATGAACGGTGCCGGTAAGAACGTCACAACGCGGCGAGCACTAATCTCGTAGGGAGCCCCCGTACGAGGGTTACGACCGGGTCGAGCCTGCTTATCGCGAGTGCTGAATGTACCGAAGTTAGCGAGTTTAATTTCTCGACCTTCAGTAAGCGCCTGTTGCATCTCGTCAAAAATGGACTCTACCACCTCGTTGGCTTCGGTACGAGACAGACCGACATGTTCCTTGAGCATTTCTATGAAATGCATTTTCGTAACCGTCGGCGTCGTCCCTTCCGTGTTTGGGAACATGGCATCAAGCGAGCTGCTGATTGAGCTTTGATTATCCATCTTTCTTATTTTTTTCAAATTAAATCAAAAGGGTGTCGCATTCTACAGGAAAATTTGCTTCCTGTTATTTGCGTAGCGTTGCACCCAGGTCAGCAAATGCCTGTTCCACAGCAACGAAGGCCGCTTCAGCTTCTTTTTCGCCGATGGCCTCAGAGCCCTGCGTCGAGAGCGTTAGGCGGAACGCCATGCTCTTTTCCGCAGAAGCTTCGGGACGATAGACATCAAAGAGATCAAGCGACTCAATGATCATCGCTTCAGGCTTCGTACGGCGAATGCGAGCAACGGCATCCTGCAACTGAGCACAAGTGACATCGTTGGGCACCGTCACGCTAATGTCGCGGTGAACCGGCTGGAACTTACTCACTGCTCGAGCACTCGGCACATCCAACTCGCACAAGGGCGCAACTTCAAGCTCAAACACCACAGGGGGCTTCGGAAGTTCATAGACACGGCACACCTTCGGATGAAGTTCTCCGACAAAACCGACAGCCTTGCCGTTGACAATCACGCGAGCGCAACGTCCCGGATGCATGGCAGGATGCGTGGCCGCCTCAAACGTAGCCTTGAGCGGAGCGACCAGATTCTCCACGTCGCCCTTGACGTCAAAGAAATCTACCGGACGCTTGGTCTCTGCCCAACAATCTTCGTGTGCATCGCCGTAGACAAGGCCAGCCACATGCAAAGGTTGACGAACACCCTTGACCGTCGTTTCGCTATCACCAACTGTTTCATCCGGGAAGAACACGCGGCCGAGTTCAAAGACGCGAACGTTATCCGCCTTGCGGTTGAGATTAAAGCGCAGAATGTCAACAAGACCGCCCAAAAGTTGCGTGCGCATCACCGAAAGCTGACTTGCGATCGGATTAAGCAAACGAATCGGCTTGTCATTATCTGCAAAGTCTTTTTCCCACTGTTCCTGTACAAAGCTAAAGTTCACGAGTTCCTGGTAGCCGAGGCCAGCCAGAGACAGACGAAGCGCGTGGTTGGAACGAGTGCCTTCTGCAGGACTGCGCATGCCGCAACGAGCCAACGGCGGCAAATCTGGAAGTTTTTCGTAGCCGTACAAACGAGCAACTTCTTCCACAAGATCCTCTTCGATTTCGATATCAAAGCGGTAGGCGGGACTCGTCACAACAAAATCGGCACCTTCTCGAGTGAATTCAAAGCCAAGGCGCGTAAAGGCTTCGGCCATGAATTCGTCGGAAATGTCAACACCGACGATCTTGCGGCAGCGATCAGGACGCATACGAACCACGCGAACAGCGGGCAGATTGACGCACTGATCGTCAACGGGACCAACGCGAGTCTCGGGCGTACCGCAAATTTCGAGCACAAGCTTAGTAACGTAATTCATGTGCTCGACATTCGAAGCCCAGTCAACACCACGTTCGAAGCGATAAGCGGCATCGGTCGAGAAATTGAGCTTACGGCAACGGCCCTGGATGGACACCTGCTGCCAGAAGGCGGCTTCGATAAACACATTGACCGTATCATCGCTGATTGAGGTCGGTTCACCGCCCATAATGCCGGCGATGGCCTGCGGACCGGCTTCGTCACACACAACACCGAAGTATTCGTTCAATTCAGGCATCTGACCGTTGAGCAATTCGAGCTTTTCGCCCTGCTTGGCCCAGCGCACCGTCACGTCGCCCGTAAGCTTGTCGAGATCAAAGAAGTGCGTAGGACGACCCAGCTCCAGCATGACGTAGTTGGAGATATCGACCAAGGCGGAAATGCTGCGTTGACCCGAGCGTTCCAGACGATCCTTCATCCATTGAGGCGTCGGGGCTTTAGCGTTGAGTCCCTTGATGACACGACCGGTGAAGCGGCCACACAGCTCAGGAGCTTCGATGTGCACAGGTTTGACGCACTCGCAAGTCGGTTCCACAGCATCGAACTTGGGCATATTGAGAGGCGCACCTGTGATGGCGTGTACATCTCGTGCTACACCGATGATCGAAAGCGCATCGCCGCGGTTGGGCGTGAGCTTGATTTCAAAGCGCTTGTCATCAAGTTTGGCGTATTCGCGAATATCCATGCCGACAGGAGCATCCGCCGGCAGAATCCACAGGCCCTGATGGTCTTCGTTGATGCCGAGTTCGCGAGACGAGCACAGCATGCCGAAACTTTCGACGCCGCGCATCTTAGCCTTCTTGATCTTGAAGTTGCCGGGCAACACGGCGCCAATCAAAGCACAAGGCACTTTGACGCCGGTCTTAACATTGGGAGCACCACACACAATTTGCAGCAATTCCGGTGCGCCAACGTTGACCTTGCAAACATGCAGATGATCAGAATTTTCGTGATCAACGCAGTCGACGACTTCGGCAACCACCACGCCTTCAAAAGCAGGCGCAATCGCCGAGCAATCTTCGACTTCAAGACCGGCCATGGTCATGGCTTCGGCCAGCTCGTCGCTCGTCAAATCAGGATTGACGACACTGCGCAGCCATTCTTCGGAAAACAACATTTTTTCTATCTCCTCACCGATTATTTGAACTGGCGCAAGAAGCGCAGATCGCCTTCAAAGAACAGGCGCAAATCGTCAATGCCGTAGCGCAGCATCGTCAGGCGTTCAAGACCGGAACCAAAGGCAAAACCAATGTACTTTTCAGGATCCAGACCGTAGTTGCGAATGACGTTAGGATGCACCTCGCCGGCACCGGAAATTTCAAGCCACTTGCCTTTACGCGGTCCGCTGGTAAAGGCCATATCCACTTCGACACTGGGTTCGGTAAAGGGGAAGTAACTCGGACGGAAGCGAACCTTAAGGTCTTCCGTTTCAAAGAAGCGACGCAGGAAGTCGGTGTAGACGCCCTTCAGGTCTGCAAAGGAAATATTTTCAGCGACCCAAAGACCTTCGACCTGATGGAACATCGGCGAATGCGTGGCGTCGCTATCAACACGATACGTACGTCCCGGTGCAATTACCTTGATCGGAGGCGTGTGGGTCCGGGCATAACGCACCTGCATCGGCGAGGTATGCGGACGCAACGGCAGTTGCATTCCCTTTTCATCGCAACGATCCACATAGAAGGTGTCTTGCATGGAGCGAGCAGGATGGTTCGGCGGATTGTTAAGCGCAGTGAAGCTATACCAGTCGCTTTCGATTTCGGGGCCATCAGCCACATCAAATCCAATGGAAGCAAAAATTTCTTCAATGCGCATCCAGGTACGAATTACAGGATGGATGCCACCGCGGGCAATACGGCGGCCCGGCAGCGTCACGTCAACCGCTTCGGCAGTCAGCTTGGCCTGCATGGCTGCATCGGCAAGCTCTTCGCGGCGAGCATTCAAAAGAGCCTCGATTTGAGCCTTTGCCTTATTGATGGCCGGACCGCGCTCGCGCTTTTGCTCCGGCGTAAGGCCGGCCAGCCCACGCATCAGCGCAGTGATGGCTCCGTTTTTGCCAATGTACTTTGCTTTGGCGTCTTCGAGCGCGGCATTTTGTTGAGCGGCCGCGAAATCGGCACGTGCCGATTCCACGATTTGCACTAAATCATCCATTTCTTCACACCCGGTGGATTTTCAATCAATTGTCTATTCGAATCGGCGCTCGAGCGGTTTCGCACAAGTGTCGACTCATCCGTCTCATGTTCACGAGAACAAGATGACGCAATTTTGGCGAATTTTCGTCTAAAAAAAAGAGGTCCGGCCACTTTTCAGCACCGAACCTCTTTTTTGATCGAACCGCCGCTTCCGGCAACACCGTCAGCAAACGGTTCTACACATGCTCCCTGCTCGGATTAAGCCAGAGCAGCCTTAGCCTGAGCAACGAGGCTGGCGAAACCGGCCTTGTCGAACACAGCCATGTCAGCCAAAACCTTGCGGTCGAGCATCACGCCGGCCTTCTTGAGACCGTTCATGAAGCGGCTGTAGGTCATACCGTTGGAGCGGGTTGCAGCGTTGATACGAGCAATCCACAGACGGCGGAACACGTGCTTCTTGTCGCGGCGGTCACGATAAGCGTACTGACCGGCACGCATCACAGCCTGCTTGGCAACGCGGAAAACGTTGTTGCGACGCAGACGGAAGCCCTTAGCGAGGGCAAGAATCTTCTTGTGACGGGCACGAGCCGTCACGCCACGTTTTACTCGGGGCATCTCTATCCTCTCCTCTTATTAAGCGTAAGGCATCATGCGGTGAATCGACTTGCTGTCAGACTCGTGGATGGTGACCATGCCGCGGAGGTGACGCTTGTTCTTCGTCGAACGATGGGTCAGGATATGACGCTTGGTGGCGTGGGCACGCTTGATGGAACCGCCGGCGCGGACCTTGAAGCGCTTGCTCGCAGCCTTCTTAGTTTTCATCTTCGGCATTTGCCGTATTTCCTCATGATTTGTCGGAACTCCAGGCGCGGGAATCTTTGCTCCCGACTTCTTTTGCCCGCCCCGACTTTTTAAAAAGCCAGAAGCGCAAATTCCCCTGCGCTTCTGGGCGTTAAGAGCGTGCGATTATACACGCATTTTTATTTTTTGCGCTTGGGAGCGAGCACCATGATCATCTGGCGCCCCTCAAGCTTCGGCTGCAGCTCGATCTGGGCTTCTTCAGCGAGTTCATCTCGAATGCGGTGCATGATCTGGGCACCCAAATCCTGATGAGCCATTTCACGGCCGCGATAGCGCAGCGTTACCTTGGCCTTGTCGCCGTCGGCCAAGAAGCGGCGAAGAGCGCGCAGCTTGGTCTGGTAGTCATTTTCGTCAGTGGCAGGGCGGAATTTGACTTCCTTAACCTGAATCACCTTCTGACGAGCCTTCATTTCCTGAGCCTTCTTCTGCTCCTGATAACGGAACTTACCGTAATCCATCAGGCGGCAAACCGGGGGCTGAGCGTTAGGCGCGACCTCTACGAGATCCACGTCGTAATCTTCAGCCATCCGAAGCGCTTCGGCCGTCGAAACAATACCGATCTGGGCGCCGTCAACGCCCGTCAGTCGAACCTCAGGTACCCGAATCTCACGATTGATTCGGTGATTGCGATCTTGTGCTATGGCACGTCTCCCAAAATAGTTTTATTTGATGCGCCTCCACTAGGCATGGCGCATTCTGATCAATGTGTGATCAATCGTCCGTGTTCTTGCGGGACTGATCCTCACTCACCACACGGGCAATAAATTCCTCAATAGGCATGACGCCAAGGTTTTTGCCTCCGCGTGCACGCACGCTGACCGTGCCGGACTGAGCCTCTTTGTCACCGACAACGGCGATGTAAGGCAGCTTCTGCAAAGTCAGTTCGCGGATTTTATAGTTGATCTTTTGACTGCGCAAATCTTCAACGACACGAATTCCGGCTTCGCGCATCTTTCGCGCAACATCGGCAGCAAATTCGGACTGTGCATCCGTAATAGAAGCCACTGCTACCTGAACCGGAGAGAGCCACACAGGCATAGCACCGGCGTAGTGTTCGATCAACATACCGATCCAACGCTCGAGCGAACCGAGAATGGCGCGATGCAACATCACAGGCACCTTGCGTGAATTGTCTTCGGCAACATATTCGGCACCCAGACGTCCCGGCATCTGGAAGTCGACCTGAATCGTACCGCACTGCCAGGTTCGGCCGAGGCAATCCTTGAGGTGATACTCAATCTTCGGGCCGTAGAAGGCACCTTCACCCGGCAGAATTTCATACGGCAACCCACAGGCATCGAGCGACTCGATCAAAGCGGCTTCGGCTTTGTCCCAAACAGCATCTTCACCGATACGCATTTCCGGACGAGTCGCCACTTTGTAGAGAATGTCTTCAAAACCGAACGTGTGATAGACATCGCGCACGATACGAGTGAAATCCATGCATTCCTTCAGGATCTGATCTTCCGTGCAGAAAATATGACCGTCGTCCTGGGTAAAACCACGCACTCGCATCAAACCGTGCAACGCTCCCGATGGCTCATTACGATGGCACTGACCGAATTCGCCGTAGCGGAGCGGAAGATCGCGGTAGCTGCGCAAGCCCGAATTAAAGAGCTGAATGTGCCCCGGACAGTTCATCGGTTTGAGCGCGTAGTAGCGGTTTTCCGATTCGGTTGTAAACATATTGCTGCGGTACTTGGCCCAATGACCGGAGCGCTCCCACAAAGAGCGATCGAGCAGCTGCGGTGCCTTAACTTCCTGATAGCCATTTTCGCGATAAATGCGGCGCATGAACTGTTCAACAACCTGCCACAGCGTCCAACCCTTGGCATGCCAAAAGATCAGACCCGGAGCTTCCTCCTGCAGATGGAAAAGATCGAGTTCCTTGCCCAAACGGCGATGGTCACGCTTTTCGGCCTCGGCGAGCATCGTGAGATAGGCTTCCTGATCTTCTTTCTTTGCCCAGGCAGTACCATAGATGCGCTGCAGCATTTCGTTCTTGCTGTCGCCACGCCAATATGCACCGGCCACCTTCATGAGCTTGAAGACCTTGAGTTTGCCCGTGCTCGGTACGTGAGGTCCGCGGCACAAATCCGTGAAGTCTCCCTGACGGTAAAGAGAAATAATTTCTCCTGCAGGAATTTCGCTGATAATTTCAGCCTTGTAGTGCTCGCCGATGCTCTTGAAATATGCAATGGCTTCATCGCGCGGCAACGTATAGCGCTCGAGCGGAATGTCCTTTTTCACAAGTTCCTTCATTCGAGCTTCGATCTTTTCGAGATCTTCGGGCGTGAAGGCGCGCTCAAACTTGAAGTCGTAGTAAAAGCCATTTTCAATGGCCGGTCCGATCGTCACTTCAGCCGTCGGGTAAAGCTCCTTGACAGCTTGAGCCATCAGGTGCGAAGTAGAGTGACGAATCAGCTCAAGAGCTTCGGGGTCCTTTGCCGTGACGATGGCAACGTTGGCATCCGTCTCAACAATGTGAGACAAATCGACGAGCTTGTTGTCAACCTTGCCGGCAAGAGCAGCCTTGGCAAGGCCGGTACCGATAGATGCAGCAATGTCACCCACAGAGAGCGGTCCTTCGTATTGGCGAACGGAACCGTCGGGCAAAGTGATGGAAAGCATTTCTAATCCCTTTCGTTTTAGCGTTGCGCAAATGGCTTCACGCGCGGCCGAAATAAAAAAAAGAGTGCTGACTCTGTGAGCCGCACTCTTTTCCTATTCAACACCTTCGCGCGCCCGCAGACTTACTGTTTGCAGGTCTTCGTCGTTCGTACGATCTTAGACGCGCGCATTTGCTAGGTGTCTCCAAAAAATTCTGGTAGGCACAATTGGACTCGAACCAACGACCCCCACCATGTCAAGGTGATGCTCTAACCAACTGAGCTATGTGCCTGAGAGATGCGAACTATACCCGTGCTTTTTCAGGAATGCAAGTCTTTTTCCGAAAATTTTTGAACTTTTTTGCACTAAAGCACATAAGATATTGATTTTACAGAAAAACAATCCTAAGAACAAACCATCAAAAAAAATGCCGTCAGGAAGACAAGTCCGGACGGCACCTTTGTTTATCAGGCTCGACGCACGCTCATCACGCCCTTTAGTTCACGCAATTGAGAGAGTGATCGGCGAAGATCTTCCGACGAACGAATCTCAATCGAGATGCGCATATGGGCGTCCCCCTTGACGTTAACAGTATTCAGCCCTGTGATGTTTTGTTTTTCACGCATGAACACTTCACTGACGTCCTTAAGAAGTCCTTGTCGGTCACGCGCCACAATGTAGATATCGACCGGGTAAACGGCCTCAGCCTGATTGCCCCAGCCGACTTCGATCATGCGTTCCTGATCGTTAGCAACAAGGTTCTTGACATTGGGACAGTCGATGCGATGAATCGTGACACCACGCCCGCGCGTGATAAATCCGATGATTTCGTCGGGAGGAGCCGGATGGCAGCACTTTGCCAACTGCGTCATCAAACTGTCGATGCCAACGACAAGCACATTGGATTTGTGACTCTTTTGTGCCTGAGAGCTTCTGACGAGCACCTCGGGCTGAGGCTCGGGCTCTTCAACTTGGGGCTGAACGGCCTGCTCGAGTGCTTTTAGACTGAACTCTTCCTTTGCAAAAGCTACACACAGATCATCAACCGAGTCATAGCCCAAACGCTTGGCCAGTTCCTCGAGCTTGACGGCAGTCTTGCCCAAACGTGCAAGTTCCCTATCGAGTCGTTCACGCCCAGCCTGCGTCTGTTCCGCCAGTTTTTGTGCATTGAACCACTGTCGCACCTTGGTCCGAGTGCGCGCGCTAACGGCAAAGCCGAGCTCAGGGTTAAGCCAATCACGGGACGGCCCCCCCGTCTTTGCCGCCACAATTTCAACGGTTTGACCAGTCTTAATCTGCGTGTTAAGCGGCACCATCTGGCCGTCGATACGCGCACCGCGGCACCGATGACCGAGTTCAGTATGCACTTGATAGGCAAAATCGATGGGGGTCGCCCCTTTTTGAAGTTCGACTACGCGCCCCTGTGGCGTCAGCGCATAAACATGGTCATCTTCAAGGCCTGGTTCGGCAGGCGGCGCTACATCGCTCTTCCAATCCAGCAACTGACGCAGCCAGGCAACACGCTGCTCTTCGGCTTCGGCTCCCTTGTCCTTGTTCGAATTGCCGGTTTCCTTATAACGCCAATGCGCAGCCACACCAAGTTCGGCAAACTCATGCATCGCGCGTGTACGGATCTGAATTTCCACCGGACGTCCGTGAGGATCGGTCACCACAGTGTGCAGAGACTGGTACCCGTTGGGCTTGGGATTGGCGATGTAGTCGTCGTATTCCTTCGAGAGCACTGTGAAGTTTTCGTGCACCAGCGAAAGCACTTCGTAGCAGTGCTCCACCGTATCAACGATGATGCGCACCGCACGGATATCAAACAACTGATCGAAACGCAAGTGCTTGCGGACCATCTTTTTGTAGATGGAATAAATGTGTTTCGGGCGACCGCTCACTTCGGCTTCAATGCCGTTGGCCTTCAACAACATCTGGATGCGTTCGACACAACCACGCATAAAGGCAAGACGCTGCTCACGCGTTTCGTCGAGCTCTTTGGAAATCTCGTTGTAGATTTCGGGTTCCGTAAAGCGCAAGGACAAATCCTCGAGCTCCCACTTCATTTGCCAGATACCCAAACGATTAGCCAAGGGCGAGTAAAGAGCTAAAGTCTCGCGACCGTACTCATCTGCACCCGGTGCGCGCGACTGCGCGAACCAACGCAGCGTCTGCAGGCGGCTTGCCAGACGCAAAACCACCACTCGCAGATCGTGGCACATGGCCAACAGCATGCGTCGCAGCGCTTCGGACTGATAAACGGCACCGCTTTCGCGGTTATCGGATCGAGCACGCTGACTGACGTGCATCAGCTGCTCAAGATCGCGAACAAGCTGCAAAACGTTCTTCCCGAACGTCTTTTCAATCCAACGGTCTGCGTCGTGGATGCAATCCGTCACGGAAAAGAGGTACGCCGCAACAATCAATTCGTCGTCGTTACGAACGCCTTTCAAAATTTCTGCCATGCCGTCGGCATGGGCCAGTCGGGGTTCCCCGGTATAAAGCTTTTGATCCAGGTAAAGCGGTTCGACCAAGCTGCGGGCCAACTTCCAGTCCACCGGAGCCGCTACCCCGTCTGCCGCGGGGGTCTTGACCTCGATGTCTTCTTTGTGCTGCATATTTCTCTCTTCTTTTTTGTATTGCATGCTCACGGCCTGCGGTGGCATGCAACAGTCTTTCCGAACTACGTACGGACAAAAAAATGGTGTCCGCCAAGGCGTTACATTCTAACGCTCGAATAATTTCGTCACGAATGCAGCAATCAATCGAAACAGGCAAATACAGGCTGACGCACTTTTGCAAACGTTAGCCTGTTCGTTTGCGCAGGCAGGCTTCTCAAGTGTTTTCCTGCCTGCACTTGTAGTCCGTCAGCTTTTAGAAAAGCTGTCGGTACTGTAGCGAAACCGAGCCGGACTGCTCCTGATCCGAGGCACGTTCATAAGTGCCCGCCAGAAGCAAAGTCCAAGCGTAGGGTTCCGTTTTCACCTCTTTGTCTCGGCTCCAGAAGTGTGGTTTGACTTCGCAATAGCCGCTGCGAGCAAGCTCAATCCCCGCCCGAAGTCGCACAGCAAAACGCTGAGCGCTGTCATAAGACGCCTTGGATAATCCGTTTCCGTCAAACAAGCGACTTCTGATTTCCCAATCGGTCTGACCGACAGAGGTACGCATGGACACACCGAACTGAGGCTTCACGCGCATGAGATCGGCAATGTCAAACTGCCAACCTGCATCGGCCCCTGCTTCCATTGTTCCCCAGACACGATTGTCCGCAGAGGTCTTGAATCCTTCGCCTGCAACCGCACCGTCGCTGTCGTTATCTAAAATCGAGCCGTCGTGCATTTTTGCCGTCGTTACGGACAACTGAGCAAACGGTTCGAACTGCATATTTTCCGTAAGCGACCTGGCCGTCACGCGAGCTACGGCGGTGACGTAGTCAATGTCCACGTCTGTTTCCAGACGATGACCGACGGTGCGCTGATCGGCCTCGCCCGAAGCGCGGGAATATGCCAGCCCCAAACGCAAGGTAAAGTCCTCAAAATGTCTTGCGGCTGCCACGGACACCGTCGCGACGGACATATCACCCGAAGTGCGCTCAATCACGCCCTTGCTGTCGGTGTCAATCCCGGCAAAAGACACGGCCAGCGTTGTAATCCAATTGCGAGACATGGCGAAATCGTACCCCAATGCTCCGGTCGTCACGTCCGCCTCAAAACCGAAGTCACCGCTGCCGCCCGAGAAAATCTCATTGGCCTTGATGCGACCGGACTGGCCATGTGCCCACCAATGTCCTTTTCCGTCAAATAGCGTCAGATCGTGTGCCATCACTATCGTGATCGCATCTTGAACTGCTCGTTCTGCCGCCGTGGCAATACCTGAAGTCACAGGCAAGAAGATAGCGCCGTCAACCAAGTTGGCGTAGGCGTCGCGCCCGACGTTTTCTTCAGGCAACGTATCGAAAATAAAGCCGTAGCCGGGACGATGCATCAGGATCCCGTTTTCATTTTCGCGATCGGCCAAATCTTCCACATACCCAACCAAAGCCGAACCTCTCAAACCAGCGAAGTCCTTGCACCACAAGCGGGTGGCAATGTTATCCTTGATTTGCAGGCGGGCCCCTCCGAAAGCATGAACGTTGTTCGGATCAAACTCGCCTATGTCAAAAGCCTGTCCGTTCCAGTTGTAGAGAATTAGCTCGGCCTCAGCTTCGGCCGTAATGCCGCTTTGATCCATCCCGGTAAGTTCGCCCAGACTCACCGGTTCGCGAACGGTGCTTTTAGCGGCATCGTCTTCAAAATGTACGATCCAGCGACCGTCATTGCCGATATGGATGCCATCTGCAACAACGTTTTCCTCGCTTACCTCTTCGCCGACCACGACAGAAATGCCCTCATCAATCTCGACATTAGCTCCCGTGATCAATGTCGCTCTGGAAAATGAACCTGTATTGACTTCGCTCGTGTTAAGAATATTGAGTATGTTTGCGCGCAAATCCTTGACAGACTCTCCTTGTGCAAGTTCCGTACCCAAAATCAGCGTAGCTTCCCCCTTCAGATTCACGGCTCGCTGTTCACTTTCTGAGGGTGGCGCCCACTCCGGCCTTGCTGTTGCTTCAAGCCTCTGAACGATCAGTACTCGATTGTCAGCGAGATATCCCGAACCATCGACCTGATCTCCGACAACCGTCACACTTGCCCCGTCACCCAACTGTAATGTTCCGATGCGAAGGAACGTTTCACTACCCCCTTTGTCTGTTTCTCCGACAATCAAATGCCCTGCCTGGGCCTCAAATCGTCCCAAATCGCCGATGCCGACATAGTGAAACGAATTTTCGGCTTCGCTCCGAATCGTCCCCTCTCTCATGTCCAACCCGCCGACGATGTCATAGCGGGCAGGGTCCCCAAAGCCCAAATACACGGTACCGCTGCCGCGAATCGCCGTTTCAGCCTTGATCTGTGCATCCTGGAACAAGTTCAACGATGCACCCTCACCGAGCAAAATGCCGACGGAATCGGCAGTCTGTCCCAGATCAACAGAAACTTTTAGCCCGGTGCAATCATCGCGTCGACATAAATTGGCTTCAAAACCGGTGCCGTCTGCATCCACGGCAGTTATGCCAATTGATCCGTAGATATCACTTGTGATTTCTAGGGTGTCGTCCCGAATGAACTCCTCGCCCTTTTGAATCCCCGAAGAGTCCGCAACAACCAACGAAGTCAGATCAGCTTGCGGATGAAATTGGCCGCCGAAAGCAACCGGAGAAATTGCCCCTACGGCAAAAAGAATCGCTGTCAATGTCGTGACATTCGAGCGGTTCATGAATCGATACTCCTTTCCGTTAACTAGATTATTAACAAAAAGGCAAAATTCTATTGATTTCTTTTTATATTAGGTGTTTCCCCTTAAAAGTGGGACTGATGCGAAACGAAAAAAAAGCGACACCTCAACGGATGCCGCTTTTCGTTTCGTTGAAGGCCTCCCAAAGCATCGGGCCGGCCGTTCTATCGATTAGAGGAAAATGATGTCGACGACGAAGAACGTCGGGAAGAGAATACCGACCGACCAAAGCATATAGCCGAAGAAGGAAGGCATCTTGACGCCACGCTCGCGCACAATGCTCACGCTCATCAAGTTGGGAGCATTGCCGATGTAGGTCACCGCGCCCATGAACACAGCGCCCATGGAAACGGCCATCAGTGTATGCGAGTGCGTGGTCATCATCTCAATAGGATCACCGCCGGCCAGGTTGAAGAAGGCCAAATAGGTAGGCGCATTATCGAGGAAGGCCGACAGAGCACCGGTGAGCCAGAAGAACATCACATTATTGAATTCGCCGTTTTCGTCCGTTACAAGAGAGACGAGCGGAGCGAACGCACCTTCGTGACCTGCGCGCAACATTTCGAGTACCGGCACGATGCACAGGAAGATCCCGAAAAATAGCTTGGCAACTTCCTTGATCGGCTCCCAGGAGAACTGATTGGCTTCACGAGCGCTCTTGGAAGTGGTCAAAACAGACAAGATGGCGACGGCGATGAAAATTGCGTCGCGCAACAGACCCTGACCTGTCAGGTGCACACCCAAAACGTTGATTTCAAAGCTGGACTTCCAGATGCCGCTCATCAACACAGCGCCAACAATGATGGCCAGATAGATCAAGTTAATGCCGCCGTCAATGCCGAAGGACTTCGACTCCACGGCATTGGGATTAAATGACCCTTCGGCCACTTCTTTCTTGAAGAAATAGGTGTCGATCGCCAGATAGATCGTAAGCAAAATGGCAAGCGTCACAAGTAAGGGCAGAATCAGGTGCTGCGCAGTCCAAAAGAACGTCACGCCGCGCAAGAAACCCAGAAACAAAGGAGGATCGCCCAGAGGCGTCAGGCAGCCGCCGATATTGGCCACGATAAAAATGAAGAACACAAAAGTGTGCATCTTGTAGCGACGCCCTTCGTTGGCAGCCAACAACGGACGAATCAGCAACATAGCCGCACCGGTCGTCCCCATGAGGTTAGCAACAAAAGCACCAACGAAGAGAATGCCGGCATTGACGATCGGACGACCGACGAAGCTGCTGCGGATGTGAATACCGCCCGCAACGATAAAAAGTGCGCCGACGAACAGAATAAAGGGAACGTAGTCACCGATCATGGCGTGCGCAACCGAGCCGACTGCCACGTCGGTCGGAAAGAACATAAAGATCGGAATTACGCAGGCCAACCCCCAGGCAACGGCAATCTTGCCGTAGTGGTGGTGCCACAAGTTGGGCGCGATGAGCGGCACAAGGGCAATGGACAAAAGAATGCCCGCAAACGGAATTGCCCATGTAATGGCGAGCTCGGCACCGTTGAGACTAGCTGCCGAAGCCAAGGTCGGCAGAAGCACCGCTGCCGTTGCCAGAAGTATCTTGAGTGCATGCATTGTCTTTGTTTCTCCGTGCACTGAACGTTTCGAAGGCGTGTTCGAAAATGTAAACCACACCTTCAAACACTAATCTTGTTGATTTTAGCTAAAAGTTGGGGATCTGTTTACAAAAATTTCTCCGCTATACGAAGCACGAATCAACGTTGTAGCCTTTAGAAACCGACAGCAGTCCCACTTAAAAAACACCAAATCGGCCAATCGCCCTGAGCAATCGACCGATAGTGCCGGAACGCCGTCAAGAAACTACCGTTTGGAAGAACCGACGGGTGCGCCCGGATCCAGTCCGAACACCTGCCGCAGATAGGCAAGATAGGTTTCGTCCTCGCACATCCCCTTGCCGGGAGTGTCGGAAATTTTTGCCACCGGCTGCCCGTTGGCCCGCACCATTTTCACGACGATATTGAGCGGCGTCGGGCCCAAATCGTTCATCAGGTTTGTGCCGATGCCAAAGCCGACGCGAATGCGATGATTGAAGCGCCGATATAGCGAAATCACCTTCGGCACCGTGAGCGCGTCCGAAAAGATCAGCGTCTTGCTACGCGGATCGCACTTATTGGCAGCATAGTGAAGAATCATGCGCTCTCCCCAACTCTCCGGATCGCCCGAATCATGGCGTGCGCCGTCGAAGAGCTTGCAGAAGAACATGTCGAAGTCGCGCAGGAAAGGTTCTGTGCCATATACGTCGGAGAGTGCAATGCCTAAGTCACCTCGGTATTCCTTGGCCCACATTTCAAACCCGAAGGTCTGACTGTCGCGCAATCGCGGACCGAGGGCCTGACAGGCCTGCAGATATTCATGAGCCATCGTTCCGATCGGAATGAGACCGAACTCCTTGGCATACATGACGTTACTCGTGCCCGCAAAAAATGTCGGACCAAGTTCCTCGCAAAGCACCTTGATGACTTTGCGCTGCCAATCGCGGGAGAAGCGGCGGCGCGTACCGAAGTCGCTGATTTTGAGGTTTCCGTTGTCGGGCTCGTTCTTGATCCAACGGATTTTCTGGCGCAGTCTCGCCATGCCCTCTTCCTCATCAGGTTCAGGAACGGTGTGGCGAAAGTACACCTCGTTGACGATTGCAAGAATCGGAATCTCAAAAAGAATTGTGTGCAACCACGGTCCTTCGATCACGATGTCAATGCCGCAAGGCATTTCGGAACTGACCGCAACGGTTACGTACTTCGACTTAAGATGAAAGAGACTGAGAAAATCCACAAAGTCACTCTTGATGAAGCGAAGGTTGCCGAGGTAATCCAGCTCGTTTTCCTTCATCGTAAGCGTACACAGATGCTCAATTTCCTCTCGAATCTCATCCACATAGGGACTCAAATCCACCCCTTCGGTTCGGCACCGGAAGCGATATTTCACGTTGGCGTCCGGGAACTGATGCAACACACACTGCATCATCGTGAACTTGTAGAGGTCGGTGTCGAGAAGCGACTCAATAATCACGGTAGTTTGTCCTGACTTCGTTTCTCGTTCAGATTGTCATCAACGAACGAGAAATCTTGTAAACATTGGAAGCAAGTAGCTCTGCATGGTTCGGCGGGAAGGGCTTCGGGTCAACTGCAGATGCGCGCTCGCGCCATCCGGCGTCAGGCTCGAACGGCAGTTCTTGCAACATCTGATCGACTTCCTCGGGCGCGTTGCAGCAGATAACGGCATCGCACCCGGCCTCAAGGGCCTTTTGGGCTCTCTGTGTCAGTGTACCGCTCCCGGCCCCCTTCATCGACAGATCGTCTGAGAAAACGAAGCCTGGAAAGTGAAGCGTATCGCGAAGCAGTCCCTTGAGAATGCGCTTGGAGAAGGTTGCTGGAACTTCGTCGTAAGCCGGATACAAGACGTGCGCCGTCATTACGGACGCCAGACCGATGCCCATCCATGTATAGGGTTTCGCATCAGCGTGTTCAATGCGCGAGACCTCACGATCGTCAACGGGCAGCGCCACGTGGCTGTCGGCTGCCGCGTAGCCATGGCCAGGGAAATGCTTGCCGCAATTGGCCATGCCCGCCATGAGCATACCGTGGCTCAGAGCACGAGCTAGGCGCGTTACAACGCGAGGATCGAGCGCAAAAGAGCGTTCACCAATGATTTGGCTCTGCCCCCAATCCAAGTCAAGCACAGGAGCAAACGTAAAGTCGACACCAGCCGTGCGCAGTTCGGAAGCCATCACAAAACCTGCGGCCGTCAGGGCTCTCGCCGTCGCTTCCGGATCGTCCCTATAGGCGCGGCCGTAGGCGCTCATCGCAGGAATTTCGGTAAAGCCGTTGCGGAAACGCTGTACGCGACCACCCTCGTGATCCACACCGATCAGAACACCCGGCTTGATATCGTGAATTGCCCGGCAAAGCTTTTCGAGTTGAGTCCTATTTTCATAGTTACGGGCAAACAAAATCACCATGCCTACTAGGGGGTGTGCAATGCGCCTTTTTTCGATTTCCGACAGAGTCGTTCCAACAATGTCACAAACAACGGGACCAAGCATGTTTGTTTTCCTTTAAGACTTGTTCTTGTATGCGATCTGTTCGGCGGCGCGCAAACACAAAGCGTTGTAACGACCGACCGTCTCAGTCATGCCATATTCAAGCGCTTCGCTCACCAACGCGTGGCCGATGGAAACTTCGGCAATGCACTCGCAGGCTACAAGCAATTCCTGCAAATTTGTAAGACTGAGATCGTGCCCGGCGTTCACGCCAAGTCCGACCTCCCGAGCAGCGCGAGCCGCCAAGGCATACCTCTTGAGCATCGGGCCGACAGAGGCTGTGCCGCACGCCGCTGCATACGCTTCGGTGTAGAGTTCAATGCGGTCGGCGCCGAGATCCTTAGCAAGCACGATCTGTTCGGGATCAGGATCCATGAAAAGACTGACGCGACAGCCGAGGTCCTTAGCTTCGGCAATCAGCGGGCGCAGTTTTTCACCTTGTTCGATGAGATTGAAGCCGTGATCACTCGTCTTCTGTGATTCACTGTCTGGGACAAACGTCACCTGATCGGGATGTACGGCGCGGACATGCTCCATCAAGTTCATGAAGGGGTTACCTTCGATATTGAACTCGCGGCCGGGCCAGTTTTTGAGAAGTTTGGAGAGTGCCGGAACGTCATCGTGTCGGATATGTCGCTCGTCAGGACGCGGATTGACCGTCAGACCGGCAGCGCCGGCTTTCAGAGCTACGGCACCGAAAAGCGTAACAGACGGCGTATTGCCGTCACGGGAATTGCGAATCAGAGCAATCTTATTGAGATTGACGGATAGTTTGGTCAACATAAAAAACTGCAACCGTCATGAGACGGCAGAATCGGTTCATCGCTTTTTTTCTCGGAAATCCGAATCGTCGACATGATGTTGAGCGTCAAATCTGCGACCAAATTTCCAGAGTCTTGCGGGTCTTCAAACCCTTGTCGCCAACATAGTAACCGATTATGCGGCGCAGAACGTCGCGCACCTCACGCAAATCAGCACACGGGGTGATTTTGGCTGCGGCAACGGCCAGAGCTGTGTCACGGGTCACTGCTCTTTCGCCTTCATACAGCTCGTCAACGCAAACGAGTTCCCCCTGTCGAACCGTCCAAATGCCACCCTTGCCGATCTCTTCAACTTTGGATGCCTGACTCCAACCAAGCGAATTGAGCAGCTTGATTTCAAAGCTGCGCAGGGCCACAGACAACTCCCTGCCCTCCTGAAGCGTAAGCTCGCTCAAGACCTGCAGATAATCGTTGTAAAGACAAACCGAGGAGTCACCTCGCACCGTCATGCGCAATATCAGCTCATTGACATAAAAGGCCGACACAAGCCCTTCATGCTCATTGGGCGTCATCGGTCCCATCCAGCGGGCATCGGTGAGGTTTTTGATTTCACCCGCGCCTGAGAAACTCACCACAAGGGGGACAAACGGCATGATAATGCCGCGAAATCGACTCGAAATCCGCTTGGCGCCACGCGCCACTACAGTCACACGACCGTGATGTCGCGTGAGCAATTCGGCAATGACACTCGTCTCTCTCCAGGGCTGGCTGGAGAGGACAAAAGCAGGTTCTGAACGCACGCGTACAACAGGCGCTCTCTCCGATTCCTTGGAAACGGTCCCCGAAGCCATAAGAAAAAATCAGTCGCCGTAGCCGAGAGACTTCAGAATACGAGCATCGTCACTCCAGCCTCGGCGCACTCGCACCCAGACTTCCAGGTGAACGCGCTTACCCAAAAGTTCTGCGATGTCGGCTCGTGCCAGACGGCTGATTTCACGCAACTTAGCCCCCTTTTCACCGATCACGATTGGCTTGTGACTTTCGCGATTGACCCAAAGCGAAGCAACGATTTCGGCTCCGTTGTCAGTTTCGTTCCAGCGTTCAATCATCACGGCCAAACCGTAAGGCAATTCGTCGCCTAGAAGACGGAATGCCTTTTCGCGAATTGTTTCGGCCGCAATAAAGCGCGGCGATTTATCGGTGTAGAGATCAGCATCAAAAAAAGGCGGCGAAACCGGCAAAAGTTTTTTGATCTCCCCCTTGAGATCATCGAGCATCTTGCCTTTTTCCGCACTCACGGGAACGATGGCGGCAAACGGAAACTTTTGCATCGACTCGGCCATAAGCGGCAACAGACGTTCCTTGTCTTTGACAAGGTCAATCTTGTTGAGCACCAAAATGACGTTTTTAGCTTCCCGATCCAAAAGCTTCAACACCAGTTCGTCGTCGCTTTTCCATCCTGCAGCGTCAATCACGAAGAGCACAGCCTCAACATCGGCCAACGCGGTACGAACCGTACGATTCATGTGCTTGAGAAGCTGCGACGTGTGCTTAGACTGAAATCCCGGCGTATCGACAAAGACGATCTGAGCGTCATCGTCAGTTGCCACGCCCAAAACACGATCACGGGTCGTCTGCGGTTTTTTCGAGGTAATCGAAACTTTTTCGCCAACAATCGCATTGATGAGCGTGGATTTACCGACGTTCGGACGACCAACAACCGCGGTATAACCGCAGCGGTAGTCTTCCTGAATCTCTTTTTTATTTCCCATGCCGGCCGCAGCCAACATCGCTTCAAAATCGTTATCGCTCATTGCTTTTTCTTCGAGTAAGGGAATTTCGCCTTCACTTTTTCCAACATACGTCCGGCCGCTTCCTGTTCGGCGGCGCGACGGCTCTTGCCCTCGCCCAGTTCCTCCAATTCAGCCTTGGGAACGGAACAAGCACAGACGAAGTGCTGGCAATGTGCAGCCCCCGTCACCTTGATGATGCGATAAGTTGGTACGGGAAGACGACGAGCCTGAAGAAATTCCTGCAGGAGCGTCTTATGGTCCTTGGCCAGACGCTCACTTGACATCGCTTTGGCAGACAGAATCGGTTCATACAAGCGCAAAATCACTTGCTGAGCCTCTTCAAATCCGCCGTCAAGAAAAACCGCACCGAAAACTGCTTCGCACGCGTCGGCAAGAATCGAAGGACGATCGGCCCCACCGGTTTTGAGTTCACCTTCACCGAGATAGATAAACTGCCCGATTTGAATCTGGGCGGCAATCTCGTCGAGAGCCTTTTCACAAACCAAATTGGAGCGCACACGCGAAAGCACGCCTTCGGTGAAATGACGGTCGCGCAGGAAAAGGGCGTGGCCGATCACACAGTTGAGTACCGAGTCACCCAGAAATTCAAGACGTTCGTTGTGTTCGGCCGCAAAACTGCGGTGCGTAAGCGCGCGCTTCAAAAGCGCCTTGTTTTTAAATTGATACCCGATGCGAGCCTCGAGTTCTTCGGCCGGCAGAAGGACGCGTGTAACCGGAACTGACATAGTTCTTCCCGCCTTATTTGATCGAACCGACTCGGCTCATGTCACTGAAGTTGGCCCAAATAAGAACCGCCTTGCCCACGATCATGTCGTCGGTCACAAAACCCCAATAGCGGCTGTCCTCACTGTTGTCTCGATTGTCACCGAGCACGAAATACTGATTTTCCGGCACCTTGCAGGTAAAGCCATTGCTGAAATAGCGGCAGGCGTTTCCTACACGCGGATAAGGCTGACCGCGCAGTCCTGCCGGGTAACGGTTGTCTACGGCGAGACGATGTTCATGCTCGCCCAATTTTTCCGTCCGTTCCGAAAGCGTCACCATTGAGAATGGATCAACCCAGTCACCCACCAACGTCTGCGGAACACGTTCGCCGTTGATGCGAATTTCCTTGTTGACATACGTCACCGTGTCACCCGGAAGCCCAACAACGCGCTTGATGTAGTCCATCGACTCATCCATTGGGTAGCGGAAAACCATCACGTCACCGCGCTGAGGCGTGCCGACATCGATGATCTTGGTGTTGGCCACCGGCAGACGAACGCCATAGGTGTACTTATTCACCAGAATGAAGTCCCCGATGTAAAGCGTCGGCAACATGGAACCCGAAGGAATGCGGAATGGTTCAAAAAGGAAAGATCGTAGCAGGAACACGATCAGAATCACCGGGAAGAGCCCGGCGGTGTAATCAAGCCACCATGGCATACGCACATCACGTGCGTACATATCGTTGCGCGTTTTAATAACGCCGACCTCTCCTCGGTCAATCGCTTCGCGATTAGCCGCTTCAAATTCACGCGCATTGGCATCGGCCTGAGCCTGGCGACGCGGACGGAAGTAGAACTTCTCGGCAATCCACATCACGCCTGTAAGGACCGTGAGCAGGAACAAAATCAGAGCAAAGTTCATTTTGAAAGCTTTCTAGAGCAATCTGCCTCGTGCTGTTTTCCGACAGGGCAGAAATGATTTGAATTTTGTACAAAAGCCGGTCAACGATGAAATCGCACCGCCGCCGGCCTACCGTTTTACTTGTCGTCAACCTGCAGAATGGCAAGGAAGGCTTCTTGCGGAATTTCCACGCTGCCCACCTGCTTCATGCGCTTCTTGCCGGCTTTCTGCTTTTCGAGCAGCTTCTTCTTACGCGTGATATCGCCACCGTAGCACTTCGCCAACACGTTCTTTCGCAAAGCCTTCACGTTTTCGCGGGCAATGATGTTGGCGCCGATGGCGGCCTGAATGGCCACGTCGTACATCTGGCGCGGAATCAAGCTACGCAAACGGCTGACGATTTCACGACCTCGGAACTGCGCATTCGTGCGGTGAATGATGGTGCTCAGCGCATCCACGCGATCACCGTTGATAAGCATATCGACTTTGACGACATCGCTGGCACGGTATTCCTTAAATTCATAGTCCATCGACGCATAGCCGCGGGTGATCGACTTCATACGGTCAAAGAAGTCAAGCACGATTTCAGCCAACGGCAGCTCATAGGTCAGATGCACCTGGCGGCCGTGGTAAGCCATATTGATCTGCACGCCGCGTTTTTCCTGACAAAGCTTCATCACCGCACCCACGTAATCGTTGGGCACAAAGATCGTCACGGTGTCAATCGGTTCGCGAATTTCGGCAATCTTGTCTACCGGCGGCAACTTGCTCGGGTTTTCCACGCGAATGACTTCACCGTTAGTCATCAGCACCTCATAGACCACGCTCGGCGCCGTCGTGATGAGATCCATGTCGTATTCGCGCTCGAGACGTTCTTGCACGATGTCCATGTGCAGCAGTCCGAGGAAGCCCGCACGGAAACCAAAGCCGAGAGCTTGGGACACTTCGGGTTCAAACTGCAGCGCCGCATCGTTTAGCTGCAACTTCAAAAGCGCTTCGCGCAACGCATCGTATTGGTTGGACTCCACCGGATAGAGCCCGGCAAACACCTGTGGTTTGACTTCCTTAAAACCAGGGAGCGGAGCCTGAGCAGGATTCTGTGCGAGCGTAAACGTATCGCCCACGCGCGCTTCCTTGAGTTCCTTGATACCGGATACAACAAAACCCACTTCGCCGGGCTTAAGACAATCACGCACCTGCGCCTTGGGCGTAAATACGCCCACCTGCTCGACGAGATGAGTGGCTCCGGAAGCCATCAGCATCACCTTGTCCTTAGGACGAATGACACCGTTGACAACGCGTACCAACGTGACAATACCAACATAGTTGTCAAACCAGCTGTCGATGATCAGTGCCTGCAATGGAGCCTTTTCGTCACCGGTGGGTGGCGGCACATCGCGCACGATGCGCTCGAGAATGTCATCGATACCCATGCCGGTCTTGGCGGAACACTCCACCGCATCCGTAGCGTCAATACCGATGACATCTTCGATCTCTTCCTTGGCCGCATCCGGGTTGGCGCTTGCCAAGTCCATCTTGTTGAGTACCGGCACGACTTCAACGCCCAGATCAATGGCCGTGTAGCAGTTGGCTACCGTTTGCGCTTCAACACCCTGCGTGGCATCAACCACCAAAAGGGCACCTTCGCAAGCCGACAGGGAACGACTTACTTCATAAGAAAAGTCAACGTGCCCCGGAGTGTCAATCAGATTAAGCTCATAGATCTGCCCGTCTTTGGCCTTGTACTTAAGACTGGCTGTTTGCGCCTTGATCGTGATACCGCGCTCACGCTCTAGGTCCATGCTGTCGAGCACCTGCTCGCTCATTTCACGGTCGCTCAGACCGCCGCAGCGCTGAATCAGACGATCAGCTAGCGTCGATTTGCCGTGATCAATGTGGGCGATGATGGAAAAATTTCGGATGTTGTCCATTGAAAATTTTTTTTGGAGTTATCGTGAGATACTGGCCGGTTGATCAAGCATTTCCAAGGACTCGTGAGACGACCCTTTTGCGCGCAAAGCCAAAGGCACACCGTCACACCAAGCCTCGCAACCGACCTTCTGGGAAATGTTGGCGCATTTTATCATGCGGCTTGCTCCGAAAAAGGCGAAAAACCAATGTCAGAAATGCTTGTTACGAAAGGCATTCGGTTTGTTTCTAAAAAGAGTTTCGTGCACCTGCATCTTTGTTTTTGGGTGCCGTTGCGCTAGACTCAGTTTCCTTTTTTCACTTCCATCCTTTATCTTGATCGTGAGCTCCGAAATCCGTCTCGACAATGTCCGCAACGAACTTATCCGCGTCATGAGCGTTCTTGCGCAGTGCACATCGCATCTGCAGTCTCTGCCCTATGAAGCTCGCCTGCGGGAGTTGTGCAATGCCGTGCTCGCCCAGGGCGAAGACGGAGACATCGAAGCTGCGCTTGCCCACTTCAAAGCTGAGGAGCCCGGCGGCTACAGCTACGAAAAGTTGCTTGCCGTTGCAGAAGACTGCGCCGAAGCCGTAGTCGATGAACGCGGCAGCGCCCTTCTTTTGCTGATTCCGGTTATGGCCTGGAGCCGCTACCGCAACTACCACGGCGTTCTCGACGAGGACGTCCTCGAAAAAATTGCCGACAGCGTGCGCTCCAACTTTGCCTCGGACAAAGCCAGTGTAGTCATGGGTTCGCATATGCTTTCGGCCGATCATCTTCCCGAAGCGTTCCGAGACGTGCGCGGTCTTCTCGAACGGATGCGACGTCTCAATCACGGCGAGGTCTACAACATCGGGGCCTTAGTGCGTGAAGTACCGCCGCCGGACTTTGCCGACAGCCGCTATATGTTGTGCGTCGTATCGGCTCAAGAAACGGCAGATCTTTTCTGCAACACTCACGTGGGCTTAGTCGACATCGCTCGCAAAATGATGAATTTTTGTATGCAGGTGCACGCTGAGCTCGAATTTACGATGATCGGTTCGGTCTTTGAAGTGCAACCTGTCGGCGGCTTCTACCAAAGTTGGCGCGAATCCGAAACGACAATGCGCACTTGGGGGCTCAAGTCACTTGTCGACTTTGCCGACAGCATGGGATACGATCCCGACAAACTCATAGCCACACTTGGCCTGTTCGTACCCAACGCGCGCGAACAGGACAAAATGAGCGAATTGCGCATCGGCCTGTCTCCAAAGAACCAACGCGACCACGTTATCTGCGGCGTCTCCTGGCCTGTGATCCCCGAAGAGGTTGATGCGTTCTCAGGGACTGCTCGCGACATTCTTGAAAGCAAAGGTCTCTGCAATATCGTAGAACACGAACAAAGCTTCTCTCTTGAATGGTGCGAAGACTGCGGTTCGCCGCTTTACGCCACTCCGGATGGTCTGGTCGTGCATGTGGAACTCTCCGGCGCAGAATCGGTGGGTGAATTCGCACCTACACTTAACTGACTTGTCGGCGTACTCACAAAAAAGCCTGAAGGCGAGGTTCTTCCCGCATTCAGGCTTTTTGTTATCGGCCGACAACAGAGCCGGCCGAGCAAAGATGGCGTTAGGCTTTTTCGACCTTGAAGTCGAAGCCGTTCTCGCCGTAGTCGCACACCACCTTGTCCTTGGGAGCGGCACGACCTTCGAGAAGCAGTCGAGCCACCGGGTTTTCCAGCTTATCCTGCACGGCACGCTTGAGCGGACGGGCACCGTAGACCGGATCGAAGCCGGCCTTCGCGATCGCGTCCAACGCCGCCGGCGTCACCTCAAAGACAATGTCCTGTGCGGCGATGCGTTCGGCAAGTTTGGCCACCTGGATCTTGGCAATTGACTTGATGGCTTCATCATCAAGGGCGTTGAAGACCACGATTTCATCAATTCTGTTGATGAATTCAGGGCGGAAATGTGCCTTAACCTGTTCCATCACAGCGTCCTTGATCGCTTCAGGTTGCGCCGTAGCCTGCATTTGCTGAATTTCGCCCGAACCAAGATTGGACGTCATCACAATGACCGTGTTCTTGAAGTCCACCGTCCGGCCCTGGCCATCGGTCATGCGGCCGTCGTCCAGAACCTGCAGCAACACATTGAACACATCAGGGTGCGCTTTTTCGACTTCGTCAAGCAGAATCACGCTATAGGGCTTGCGGCGGACGGCCTCAGTAAGGTAACCGCCTTCCTCGTAGCCTACATATCCCGGAGGTGCACCGATCAAACGGGCCACCGAGTGCTTTTCCATGAATTCGCTCATGTCAATGCGAATCATTGCCTCATCGCTGTCAAAGAGGAAGTTGGCAAGCGCCTTTGTGAGTTCTGTCTTGCCCACGCCTGTCGGGCCAAGAAAGAGGAACGAGCCGTAAGGTCGATTCGGATCCGAGAGTCCGGCACGGCTTCTCAGAATCGTGTCGGTCACGCAACGCACAGCCTGATCTTGTCCGACGACGCGCTTAGAGAGTGCTTCGTCCATGTGCAATAGCTTTTGACGTTCGCCCTGCATCATCTTGCTTACCGGAATGCCGGTAGCACGGCTAACCACTTCAGCAATCTCTTCAGCCCCGACGCTCGTGCGAAGCAACTTAGGCTGCGTCTCAAGCGTCTTTTTCTCGGTGCTTTCGGCTTTTTTCAGCTTCTCCTCAAGCTTGGGCAAAACGGCGTATTGCAGCTCGGCAAGACGTTCATAGCGTGCTTCACGACGACATGCTTCCATTTCGCGGCGCACGCGATCAATTTCGTCACGCACATCTTTCTCACCCAACGCCTGACTCTTTTCGGCCTTCCAGATTTCTTCCAAGTCTGAATATTTGCGAGAGAGTTCTTCAATCTCTTTTTCGATGGCATTCAAGCGCTGACGACTGGCGTCGTCGGTTTCCTTTTTCATCGCCTCGCGTTCGATCTTGAGCTGAATCAAACGGCGTTCCAACTTATCGAGCGCTTCGGGCTTGGAGTCGATTTCCATCTTGACGCGGCTGGCTGCCTCGTCAATAAGGTCAATGGCCTTATCAGGCAGGTAACGATCCGTGATGTAACGATGTGAGAGTTCGGCCGCCGCCACAATGGCAGGGTCTGTGATCTCAACACCGTGGTGAGCTTCGTACTTTTCCTGTAAACCACGCAAAATAGCGATTGTGTCCTCTACGCTTGGCTCGTCAACAAGCACTTTCTGGAAACGCCGTTCGAGAGCGGCGTCTTTTTCGACGTACTTGCGATATTCGTCCAAGGTCGTCGCACCGATCACGTGCAGTTCACCGCGGGCCAGGGCAGGCTTAAGCATATTGCCCGCGTCCATTGAGCCCTCGGTCTTGCCCGCCCCCACCATCGTATGCAATTCATCAATGAACAGAATGATGCGACCTTCGGCAGCCGTGATTTCCTTAAGAAGTTTCTTCAGTCTCTCTTCAAATTCACCACGGTACTTGGCGCCCGCAATAAGGCCAGCCATGTCGAGCGACAGGACGGACTTACCCTTGAGTCCATCTGGTACTTCTCCGTTGACGATACGCTGCGCCAATCCTTCAACTACAGCCGTCTTGCCGACACCGGGTTCGCCGATTAGCACCGGGTTATTCTTTGTGCGGCGCTGCAGAATCTGCATCGTGCGGCGAATTTCGTCATCACGGCCGATCACCGGATCGAGTTTTCCAAGGCGAGCTCGCTCGGTCAGATCCACCGTGTACTTTTTAATGGCATCGCGTCCGCTTTCGCCCTCAGCGTCCGTCACGTTTTCTCCACCGCGCACAGCTTGGATGGCTGCTTCCAAAAGCTTTTTCGTGACACCGGCTCCGGCCAAAATGCGCGAAGCTTCCATATCAGTTCCGGTCAAGGCAAGCAAGAACATTTCCGTGGAAATGAACTGATCGCCTCGCTGCATCGCCTCTTTCTCCGTGAGATTCAAAACGCGAATCAAATCACGGCCGACCTGAACGTCGCCCGAAGTACCGGTGACTTTTGGCAGACGATCTACCGCAGCTTGAGCCTCGTCACGCACACGCTTGGGATTGCCACCCGAGCGCTCAATCAGACTCGAAGCACTGCCTTCCTGATCATTCATGACGGCCAGCAACAGGTGCACCGGCTCGATGTACTGGTTGTCGTGAGCAAGCGCCAGGGACTGAGCTTCACCCAGGGCCTGCTGAAATTTTGTTGTCAGTTTGTCTTGTCTCATCTCAAACACATTCCTTACTTTCGGCCGAGACATCATCATCTCGGCGTTAATGGCTATGTGGGGTTGTTTTTTCCCATTTCAAGAAAAGAGCCGTCGAAAAGGTTTCCGAATTTTTCTCTGTTTGTTGTGTTTTATCTCCGCACCCGTCTTCGGCGGGGCTAAAATGTTTGGCAGTTTTTCCAATTTGTATAAAAAAGCTCGGCCAATCGCGCGTCACTGCGAGGGGCTGTGCGTTCATGAAGAAAGGAAGATGAAGTGACTGTCAGTCGTCGTAATTTAATCGGTACCGTGTGTGCCGTCTCTGTTTTCGGTGTTCCTCTGACTTCCTCGGCTCAGACCGGCACCCGTTCCAATCCCATCAAAATCGTTGTTCCCTATCCGCCGGGAGGCCCGTTGGATGTTTCGGCACGCGCCATTGCCGAAGCCGTTCACGACGAGCTTGGCAACGTTATTGTTGACAACCGTCCGGGCGCCGGAGGTAACCGTGGTGTGACTTATCTCGCGCAACAAAAGCCCGACGGCATGACTTTGTGCGTCGGAGCCGTTGCCACACACGCCGTCAACCCGAACCTGTTCAAGAAGCTTCCCTACGATCCGATCAAAGATTTTGAGCCGGTCACGCTCATCGCGCACGTTCCCAATGTGCTTGTCGTCACGCCGGAATTTCAGCAACGTACCGGCATCAAATCCGTCAAAGATTTGATTGCCTACTGCAAGGCCAATCCCGACAAACTCAACTACGCCTCCGGCGGAAACGGTTCGGCAGGACACATGGCAGGCGAACTTCTCAAAGCCAAAGCCGGCATCAAGATGGTGCATGTGCCCTATGCCGGGGCTTCAGCCGCTCAGCTTTCCGTTCTTGCCGGCCAAACCGACCTCATTTTCGACAATCTCTCGTCGGCATCCGCCAATATTCAGGCTGGCAAACTGGTTCCGCTTGCCGTCACCACCACCAAACGCGCAGAAGCACTTCCCAATGTTCCCACCATGGTCGAAGCCGGTGTGGCCGGATTTGACATCTCGACCTGGTACGGTTTGTTTGTGCCTGCCAAGACGCCTCGCGACATTGTCATGCACCTGAACACCGTCATTACCAAGGCGCTTGCGAGCGACGACATGAAGAAACGTCTGGCCCGTCTGGGCGGCGAATCTGCGCCGTGCAAACCCGAAGAGTTTGCCGCTTTGATCAAGACGGAATTGGCAAAATACGCCGAAATCGTCAAAGCCTCCGGAGCACGCGTCGACTAATCAACGGCTCACGGAGCATCCCGGCCGGCGTTTGATTTTCGTCGGTCGGGCCAGTGTGCGCAGGTGTCGTACGTCTTAGAAGAACAAAACGGCGCCTTTCCTCGGTTATTTCAAGCACTTTTATGGTTGTAGGGAATCGCAAAGACTTCTGGTCGGGCATTCTTTTTGCCCTGCTCGGCGTCTTTTTCATCGTATTTGCCCAAGAGCACGAACTCGGTCAAGCATCCCGTATGGGACCTGCCTACTTTCCGACAGTTTTGGGTATTTTGTTGGCAGCTATCGGACTTATCGTCGCTCTTCTCGGTTATTTTCGAAAGGCCCCCGTTACAGAAAACGGCGAAGACACCGGCGAGATCATGCCGTTTCGCTGGAATGTTCTGTTTTTGATTCTGGGCTCCATTTTGGTCTTTGGACTTGCTTTGAACACTTTCGGACTGATGCTCTCATTGGCGGCCATGATTTTGATCGCCGGACTTGCATCTCCAGACTTTTGCTTCAAAGAAACGCTTGCCATCATCCTCGTATTGGACCTGTTGGCATGGCTCATTTTCGTTTACGGCGTCGGGATGCTTGTTCCCGTCTGGCCCATCTTCATGTAAGTAGGAGCCGGAAATGGATCTGGGACTCATCTCGAATCTGATGTTGGGTTTTGACACCGCCCTTTCACTGCAGAACATCCTTTACTGCACCATTGGCGTGACCATCGGCACGTTGATCGGAGTGCTGCCCGGCATGGGACCGGTGGCAACAGTAGCCATGTTGTTGCCGGCAACCTACGCACTACCGCCTACTTCAGCCTTGATCATGCTCGCCGGCATTTATTACGGTGCCTCTTACGGCGGATCAACCACGGCAATTTTGGTCAATATCCCCGGCGAAGCTTCGGCTGTTGTCACCTGCCTGGACGGTCATATGATGGCCAAACGGGGACGCGCAGGTTCCGCTCTTGGCATCGCCGCGATCGGCAGTTTTTTTGCGGGCTGCGTTGCAACACTCCTGATTGCCGCCTTTGCGCCACCTTTGACGGAACTGGCCTTTCAATTTGGACCTGCGGAATATTTCAGCCTTATGGTTCTCGGTCTCGTAAGCGCTACGGTGCTTGCCACCGGTTCGCTTCTCAAAGCCATCTGCATGGTCTTGCTGGGACTGTTGCTCGGCCTGATCGGTACCGATGTCAACTCTGGAGCCTTCCGTTTCACCTTCGGGCTTGATGAGTTACAGGACGGTATTGATTTCGTGCCATTGAGCATGGGCTTGTTCGGCTTTGCCGAGATCATGCGCAATTTGGAAGGCAATATGAGCAGATCACTCGTACCGAACAAAGTGAAGAATATCCTTCCGTCCTGGCAAGAAATCAAAGTATCCGTGGGACCTATTGTTCGCGGAACGGCTTTGGGTTCCATTCTGGGTGTACTGCCGGGCGGCGGCGCTCTCCTGAGTTCTTTTGCAAGTTACACAGCCGAAAAGAAACTCGCTGGCGACAAAGCCGATCCTCCGTTCGGCTACGGCAACATCCGCGGCGTTGCCGGTCCCGAATCAGCCAACAATGCTGGTGCACAAACGTCGTTTGTCCCCATGCTCACGCTCGGCATCCCTTCCAACGCCGTAATGGCTCTGATGATCGGCGCCATGATGATTCACGACATTGTGCCCGGACCTCAGGTCATGCAGTCTGACCCGGGGCTTTTTTGGGGCTTGATCATTTCCATGTGGATCGGCAATCTGATTCTCGTGGTTCTAAACCTTCCGATGATCGGAGTGTGGGTACAGCTGCTGCGTGTGCCTTACCGCTGGCTCTTTCCTGCAATTCTGGTCTTCTGCTGCATCGGCGTGTATTCCATTAACAACAACGTATGGGATGTTTGGATCGCCATCTTCTTCGGTTTCGCGGGTTACGTTTTCGGTAAGCTCGGCTGTGAAACCGCGCCGTTGGTTCTGGGCTTTATTTTGGGTCCGATGATGGAAGAAAATCTTCGCCGCGCTATGCTTTTGTCGCGCGGTGATCCTTCTGTGTTCGTATCCAGTCCGATTTCGTGCGGACTGCTCATCGCTGCTGTCCTAATGGTCTTTTTGGTTGCCGCCCCGGCCTTCAGAAAGACCCGTGAAGTCGCATTTAAAGAAGACTGACAGCACAACCGCTATATCAGACTTGAAGGTCGGGAAAGTTCTTCGCTTTTCCGACCTTTTCTTTTTTAACGAGAGTAAAGGCTAGAATCCGCCTGCGTTCGATTTTTTTATCTTTTGCTTCAATGTCTCCGCATTCTGCCTGCGTCTTCGAAATCACCTGCCCCCTACCCCTTGCGAGCGAATCCCTGCCCGATGCTTTTACACAGGCTCCCTGCGCACGCATGAAAGTCGCCAGACAATTCGTGGTGCAAAAGGGCATGATCCGCCAAGGTTTCAAGGGGCGTGCCGGCCTCGGCATTTTCGAAGAAAACGGTCGCACCTGGGGAATGCTGGTGCTGGAGCCAGCTGCGCCGCTTTTGTTTGCGCCTCCCGCTAAGCTGTCAGCCAAACGTCTGTGGCCCGGCATGCAAGAAGAAGATGTTCCCAATATCGAATTGATCAACGGCAAGGGCGAAGCTAAAACTCTCAAGACACGACTGGACGAGATTTTCGAGCCGTTTCCGCAGCGAGACTATTTCAGGGGCGGACGCGAGCAGGCCGAACGTCGTGCGTTGTGGCGCCGTGTTTTGACCGATGCTCTCACGAGTCCCGTTGTGCGTATTGTCCAAGAGCTCAACATTCGTCACCGCGACGCTCGACTGACGGAACTCAACGAATGGTGGTGCGGCAAAAGCCCTTCGTTTGAATGCCGTTGGGATCAAACGTTCTATGCGCCGCGCTCAGGAGCTCGATTTCTGCTCGAGTGGATGCTAATCGGTCGCCCCCATTGCAAAAGCTCTCCCATGCAGACTGAAGAGTCCGCGCCACGCCCCGTCGTTCTCTACAGCGATGACGACATTTTGGTAATCAACAAGCCTGCTCGTTTGAGTTCCGTTCCAGGCGTCCGGGAGAAAGTCTGCGCTAAGACCATGCTAGAACGCCAATACGGCGAACTGCATGTCGTGCATCGACTGGACCTAGACACCTCGGGCCTGCTCGTTTTCGCTCGTAACAAGCGATCGCTTGAACATCTCAACAAGTCGTTTCGCGAGCGTGACACGCACAAGATCTACGAGGCACGCCTCGAAGGAGTCATCAGCGAACAGCAGGGCCGCATCGAACTCCCTCTGGCACTCAATTGGCTCGATCGTCCGCGGCAATGCACTCTCACTGAAGATGGCGGCGGAAAGGCGTCGGCCACAGAATTTGTCGTGATCGGCACGCAGCAGACTGCCGGAGGACCGAAAACTCTCGTGCGCTTGAGCCCCGTCACGGGCCGCACGCACCAGCTGCGTGTGCATTGCGCCAAAGGGCTCGGTTGCCCCATTGACGGCGACCCCTTTTACGGTCATCCGGGACTTGAAGGCGAAACCGATGCCACGCGCCTGTGTCTGCACGCCGCAGAGCTCACCTTCGTACATCCGACTTCCGGCAAACCGGTCACTTTCAAGGCGCCGGCCGATTTTCCGGATTTCTGACAACCAGAAAAGATGTGTTGCGCGAACAGATTCCCGCATCGAAAATTTTTGCTATCCGAGCGCCTGCGCTATGATTAGAAAATCGCCTGTCGGTCGAGCCTGTCAGTAACACGCTCACGCCGTCAGTCCTATCCTTTTTTGTAAGACAAGAATGTCAGATCAACCACATCCTGGACCGGAAACTTTTCTTTCCCGCAAGGAGCACATCTGATGCGCGCCGCTGTTGAACGTGTGCTGCACGATGTGTGGTCGCACCGCGGCATTGCCGCCTCTCTACTCTACCCTTTTTCGCTTGTCTACCTTGCCATCGCACGACGCCGGGCAGCTAGGACTACACCTGTTGAACTGCCGGTGCCCGTTGTCGTTGTCGGCAACATCTACGTCGGCGGCACGGGCAAGACTCCCATCACGATCGAGCTCGTCCGCGAACTGAAGGCCGCGGGCTTTACGCCTGGCGTCATCAGCCGCGGATACGGGCGCGCCAGCGAAGAGCAACACCTTGTCGAAGACGACTCTCCGGCGAGCACCGTCGGCGACGAACCGCTTTTGATTCGCCGCGCCACCGGGGTTCCTGTAGCCGTGGGACGCGACCGCGTGGCCGCAGGGCGTCTGCTGATTCGGAGCAATCCGAGCGTTAATGTGATTGTCAGCGACGACGGTCTGCAGCATCGGCGCCTTGCGCGCGACGTTGAACTTGCCGTCGTCGGTGCTCGAGGGCTAGGCAACAGCTGGGCGCTTCCCGCAGGCCCCCTGCGCGAACTCCCTTCGCGTCTGGACTCTGTTGATGCCATCGTTCTGAGCGCTACCGAAGATACTATTGAAAGTCGTACGCCTCGCTTTGCCGCCACTTCCCAGCTCGGGGATGTCGTGCGTCTGTGCGACGGCCGCCGCCGCTCAATCGAGGACATTTCGCACCGTATCGCCGAAAAAGAAGCCAAGGTACTTGCTGCAGCCGGCATTGCCGCGCCCGATCGCTTCTTCAATATGCTCGCCGCTCACGACATCGTCGGCAAGAACTTGGGATTGGGCGATCACTTTGCCTTTGATACGAATCCGTTTGCGCAGTCCGACGCACGCTACATCTTCATCACCGGCAAGGACGCGGTCAAAGCCATGCAGAACGCGGATATCAAGAACGACCGCCGCATTTGGGTCGTCGAGTACCAAACACAACTTGACCCCTACCTCATCCAGTTCGTAGTGGAAAAGCTCACGGATGCGGCCGAACGCAAACACATTGACATCGTACCGCCCACGGAAGAAATCACGCACTGAAACAAACCATGAATCGCACTTGCCTGAGTATCGGTCTTGCCGCCTGCTGCCTTCTGGCCGGCTGCTCCACGCAGTCAGTCCGGGCACCCGCGTACAACATCAAACCCGGCAACGTCTGCGTCATTCAAGATTCAAGCAACCGAAAGGTCGCCTACAACTCCGTCATCAAAGGTCTCAAGCGCAAGGGTTTTTCCGTGAAGCGCGTCGGCGCGGGGCAAACGAAAAACTGTTCCCGCGTCTTTTCCTGTCAGTCGATTTCCCGCTGGCAGATCGCCAATTACACCTCCAACATCCATCTGCAATACTGGGAGCACGGCAAGCTTGTAAGCGAAGCCAAGTACGATGCGCCGACAAACGAAATCAACATCTCGAAATTCATCAGCACGGAAGATAAGATCTTTCAGCTGCTCAATGAGATGCTCCCCGGCACACGCACTCTTCCGAGCAAATACAACTCCCGCTGACGAACGCTTCGTCAGCCGAACATTGAAACGACAATATTATGGACAGCCGCCTTACCGAAGTTTTGGTCTGCCCCGTCTGCAAGGGGCCTCTTCATTTTGATCAGCAGAAGTCTGAAATGCAGTGCGCCAAGTGCGCGCTCGGCTTCCCGCTTGACGGAGAAATCCCGGTGATGCTCACCAAGGAAGCGCGAGAACTCACGCCCGAGGAACAAGAAGCCGCTCGTATCAAACCTGCCAACTAACGAAGGATTTGCCATGGGCTTTGTAGTAATCGTGCCGGCGCGCATGTCGTCTTCGCGCCTCAAAGAAAAACCGCTTGCCGACATCTGCGGCAAGCCGATGGTTGTGCGTACCGCCGAGCGCGCTCTTGGGTGCGGTGCCGATGCGGTTTTCGTCGCCTGCGACTCACCGGCCATCGTCAAGGCCTGCGAAGAACACGACATCAAGGCGCTTCTGACAGATCCGAACTGTCCGACCGGGACCGACCGTCTCGCCGAAGCCGCCGCGGCTCTGGGCCTAACCGACGACACGATCGTCGTCAATGTTCAGGGCGACGAACCTCTGATTCCCATCAATGTCATACGCGCCGTTGCCGAAGACCTTGAAAAGCACGACGATTGCGCCATTGCCACCGCTGCGCACCCGATATCCGACGCCGAACACTTCTTCAATCCGAACGTAGTCAAGGTCGAAATCGACGCCAAGGGTCGAGCGCTTACCTTCTCTCGCGCGCCGCTTCCCTGGCCGCGTGACGCATTTCGTAGCAACAAGTCTGTGCTGCCCGAAGATTTGCCCGCCTATCACCACATCGGGCTTTATGCCTACCGTGCAAGCTTTTTGAAGGCGTTTCCTAAGCTTGCTCCAGCCCCCATCGAAAAGTTCGAGTCGCTGGAACAGCTGCGAGCCCTCTGGCACGGGTACCGCATCAGCGTACTGATTCTCGACGAGAACCTGCCTTCGGGCGTGGACACCGCCGAAGATCTGGAGCGCGTGCGTGCGGTGTACGCCGAATCTCTCAAAAACTAGTTTTTTTGGTTCCGAAAAGCCGCGTTTTACCTCGTCCGAAAGATGTAACAAAGGTTTCGCTATTGTTTTGCAGAATGTTTCAATTACAATTTCCGCAGTGCAAGAAAAAACTGTGAGCTTGTTGCGATGCGGCGGGCAAAGCGGCGCGACCTTCGGGACTCGCGGAATTTTTCTTGAAAGAGTTTCCGACGTAAATCTGTCTTTTACTGGTTTTACGTTGAATTAATTGGAGATTTTTCATGCGTTTGATCCTGATCGGACCCCCCGGCGCCGGTAAAGGCACCCAGGCCAACTACATCAAAGAACACTTCGGCATTCCGCAGATCTCGACGGGCGACATGCTTCGCGCCGCCGTCAAGGCCGGTACCGAACTCGGCAAAGCCGCCAAGGTGATCATGGATCAGGGCGGCCTTGTGAGCGATGACATCATCATCGGGCTTGTCAAGGAACGTCTGCTTGCCGACGACTGCAAGAACGGCTTTCTTTTCGACGGCTTCCCGCGCACCATCCCGCAGGCTCAGGCGCTGCAGGACGCCGGAGTGCCGATTGACTTCGTGCTCGAAATCTCCGTGCCCGATTCCGAAATTGTCGAACGTATGTCCGGCCGCCGCGTGCACCCCGCCTCGGGCCGCAGCTACCACGTCAAGTACAACCCGCCCAAGGTTGCCGGCAAGGACGACGTGACGGGCGAAGACCTCGTACAGCGTGACGATGACCGCGAAGAAGTCGTGATGAAGCGTCTGTCTGTCTACCATGCTCAGACCGAAGCACTCGTCGACTTCTACAGCAAGCTCGCAGCGTCCGGCGAACCCAACGTGCCGCAGTACCGTAAGGTCAACGGCGTCGGTTCGATTACGGACATCCGCGATGCGATCTTCGAGGCGCTGAAGTAAAAAATTAAAAGGGAACACGATGTGTGAAATCACCGTGTTCCCTTCTTTTTTTGTTTTTTTCTTTAACACTTTTGGCGTCGGCTTGACCCTCCTCGGACGTTGAGTCGACACCCGGAGCTTTCAACATCATGACTACAGCTTTGTGGCTCGCCATTGCCGCGGGCATCATCGCCGTGATTTTCGGTCTTGTCTCCCGTAGCTGGATTCTGGCCCGCGATCCCGGCAATCCCCGCATGCAGGAAATCTCGCACGCCATTCAGCAGGGTGCAACGGCCTATCTGACCAAGCAGTACACGACCATCGCCATCGTCGGCGTGGTTCTTTTCCTTATCATCGCCTTCGTTCCTGCACTGGGCTTTAAGACGGCAGGCGGCTTTGCCGTCGGCGCCATCCTTTCCGGCGCTTGCGGCTTCATCGGAATGAACGTTTCCGTCAAGGCCAACGTTCGCACCGCTCAGGCAGCCAGCCAAGGCATCGCTGAAGCTCTTAACGTCGCCTTCAAGGGCGGCGCCATCACAGGCATGCTCGTGGTCGGTCTGGGCCTTCTCGGCGTGGCCGGCTACATGGCTGTGCTGATCGGCACGGCTGCTCCCGACGCCAACCTCTACACCACAATCAAGCCGTTGATCGGTCTGGCTTTCGGTTCGAGCTTGATTTCCATCTTCGCTCGTCTGGGCGGCGGCATCTTCACCAAGGGCGCCGACGTCGGTGCCGACCTTGTGGGTAAGGTTGAAGCCGGCATTCCCGAAGACGACCCCCGCAACCCCGCCGTGATCGCCGACAACGTGGGCGACAACGTGGGCGACTGCGCCGGTATGGCTGCCGACTTGTTCGAAACCTACGCCGTGACCATCGTGGCCACCATGATGATCGGCGCGCTTTCGGCAACGGGCGACACTATGCGCATGGTTGAATACCCGCTCGTTTTGGGTGCTGTCTCGATCGTCGCTTCCATCATCGGTACGTTCTTCGTGAAGTACCTGCCCGGCAAGAAGATCATGACGGCTCTGTACCGCGGCCTTATCGTCGCCGGCGTCATCGCCGCCGTTGCCTTCTGGTTCGTCGGCGACTTCGTCTTCTCCGATCCCAAGATGCTGCCCGAAGGCGTGACGACCACGCACCTGTTCGGTTCCGCTCTGATCGGTCTCGTTCTGACTGCCTTGATGGTCGTGATCACCGAGTACTACACCGGTACGGAATACAAGCCCGTGCAGACGGTTGCCGAAGCTTCCACCACCGGTCACGGCACCAACATCATCGCCGGTCTGGCCGTTTCCATGAAGGCCACCGCTCTTCCGGTTCTCGCCGTGGTTATCGCCATTCTCGTGAGCTTCTCGCTTGCCGGTCTTTACGGTGTTGCCATCGCCGCAACCTCAATGCTGACTATGGCCGGCATCATCGTTGCTCTCGACGCCTATGGCCCGATCACGGACAACGCCGGCGGTATTGCCGAAATGTCCGAACTCGATGAAAAGGTCCGCAACGTGACCGACCCGCTTGACGCAGTCGGCAATACGACCAAGGCCGTCACCAAGGGCTACGCCATCGGTTCGGCCGGTCTGGCCGCTCTGGTGCTCTTTGCCGACTACACGCACGCTCTGAAGCAGCAGTTCAACATTGACTTCCAGTTTGACCTTTCCGACCCGTACGTGATTGCCGGTCTGATCATCGGCGGTCTGATTCCCTACCTCTTCGGCGCAATGGCTATGGAAGCCGTCGGCCGCGCTGCCGGCTCCGTAGTGATTGAAGTCCGTCGCCAGTTCAAGGAAATCAAGGGCATCATGGAAGGCAAGGCCAAGCCCGATTATTCCAAGGCCGTCGGCATGCTCACCGGCGCTGCCATTAAGGAAATGATCATCCCGTCCGTTCTGCCGGTCATCGTCCCGATCCTCGTCGGCCTCATCCTCGGCCCGAAGGCTCTCGGCGGCGTGCTGATGGGTACGATCGTCACCGGTATCTTCGTGGCCATCTCCATGACCACGGGCGGCGGCGCTTGGGATAACGCCAAGAAGTACATCGAAGACGGTCACTTCGGCGGCAAGGGCAGCGAATCTCACAAGGCTGCCGTGACGGGCGACACCGTCGGCGACCCCTACAAGGACACCGCCGGCCCCGCCGTCAACCCGCTCATCAAGATCATCAACATCGTGGCTCTGCTCATCGTACCGTTGCTGACGATCTAATCGCGGTCTTCTGACGTCGATTCACAGGCGCTCTTTTCTTCGAAGGAGCGCCTGTTTTGTTTATACGTATTTCTCAAGACAAACGTACGGTCGGCGCCGCGTAAACTATGTCTCGTTTCGATTTATCGGAAAAAACATGGCTTCACTTCTGTCCGACCTTCAGGCGTGTCTCGGCTCCGATCGCGTTCTCACCGACGCGACGGCCCTAGCTCCGCTTTTGCTTGATAATCGCGGCCGCTGGCAGGGCCGCGCGTTGTGTGCCGTCTTCCCCTCCACAACCGAAGAAGTCTCGGAAATCATGCGCGTCGCCTGCCGACACAACGCGCTCGTGTTTGCTCAAGGCGGCAACACAGGCAACGCCGCGGCGGCTACCCCCGTTGTGAACGACACGGATGTCTCGCGAACCGTTTTGCTCTCGATAACCCGTCTGCGCCGCATTGAAAAAATCGACACCGTCAACGATTCGGTCGTCGTACAAGCGGGTGTTCCGGTCGCAACCGTCAGAGAAACGGCCGCTCTGCAAAAGCGTCTTTTTGCACTCAGCCTTGCGAGCGACGGAACGGCTACCGTGGGAGGCGTTCTTGCGACCAACGCGGGCGGCGTACATGTTCTGCGATACGGCAACGCCAGAGACCTATGTCTGGGACTTGAAGTCGTTCTTTGCGATGGACGCGTGCTCAACCTGATGCGCGGTCTGCGCAAGGACAACACCGGCTACGACTTAAAGTCTCTTTTCATCGGAAGCGAAGGAACGCTTGGCCTCATCACAAAGGCAATACTGAAACTGCACCCGCTTCCGGCTTCGCGCAAGGTGCTTTGGCTGTCGCTGGATTCTCTGCGCAAAATCGAACCGCTTTTCTGCGCCTTTCAAGCACAGGCAGGTCACGCCCTGAGCGCCTTTGAAATCGTTCATCAAACGCCGCTGCAGCGTGTTGCGCAGGTCTTTCCCGAGAAAGTCAAAAAAATCGATACACACTCGCCCTGGTCGGTTCTCGTTGAACTTTCCTATTCCGACACCCAAGATGAAACTCAAAGTGCCGACCTTCTCGAGTCGCTGCTTGAAGGACTTCTCGAACAAGGAATCATTACCGACACCGTTCTCTCGCAAAGCGAGATCCAATGCGAGGCGCTTTGGGCAGTGCGCGAAGCAGTCCCTGAAGCGCACAAGAAGACCGGAGGCAACGTCAAGCACGACATCAGCGTGCCGCGAAGCCGCCTTGCGGAGTTCGTCGAACAAACCAATGCTGCGCTCGCAAAGCGTTTTTCCTGGATCGAACCGAGTGTTTTCGGTCATTTCGGAGACGGCAATCTCCACTACAATATGGGCGTCGTTCCGGGGCAGGATCCCCGGCTTTGTTTTGCCTTTGAAAAGGAAATCAACGCCATCGTCTACGAACATGTAGCACTATTTAACGGCTCGGTTGCCGCCGAGCACGGCGTCGGGCGCATGAAACGCGACCTTATTGAGCAAACAAAACCGGCAGATGAACTGCAGTTGATGCGCAAATTGAAGCGCATTTTCGACCCTGACAACCGACTCAATCCGGGCGCCGTCGTGTCGCCCTAAAACTGATCTTGCCACGGAGCGCGAAGAAAAATGAAGACGTTTCGCCTTTTTCTGAAAGCCACTTCCGCTGCATTTGCCGCAGCCGTCCTATTGAGCGGGTGCGCGACGCATACTGTTGACTACCAACCCAAAGCCAACTACAAGGAATTCACCGACGCAACGTGGCGCCCCGAATCGAACATTCGTCCGCCCTTCCGCAGCACGGAAATTCCCGTTGACTCCGTTGCAGCCCTGCAGGAAGGCATCTACGCCTTCTACGACACGCACCGCAGTTTCTTTCAGCTGCAACCCGCTCAAACGGGTAGCTGGACCGTCAGTGAAACCGTAACGCAGGCCGGGGAACGCTGCTTTACCTGGGGCCAGGGCGCCGTGCAGCTCATCCGTAACTCCAGAGTGCTCAACAACGAAGGACCGATGGTTGCCTCCCGTCTGCCCGACGGTCGCATCCTTTTGCAGAATTCCGGTCAGGCGGTCTTTAACCTTGCCGTTGAACTGCGCGCCTACAACATCTCAGGCAAGCCCATCCGTCACTTCCTTCGCAACGGCAACAACCAGCCGGATTCGCTCGCCTGGTTTGTGCCGGCCGACGCTAAGTTTCCTCAGGGATCCGTTGCGTATCTCGCCACCTATTGGCTCGGCGACGATGAAATCGTGCAGCCGTCGCGGTCGGCCTTTACGGGCGCCCGCAATCTCGAAAGCTTGATTGCGCGCTACACGGCCAAGACAACGCCCTACTGCATGAGCTACGTGAGCCATTTGGAGGCAACGCCCTACGGTCTGTCCTTTGAGCGACCCGTGCGCGAGCGTGGCAAGTACCGTGCGTCAGCTCCCCAAGGACGCTTCACTCTTTCACAGGTTCAGCGCAGCAATATGTTCTGCGAACGACTGCCCAACGGCACACAAAAGGGCGGCTCCTGGAAGATAAGCCGTATTCAGGGAACGCGTGTTCTTGAACTCACCGAAGACGCCGACGTGCCAAGTTCCGACATTGGCATTCAGCCGATCAACAACGACGGCATTGACGTGGGCTTTGCCGAAGTCGTGCGCGGCAACAAAGGCCAGTCACGCATGCAGGTGGTTCCTGTTCGCATCGTGCGCAACAACCAACCGGTCACAGATTTCCGCCTGAAATTCAACGCCGCAGCCGCTCAGGCGATCGCTGAGGTACTGCCCAAAGCCGATGCTTCCCGCCGCGCTCATGATGAGAGGAACAAGCTTACCGGCAAACGCTAACCGAATCTCAACATCGGGCGGTCGCAAGACCGCTCGCTTTTTTAGGAAATTTCGTCTATGTCAGCACAAATCCTCGACGGCAAGGCTCTTGCCGCTGAAATCCGCTCCGAAGTGAAAACACAGGTTGCCGCACTTGCCGAAAAGGGCGTTTGCACCGCGCTGGCCGTGATTCTCGTCGGCGACGATTCCGCCAGCCAGGTTTATGTGCGCAACAAAATCAAGGCTTGCGCGGATACGGGCATCCGTTCGCTCGAATTTCGAATGCCTGCTGAAACGACGCAGCAAGAACTTCTCGCCAAGATTGCCGAGCTCAACGCCGACGAAAACGTCGACGGCATCCTGGTTCAGCTGCCGCTGCCCAAACAGATCAATGCCGACGCCGTGATCTCAGCAATTAACCCTGCCAAAGACGTCGACGGCTTTCACGTAGCCAATGCGGGTGCTCTCGTCACCGGCAAACAGGGCTTTGTCCCGTGCACACCGTTCGGTGTGATGCGTTTGATTGAAAAATCGGGCGTCGATCCCCGCGGCAAATCCGCCGTCATCGTCGGACGCAGCAACATCGTGGGCAAACCCATGGCCTTGCTGCTTCTGGCTGCCGATGCCACCGTCACTGTCGCGCACAGCCGCACATCCGATCTGAGCGCCGTCACGCGCAACGCCGACATTCTGGTGGCCGCCGTAGGCCGCGCCAAGCTCATCAAGGCCGACATGGTCAAGCCCGGTGCCGTTGTGATCGACGTCGGTATGAACCGCGACGAAACCGGCAAGCTTTGCGGTGACGTGGACTTTGCTGAAGTAAAAGAAATTGCCGGCAGCATCACGCCCGTACCGGGAGGCGTTGGCCCCATGACGATCGCCATGTTGATGCAAAACACAGTGCTTGCCGCTCAGATGCGACACGATATTTCTTTGTCTTGATTTTCCTTGTTTTTTTAATTTTCCCATGACCAATCCTTTGATCGATCAGGGCTCTCTTTTAAACTGGCCCGCCATCAAAACCGAACACATCACTCCGGCTTTGGACGAGCTGCTCGCCAAGGCAAGTGACGCCGTTGCCAAGGTCACGGCTCCCGAGACACCCGCCACCTGGAGCGACGTCGTCGATCCGCTAGAACAGGCGCTTGAAAAGCTCTCGCGCGCCTGGTCGGCCGTGGGCCACCTCTCGGGCGTCATGGACAGTGAAGCGTTGCGCGAGGCATATAACGCCAACCTGCCGCGCATGACGCAGTTTTATATCGAGCTCTCTCAAAACGAAGCTCTCTTTGCCAAATACAAAGCGATTGAAAGCTCGGAAGGCTTTGCAGCCTTAAGTGAAGGATGTCAACGCATCATCAAGCGAGAAATCCGTGACTTCCGTCTTTCGGGTGCGGAACTTGCCCCCGAACCCAAGGCTCGCCTTAAGGCGCTCGGTCAGCAGGATGCCGCCGAAAGCCAGAAATTCAGCGAAAACTTGCTCGACGCAACCAACGCCTTTACGCTTGACGTAGACAATGTCTCGGAGCTTGATGGCATTCCTGCGGATGTCATTGATATGTACGCTGCAGAGGCCAAAGCCGCAGGCCTCGAAGGGAAGTGGCGCATCTCGCTGCACATGCCGAGCTATCTTCCCGCCATGCAGTATGCCAACAGCGCCTCACTGCGTGAAAAGCTTCATCGCGCCTATTCGACACGTGCCTCCGAATTCGGGCCGGCCGAACGCGACAACACGCCGCTCATTCGCTCTTTGCTCAGGAATCGTCGCGAAGAAGCATTGCTGCTCGGCTTCAAGAACTACGCAGAAGTTTCTCTTGTACCCAAGATGGCTGATTCTCCTGCCGCAGTCGAAGCATTTTTAACGGAACTGGCTCAAAAGGCTCGTGCAAAAGGCTTGGCCGATTGGGAAGAAGTCAAGGCGTATGCAAAAGAGAAACTGAACCTTGACGAAGTGCATCCCTGGGATGTTGCGTGGGTCTCCGAGTCGCTTCGCCGCGCCAAGTACGCCTACAGCGACCATGAAGTGAAACGCTATTTCACACTACCGGCCGTCTTCAACGGGATGTTCCGTTTGGTGGAAAAGCTTTTTGACGTGCGCATCAACGAAGACTCGGCTCCGGTTTGGCATGATGACGTCAAGCTGTGGCGGATTTCAGACGCTTCCGGCAACCTCATCGCGCGTTTTTACACCGACCTCTACGCTCGCGCCAGTAAACGCGGAGGCGCCTGGATGGACAGCGACACCACCTACTGCGTATTGCCCGACGGTTCGGTACGCACGCCCGTCGCCTTCCTCGTCTGTAACTTCTCGCACCCCGTCGGCGACAAACCGGCGCTTTTGACACACGACGACGTCACGACACTTTTCCACGAATTTGGCCACGGTCTGCATCACATGCTTTCACGCGTGCCGCAGGCGCAACTCTCTGGCATCAACGGTGTGGAATGGGACGCCGTAGAAATGCCAAGTCAATTCATGGAGAACTGGGCGTGGAACTACGACACCCTGAAGACGCTTTCCTCGCACGTTGATACCGGTGAGGTTCTCCCTAAAGATCTTTTCGACAAGATGCTCGCGGCCAAGAACTTCCAAAGCGGTATGTTCTGTCTACGTCAACTCGAGTTCGCGCTTTTTGATCTGCGCATTCATGACGACGACAAATCGGATCATGCCGAGGATTTTGAAAAGGTTCTGGACAATGTGAGAAAAGAAGTTGCAGTGGTCCCTGCAGCCGAGTACTCCCGTTTCGCACAAAGCTTTGCACACATTTTTGCGGGCGGCTACAGCGCCGGCTATTACAGTTACAAGTGGGCCGAAGTGCTTTCTGCCGACGCCTTCAGCGCTTTCGAGGAAGAAGGACTCTTTAACCCGGCCACAGGCAAGCGCTGGGTCGATGAAGTGTTAAGCCGCGGCTCGTCACGCGACGCCATAGAAAACTTCCGTGCCTTCCGCGGTCGCGATCCTTCGATCGAACCGCTGCTGCGCCACAGCGGCATTCTCTGATTCCGGCTCAAGAAAAACGGCGGCAACCTTCACGGTTCGCCGCCGCTTTCCTGATCAGACCAACGGTGCGTCGGTTCCGAACACGTCCTTCCAAAGCTTCAGAACAGCCTTGCGTTCATCCGCGACACTCTGGGGCTCGACGCGGCAACGTACGTCTTCGCCACGTGAAAGGCGAATTTCGCGCTGGATATTGCGGTAATGGCGATAGGCTTTGACAGCCTGAGCTGCCGTTTCTTCGTCGAGAAGTCCCAGTCGGGCGGCCATTTCGGTCAAATGAATCGTACCGAAGTTGTTAACAAGTTCCGGAAAAACGGAGCTCTTGGCCAAAACCAGATACTGCACGATGAATTCCAAATCCACCATACCTCCGCGATCGTGCTTGACGTCAAACAGATCAGTCTGATTGGGGTGGCCCTCAAGCATCTTGCCGCGCATCTCAATGACGTCCTTTGCCACCTGAGCGGCATCGCGCTCCAGCGTCAGAATGTAACGACGCTCGTCTTCAAACTGTTGGCCCACCTGCGGATCTCCCGCACAGAAACGGGCTCGCGTCAACGCCTGATGTTCCCACGGCCAAGCGCCGTGCCCGTCGGCGTTGCGCTGATACTTGCGGAACATCTCAATGTTGGAGGCAATCAATCCGTCCTGCCCGTTGGGACGCAAACGCATATCAACATCAAACAAAATGCCGGAGCTTGTCTGCAGCGTGAGCCAACTCAACATACGTTTGACGAGCTTCACATAGTTGCTCTCCGACTCCGGAGCATCGTCGTCGTAGAGAAATATCAAGTCAAGATCAGACGCGTAACCGAGCTCTTTGCCGCCAAGTTTTCCATAGCCGATTACCGCAAACTTCGGGTATTCGCGATGCCGCGTTGCAATGGAATCCCAGGCAAGTTCAATCACCACCGCCAGCACAGCATCGGCCAGAGCCGATAAATGATCGGCCAAACGTTCCACCGTGAGACGTCCTTCCAAATCAGCCGTGAGCAACTGGAAAAGTGCGCTATGGTGAGCATCGCGCAGATGATTGAGCTGACGCTCACGGTCGCCGTCGGCCGCTCGCATCTGCGCACGCAACTCTTCAAGCCAACGACTGCGATCAACCGGCGTATAGTCGTCAATCACGCGATTGCGCGCATCGACCAATTCGTCGAGCACCAAGGGATGCGCAGCAATGTAGTCGGCAGCCCAACGGGATACGGCAAGCATACGACCGACTCGATCGGCAGCATCCGGGTATTGGTTGAGAAGCGCAATATAGGTCGCGCGTCCGAGCACCATTTCCAGAATCGAAAGATAACGCTCCATCACTTCGTCAGCCGAAACTCGGCTTTCTCGCAGCTGCGCCCATCCTGCCGCCTTTTTGGCAACCTTGGGTACAAAGCGTGCAAGCTGTTCACGCGTCTGTTGCGTACGAGCGTTCAAGTAACGCGAACGCATCATCTTGAGAACGCGTCCTGCTAACTTGTTGGCTTCTACAAACCCATCCTCGGCAAGCGCATCCGTCAGTTCGCTTTCAAGCGCAGGATCACCCGTCGACCAGCCGACCGGCCAATTGCTTACCCGATCCGACGGAGCCTTGGTGTGAAAGACACCGTCAAAGGTTGCCGTTACAAATGCTCGGATTTCGGCAACTTCCGTATCAAGTTCGGCAAGCGTCAAGCCCATCATCTTGGCCACGCGAGAGCGTTCTTCGTCGTCCTTAGGCAAAACTTGCGTCTGCTTGTCGTCAACATACTGTAGGCAGTGCTCGAGATTGCGCAAAAACACGTAGTTTCGGTTGAGCCGCTCGGCCGTCTGTTCATCAATGCAACCGCTCGCGGCACAGGCCTTGAGCATCGGACCGGTGGTTTTGCCGCGCAGCTCGGCTTCGCGTCCGCCGCGGATGATCTGAAATGTCTGGCAAATGAATTCGATTTCTCGAATGCCGCCGCTACCGAGTTTGATATTGGTACCGCGGTCTTTGACGGCTTCTTTACGTGCGGTTTCCGCACGGATCATTTCGTGAATTTTCGCCAAGGCACTGATGGCGCCGAAGTCTACGTATTTCCGAAACACAAAAGGCCGCACCAACGAATTGAGATTGCGGACGGCCTGCGCAAAGTTCTCTTCACCAGCAAAAACGCTACGGTTGACAACGCGTCCTTTGAGCCAGGCAAAGCGCTCCCAGTCGCGACCCTCGCTGTAGAGATACTCTTCAAGCATTGCCGAGGAAATCACCAAGGGACCGCTGTCACCAAAAGGACGCAAACGCATGTCCACGCGAAACACAAAACCGGTGCCGTCGATTTCGTTGATGGAGGCAATGACGCGGCGAGCCAACCGATCAAAGAACTCATGATTTGTCACCTGGCGGCGAGCCGAAGAAAATTCACCGACTGCCTGCGTCTCACCACCTTCGTCGTAAACAAACACGAGATCGATGTCGGAACTCACGTTGAGCTCCTCTCCGCCTAATTTGCCCATTCCGACAACCAGCAAATCCTGGGGGGCTCCGGACACACCCATCGGAACACCGAAGCGCTGCGCAAGTTTTCGAGAATGCACCCGCACGGCAGCTGAAACGGTTTCCTCAGCCAAAGCCGTCACCGTGCTTACCACTTCCTGAAAGTCTGCACGAGCACTCAGATCCCGAACGATCAAAGCCGTCATCACTTCCCGGCGCAGCTGACGCATGACTATGTCAAGCATTTCCGGGTCATCGATCTTTTCAAGACGGCTTCGCATTGAATCGCGCGTCACAGGTTGCTTCTCAAAGCGTTCGATCAAATCCTGAGGGGGCGAACCGCACTGCAGAGCCATGGCATTGAGAGAACGCGCGGCATACTGAGAAAACTGAGGAACTTCTTGCGGAGACAGACGCGGTTTGATGGAGTTCAATTCGCCCATGACGTAAAAACTGCGTAAAAAAATTGTTTCAAATCGAGGTCAATTTGCGGCGAGATACAAAATCGCCTGAGTTGTCCGCAACGAGCTTTGGTATATTGCCTTGTGTGAATTTTTCGTTTCATTTGCGTGACAGCTCGACCGGTTTTCGGCGCTTGCTTGTTCGGCTCATTTTAGCTGTGTGAGCCCCGCGCTGAGTCGTTTTTTCCTCTAAAGTCCGTGATCTTCGCAATTCCTGCGGCATGAGTTCGACGTTTTCCATACTTCCGGTCAGATTCAGAGCCTATCTGCGCCACCCCAAAGTGCGCGCGGCATGGGTATCTTTCTTTTGGGGCGTCGTACTCTTTTACTTCCTCTTTTGTGCTCTGGTGCTTGCCACACGTTGGGTGCTGTTGCCGCAAGTCGACAAGTACAAGGATGACATCGCTCGCTTTTTGAGCGATTCGCTACACGCCGAGGTAAGCATCGGACGCGTCTCTCCGCGATGGGACACGTTCTGGCCTCAGTTGTCTCTGCGCGATGTCGTAATTCAACGTCCTGATCCTCGCTCGCGCGACGCCAACATTCTGCATTTGCCTCAAGTCGAGGCAAGTTTTTACTGGCGCTCCGTCTTCGGTCAGCCTCTCTTTCGAAAACTTGAAGTTCCCAATGCTGAAATCACCGTTCGACGTATTGATCAGGGCGTGTATGACATCGCTGGGTTCGTTCTCAATTTCAACGATACCGCCCGAAGAGATGCTGAGAATAGTTCATTGTTCACGGATTGGCTGCTTCGTCAGGGACGCATTGACGTCACCTCGTGCAAGTTGCGTTTTCAAGATTTGACCGCCAAACCGCGCGCCCGTACGACCACGCTCGAGAACATTAATCTCACGTTTGAAAAAAACGTCAGTTCCTATCGCGCAGGTATTCAGGGCGAGTTGGCCGGACGTCACGAAAACCGCATTGACATCCGCACGAAATTCACTGCACCGCTTTTCGGCGATCGCAGTTGGAAAACCTGGTCCGGTGAACTTTTCTTCGGCGCAGACAACCTTGACGTCGCGCGACTCACTCGCCCCATTCCGGCGGCCCGCAAATTGTTGAAATCCGGTCGCGGCAGTACGCGCACGTGGCTCAAATTCCAAGACGGCAATCCGAGCGAACTGACAAGTTATCTGGGTCTATCTGATGTTCTGCTCACTTTTTCGAAAGACGCCGAGCCGCTTCAGGTCAAAACCCTGTCCACACGGTTGAGCGAAACACTGGACCAAGGCGAACTTCACGCCAAGGCGGAAAACCTCAATTTCGAGCTCAGCGACGGCACGACGGCACAGAATTTACTGTTGCAGACCATCGTTCACATGGATTCAACACCGGACGCCGCCACACATCGCTCTGGTTTCAGCGTCGCTCAGCTTGATGTTGAAACGCTCAAACAATTGCTTCCTTCCGTTCCCTTTCCCAAAGCGGCAGCCGATTTGATCCGCATGCACGAAGCTTCCGGCACCATCTCCAACCTCGAGGTGTCGTGGCTCGGTTCGCCCGGAAATACCCAGGACTGGCGCATTAAAACCGACTTCTCCGGCTTAACGGTCGCGCACAATTCTCCCGAAAACGCCAAATTGATCTTTTCCGGTTTTGAGAATCTTTCCGGTTCCCTTGAGGTCGCCAATAAACATGGACATGTCTCTTTTGCCACAAAAAAGGGAGCCGTTTCTATTCCGGGCGTTTTTGAAACTCCGCGTTTATCGGTGGATTCTCTCACCGGTGCCGTCAACTGGCAGCTGACCCGACCGGCAGGCTCCGACAAAGAGCGGTTAGCGATTGCTTTTGACAACATTGCCGTTTCAAATGAAGATTTGTCGGTCAGCGTGCATGGCACTTGGCAGCAAAATGAAACAGCCGCCGGCCGTATCGATCTCTCAGGACAAATCGAACGACTTCAAGCCGACCGCGCCTGGCGCTACATGCCGTTTGCAGTCCCCGAAAACGTTCGCCGTTGGCTGCAGGGCGGTCTTGTTTCGGGCAAGGCGCAGAACGGCACATTCGAATTGCGCGGCGATCTTGTGAAATACCCCTGGGTAGGCCTGCACAAAGATGATGGTCACTTCATTGTTTCGGCAGAACTCAAGGATGCCGCCATTGATTATGTCCCGTCAATGAAAGTGCTTGACGACGGCAATTTTGAGCGCGCCGCCCACTGGCCTCTACTCACCGACATTCAGGGACGTCTCATCTTTGAAGGCGCGTCAATGACGGTGCTGGCCGATACCGCCAAAACACACGGCGCGACGGTTTCAAAAACCCGCGCCGACATTCCAAACCTAGGAGCCGGCGACGATACGCGACTGATCATCAACGGTAAAGCTGACGCAGAATTACAAAAGTTTTTTGACTATGTGGAAGCCAGCCCCGTCACCGGATTTGTGTCGGGTGCGTTCAAGGGCACCGCAGCCAAAGGACCGGGGCATTTGGATCTGTATCTCGACATTCCTCTGAAGAATGCCACGGCTACCAAGGTCAAAGGTGCAATTTCCATGCAAAAAGCCGACATAGCCATGGGGTGGCCTAAACCGCCGCTAAAAGATGTCGAAGGCACTGTTCATTTCTCCGAAAAAGGCGCGACAGCGGGCAACGTACACGCACGCCCCTTCGGTTCGGGCGACGCCTCCGTGTCGGTACACACCACGACCGATGGCTCTATCGTGATCAGCGCTTCGGGTTCGACGGACGTTTCTCATCTGACCTGGTTTGCACGAAATCCGTATTTCGATCCGGTTGCCAAGCATATGTCCGGCATGCTTCCCTTTGTCTCTACGGTTGTCGTGAAAAAGGGGCACGGCGTGACTGTTTCGGCACGCTCTTCGCTTCAGGGAGTAGAAATTGACCTGCCGGCACCTCTCAAGAAAAGCCCGACGGAAACTTGGGATACGGCCTTTAGCTTTACCCCCGTCACCCTTAACCGCCAGTCGGGTTACATGATCAAAGTGGGCTCGGCCAATCGCTTCGACGTACTGTTGCAGCTGCCTTCGGATGGCTCCGGACTCGTCCCCCTGGGCAATATTGCCGTGGGACATCGAGCCGGACTTCCCGACAAGGGTATCGCCGTCACCGTCGAGGCCAAGGAATTGAGCCTCGTCGACTGGCAGCCCTTCGTACGTACCATGACCGATACGGCCGTTGCTCAAGCACCGAAAACAAGCGTCGAAAGCAATCCGTTGCCAATGTCGGCCGCCCCCCTAGCGGGACTTTCTCGCGTGGAAGTGACTGCCGATCAACTGATGCTCGCCAGCGGCCCCATTCATAAGACTCATTCGCTATTGGAGTTCGACGACGCCAACAACATCTCAATTGATCTTGCTTCCGACGAAATTCGCGGCAAGTTACGTTACGAGCCCGCCGGCCGAGGCAATGTCACAGGCAGCTTCGAGCGTCTGCAAATCGCCCCCAAAGATGTCTCCACGATTCGCCGCTTCCTTCAAGGAGAATCAGTCGATGTCGTACTCACACCTCGGCCTACTGTGCTGCCGAGTCTTGACCTGGTTGTTGATGAATTTTCCTACGGCGACAAGAAAATCGGCCGCATGGTGCTGCAGGCAGAGGCTTCCGGAACCGCTGATGAAGAAACACTACGGATCACGAACTTTGCCATTTTCTCCGACGTCTCGGCTCTGACCGGTACAGGCTTTTGGACACAAGGCAAAAAACTGACACAGCAGCACCCGGGAGAGACTCAGTTCTCGCTGAAGTTCTCTACAAAGGATCTCGGCCAGACGCTCACGGATCTAGGCTACCCCGGCGTGATCGAAAACTCGACCGGAACAGCCGAAGGACACTTCAAATTCGATGGGATTCCCTGGTCACCCAAGCTCGACACCATCGCAGGCAACTACGCCATCAACTTCCGTAAAGGCACTATCGCCAAGGTGGATACCGGCGCGGGCGGTCTGCTTTTATCTTTCGTATCGATGCAATCGCTCTTTAAGCGCTTGATGCTGGACTTCTCCGACTTCAAGAGTGGTTTTTCGTTTGATACCTTAACCGGAAGCTCAATTGTCACCAACGGCGTATTCTCAACCGACAACACCAAAATCGTTGGCACACACGGCACGATTCTGCTCTCAGGCAACATCAATGTTCCCGAAGGCAGCGTTGACAGTCGTGCAATCGTATTGCCGGAAATCAACGCAGGCAACGCAAGCCTGGCTCTTGCCTTCGTCAATCCCGCCGTGGGTATCGGTTCGTTCTTAGCCCAACTGCTACTGCGCACCCCGTTAAGTCACCTCTTCAAGGTCGAGTACACCATCAAGGGGCCATGGGCCAACCCCGTCATTACGAAGGTATCGTCGGGAACAGAAGAAAAGCCGCAGAATTGATGCGATTGCCGAGCGAGCACATCCCGGTTCCCGATTTTTTGGATTTCAGTTGCCTTGCTGATCCTGCCGCTGCAAATGTGGCCAGGCGGCGGACATGTAGACGCACATCGAATAAATGGTCAGAATCGCCGCAATGTAAATGAGGACAGTGCCGATCCATGCAATCGGCAAACCGAAAACCGGATCGAAATAAAGAAGCATCGGGATGGCGGTCATCTGCGCAATGGTCTTGATCTTTCCGAACCAGTTAACCTTGACGCTTGCTGCCGCTCCGATCTTTGCCATCCACTCCCTGAGCGCTGTCACGGCGATTTCGCGGCCTACAATGATCAACGCGACCAACATGTCGACGCGGTCAAACGCCAGCAACACAACGATGGCCGAACACACCACCAACTTGTCGGCCACACTGTCGAGAAACGCTCCCATATTGGTCATCATGTTGTAGCGGCGCGCAATATAGCCGTCGAGAGCATCGGTAATGGCAGCCACCACGAACATCACACACGCCAGAAGATTCTTGACGTGCGGACTTAAAATGACATCGGGTACGTAAAAGACGCCGACGATCAGCGGAATAAAAGCAATGCGCGCCCAAGTGAGCGCCATTGGAATGTTGAAACGTTTGTCAGGCACAATCTGACCCATGAAGTTGAGAATAGATCTGTTCGGCAAGTTTGCGCGAAATGCCGTCAATTTTAGCGATATCTTCCACGCTCGCATTTTTTAGTGCCTTCATACCGCCGAAATGCGTGAGCAATCTGCGACGCCGCACGGGGCCGATGCCTTCGATATCTTCGAGACGACTCGTTTGACGCGTCTTGCTACGCCTGGCACGCATCCCGGTAATGGCAAAGCGATGAGCTTCGTCTCGAATCATGGCAATGAGCATTAAGGCGGGACTTGCCGCACCAAGTACAAGAGGCTGCCGACCGTCTGCAAAAATGAGCGTCTCCAATCCGGTCTTGCGGCCCTCGCCTTTTGCTACACCCACGATGACGGAAATATCGAGACCGAGCTCGTGAAAAACGTCCTTGGCCATATGCACTTGCCCGCGTCCGCCGTCGACGAGGACCAATGTAGGCAACTTGGCTTCACCTCGAGCTACCGGCGCATATCGGCGCTCTAACACCTGACGCATGGCCGCATAGTCGTCGCCGCCCGTCACACCTTCGATGTTAAAGCGCCGATAGAGCGCACTATTCATGCGAGTTCCGTCAAAAACCACGCAGGAGGCTTGCGTCGCTTCCCCCGCAGTGTGAGAAATATCGAAACACTCGATTCGAAGTTCGGCTCTTTCCTGATCAGTGAGTTCGAGTGATAGCACATTGATCAAATCATCAATGCGTTTGGTTTCGCCTGCACTCTCTGCAATGTGACGATCCAAAGCGATTACCGCATTGGTCACTGCCATTTCATACCACTTGCGTCGCGTTAGTTGTGGTTCATGCACAAAGGCAACCTTTCGGTTTGCAAGTGCTGAAAGTAACTGTGCGGTAGCTGCCGGGTCCGCCGCAGCCTGTGATATCACGGTGTCGGGGACGGGCACATTACAGTAATGATGTGAAATGAAAGCCTCAAACACTTCGCTTTCCGTGAGATCATCTCCCAAATTGCGTGCAAAGTCCGGAAAATACGCATGATCTCCGAGATGACGGCCGCCGCGCACAACAGCCAGATTCACGCAAACAGCTCCGTTTTTGACAAGCACCGCAATGATGTCCGCGTCCGTATCCCCTCCCGTCGTTTCTACGGCCTGCTGATGCATGACATCACGCAACAAGCTGATGCGGTCACGCAAAACAGCCGCCTCTTCATAGCGACGATCTTCGGCGGCGTTCATCATGGCGTCTGTCAACGCCTGCATAATCTCCTCTGTCTTGCCATGCAAAAAAGCGCAGGCGTCTTCCACATCTCGCGCGTATTCACCAGCCGTTACTTTGCCGATGCAAGGCGCTGAACAACGCCCCATCTGCCCCATCAGACAAGGGCGGGTTCGGTAGCGGAACACGGCCTCTTCACACGTCCTCAGATGAAAGACCTTCTGAAGCACACCAATGGCTTCGCGCACGGCCGAACCGTTGGGATAAGGACCGAAATAGCGGTTTTTCCGATCAACGGCGCCGCGATAGTAGCTCACACGAGCAAACGGCCCCTCGGAAATTTTGAGGTACGGATAGCTTTTATCGTCTCGAAAAAGAATGTTGTACTTCGGATTGAGCGTCTTGATGAGATTATTTTCAAGCAACAGCGCTTCGGCTTCGGTACGAACGACGGTCGTCTCAAGCCGGGCGATTTTCTGCACCATCAGCGCGATGCGCGGACTTTGCCCCGTTTTTCGGAAATAGCTGGAGACGCGGCGCTTGAGGTCACGCGCTTTACCGACGTACAAACACGTCCCCGCTTCGTCAAAATAACGGTAGACACCGGGCAAACTTGGCAGGCCGGCAAGAACTTCCTTATTGTTGTCGGCGCTGATAGCTGACATCATTTGTGTTTTTCAATCGTTTTTGGGGTTTTCTCAATCTAGGAGAGTTTCGACATGCGCACCTGCGACATGTTTTGCCGCGTTATCGACAACTACGGCGACGCCGGGGTATCCTGGCGTTTGGCTCAGATGTTAGCCAAAGAGTACAACTGGGCGGTGCGCCTAATCATAGACGATGCAGCCGTGCTTTCGGCAATCGTTCCGACGGCACAGACCAAAGCTACCCCTGCCGTCCCCGGCCAAGTCGTGGTGAGCGACTGGCTCGACGACAGTACCGATACTCCCTTTGCCTCATGGAGCGGCCAAGCCGCCGATGTAGTGATCGAACTGTTTTCCTGCCGTCTTCCCGACGTCTACGAAGCAACGATTGCAAAGCGCGTTGAATCTTCCCCCTGCGCCGTGTTTGCCCTGGATTATTTGACAGCCGAAAAATACGCCGAAGAAGGCAACGGGCTGCCGAGCCCTCATCCTCGCTACGGATACGACAAAACCTTTCTGTTTCCGGGATTTTCCGATAAAACCTGCGGCATCAACCGCGAGCGCGATTTGCTGCAGAAATTTTCCGGAGAACGTCGTTCAAGCGTGCGGTCCAGGCTTTTTGCATCGTTCGGTGCGGATCCAAGTCACCCCTTTACGCTTTATTTCTTCACGTATCCGGAAATGCCCGTGGAAGGTTTTGCCAATCTGCTTGCTCAAGATCCGCGCCCTGTTCAAGTCCTTGCTGCTCCGGGCCTTGCCTCCGCTCGCTTGAAACAAGCTCTGGTCAATCTGCAGGCACGGCATATTTCTTTCGTCCAGGCACCGATGGTGGCGCAGGACATTTTTGACGACGTGCTACTGAGCTGTGATGCAGCGCTTATCCGCGGCGAAGACAGCGTGCTGCGCGCCCAGCTTGCCGGAATTCCTATGATCTGGACGCTGTACCCTCAGCAGGAAGATACGCACCTGACCAAACTTGCCGCCTTTGCTTCGCTTTATGCTCAGTCACTGCCGCAGGCAGCCCGCAGGGCGTGGCTTGAAATCGAAGACTACGTCAACAACGGGCAGGTACATGAAGATGTCTGGAAAAAGTGGCGAGACTGCTTTGCCGCGCTGCAGTCAGGCGCAACCGATTGGAAAAAGACACTTTTTTCGCTTCCGACCCTGGCCGAAAGCATTTCCAAATTGGCTGAAAAAAAGCTAAAATTTTGAGTTCACAAAAATTTGAAAGCCCGGCGCGCTGAATTTTATGCGTTCTTTTCGGGCGTGCGTCAAAACTTTTTATCAAGGAATACACACATTATGAAGACCGCGCAAGAGCTGCGTTCCGGCAACGTGTTCATGGTCGGTAAGGATCCGATGGTTGTCCTGAAGTCCGAATACTCCAAGGGTGGCCGCGGCGCCTCCACCGTCAAGATGAAGATGAAGAATCTTCTCAACGGTGCCGTGACTGAAACGGTTTACCGTGCCGACGACAAGTTCGAAGACATCATCCTCGAACGCAAGGAAGTGACCTACTCCTACTTCGCTGACCCGCACTATGTCTGGATGGACGAAGAGTACAACCAGTACGAAGTCGACGAAGACACGATGGAAGATGCCAAGAAGTACCTGCAAGACGACTTGACGGCCGAAGCCGTCTTCTACGAAGGCCGCGTGATCGGTATCGAACTGCCGACCATGCTCGTTCGCGAAGTTGTCTACACCGAACCCGCCGTCAAGGGCGACACGTCCGGCAAGGTGATGAAGCCCGCCCGTTTGGCCACCGGTTTCACCCTTGACGTTCCCGCTTTCGTGAACACGGGCGACAAGATCGAAATCGACACCCGTACCAACGAATACCGCAGCCGCATCAAGTAATTTGTTGCCTGACCTGGTTAAAGTCTCGGGACTTGAAAAAAGCGCCGTAAAGTTTTGACTACTGCGGCGCTTTTTTTCTGTCCTTCGTCAAAGTTTCGACCTACACTTGCGCTATCTTTTGCTACCCGGAGACAACCATGTTGCAAAGTACCGATCGTCCCATGCGCCGCAAAGATCGAGAACTCACGCGTGAAGAAGCGCTTGCCATCATCGAACACACGCCGCACTGCGTCATCGCAACGGTCGACAGTTCCGGGACGCCTTATGCAACGCCCGTGACGGCAGCTCTCATTGACGGTGCCGTCTACTTTCACAGCTCCAGCGATATAAACGGGCGGCGATACCAAAATGCGCTGCAAAACGACAAGGTTTCAATCGTCTGGATCGGACGCGGTGAGACAGCCGCCGATGAACTTCCAAAAGACTTTTCGGTGAATTACGCCTCGGCCATCGTCTCCGGACATATTTCTCTTGTGTCGGATGAAGACGAAAAGCATCGCGTAGCCACAGCCTTTTGCCAAAGGCACGTTCCTCAGGCCGGCGATCAAGCCATTGAAAAGTACTATGCCGCAGGCGGCAAGTTTGTGGTGTTCTGGAAAGTGACGATCGAGTCAATCTCCGGCAAGGCACGCAACAAACAAGGCTACTTCAACCGTCTTCGGGCACAGTAAAAAAAGCGCTTCGTCTCGGGCAAGTATTCGCCAGAGACAAAGCGCGTGTCTTTCCAAACCGCCTGGGCTTAGTCAAGCTTCTTGAGTTTTTCCTGCACGAACATTAGCTTCAGTGTCTTGGGCTTATCCGAGCCGTTGAAAGCAATTTCAAGATTGGTTTCTGCTGGCTTTTCCGGATAATGGATCGCAACGATCTTTCCTTGGCCAAGCGTCGGGTGGCTCACCCTGTCGCCCACAGCAAAGCCTCCTGCCGTAACGGTCTTTTTCTTGGCAAGCAACTCGCTTGCTTTCATCAGTCCGGCCTTCTTCCAGGACTCGGAATTAAGGTTGCGAGCCGCCGTACCGCTCGGAACGCGGGAGTACGAAGAAGCACTTGCCGTACGCATTCCGCTACCGTAAGAAGCGTTGCCGCGAGCCCCCAAGCCGCTGTTTCTGCCGTAGCCGATATCACCGCTGCTTCGTGATGAATAACCGCCTCCGAAACTGCGGGAGCCCCAACGCTGATCTTCGTCGGCCCAATCGTCAGAAGAATCCTCTTCGCTGTAGAGCTTTTGCACGTGCTCGGCAGGAATTTCGTCAATGAATTGAGAAGCTTCCTGCATTCGCGTTTCGCCCCACATCATGCGCTGTCTTGACCAACTGATCCATAGGTTGCGCCGTGCGCGAGTCATAGCAACGTACATCAGACGCCGCTCTTCGGAAAGTTGAAATTCCGGATTCTCATCCTCGCGGATGTAATGCGGGAACAAATCCTGTTCGAGCCCCGTCAGATAAACATACGGAAACTCCAATCCTTTGGAAGCGTGCACTGTCATCAGGCGAACCGCGTCGGGATCTTCTTCCGCATTCTTGTCGTCGGGTTCAAGCGCCGCCTGCGATAGGAACCCATCCAAAGGCGACATTGTGCCGCCGGCAACGGGCTCGAGCGCCGGTGCATCTTCGTCAATGCCGTTTTCCTCACAGTAACCCACAGCAGCATTGACAAGTTCACCCAAGTTTTCAAGACGAACGTCAGCATCCTGCTGCTTTTGGTAGAACGCCTCCAGTCCTGACTTTTGGGAAACCAACGTGATAAGTTCCGGCAAGGTTTTTCCTTCAGCCTCGGCACTGATTTCTTCGAGCAAGGCCACAAACGCGTGCGCTCGCCGGATTTCGGGCGCCGATTCGGCTTCAGCAAGAATTTCCCAGATCGTCACGCCCTGATCGGCGGCCATCGCCGTAGCACGCTCGACCGTCGTGGCACCGATGCCGCGCGGCGGCTGATTGATGATGCGAAGCAGACTCGTGTCGTCAGCATTGGCAAGCACGCGCAGGTAGGCAACCACATCCTTGACTTCCTGACGATCAAAAAAGCGCAGTCCACCGTAAACGCGGTACGGAATGCCGTTGGCCGAAAGCATACGTTCGAAATTGCGCGACAGATTGTTATTGCGATAGAGGATCGCAAAATCACTGTACTTTTTGCCGCGACGCTTTTCGACGAGGATATCCTGCACGACGGCACGGGCTTCCTGCATATCTGCGTCGGCTCGATACAACCGAATCGGTTCGCCCGCTCCCGCATCGGTCCAGAGATTTTTTCCCATGCGGTCCTTGTTGTTCGCGATAACAGCGTTGGCCCCATCGAGAATGTGCGAGGTCGAACGGTAGTTTTGCTCAAGTTTGATGATTTTCTCGACTTTGTACTCTTTGACAAAGTCGGACATATTGCCTACTTTGGCTCCTCGGAAGGCATAAATCGACTGATCGTCATCGCCCACACAGAACACACATGCGTTGAGCTGCTTGGGAGGGCACAAGGCCTTGATCAGACGAAACTGAAGCGAGTCCGTATCCTGAAATTCATCCACAAGCACATACTTGAAGCGATCGTTGTAGTGCTCACGTACCAATTGATTGCCTTCGAGAAGTTCGACGCAACGCAGCATCAGCTCGGCAAAATCCACGAGTCCCTCGCGCTGGCAGCGCGCCTCGTATGTCTGATAAAGCGTAACGCGTGTCTCGTCCTCTTCACGAGCCGCCACAGCTGCCGCACGCAAACCCTGCTCTTTGTAGCTGTTGATTGACCACTGAACGGTCTTCGGATCACGCAGTTTGGGATCAATGCCCGCCTCCTTCATGATGCGGCGAATGAGCGACAGCTGATCGGCCGTGTCAATGATCTGAAAGGTAGGAGGCAAATTTGCTTCCTGGGCGTGAGCACGCAGAATGCGATGCGCCGTTCCGTGAAATGTTCCCATCCATAAGTGACGTAAATCGCAGGCCACCATAGCTGACAAGCGATCTCGCATTTCTCGGGCCGCTTTGTTCGTAAAAGTCACGGCAAGGATTTGCGAAGGACGAGCCATCGCTCGCGACAACAGCAAAGCAATGCGCGTCGTGAGTACTTTGGTTTTGCCGGATCCGGCTCCTGCAAGCACAAGTGCGTTTTCACAGCCGAGTTCGGCTGCTTCGCGCTGTTTGGGATTAAGGGAATTCAAATAATCATCAAGCATCGGTACGTTCTCTGTCTCTTTTCTCGTCAATCGCATCACGCTTGCGACGCCTCATCTGAGCCGTCGGTGTCAGCACTCCATCTACAAACGAAAAGCAAGCGGCGATTGTAGCCTGAAAGCCACTCGGACACACGTTTGCACAAAGGCAGGGCATTCAACACGAAATTCGCCTCGAAAGCGCGCCGTTATTGGATTTTCGACTCTGAAACGGAGGGCAAAAGGCCTTATACTTATGGGTCGAATTTTTCCTTCAAACACAACAAAAAAGGCGCCCCATGCGCGAAACCTACAATCCTCAGGAAATCGAATCCCAGGTTCAGGAACAGTGGCGGCAAAACGACGTCTACCGCGCCGTTGAGCACGCTCTCGGCCCTGACGGCAAGGAAAAGCCCAAGTTCTACGTGTGCTCCATGCTGCCCTACCCCTCGGGCAAGCTGCATATGGGTCATGTCCGCAACTACACCCTCAACGATGTGCTCTATCGCTATCGCCGTATGAAGGGTTACAACGTCATGACGCCCATGGGTTGGGACAGCTTCGGCCTGCCGGCCGAAAACGCTGCTTTGACCAAAAAGGTTGCTCCGGCCAAATGGACTTACCGAAACATTGCTGACATGAAGGAGCAAATGCTCCCCCTCGGTTTGGCTTTTGATTGGTCGCGCGAAGTTACCACATGCAAGCCCGAGTATTACCGCTGGAATCAGTGGATGTTCTTGAAGATGCTCGAACGCGGCATCTGCTACCGAAAGACGCAGATCGTCAATTGGGATCCGGTCGACAAGACGGTTCTCGCCAACGAACAGGTTATTGAAGGTCGCGGCTGGCGCTCGGGCGCTCTCGTTGAAAAGCGCGAGATTCCGGGCTACTACTTCGGAATCACGCAGTACGCCGAAGAGTTGCTCGACGATCTCAAGAAGCTTGACGGCTGGCCCGAACAGGTACGCCGCATGCAGGAGCACTGGATCGGCAAATCCGTCGGCGTCAACTTCGGCTTCCCTTACGAAATCGACGGCGAAAAGAAGCTTTTGAAGGTGTACACGACGCGTGCCGACACCATCATGGGCGTAACGTTCGTAGCGATTGCCGCCGAACATCCGCTCGCCAAGCGTCTTGCCAAAGATAAGCCCGAACTGCAGGCCTTCATCGACGAATGCGCCAAAGGTTCCGTCACTGAAGCCGACATGGCCACGATGGAAAAGAAAGGTGTCTTTACGGGCTTTTACGTCACTCATCCCTTAAACGGCCGCCAGGTTCAGGTGTGGATCGGCAACTACGTTCTGATGAACTACGGCGAAGGCGCTGTAATGGCTGTGCCCGCACATGACGAACGCGACTTTGCCTTTGCCAAGAAATACGGCATCGACATCATTCAGTCCGTTGCCGTCGAAGGCAAAACCTTCTCCACCGACGCTTGGCAAGAATGGTACGGCGACAAGACGCTCAATCCCTACTGTGTCAACTCCGGCAAATACGACGGTCTGCACATCCACGATGCAATCGAAGCCGTCGCCAAAGATCTCAAGGAACTGGGTTTGGGTGATCGTCAGACCATGTTCCGTCTGCGCGACTGGGGCATTTCCCGTCAGAGATATTGGGGCACGCCGATTCCGATCATCAATTGCCCGAAATGCGGTCCCGTTCCGGTTCCGGAAAAAGATCTGCCGGTGCTGTTGCCTGAAAACCTAATTCCGGACGGCACAGGCAATCCGCTCAACAAATGCGAAGAGTTCCTCGCTTGCAAGTGCCCGAAGTGCGGAGCCGACGCACGTCGTGAAACCGACACGATGGACACCTTTGTCGACAGCTCCTGGTACTACATGCGCTACTGCTCTCCTGACGCCGACAAGGCCATGGTCGACGAGCGCAACGACTACTGGAGCCCGATGGATCAGTACATCGGCGGCATCGAACACGCCGTGCTTCATCTTCTCTACGCCCGCTTCTGGACGAAGGTGATGCGTGATCTCGGTTTGGTGAAGTTTGATGAACCGTTCAAGCGCCTCTTTACGCAGGGCATGCTCACGGCCGAATGTTTCTATCGCGAACAACCCGACGGCAGCAAGCGCTGGTACTACCCCTACGAAATCAACATCGAATACGATGAAAAGGGACGTCCGTGCCGCGTAACTGCCAAGGACGATGGTTTGCCCGTTGTCTCCGGCGGCATCGAAAAGATGAGTAAGAGCAAAAACAACGTAGTCGAACCGCGCGACATCATCAAGCAGTTCGGTGCCGATACCGCCCGTACGTTTGTGATGTTCGCTGGTCCCCCCGATCAGTCCGCCGCCTGGTCAAACTCCGGCGCCGAAGGTTGCTACCGCTTCCTGCGTCGTCTGTGGAACTGGTGCTATGCGCGCCACGATGAAATCCACGCCAGCGTTTGCAAGGTTGATATCGCCACCGCTCCCAAGCATGTCAAAGACATGCTACGCGAGGTTTATCAGACTCTGCAACAGGCCGAAAGCGACTTCGATCGCATGCAGTTCAACACAGTCGTGTCGGCTGCCATGAAGATGATGAATTCGCTTGATGCCTTTGAAGGCACCGACGAAATTTCGGCTTGCGCCCGTAAGCTTGCTTTGTCGCTGTTGCTGCGCGTGCTCTATCCGCTCGCTCCGCATATCACGACGGCGCTTTGGCAAGATCTTGGCTTTGTGAAGGACTTCGGCGTCGAAATCATCGATTCGCCATGGCCCGAAGTTTGCAAGGAAGCGCTCGTTGCAGACGAAATCAAGCTGATGATTCAGGTCAACGGCAAACTGCGCGGCCAAATCATGGTGCCCGCACAAGCAAGCCGCGAAGAGATCGAACAGGCTGTGCTCGCGCACCCCGATACGATCCGCTTCGTGGGTGATGCCACGGTACGCAAGGTCATTGTGGTGCCGGGCAAGCTCGTGAACGTCGTGGCGAAATAATTTGCATCAGTCGACTTAACGGAAACCGCCGGGCGAAAAAGGCCTCTCAAATTGAGAAGCCTTCTCCGTCCGGCGGTTTTTTATGCATCAAGTAATCAATTGATCACAAAACATCAGTGCTAGCGGCTCAAGAACTGGGCATCCAGAGATCCGGCACGCATCTTCATTAAATTGATGCGGCAGGCAAGAATGGCGTCACCCGAACCAGTCCCCGATCCGTAACTTTCTTCAACCCACTTACACTCGGCATCCAAATAACGAGAAAAAGCCTTATTGGACTCCTCAAAGGCTTTGGCTGCACCCTTGCGTTTCTGAATGCGATCCAGGTCGCGCGCATTAGCCAGTACACGGTCAACAATGTCGTCGTAGAACTTTTCCGTTTCGGCCAATTCTTTTTTCAGACAAGCCTGAACTTCCAGACGGTTGTCTGCCGTGCGATAACATTCGGCCAACGCGTCCGCTGCAACAGCCGATGTACTCAATACCGCTGTTGCCAGAATCAAAATGCTTGCCGCGCCTTTACGCATAATTAAATTCTCCTCACACTCTAGAAAACTAAACCGTCAATTGTCTGACAACCGCAAAACCCATGGCGGTGGCAGCAAACGAGCCGAACAGATGCAAGCCGCTGTGCGCCAAAGCTCGCAGCCAGTCGCCAGCCATCATCATCTGCACGCCTTCGGCCGAAAAAGTTGAAAATGTTGTCAGTCCGCCCAGAAGTCCAGTTACCAGAAAGAGTCTCCACATCGGAGACACTTGCAGATGCGTCGAAAACCAAGCTGTGAGCGCACCGATCAGCAGACCTCCCAGCAAGTTGCACAGTAGTGTTCCGAGCGGTAACAATGCGATACGGTTATTGAACACATAACTCAGCGCCCAACGTCCGCAGGCACCGAGAGCTGCGCCGGTACCGACAGCCAGGAGTACGGCCCAGAGGGCACCGTCTCGGGTCTCCATCGTTACTTTCCCCAGCGATTCTTAGCAATTTCGTCGCTTTCGCGAGCATCAACCCAACGACCGCCCTGAGCGGTCACTTCCTTTTTCCAGAAGGGTGCTTCGGTCTTGAGCCAATCCATGATGAATTCACTCGCTTCAAACGCTTCCCGGCGATGTGCAGACGTCACAACCGTCAGAACAATTCGATCGCCTGCCTTGAGCTCACCGACGCGGTGAATAATCACGACGTCTTCAATGTTCCAACGAGCGCGGGCTTTTTCAACAATCTGGGCCAGACTCTTTTCTGTCATCTCCGGGTAGTGCTCAAGGTGCATCGCCGTCACACCGTCGTCGCTGCGAACAACGCCTGTAAAAGTCACCACGGCACCCGCATTGCGGCCTTCTCGTTCGAGAGCTGCGATTTCCTCGGAAACATCGAAATCATCGTGACTGACACGAATTTTCGTCATGGAAGTCATGGCGTTAGCCCCCGGTCACAGGAGGGAAAAATGCCACGACGTCTCCGTCCTTGACTTCTGCCGACATCGGCGCCATTTCTCCATTGACAGCTGCTCGAATACGCTTGACGGTTTCAAAAGCCGTACGGTGCATCGCGTCTTCACATAGCTTTTCACGCACATCGTTGACGGTAGGGGAGCACGCCCCCAGTTCAACGATTTCAGAATCAACGGCAACGGCTTCGCGCAAAAGCGCAAAGTATTTCACTTCGATTTTCACTTTTTATTCTTTACTTAAAAAGATCCCCAAACGGGTAATAGAGCACAACATCGCCCTTCTTAACAGTCGTACCAGCAGGAACGTCCACCAGACCGTCTGCCCAAGCACAACTTGTGAGTACCTGACTGTTTTGCGTGTGATAGAGATCCAGACCGCCCTTGTTGTTACGGCGCACACGAACAAACTCTTCGCGCGTTCCGGGTTTAGTCCAGTCAAAATCAGCTCGAATCTGAGCAGGCAACGCCTGCACGTCTTTCCGCCCCTGAAGCTTCAGGAGGTAAGGCCGCGCCAAAAGCAGGAACGTTACGAAGCTCGAAACAGGGTTGCCGGGAAGTCCGATGAAGGGCTTGCCCTGCACTTCGCCCAAGGCAACGGGCTTGCCGGGTTTAAGAGCCACGCGCCACATATCGATGCGGCCAAGCGACTCAACAGCGGGTTTGATGTGGTCTTCTTCACCTACGCTCATACCGCCGGAACTAATGATGACGTCGGCCGTCTTGGCAGCACGTTCAAAAGCCTCGCGCGTGGCCTGCAAGGTATCGGGAATACTTCCGAGGTCATAAACCTCACAATCCAGACGCTTCAACAGCGCGCGAATCGTGTAACGGTTGGAGTTGTAAATACCGCCCTCGGGCAGAGGCTCGCCGGGAGCAACCAGCTCGGAACCGGAAAAGAAGACGCCCACGCGCAAATGACGGTATACCGTCACGTAACCGCAGCCAACGCTAGCCACAAGCCCCAGTACAGCGGGCTCAAGCACGCGACCTGCTTCGGCAACAACGCTGCCCGAAGCAATGTCACAGGCGCGACGACGCACCCAAGAGCCGGCAGCAGCTGATTTGATGAAGCGAACGGAACCGTCTTCATTGACGGTCACGTCTTCCTGAGCAACGACGGCATCGGCCTGCGGCGGAATCGGCGCACCGGTGAAAATGCGCGCCGTCGTGCCGCGTAAAAGCGCCTGACCAGAAGATCCGGCCGGGATGCGTTGCGACACAGGCAGGTCCACGGGCGTCTCGGGCGTGGCCAAGGCAAGATCTTCACTAAAAACCGCGTAGCCGTCCATCTGCGAATTGTCCCAAGCAGGAACATCTATGGAACTCACCACGTCTTCAGCAAGAACGCGACCCTCTGCGTAAAGCGTCGGCACCGTTTCCGTGCCGACCGCTACATGAGCATGGTTTAAAAAAAGTTGGAGCGCTTCGTTATAAGTGATCACGATTAGCCTTCAGTGAAACGACAAAATTGGCGACGGCAACGGGATTGTTAACATCCAGTCTGGCAATGCCCTCGGGCAAAGCAAGCGAATCGTCGTCGGTTGCAACCGCCACGACATTTGCCGTCAACACGGGCGCCTGCAAACCGGCATTTCTGCGATGCACAAGAATATGCGGAATATTTTCTTCGCTCTTATATCCTTCGACGAGAACGATATCGACCGGAGACAGGCGCAAAAGGATTTCCTTAAGAGACACCGGCTCTTCGGTTTCTCGCATCAGTGCCCAGCGTTGATCACTCACCAGAACTACTTCCTGAGCCCCGGCTTGACGAAAGCGATAACTGTCCTTGCCCGGCACATCAATATCGGTACCGTGATGGCTGCTTTTAATCGCCGACACTTTGCGGTCGCGCGAGATCAGTGCCTCAAGCACCTTCTCAATCAGTGTGGTTTTGCCCGAACCGGAATGGCCGGTAAATCCGACAACCAACATGCTTCCTCCCCCTTGTTTATCCATCTGCCTATGAGCAGGCGACCGTTGACATGCACTGCGATTGTAGCGAAGCAAGCCGCATCCACGGTCTTTCGGGACGATTCTGATGAGAAATTTTTCGTTTTTTTCAAACGCAAAAAAGCCCCGCAAAGCAAATCACTTCACGAGGCTTTACGAAGGCGGACGAATCCGCCTCTCTTTCGTGTGTCCGGCTGAAATTATTCAGCAGCAGCCTGCACGGCTTCCTTACGCACGAGCAGTTCGCGGATGCGAGCAGCCTTGCCGGAACGTTCACGCAGGTAGTAGAGCTTGGCACGACGCACGTCGCCGCGGCGCTTGACTTCGATAGAAGCAATCGTCGGCGAGTAGAGCTGGAACGTACGTTCAACACCTTCGCCGCTCGAAATCTTGCGAACGATGAAGGAGCTGTTGAGACCACGGTTGCGCTTGGCGATAACCACGCCTTCATAGGCCTGAGTACGCTTGCGGGAACCTTCGATCACGTTCACGAGAACGCTGACGGTGTCGCCTGCGCGGAATTCAGGGATGGTCTTGCCAGCGGACAGGCGAGCGATCTCTTCCTGTTCCAGGGTGTGAATAATGTTCATTTTTAACTCCGTGACCATCATGCGGCGGCATCTTTTCAGTTGTTTCTGCAGCCGTCCAGAGGATGGAACCTTTGTATGTCTCAAGCGAGACGATTGATCAAAAAAGCGTTCCAAGGTGAGCAGAAAGCACCAAGGAACGCGTGATTATATTGAATTGATTGGAGAAATTCCACCTTACCCAGGCATTTTTTTCAGCTTGGACACAAGTCCCGCCAGCGTTTTTTCATCGCGTTTGGTCAAAAGACCTTTTTGTCTTGCGGTTTCAATGAGTTCCGGTCGGTTTTTCAGTGTCGCCTCAAGGCTTTTTTCTCTCCGCCACAATTCGATGTTGGCGTGGTGCCCCGTGAGCAGCACATCGGGCACGCGCATATCGTGCCACTCCTCGGGACGAGTGTAGTGAGGAGCGTCCAGAAATCCCGTTGAAAACGATTCGTCGGAGGCCGACAAATCTTTGATGGCACCGGGCAACTGCCGCACGATCGCATCCATGAGAGCGCAAGCGGCCAATTCCGCTCCCGAAAGCACGAAGTCGCCCAGACTGATGAGTTCATCTACGCAAGTGCTCAGGAATCGTTCGTCAATACCCTCGTATCGACCGCAGATGAGTACCAACTGCAGATCCTCGCAAGAAGAGAATTCGCGCACTCGTGCGTCCGTCAGATGCGCTGCCGACGGGGCAAAGGCGATCACGCGGCCGTTGTTGCCCGATGCACGGATGCACTGCAGCGTCTGAAAGAGGGGTTCTGCCATCATCACCATACCAGGACCGCCTCCAAACGGGCGATCATCAACAGTGCGATGCAAATCGGTCGTCACGTCACGCGGATTCCAGAAATGCACATTCCACAGTCCTCGCTTTTTGGCTCGGGACGTGATGCCGAAATCCTTCACTGCCGTGAAAATTTCCGGAAAAAGCGTTATGACGTCAAAGCGCGCTGCCACAGCTCAATTCCTTCGTTAAATCCAGGACGGATCCCAATCGACGCGCACGACGCCTTCTTCGAGATCCACTTCCAAAACATACTGTTCAACATCGGGAATCAGGTACACAGCATCCTTGCCGTTGACCTTCGGACCGCCTTCGACCTTGAAGATGTCCTGCACGGTGTTGGTACCGATTTCGGTCACACGACCGAGTTCGATCCCCTGCTGGTTGACAACAGGCAATCCGATCACATCTGCCGCCCACACTTCGCCCTCCCCCGCTTCGGGGAAGTCTTCTCGCAACACACCGATACGGCCGCGCAAAGCGTCGGCATCTTCTTTATTGAGAATGCCTGCAATGCGGGCAATCAACATCTGGCCGTGAACCTTGAGCTCTTCGACTTCCAGAGTCTTGGTGTTGCCTCGGATGTCGGTCAAAAACCAGCGTTTGGTAGCGACAAGAATTTCCGGTTCTTCAAAAGGTACCACGCGAACCCAGCCGCGCACGCCGTATGCACCGTTGGTACGGCCCACTGTCAGGATTTTGTTATCGGACATAACACAAAAATCGGAAAACGAAAAAAGCGGCCTCTCCGTCTTCCGGAAAGACCGCCTTCGGCATTGATCGGACGTCACTTGTCTTGGTCAGGAAACCGCTGTGAACTGCGAGTTAGATACCGAACCCATCTCAAAGAGGATAGCCGTCGGCGCATTCGGGTGTGCTTGGACACGAGAGGCACGGCACCGAAGCAGCGAGGTTCGCAGGCAGTCCGTCGGGCGGTCGGGTTAATTTTCCTTCGCTTGAAAGTTCCGTCTTACGTCGTCTTATCGCTAATTAGGCGGCAGCCTTCTTGGCACCCTTGAGGATGCGGGCGACGGTGTCGCTCATCTGAGCGCCGTTCTTGACCCAGTGAGCCACGCGTTCTTCGTTGAACGTCAGGCGCTGCGGGCCTTCAGCGATCATCGGGTTGTAGAAGCCCAGACGTTCGTTGAAGCGACCGTCACGACGATTGCGGGAATCGGTCACGACGATGTTGTAGAAGGGACGCTTCTTGGAGCCCGAGCGGGACAGACGAATGATAACCATTGTATTTTTCCTCTTTTAAAACAATGCGCCCGTACCAGGCGCTTTTAAAATTTCCCGTCTTGCCGACCGGCAAGTCCGGGGTACAAAGCTACCGCACGCGGCCGCTTTGCGAAAGGCGCAATTTTACGCGCAAATTTCCTAAAAAATCAAGCCTTAGAAGAGAGATCCAGTCTCTCCGATCGCCAATTCCCGCGCGGTCTCGGTTTCGGACGTTTTTTCTTTTGCATCAGACACTTGCTCAGATTGCCCGACACCCGGTCCGATCATCTGTAAGAAGCGCGCTTCGTCAATCACAGTCACTCCGAGCGCCTGCGCTTTTTCCAACTTGCTTCCGGCAGCCTCTCCGGCCAAAACGTAATCGGTTTTCTTGGAAACGGATCCCGAAACCTTGCCGCCCAACGACAGGATCATGTCTTTGGCCTTGTCTCGCGAAAGCGTCGGAAGCGTTCCGGTGAGCACGAACGTTTTTCCGGCGACCTCGGGATTGACCTGCACTTCCTCCTGTTTCCAGTGAACCCCCTCGGCAATGAGTTCGTCCACCACGGCGTTGTTGTGCGGTTCGTCGAAAAACGCGCGAATTGACTCCGCGAGAACCTCGCCCACATCGTGCACCTGCATGAGGTCTTCGACCGTGGCGCTGCGCAAAGCGTCGAGCGTTCTGAAAAAGAGTGCCAAATCGCGGGCGCTTGCTTCTCCCACGTGACGAATGCCAAGCGCAAACACAAAGCGCGCAAGCGTCGTTTCTTTGCTCTTTTCGATTGCTTCGATGAGATTGGCGGCACTCTTTTGCCCCATGCGTTCGAGTTCCGTCAGCTGCTCCACTGTCAATCGATAAATATCGGCCGGCGTCTTGAGGAGCTCTTTTTCAACGAGCATGTCGACCATCTTTTCGCCCAGCCCATCGATACCCATGGCACGGCGCTGCGCAAAGTGCACCAAAGAGAGCTTTCGCTGCGCGGGACAAACCAGTCCGCCCGTGCACCGCGAATCCTTCTCCTCCTCGTCACGCACCACGGCAGAGCCGCAGATTGGGCAGACGGACGGCATGACGAAGGGCTGTGCGTTTTCCGGGCGCTTGTCGATCACAACACGCACAATTTCCGGAATCACATCGCCGGCGCGGCGCACCACAACCGTATCCCCGATCAAAAGCCCCAATTCCTTGATGTGGTCCTCATTGTGCAGCGTGGCGTTACTCACGGTCACGCCGCCCACAAAGACGGGAACAAGACGAGCAACCGGCGTCACACGCCCCGTGCGGCCGACCTGAACGTCAATCGCCTGCACGACGGATAATGCTTCTTCCGGAGGGTATTTGTGCGCACAGGCCCAACGCGGTTCACGGGCCACGAATCCGAGTGCTCGCTGCTGGCTGTACGAGTCGACCTTGTAGACGACGCCATCGATTTCAAACGGCAGTTCAGCGCGGTGCGCCAACACGTCGCGATGAAACTCGGCAAGCGCCTGCGCGCCGCGAACCGTGCGGCGCTGTTCTGCCACCGGAAAGCCCAGTTCAGTGAGTTTTTCGAAAAGTTCGCTCATGGACTGAGCAAAATTAGCTTCGCTCACCTCTCCAGTTCCATAAGCATAGAAATGAAGGGGACGCTGAGCCGTGATGCGGCTGTCGAGCTGGCGCAAGGCGCCTGCGGCGGCATTGCGAGGATTGACAAACGTTTTTTCTCCAAGTTCCTTTTGCTTTTCGTTGAGCTTTTCAAAGTCATCTTTGTGCATGATGACTTCGCCTCGCACCTCGAGCACTGCGGGCGCAAGCTTCGGATCTATTCGCAGCGGAATGGAACGAATCGTGCGGGCATTGGCCGTCACATCTTCGCCAAAGGTTCCGTCACCACGCGTCTGCGCGCCCACGAGAACACCGTTTTCGTATCGAAGATTAACTGCAAGCCCGTCAAACTTGAGTTCCGCGTCGTAGACAATCGCCGCGTCAGTTTCGTTGAGCCCCAATTCCTTGCGCACACGCTCGTCAAAGGCCAGAGCGCCCTCATCAGTGAAATCCGTTTCGGTTCGGATGGAAAGCATGGGTACTGCGTGACGCACCTTGGTGAGATCGCTGCGTACCTCTCCCCCCACACGCAAGGTCGGGGACGTAGCCGACTTCAACTGCGGATAGCGTTCTTCGAGCTCGCTCAAAGCCCGGAAAACTCGGTCGTACTCGGCGTCCGGCACGGACGGGTTGTCCAATACGTAATACTCGTAATTCCACCGATCCAACAGCTCGGCGTACTGCTGCATGCGTGCGCGCACTTCTTCGTCGGGCCCATCAAAACGGTCGTCCGTCACGATCTGGTTTCCTTTTTTGTGTCCTTTAATCTGAAAAAGCCTCCGGAGCAGCAAGCGGCGCCGGAGGCTCTCTGTAACATAAAGTCCTCTGCCGTCAGTCAGCCGAGAAAATCAGGCAGGCACGGCGGGAGCCGGCGGGAACGCCGTGTTCGGCCATAGTCATGTGCATACCTTTCAAAGCGGTCTCAATGCGGCTGGCAGCGCGCGAGCCAATCGGATTGCCCGAAGCATCCGTCATCACGGCGTCGATTCGGCAGCACAAATCGTTAGCAATGGCAAAAAACTGACTCAACGGGTCGGAAGCGGGAGCCATCAACGGCACTTCAAACGACAGCTCGATTTCGTTGCCGAGTGTCTGCGGCGGAAGGATATGGAAAACAGGTGTCGAAATGCCCGGCACGTACTTGTTGTAGCGATCGTTTTCCTTCACAAACCCGCAGGCTTTGGCGGCTACGTCAAGTTCATCGTCTTCGATGTCCTTGGCTGCCACAAGCTTGACATACAAGCGCTTGTCAAATGCTTGAATGATGCGTTCGATGCGTTCGGCACCCTGGATCATTTCGTTGGAGTCAGGAGTTTCGGATTCGCCTTTGAGTTCGATCGCAAACTGTTCGGCATGAATCATGAATTTCGATGCGGTCGGCTGATCAACACGACGGGATCGATTGGCTAGCAGCATCGAAAGATAAATCTGAGTGCATTCCGTCAACCGATCGGCTCCGTCGTACCATAGACCGCTCACCTTATCGAAGCACTGAACGCGAACGAGATCCTTGAGAAGAGGCTCGGCCTCAATGTCGGCAATGCGTTGCTTAAGCGCGCGCAAATCAAAAGAGCCCTCCAACGGAGTGATATTGATCACCGCTTCAACGGCGGGATCGACTTCCGCTTTACGACGCTGAGCCACCGGAACGCGTGGCGCCTCCTTCGATTCCACCGACACGGCAATCGGCTCTTCAGACTGAGCCACAGGAGGAGCCATCGGTTTGTCAACTTCTTGCGTTGCCACCGATGAAGCCGCGTTTGCCGCAGCCGACGGATCCTCGTCTTCAGCTGTCAGCCGCGGAACCTGTTCCTCGTCAACGGAAACAATATCCGGAAGATCCTCGCGATCATGCTTGTCTTTGACCTTGCCGAGAATCGACTCGCCTTTGTTTTTCGCATCGCTCTCTTTCTTATGCTGGATGTACCAGACCACGCCGATCACAATCGCAATGAGAATGGCAATGTACAGGGGTTCAATATTAGGCATGCGCCTGACTCCGTTAACGTTCGAACAATCGGAAATTGTAGTGCAAGAGACCGATTTAATGGGCAGCCATCTCCGAGGCCTGCTCCACGTCCACCGACACCACGCGCGAGACACCGGGTTCCTTCATGGTGACGCCCACGAGCGTGCGCAAATGCTCCATCGTGACGCGATGATGCGTGATCATCATGAACTGAGTGTTGCTACTCATTTGCAAGATGCGACGCGCCAGACGGTCCTGATTGGCTTCGTCGAGCGGAGCATCGACTTCATCGAGCAAACAGAAAGGAGCCGGGTTGAGTTTAAAGATGGCAAACACCAGAGCCGTTGCGGTCATCGCTTGTTCTCCGCCCGAAAGGAGCTTGACACTTGCGTTTTTCTTACCCGGAGGTTGTGCCGAAACCTCTACGCCGGCTTCCAGAATCTCTTCGCCGCTCATACGCAACTCTGCGCTGCCACCACCGAAGAGCCCCGTAAACATTTCCCGGAAGTTTTTATTGACTTCGGTGAAGGTATTGCGGAGCAGTTCTCGTGTTTCTGCGTCAATCTTGCGAATCGTTGCTTCCAAATTGGCAATCGCCTCTTCTAGATCGGCCACCTGCCGCTCGGTTTCCTCCATCGCACGACGACTCTCTTGCAAATTTTCAAGAGCAGCGTGATTGACCGGTCCCAAGGCTGCGATCGCTTCATTTAAACGCGAAACGCGACTCTTAAGCCCGGACGCTCGCAGTCCTTCTTCCTGTACCTGAAGCGCCAAAGCCTGTCGATCAGCCTGTGCGGCATCCAAGTGCTCAGTAAAAACTACGCTTTGCGTGAGCCAACTTTCGCGTCTCACCTTCAGGTCAGCGATTTCCTGCAGCAAGGGAGTTTGAGCGGCGTTCAAATCCGAATTACGGGTGCGGGCGGCTTCAAGTTCCTCTTCGGTTCGGGCGCACTCAGCCTCGGCCGCCTTGTGCGCTTCGTTTTTGCCGTTGAGTTCCTCAAGCACGCGCGATAGCCCCTCGCGTTGGGCAGTTTCGTCCAGGCTTTCGCGGCGAGCGGCCAGTTCTTCCATATGCGCCGTCAGATTTTCAATTTCCTCGTCGGCTCCGCTCTGTCGCTCCTTCGCATCGCGCACACGTTCCTGATTGGTCTGCAACTGCACGCGCAAGAGTTCGATCTGACTTTCCAGACTTCTGACTTTTTCCGTCAGAGTCGATGAAGCGTGTTCAGCCTCTTCAAGCGCCACCTTGGCGTCAAGCGTTTTTTGTTGAACCTCTGCAAGCGTCTGATCGGCCTGCTCGAACGCCGCATCCGTCTCTTCCTGCTGCGCCATGAGTTCTTCGTGACGCATTTTCAGTTCGGCTTCCTGATCGGCCGTTCGACGGCTCTTTTCACGCCAGGCATCAATGGCGGCGGACAGTGCCGAATATTCGACCTGCAGCATGTGCAGCTCGTTGCGGCTTGCATCGGCCGCGCGGCTCGTTTCGGCAGCCCGCGCTTGGGCCACTTTCAGGGCACCCTGCTGAGCCACCAGTTTTTCGTCAATCGCATCGAGCTCATCGCGCTCGCGTGTGGACTGTTCCGAAAGCGAGCGAATTTCGGCCGCTCTCGACATGACGCCGGCACTTTCGCTCTCCTCAGCCCAGAAGCTGATCGAAATCGGGTCAACAATATGACCCTTTGGCGTGACAAAACGCTCGCCACGGGCAAGTTCCGAGCGTCGAGCAACCGCCTCATCGAGCGTATCGGTGACATAAACGCCGGCAAGCCATTCCTCGAGCGCCCCTTTTACCTTAGGGTCGTCCGAGGTGACTTTTTCGGCAAGCGGTTTGGCAAGCTTAGGCAGAGATGCCTTCTGTCCCTTGGGTTCACCGTAAAACACGAGGCGCGCGGGAGGCGGATCGTATTCAAAACCGGCCGCTCGTTCGAGAACGCTCATGTTGAGCGCCCCTGCTTTGGCGCTTAACACCGCTTCGAGCGCCACGGCCCAACCGTCTTCAACCGTAATCTTTTCGAAAAGACGCGCGGCTTGGGAGAGTCCCATTTTGCCGAGCCATGCAGGAAGCTTGCCTTCGGCCTGCGACTTTTGCTGCAGCGCTTCAAGCGCCTGCAGTCGCGCTACGGTACGGGCGTGAATCGCACTCAGGCGTTCCTTTTGAGCACGGGTCTCATCGTTGGCGTTGCGAGACAACTCAAGCTCGGTCTTTTTTTCCTCAACCGTTGCCGTCAGTTCTTCAAACTGCGCCTGCGTCTCTTCAATCAGCGCCGAAAGCTCGGCAAAGCGCTCTTCATCGGGCGCCTGTCCCGAGCGGCGCTCGGCTTCGATCGCTTCCAGCCGCGCTTCAACGTCGTTTAATTCACGCGTCAATGCCTGCATCTGGACGTTCAGAACTTCCATGCGCTTTTCATGCGCGGCAGCTGCCTGTCGGGCTTTTTCGTAGGCCTCTTTTTTCTCCTCGCATTCCTGTTGCAGCACGAGAGCCGATTCCTGCGAAGCGGCACACTCTTCGGTCATGGCCTCGGCGTTTTCACGCAGTTCCTGTTCCTTTGCGGCAAGTTCGGCCAGACGGCTTGCGGCGGTATCGCGCTCATTGCGACGTCTTGCAATGCTTTCGGCGGCATTGGCGATTTCTCGCGCCAGTGAATCTTTTTCGGTAATGATGCGGGCAATGGCACCTTCGAGTTCCGTGACGCGCGCGTTGGCCTGCCAGGCGGCTTCACGAGCCTTGTCGGCCGCTTCTCGCTTGACGCGAACGTCCTCTTTCAACACTTCAATCTGCGTGGTCAGTTTTTGGAGTTCACCCCTGCCCTGCAGCAAATCGGCTTCGCGCGCCGCAATCTGCGTGTTGACTTTATTAACCGCCGCACCTGCATCCTGTTCCTGCAGGAAATACCACAGCAGTTCGGCTTTGTCTTTTTGTTCGGTCAGCTCCTTCCAGCGGGCCGCAACCTCGGCCTCGGCCGACAAGCGTTGGATTTCATTGCGCTTTGTCTCCTGCAAATAGCTGACTTTTTCAAGATTGTTGCGCGTACCCGCTAGTGCGGTTTCGGTTTCACGGCGACGGTCCTTATATTTGCTCACGCCGGCAGCTTCTTCCAGATACACGCGCAGCTCTTCGGGCTTGGCCTTGATGAAGTTGCTGATCATGCCCTGGCTGATGATCGCGTAGGAGCGGGGGCCAAGGCCCGTCCCCATAAAAATGTCCTGAACGTCGCGGCGGCGCACCTGCTGATTGTTGATGAGGTACGCATTGCTACCGTCACGCGTCACGACGCGTTTGACGGAAAGCTCCGTGTAGCGGCCCCAGGCGCCCTTTACCGTTCCGTCGGAATTGTCCAGCACCAATTCGACCGAAGCGCGCGAAGATGCAGGACGATTGACCGAACCCGAAAAAATGAGTTCGCTCATGGATGTCGAGCCGCGCAGTTCGGAGACGCGCGCTTCGCCCAGCACCCAGCGGATGGCATCGATCACATTGGATTTGCCGCAGCCGTTGGGGCCGACAATACCGGCCACCGCCCCTGGAAATTCGATGACGGTGGTATCGGCAAAGCTCTTGAAGCCGGAAATACGAAGCTGTTTTAAGCGCACTGTGTGTTACGGGAAAAGAAGCGAAACAAAAAAGAAAGCGCCCTGAAAAGGAAAGTTCGGCGCTTGCGTTCGGATTGTACCGTTACCTCACGTTTTGAAGACGAAACCAACCGTATAATTTTTTGGATGTGCCCGTGCCGTCCTTCACTTCGGCCGTTATTTTTCGAAGGATTCTCCCGTGCCCAATCCCGGACTTTCTCGCACCCGCCCCTACCCCTTTGCCCGACTGCGCAAGCTTTTTGAGGGAATTGTTCCGGCTGAAGGCAAACTCAAGCCGATTTCGCTCGGAATCGGCGAACCCTGTCATCCGATTCCGCAGTGCATTTGCGATGCCATTGCGCAAAACGTTTCGCTCATGAGTTCCTACCCGGGTACGGCAGGCAGTCCTGCCCTGCGTGAGGCCATCAGCGCCTGGTGCGAACGCCGCTACGGATTGGCCCCGGATCCCGCAACCGAAATTCTGCCGGTGCTCGGTACCCGCGAAGCCCTTTTCAGTCTGGTCCAATGCCTTGTCGACCCGACCGTCAAAGGCGGCGCCAAAGTCGTGATGCCCGTTCCCTTCTATCAGATCTACGAAGGCGCAACGTTTCTGGCCGGAGCCGAACCCGTGTACTTGCCGCTGACGCGCGAAAACGGCTACAAACTCGATTTGTCCGTATTGAGTCCCGAAACACTTTCTCAAACTCAGCTTGTCTACATATGCTCTCCGGGCAACCCGACGGGATCCGTCTTTGATCTGGACGACTGGAACAAACTCTTTGCTCTTTCGGATCGATACGGTTTTGTCATCGCAAGCGACGAGTGCTACAGCGAAATTTATTTCGAAGAAGGCAACGCTCCGATCGGCGCCATGACGGCAGCCAAAGCCTGCGGCCGAACCGATCTGAAAAACATCATCGTATTAAACAGCCTTTCCAAGCGCAGCAATGCGCCGGGTCTGCGCAGCGGCTTTGTGGCCGGTGACCGCTTGCTCATCGCCTCTTACCTTCTTTACCGTACCTATCACGGCTCGGCCATGAACCCGATGATTCAGGCCGCTTCAATTGCTGCCTGGAACGACGAGGCGCACGTCGTGGAAAACCGCCGTCTGTATCGTGAAAAATTTGCCGTCGCGCAACCCATTCTGAACTCTGTGATTGACGCGCCCATGCCGCAGGCAAGCTTCTACCTCTGGGCAAACGTCGGTGAAGACGATGAAGTCTTTGCTCGCGAACTCTACCGTCAGACGGGCGTCACGGTGCTGCCGGGTTCCTACCTGTCGCGTAACGTGACACTTGCCGACGGCTCGACCATGAACCCGGGCGCAGGCTACGTGCGCATCGCACTGGTTGCCGAGCCCGAGCGCATCGGCGAAGCGGCAGAGCGCATCCGCAACTTTGCTCTATCGCGCAAGTGACCTATCATCCGTAAAACCGATTTTTTAACAAACGGCGCGCAGGGAGGCTCGGTACGCGAGCAAGTGCGCCAACCTTTGAAAGGAACACAAGAAATGACTCAGGAACTTACCTCCATCATCGAATCCGCATGGGACAGCCGCGATCAGTGGAATGCCGAAACGATCGCTGCCGATCAGCGCGAAGCCATCATGAGCGTGCTCGCGGGCCTGAACAACGGCTCAATGCGCGTAGCAGAAAAGACCGCCGAAGGGTGGCTCACGCACCAGTGGATCAAAAAGGCTGTGCTTCTGAGTTTCCGTCTGATGCCCAACGAGGTGATGAAAGCAGGGCCCTTCACCTGGTACGACAAGCTTCCGGTGAAGTTTCACGACAACGACGGTCAGAAAATCGCCGACTCTGGCATTCGCGCCATCCCGGGCGCCATCGCCCGTTACGGTTCATTCATTGAACCGGGCGCCGTGCTGATGCCTTCATTTGTTAATGTCGGTGCACGCGTGGGCTCGGGCACGATGGTTGACACCTGGGCCACGGTGGGTTCCTGCGCTCAAGTCGGCAAGAACTGCCATCTCTCGGGCGGAGTCGGTATCGGCGGCGTTCTCGAACCCGTGCAGGCTGGCCCCACGATCATTGAGGACAACTGCTTCATCGGCGCACGTAGCGAAATCGTCGAAGGCGTGGTCGTCGAAGAAAACTCCGTGATTTCCATGGGCGTCTTCATCGGTCAATCAACCAAGATCTACGACCGCACAACGGGCGAAATCCTGCGCGGACGCGTACCGGCGGGTTCGGTCGTCGTCCCGGGCTCGTTGCCGAGCAAGGACGGCACTTACAACCTCAACTGCGCCGTCATCGTCAAGCGCGTCGATGCCAAGACCCGCTCCAAGACCTCCATCAACGATCTGCTGCGCGACTGATCGGTCATGCCCGTCATTGATCTAGCCAAAAAGCTGCTTGCCCGCCCCTCGGTCACGCCCGACGAAGCAGGATGCATGGCCGTTTTGCAAGCAGCGCTTGAGCCCTCGGGTTTTGCGTTTGAAATCGAACGCACGCCCAACGGCACCACCAACGCCTGGATCACGCACGGCAACGGCGCGCCCCTGTTCGTCTTTGCCGGACACGTCGATGTGGTTCCGGCAGGCGATCCTGCCTTATGGGCAACGCCTCCTTTTGAGCCGACCGTGCGCGATGGCAAGCTCTACGCCCGCGGCGCAGCCGACATGAAAGGATCGGTTGCGGCAGCCGCCGTTGCCTTTGCGCGTCTGGTCCAGGAAAAACCGGATCATCCGGGAACGCTTGCTTTTCTGATCACTTCTGACGAAGAAGGCGACGGACATGAAGGCACCAAACGTGTGGTGCAAAAGCTCAAAGATGAAGGTGTGACGATTGACGCCTGCATCGTAGGCGAACCCTCTTGCTCGAGATTTTTCGGTGACACGATCAAAAACGGTCGTCGGGGTTCTCTAAACGGAAAAGTCACAATCCGCGGCAAAGCCGGACATGTCGCCTACCCGCATCTGGCGAAAAACCCGATTCACGAAGCGGCGCCATTTTTTGCCGAACTCGCTTCCCGCCAATGGGATCAGGGTAACGACTATTTCGGACCGACCACCTTCCAGATTTCCAACATTCAGGCGGGCGTCGGCGCCGTCAATGTGGTCCCCGGAGAACTCACGGCGCTCTTTAACATTCGCTTCAACACCGAGTGGACGGCTGAGCGCCTCATCAAGACCATCGAGGATCTTGCCGCCAAATACACACTTGATGCGTGCTTTGAATGGAAGCGCAGCGCCGAACCGTTTGTAACGAATCCGGGCAGCATGACGCAAAAGCTGACACAGGCCATTGCCGATGTCACGGGAGTGAGCCCCGAACTTTCAACCGGCGGCGGTACCTCTGACGCACGCTTTATCAGCAGCATCAGCCGCGAAACCGTAGAATTCGGGCCTATCAACGCAACGATTCACAGCGTCAACGAATGTGCGGGCATTGACGAACTCGAAGCGCTCGCCGAAATCTACTACCGCACCGCTAAAGCGTATTTGGAGAACTTCTGATGTCTCATCATCAATATCCGACCGAACTGCACACCATCTGCGACGTGGTTCGCTGGGCCATGAGCGAGATGGAGCGCTTTGACGTGAGTCTCGGGCACGGCACGGCCGACTACTGGGAAGAAGCCACTTTTCTTGTGCTGCGCACCCTCAAGCTTCCGTTTGACCGCCTCGAAGCCTTCTGGAATGCGCACCTCACGCAGGACGAGCTCTGGGAAGTTCTGAAAAACATCGAGTCTCGCGTGCACAACAAGGTCCCCGCGCCGTATCTCGTGCACGAAGCCTGGCTCACCGAACACCCCTTCTATGTTGACGAGCGCGTGCTGATTCCGCGAAGCTACATCGCAGAACTCCTTGAAGAGGGATTGGAGCCCTGGGTTGAACCTGCAAACGTGCATACGGTTCTGGACATGTGTACGGGTAGCGGATGCCTGGCCATTCTTGCTCAGATGGCATTTCCTGAAGCACAGGTCACCGGAGCCGACATAAGCGCCGATGCGCTGGAGGTCGCCAAAATCAACCGCACGAAATATGGCCTTGACGACGATCTGGAACTCGTTCAAACCGACATTTTCTCGCATTTGGGGAAACGTAAGTTCGATCTCATCATCTCCAATCCACCCTACGTGACGCATCAGGCCATGGAAGAACTACCTGCCGAATATCGTCACGAACCGGCGCTGGCGCTGGAAGCCGGAGACGACGGCATGGACTTCATGCGCCGCTTCATGCCCGTCTTGAAGGACCACTTGACCGAAAATGGAGTGGCTATTGTTGAAATCGGCGACGGTCGCGAAGCATTCGAAGCGATCTGGCCCAATCTACCCGTCACTTGGCTTTCCACCGAAGAAGAAGAGGACATGGTCTTTGCCGTGCGCGCTCAAGACCTGCAAAATCTCTAAGCCGACTTTTTTGACAAAACTCCTCAGGGCGCAGCTTTTCGCGCCCTGAAATTGTTTCCATGCTCAGACTGCAACACCTTTCGATTGTGCGCGGTACGCGTACGCTTTACGACAACGTCAACCTGGTCGCTTCCGACGGTGAGCGCATTGCCCTCGTCGGGGAAAACGGAAGCGGCAAATCGTCGCTTTTCGCCGCTATTCTCGGAGATTTAAGCCCCGAAGCGGGCACGATTGATGTCCCTGAATTGGTTTCTGAAGTCGCGCAAAGCGTGGAAGAAACCGATCGTGAGGCGCTGCAATATGTGCTTGAAGGTCACGCTCCGCTCATGGCGGCCCAAGCCGAAGAAAAGGCCGCTCATGAAAGCGGCGATGACATGCGCATTGCCGCAGCAACGGCGCACCTGGCAGAAATCAACGAGGGTGCCGTCAAAGCTCAGGCGCTCACGATCATGAACGGTCTGGGTTTTCTGCCGGGAGACGAAAGCCGCACGGTTCGCGAGTTTTCCGGCGGCTGGCGCAATCGTCTGGCCTTGGCACGCTGCCTTATCAACCCGGCACAGTTGCTTCTTTTGGACGAACCTACCAACCACCTCGACATCGACAGTCTCATCTGGCTTGAAGCCTGGCTCAAGCGTCTGACCTGCACCGTCATCATCATCAGCCACGACCGAGAATTTCTCGATCGCGCCGTACAGACAACATGGGCCGTTGAAGACGGCACTATCACCCGCTACGGCGGCAACTATTCGTTCTACGAAATGCAGCGCGTCCAGAACCTGCGCCTGCAGGAGGCCAACCGCAAAGCCTATGAGCGTACGGCCGCTCACCTCAAAAGCTACATCGAGCGCTTCCGCTACAAGGCCACGAAGGCGCGTCAGGCACAATCGCGCATCAAGATGCTCGAGCGTCTCGAAGTCGTCGAACCCGTGCGTAGTGCCACCAGCTGGCGCTTTGCGTTCGAACAGCCCGAACGCATGCCCACGCAGCTGGTAACCCTTGAAGATGTTGCGGCCGGCTATGGTGAGAACCGCGTTTTAAACGGCGTCAATCTTTGCATCCGCTCGGGCGAACGCATCGGTGTGCTCGGCGTCAACGGCGCAGGCAAATCTACGCTCATCAAGACCATTGTCGGCAAGCTCGAGCCGCTGCACGGTACGGTACGCGACGGACAAGGCCTTCAGATCGGGTATTTCGCCCAGCATCAGCTAGAAGCACTCGATCCCGAGGAAACGCCGCTTGACGTCATGAAGCGCAAAGCTCCTCTGGCACGCGAGCAACAGCTGAGAGATCACCTCGGTAAATTCCGCTTCTCGGGCGACAAGGTTGACACCCTGATTGGCGTCCTTTCGGGCGGTGAAAAAGCGCGCCTTGCATTGTCTTTGATCGTCTGGGACAAGCCCAATCTGATTGTCTTGGACGAACCGACCAATCACCTCGACATGGCCACCCGTGAAGCACTCACTGTGGCACTTTCGTCCTTTGAGGGTACCTTGCTGCTCGTTTCGCACGATCGCCATCTTCTGCGCAGCGTCTGCGACAAGCTCATTTTGGTGCACGACGGCGCCGTGACCGAATACGACGGCGACCTCGACGACTACGCGACCTTCGTGCTGCAACAGCGTAAGCTCTCGCAGGCAACAGATAAGCCCGATGCGGCACCGCAGGCAACTTCGGGCGTCAACCGCAAGGAACAGCGCAAACTCGAAGCGCTCGAACGCAATCGCATTGCGGCGCTCAAAAAGCCGCTCTTGGCTAAACTCACCAAAGTCGAGAAGGAAATGGCTAAGGTGAGCGAAGAACTTGCCTCGCTTGACGCGCAGTTGGCCGACACCGCCTGGTACGAAAAGACACCGGCCGAGACCGTGGCCGAAGTCACGCGCCGGCGAGGTGAAGCAGCCGGCGTTCTGGAAGAGCTCGAAGCTCAGTGGCTTGAAGTTTCGGAGCAAATCGAAGCCTGCGTCTGACGCTAGCATCTCGTTTCTGAAAAAAACGAGCAGATCGCCTGACAAGCGCTGCTCGTTTTCTTTGTACCAGACTTGTTTAGAAGCGCCAAGTGACTTCTCCCCTCACTGAAGTTAGGGGCTTCCTGCTTCATAGCGGGTTTGGCATCTGAGTTTCCCCTGACACCTCTCCGGCTCCACAGGCATAACATCGGCCCAGCCCGGACCTAGCTTTACATTTGTTGCCTTCGCTGGTTTCCCACGCAGCGTGGCTTTCACCTTTTCCGGTTCGAGTCTGCCTTCGCGGATCAGTTTCACTCCTGCCATCAGAATATTTCCTGCTGCCACATAATCCGCGTTCGCCGACTCAAATCCGCAGCTCACACAACGGAACTCCGACTGCGACGGCCGGTTCTTCCGCTCCACCCGACCGCACTTCGGGCATCGCTGAGAGGTGTAGGCCGGCTCAACCTTTATGACAAGTTTGCCAGCCTTTTTTGCTTTGTACTTCAAATATTCTTCCGTCTTCCCCCAACCGCTTGAGAGGATGGCTCGATTCAGTCCAGCTTTGGCTCGTGCTCCGTTGGGCAATGCTTTTGCGTTGTCATCGTATTTCGGCTCAGGCCGCTTGGTCATGTTTTTGACTCTCAAGTCCTCAAGCACGAAAAACTGTACTTTGTCGTCACTAACCAAAGCATGCGAGGTCTGATGCGCAAAGTCGTTGATGACATTCTTGCGATAGTCAAACGTCCGTGCCACTTTCCGACGCATTTTTGCCCTATTACGGCTGCCTTTTTCGCAACGAGCCATGCGCTTCTGATAATGCTTGCGCTGACGTTCTTTGCGACGGATTCTTTCCAGCTGATCCTTTGTTAGCGCATAAGGCTCGGGATTGTGACTTGTCTGGACCGGGCGTACGACACCTCGGTCAATCCCGTTTCCGCAGGCGATGAGTTCCTCTTCAGAGTATTGCCGCAGACGCTCAAGCATTTCCTTTTCTGTTTCGGGGAACCGCTCTTGTTCTGTCTCCTCGTAGCTCATGGAAACAAAGAGAGCTTTGCTTGTCAGCGTCACGCTGACCATTGCCGGCACGACAAACTCACGGTGTGCCC
>OGFK01000054.1_pt1 | contig 110337 bp, 98 predicted proteins | sample 1570931 | NCBI WGS metagenome assembly OGFK01 (sample SAMEA2581935, study PRJEB24529) | metagenome | biome: Human gut stool | place: China | collected 2011
CTTATAGCCGTATTCGTTTTGAGATTCAAAATTCCGCAACGATGACCTTAGTTCAAAGAACGCGCAGGAGCTTTCTGTTAAGGCCGTATAACGCGGATCGGCTTTTTTTAGCCGGGAAATGAAGAGGAGCATTGTGCCGCTGCCTGTGCTTGCACTCAAAGCACAGGCAGAAACAACACCGGGCATAGGTAACCCGGTGTTGCGAGTTCAATTCGCTCAGCTTTACAGACTGCGTTAGTCTTTTTTCTCAAAACGCGAAAGTACACGTTCGATTATCCGGTCGTTTTCCTGTGGACTTAACGTATTGAGATTGAGATGCTGTAGGTAAAAGAGACCTTCGACAGCAAGAATGGCAAGCAAAACATCCAGGACATCGTCTCCGGCAGTTTTTGCCATGTCAAAAACTTTTTCGTACCACTCGCGAATCGGTGCTCTTAAGGTTTCGTTCTGAGCCGAATAGGAGAGAATCGCCACACCGAACGACGAGTTGGTTTGAGCCGTGGCGTAGAAATGACGGTACCAATGTGCAAAGCCACTTGCGACGGTATTGGAACTGTTTTGGGCAGCGGCAATGCCGAGCTTGAGCTGTTCATCCAGATGCTCGACATAGTTCTTGACGAGCTCCAACAGCAGGTTGTCTTTGTTTTTGAAGTGATAGAGAAGGGTGCCTTTTGCGACGCCGGCTTCTTTAACGATGCGATCAAAAGTGAGCTGACCGACACCGTGTTGTACGACGATGTGTTGCGCGGCCTTGAGAATCTCTGCTTTTTTTGTGGTGCTTTGAGTCAGCGCCTTGGGGGGGCGTCCCCCTTTTTTTTCGGTTGCATTTGACATAACTCGATTCTTTTCAACATTTTTACACTGACTGGAGTTTATACCAGTTGGACTATTTTTGTTGTTGGACCTATGATTAAACCGTCTAGACGGTACAAATAATTTAACACCCTGAGGAGAAAAGGAAATGACACAGCACAACGGTGTTTCCCGGCGAAGCTTTCTGGGCGCAGGTTTGGCTGCTGCTGCGGCAGCGGCGGCAAATGTTGCTCAAGCCGCACCGAGAGCCACTGAGGTGGATAGTTGGGACGAAGAGTTCGACATGATTGTTGTGGGCAGCGGTTTTGCAGGTTTGTCGGCTTGCTATGAAGCCCAGCGTCTTGGTCTCAAGAAGATCGTCGTGTTGGAAAAGATGGAAGCCTTCGGCGGTAACTCCGCGCTGTGCGGCGGCCTGATGTGCATGCCGCTTACGAAGCTTCAAAAGGCCAACGGCATCAAGGACGAACCTGAACTGCTCGTCAAAGACATGTTTAAGGCCGGCCGCGGTTTCAATCATCCGCAGCTTGCCCGCACGCTCGCCGAAAACGCTTACAAGGCCTACGACATGATGCAAGCATGCGGCGTCAAATTGAAGGACAAGGTCATCCGTCTGGGCGGACATAGTGCTCCGCGAGCTCACCTTCCTGTCAATGCTTCGGGCGGCGGTGTGGTGGTTCCGTTGCACAAGTATCTGCGCGGCAAGGGTGTTGAATTCCGCAATCGTGTCAACGTCAAGGAACTCGTCGTCACAGCCAAAGGTTGCGAAGGTGTGATCGCCGCTGTTGACTACGACTGGCGTACTGACACCGAAGGCAAGTTGAAGGCCTTCAAGGCCCGTTATGGTGTGGTCGTTGCTTCGGGCGGCTGGGGTCAGGACAAGGAATTCGTGAGCACCACGATGCCTGTCTATTCTCAGTTGGAATGCACGTCTCAGCCGGGCGCTACTGCCACGATGATCAAGGCGCTTCTGTCTATCGGCGCTTTGCCTGTGATGCTTGATATGTATCAGTTGGGTCCCTGGGCTTCGCCCGACGAAAAGGGGGCTGGTCCCGGCAGCTTCTTTGCGGATTACGCCTTTGCCGAAGGCATTGCCGTTGATCCCAAGACCGGCAAGCGCTTTATGAACGAATTGGCTGACCGTCGTACTCGTGCAGATGCTCAGCTCGTTGTGCTTGCCAAGGGCACCAAGGAAAAGCCTAATTATCCGTTCTGCTTCTGCAGTGAGGAAACCACGAAGCATGCCGAAGGCTTCAAGGCCGCTTACCGAGAAGGCACCGTTAAGAAGTCCGATTCGGTTGAAGAACTCGCCAAGCTTCACAACGTTGATGTGGCTGCTCTGAAGGCGTCCATTGCCGATTGGAATGAAATCGTGGCCGGCAAAAAGGCTGATCCTTTCAAGAAGCCTCTGGACGTGAAGACGGAACTCAAACCGCCGTTTTATTCCATGCGATTGTCTCCCAAACTGCACTACTGCATGGGCGGCGTGGCCATTACTCCGAAGGCCGAAGTCATCGACTGCCGCAGCTTGAAGCCTATCGCCGGTCTTTATGCCGCAGGTGAAGTCGCCGGCGGTGTGCACGGTATGGATCGTCTCGGCGGCTGCTCTTCCGTCGACGGCATGGTGTTCGGTCAGATTGCAGGTCACGAAGTGGCTTCGCGCAAGATCTAATAGGAGAGACAATCATGAAATTGAAGTTTTGCGTTGCCGCTCTCGGTGCCTGTCTGATGTTCTCGGCCGCCTCGGCTGCCGAAGTTGCGGGCGTTCCCATGAAGGACTACCACGTCAAGGCTTTCGGCGGTGCCGTTCAGTGTGCCGTTTGCCACGAAACGAACGTACCCAAGTCTCGTCCCAACGACAAGACCTGCCGCATGTGCCACGGTCCGATGGAAAAAATCAAAACGCCTGACAATCCTTTCGACAAGAAGCCGCACCAGTCCGCTCACTACGCCGATACGCTCGAGTGCACGGCTTGCCACGCCGAACACAAGGCAAGCAAAGATCTCTGCAGTACCTGTCACAACGTGAAGTGGACGAAGTTCCAATAATCAACCCCAAGGAGAAAACATCATGTCCCAGTCTCTTAAGCTTCGCCTGACGGCTACGGCCGCCGCTCTCGCTGTCCTGCCTCTTTTTGCCGGCAACGCTGTCGCTGCGACTCATACCCTTGACGGCAAGACTCTGACCATCGACGAACTGTGGGCCATTTCGGCTCCCGGCGAAAAGGTCAAGATCAGTGCCGACGGCTGGAAGCGCCTTAAGGCGAGCTACCGTGCACCGATTGATGCCGCTACCGACGGTCGCGACATCTACGGTCTGACCGTGAACTACGGCGACCTGAAGGATCAGCGTGTGGCCGGTGCTCGTGTTGAAGATGAACCCAATCGCACAGCCTCGATCGAATTCAACGAACGCCAGATGCGCATTCAGGCTGCCGGTGTTGAACCTTTCATGCCGGATCGTCTCTCGAAGATGGCCATGATCATCCGTGTCAATCAGATGGCTGCCGGCTTTACCGGCATGAGCGTTGATGCTGCCAACGCATACATGGAATACATCAACAACGACGTCTGCCCGCTGATCCCGTCGCGCGGTTCCGAAGGCGCCAACGACCTGAGCATGGTCACGCACATTGGTTTGGCTCTGATGGGCGAATGGGACGTCTCCTACAAGGGCAAGCGCGTTGCCGCTTCCAAGGTTCGCAAGGAACTCGGTCTGAAGCGCTTCCGTCCGTTCGGTATGGACGGTATTTCGATCCTCTCCAACTCCAATGCTGCCGAAGCGCAGGCCGTTGCCGCTCTGAAGAAGGTCGAACACGTTCTCTCCATTTCTCCCACGATCATTGCAACTTCACTGGAAGCTCTGAACGGTAATGTGAGCCCATTTGTATGGCACACGGTTGAAACCAAGGGCTGGCCGCAGGGTCATGAAGCCGGCGAACAGATTCTTTACGCTCTGAAGGGCTCTTACCTTTGGAATGCTGATCCGAAGCGCTATCTGCAGGATCCGCTGTCCTTCCGTTCCTCCGGCTTGATCCTTGCAACGGCCATGGAAGAATTGCGTCAGGCTAAGGAACTGATCAATCAGGCCATCAATCACACGACCGACAACCCGATCGTGAACGTGGGCGGCCGCAATGATCTGTGGTACAGCAAGTCGGATGCCATCAAGGCCATGCAGGTCGGCGGCAAGAACGTCTTTGTGAACTCCTGCTCGAACTTCGACAACACGCAGCTTGCTGTCCAGCTCGAAAGTGTCGGCCGCGCTCTGGCTCAAGTTATCCATACCTCAGCTTGGCGTACCACGCAGCTCGATGATACGCATCGCACCAACCTTCCGACGTACCTCGTGGCTAAGGAAAACAAGGGCGGCGACGGATTTGCCAACATCGCCCAGTCCATGTCCGGTCTCTACGCCGAAGCAATGGGTCTTACCAACAGCGTCATGGGCTACGGCGTTCCGACTTCGATCGGCATTGAAGAAACGTTTAGCAACGTCAACCAGACTGCCGATCGCTTGAGCAAGATGGCTGACATCGCTTACGAAATCTACAGCTACGAAGCTCTGCATACGACGCAGGCTATGGACATGCGCATGCAGGACGGCAAGAAGATGGGCGAAGGCACCACCAAGTTCCTGAAGGCTTATCGCAAGTCGGTTCCGTTCGTTTCGAAGGATCGCATCTACACGCCTGACATCAACAACGGCATTAAGTTCCTCCGTACACTCGATCCGGCTACGCTGAAATAATTCAGTCATAATTCACACCCTTTGTTTCTCCTGATTTTCTCTGCGGGTTCCTGACGTTAAGCCGGGGACCCGCATGGGAAAGTCGAATCTTCGCAAATCAAACCACATTATGAAAAAGACACTCACCGCAGTTGCGGTTTTGGGCGCACTCTCCGGCGCAACCTTGGCGGCGGACGTAACGCTCTACGGCGTCATCGACACGGGCTTTACCTATCAGCACACCGAAGGTGGCGACGACTCGTTTGCCATGACTTCCGGCAGCTATGCCGGTCCTCGTTTCGGGTTTAAAGGCACCGAAGCTCTGGGCGATAACTTGACCCTCGGTTTTATTTTGGAAGCGGGTTTTAACAGCGACACCGGTGTGCAGGGTGAAGACGGTAAGATCTTTAACCGCGAATCGCAGATTTATCTCACGGGCGACTGGGGCACTTTGGGCTTCGGTCGTGTGGGTGGTTTTTCTTCGGGCATGAGTTCGCTTTCCTGGTACTGGGACTTTGAACCGTTTGAAACCGGTTACGTTGACGCAGGTATTCAGGCCTCTCAGGTTAATGTCTGGAACGTACACAGCAATACGATCTACTACGTTTCGCCTACGTATGCAGGCGCTAAGCTCGGCGTACAGTATTCACTCACCAATGAAGAGGATCAGGAAGACGCTCGCTGGGTCAATAACAGCAAGTGGCTTAACGTCGCATTGCGCTGGGACGGCGTCAACACGAAGGTGATCGGTGCGGTTGAAGCTGAGTTTTATGGCGACAATGCTGACACGAAGAATTTCGAAGATGCGTACAGCTTCAAGCTTGCGGCCACTTGGACGCCGGGCGGAGCAGCCACGACTCTCTATGCCGGCATGAACTACATCACAAACTACCGTCGCATCAGTGATGCCAATTGGAACGATTTCGACATTGACGGACTAGCCGAAAGTTCCGACGGCTACGATGCGATTTCGGGGTTCCTGGGCGTTCGCTATACCGTGGGCGCAGCCAACTGGCTTGCTCAGGTGCAGTATCAGGATGGTGAGTTCGAAGGGGCCGCGTCTGGTCAGGACGGCGATTTCAAGCGTTACGCCGTGGGCCTGGGCTGCCATTACTACTTCAGTAACCGAACGATGGGCTACGCCGTTGTGTCCTGGGCCAAGGGCGAAGGTTGGCTGAACAAGGACGAAAACATTACGAACCGTACGGCTGCTTCTCTCGGCTTGGTTCACTACTTCTAATCGGCCAGTAAGTACGGCTTTCGCCGAAGTTAACCCTGTCTCCTGCCGAAGACGCATCCAGCGACAAGACGCTTGTGATGCGCCTTCGGTTTTTTACGCTGCCGCAGACAACCTTACTGCCGCCGGCCCTTGCCGGTAGCTACGTCAGAGGCTCTCGTCTTCGGTCTGAATCGAATAGAGGTTCTTTACCATTTTGGCAAAAAAACGCATCATTTCATTGGCATCGCCCGTTTCGTAAAAACGCCCGAGCTTTTCGTGGAACTCTTCGGAATCGCGGTTAAGAACTGTTATCGGCCAGTAGCCGTTTTGCATCAGACAACCGTTCATCATCAAGGAGGCTGTTCGTTTGTTGGCATCGAAGAAAAACTGCGACCGCGACATGAAAAGGAACAAAGCCACGGCTCTTTCTTTCGGATTTTTGATTTCTGTTTTCAGAAACTGAAATCCCCGGGCAGCCAAAGCGACAAGATCAGAGTGATGCGGCGGTGTGTAATCAACAACGTGGATTCCGAGATCCAAATTGCGGAACACGCCCAATTCCAGAGCATCCTTAAATCCGACAAAGCGATGAATTGCGCAAGCACATTGCTCAGTCAGATCAAATTCTTTGTTTAGTAACAAACGAATAAGCTCTTTTGAACCGTCGCCGTAATTTTTAACCTGAAGCAAGTCGTCAATACTCAAACCGGAAACGGATTGGCCTTTGAGAATCGTCTGCGTCTGTGGAAGTGTTGACGGATTGTTCTCAAGTGTCGACATGCAGTTCCAGGTGATTTCAGCCAGGTTCTTTTTGAATACAAAAACCACCTTTTCAGTATCACCGAAATAAGGTATTTGGAAATCGATACCGATATCCCAAAACATGCCATTGAGAGGATCGCTGATCATTATTCAAAAAATCCAAATTGCAGGGATACTAAAAATTTTGTGGGATGGAATGTGTAGATAAAAAAATGAATTCAACAGGTTAGAGCTTAATCGGTACCGAAAAGCACCTGAAAAAACATTGCGAACGGAGTATATCGCAGGTCGTTGCCCCAACATGATCCTGTTGGTAACGATTTTTTTTCTGATATCAGCAGATTATCTTGTGAGGAGTCCTGAAGAGTCAGAATGTGAGACTTTTTCCTTTGCTTGAGCCTGAATTCGGGCGTACCATCGAGTGAGTAGGCGTTTATCTCTACTGAGCACATTTTTTAGGTGATAGCGCTATGTACGGAAAGCTCGCTCGGGTTTTGTTCGTCCTGCTTGTAATGCATTCCTGCACGACCGGCATGCGGTTTTGCGTGACGCTTGATGCGCTCGCGCACGGGGCAAGTTCGTTTGAAGTCGGCGCGATGCTCGCCAGCGTCGCTTTGTTTCCTGCATTTGGCGCCATTGCGGCGGGACGTTGGTTGGATCGTTCGGGACCCAGGCCGTCGCTTGTTCTGGCGATTTTTTGTGCGGCATCGGCCGGTGCAGCGACGCTGCTTTTTCCGACCAAGGTTGCAGGACTCGGGCCGCTTTTTGCTGCCTGCATTCTCGTGGGCACGGCTTTTTTGCTCACCAATACGGTCGTGCAGCGCCTGACCGGTGACGTCTCCACCAACGAAACGCGAGCATTGGCCTTTACGCTGTTGTCAATCGTGACGGCCTTAAGTGGTCTGCTTACTCCGATCATCACGGGTTACATGATTGAGCACTTTGGCTTTGCCAGTTTCTATTGTTGGGTGGCGGGCGCTCCGATCTTTGTGGGACTGATGAGTCTGTTGCCGTTTATGCGGCATGTACTTCCTGCAGGAGGCAATGGTGCTCGCAAGGCGGCGGGAACGCATCCTCAAAAGGTGATGGACTTCTTCAAGGACCCTCCCATGCGAGCGGTCTTGGTCTGTTCCGTCGTCGTTTCAGTTGCCTGGGAAGTAGGCAATTTGTTGATTCCCGTCTACTGCGCATCCGTGAAGTTTTCGCCTTCGGACATCGGCTGGGTGCTGGGTAGTTTCTCGGCGGCGTCCTTTGCCGTACGGCTTCTGATGCCGTATCTGATGCGGCACATGCGCGAATGGATCATGATTGCGCTTACGCTTCTGATTTCGGCCTTGGCCTTCGTTCTCTTTCCCTTCTTTGAAAGTCAACTGCCGCTCATGGCCTGCGCTTTCCTGTTGGGCTTGGGACTTGGTGCGTCGCTTCCGAACATGATGTCGCTTGTCTACCGTTTGGCTCCGAAGGGACGCACGGGGGAGGCGATCGGACTGCGGCTGATGCTGATCAATTCAAGCAAAGCGACCTTCCCGGTGGCCATGGGTGCGCTGGGGGCTGTTATCGGTGCGGGAGCGTCCCTGTGGGGACTTGCCATTTTCGTCTTTCTGGGCTTTCTTTTTGCGATGCGATCGGCGCCGACGGTCATCGGTGCGGTGGCAGGCAGCCATACCGAACATTAGGCAAGCACGGGTCTTCCGATTGAGTTTTTCAAGCAAAGGCTGTTTTCTGGCGATGTCTTGTCAAAGACATGTTGCCGATGGCTTATTTGTGGCTATAGAGAGCAAACAAAAGCCTTTCCGGGAAGGAGCGACCCGGAAAGGCTAAAAAAATAGATCGAAAAATTTTTCTGGTCAGTGGTTGAGAATCTTCGATAGGAACTTCTGAGCACGTTCCGTGTGCGGCTTATTGAAGAATTCGTCCGAAGGAAGATTTTCAATGACTTCACCGGCATCCATAAAAATCACGTGGTCGGCCACTTTCTTGGCAAAGCCCATTTCGTGCGTCACCACCATCATGGTCATGCCTTCGTGAGCAAGTTCCACCATCACGTCAAGCACTTCGTTGATCATCTCGGGGTCAAGCGCCGAGGTGGGTTCGTCAAAGAGCATGCAGATCGGATCCATGGCAAGCGCTCGGGCAATGGCAACACGCTGCTGCTGGCCGCCCGAAAGCTGCCCAGGAAACTTTTCCGAATGCTTCAAAAGACCCACTCGATCGAGAAGTTTTAAGCCGCGTTCTTCGGCTTCGGCCTTGTCGCGTCCGAGCACCTTGATCTGGGCAAGCGCCAGGTTGTCGCGGATGCTCATGTGGGGAAAGAGCTCGAAATGCTGAAACACCATGCCGACGTGGCTGCGCAGTTTTGCGAGATCCGTTTTGGGATCACCCACGGAAATGCCGTTGATGCGGATTTCGCCCTGCTGGAAAGGTTCAAGTGCGTTGACGGTCTTAATGAGTGTGGACTTGCCCGAGCCCGATGGCCCACAGACAACCACCACTTCGCCTTTTTCGACGTTCACCGAGCAGTTCTTGAGAACCTGAAAGTCTCCGTACCACTTGCTCACGTTTTTGATTTCAATCATCGACATTTTTCTTTTAATCCTGTAATTCCGGTTTTGTGCGATGTCCTTGTGCTCTTAGCGGGCAGCCACGGCGATCTTGCGCTGCAGGCGACGCACGAGCATCGAAAGCGACACGGAAACGGTGAGGTAGCAGACGGCGGCAAAGGAGTACATCAAGACGAGCTGACCGTCGCGCTGAGCGATCTTGCTTACGGCGCCCATGAAGTCGTTGCCGCTGATCACGTACACCAGACTGGTGTCCTGGAAAAGAATGATGGTCTGGGTGAGCAGCACCGGCAGCATGTTGCGCACGGCCTGCGGCAGGATGACGTAGCGCATCGTCTGACCGTAGCGAAGGCCGAGCGCCATGGCCGCGGACATCTGCCCCTTGCTCACGGACTGGATGCCGGCACGCATGATTTCTGCAAAGTAGGCCGCTTCAAAGAGCACAAACGTGATGATGGCGGTCATCTCCGCGCCGATCATGACGGGATGATCGAGCCCCAAAAGCACCTTTAAAACTTCAGGCATCAGCAGGAAGAACCAGAAGAGCACGAGCACAAGCGGCACAGCGCGCATCAAGTTGGTGTAGAGCTTGGAAAACTCCGAAAGAATCTTTGACGTCGACAAGCGGCAAAGTGCCAGACCCGTACCGAGAATCAAGCCGCCGATGGCCGTGATGACCGTCAGTTCGATCGTGTACTTGACGCCTTCGAGAATGTAGCCCCAGGAGTTTGTAATCGAGGAAAAATCAATCATGGCTTAACTCCTCTCTTACTTGGCAAGAATGAGGCCGGGGACGGCGCTCTTTTTCTCGACGACGCGCATCACGTTGTTGACCACAAGCGCAATCACGATATAGATGATGGTTGCCCAAATGTAAGCGGCGAAGAACTGGAACGTGTTTTCGCCCATTTCATTGGCTCGCATCGTGAGTTCCGGCAGACCGATCGTAAGCGCCACGGCGGTATTTTTCACGAGGTTCATGGCTTCGCTTGTAAGCGGCGGAACGATAAGGCGCATTGCAAGCGGCAGGATCACATAGGCGTAGGTCTGAACCGGCGTAAAACCCAAGGCTTTGGCAGCGTTGGGAAGTCCCTTGGGGACGGAAGCGATGCCTGCGCGGACCTGTTCTGCCACACGAGAGGATGTGAAAAAGCCCATGCAGATGAAGGCCGTCAGGAACTGCGAATAAACGGGATCGACCGAGTTCATCCAATCCTTGTACCAGGGAATGAATTCGGGAACGACAAAGAACCAGACGAAAATCTGAACGATGAGGGGAATATTGCGAAAGAGCTCGATCCACACTTCACAGATCGTGCTAAGAAATTTATTTTGCGATGTTCGCAGCGTACCGACAATGATGCCCAGAGCCAGCGCGAGCGCAAAGGACGAAAGCATCAGTGCAACCGTCCAGCCGGCTCCGCCCAGAATGTATGACCACCAGGGTTCGTCGGCAAGCAGTGCGGGCTCAAACAGAGAGTTCAGATTGAAATTGAGAGCCATTTGAACTTTCCTCTTTTTGTGTGCGGCAGCTCGGTGTCCTGGGGGAGACTGCCGCAACCGCGGGAAATGAATCTCTAAAAAGGCCGGGGCGGTTCAACGTTGGCGCCACTGAGACCTTCCCCGGCTTAAAACTTCTTATCAGATGCCCTTGTCCGAAGGATTCGCGAAGAGTTCCTTCGTGTAGTTGTTCATCTTGAAGTTCAGGTTGACGTTCTTGGGCGGAATGGGAGATTCGAACCAAGTCTTGTAGAGCTTTTCGAGTTCTCCGCTCTTGATCATGTTCGTGACGGTCTTGTCGACCAAAGCCTTGAACTGCGGATCATCCTTGCGGAACATGGCACCGTAGGGTTCGACCGAAAGAGCCGCGTCGAGGATCTTGAAGTCGGCTGCGTTCTTCAAGTTTGCGATCTGGCCCGCGAGAAGCACGTCGTCAAGAACGAAGGCGTCGGCGCGCTTGTTGGCAACGAGCTGCATGGCTTCGGCAAAATCCTTGGTCATCATGTAGCGCACGCGGATGCCGTTTTCCTTTTCAAACTTCTTCATGAGCGCAACAGAGGTCGTGCCGGAGGTGACGGCAATCGTCTTGCCGTTCAGGTCCTTCATCGAATTGATGCCGCTGTTCTTCCAGACGGCGGCAGAAACTTGAATGCCGAAGTAGCTCACGGAGAAAGCAGCTTCACGCTGACGAACCAGAGAGTTGGTGGTCGAACCGCATTCGATGTCAACCGTACCGTTCTGGATGAGCGGGATACGGTTGGCAGACGTCACGGCCTGATATTTGACGTCAAGCTTGGACAGGCCGAGTTCTTTCTGTGCGGATTCGGCAACTTTGCGGCAAACCTCAAAGGCGTAGCCGACCGGCTTGCCGTCGGCGCCTAGGTAGGAAAACGGCACAGAGCTTTCACGATAGCCGAGCGTGATCGAGCCGGTTTCCTGAATCTTTTTAAGCGTTCCGGTGAGCTCCGCAGCGGTGGCTGCGTTCATGGCAAGAACTGCGGCGGCGATGGCTGCAAGGGCAAAGCGGGAAGTGTGCTTCATATCAGGCTCCTATTTGAGTGTGTGATCTTTCTCGGTGCGCGTGAATGAGTGCGCGCCTTTTGTCTATAACTGTTGCAAGGAGCGTGCCAGTTTTGGGCGTGATAGGGAGAACCCTCAAACGATTCTTAAATGGGTAAGGTTTAGTGACTAAGAAAGCTAATCGTTACTGATTAGTTTTTGCTTGGAAAAGCCTGATAACTAAGCCGAAGGAAGTAGAGACGCGGGAAAACTTAAGACGGGGCTAAACGGTAGCGAAAAGCACCGTTTGGGTGCGCTATAGGCAGTTGTGATGCATCAAATTGGTGCATGCACTCAGTGCGGTTTTGATGAGCAGTCGAGAGTTACGTTTTGATCGCACGCAAGCACAAAGTGCTGGTGAGAGTTATCACCAGTATTCGACGTTGTTGCAAGTCGTATCTGCTTTTGAAGCTTTTCAGGCGTCATCTGCTCGAAAGCGGTGTGGCACCGGAAAATATTCTCATTCAAGTCTGATTTCTCGCTTTGGTAACGTGGAACAAGAAGTTGAGTCATCAGCCTTGTCGGGTTTTGCACAGATGTGTGGACAAAAGTTGTGCATAACTTAACAAGGCTTGAAAAATCAGAGGCTTATCGGCGTGCTTAAATTTTGGGCACATGAATGTTCTAATCGCAGTCCAAAGTCAGTGGTCGTCAGCTATCGCCACTCTTGTCAGAAAAAACTGACGAAGGTTGGAGTGGACGGCAGGCATTTGGCAGACCTGGATTTCCCGTAAGAAAGGAAGACAGCAGTCTTTTTTCTAAAGCAATGTGCCTAATTAATCTGACGCTGGCCAAAATTTGTGCGGATTGGGTTTGCACAATGCCGGGTTTGCCTGTCGGGTGAGTGATAATCCAAAGGATTTGTGTCGTTTTTCGTCGAAGGAAAATTCGCCATGGATTCTCTCGTTCGAAACAGTGCCTCCATTAATGAAATGCTCACGCGTTACGGCGTTAAATTCGGGCTCTACAAAAACGGCAGTTTTCACGAGCAGATCTTTCCTTTTGATCCGATTGCCAGAACCATTGAAGCCGACGAGTGGAAGGAACTTTCAGCCGGTTTGGCTCAACGTGTTCGAGCGCTCAACGCATTCTTGCTGGACATCTACGGAAAAAAGAGAATCATCACGGATGGAGTAATCCCTCCCGAGTTTGTGTTTTCTTCTCCGGGCTTCTTAAAGGCATGCGACGGCGTTACGCCGCCGGGAGGCGTCTACACGCACATTGCCGGCATTGATTTGGTGCAGGCTCATGATAAGAGCTGGTACGTTCTGGAAGACAATCTGAGGATTCCGTCCGGAGCATCCTATCCGCTGATTGCTCGCGAAATTTGCCGACGTGCTTCACCTCAGACATTTAGAACAGCCAACATCATTGACAACCGCCGATATCCCGAAATGCTCTCTTGCATGATGCAGAGCGTGGCTTGCGACGGCATCTGCGTTGTCATGACGCCGGGACGCTATAACGCAGCTTTTTTCGAGCACAGTTATCTGGCGGAGAAGACCGGCTTTGCGTTGGCTGTCAACGACGATCTTTTTGTGGAAAATAACTGCCTTTACTATCGAGATTGCGCACAAGGAAAAGTTCGCGTGGGAGCGGTGTATCGTCGCATCTCCGATGAGTATCTTGATCCGCTTACGTTTCTACCTGAAAGTCTCATCGGAGTGCCGGGCATCATGGATGCCTACCGATCGGGCAATGTAGCGATCATCAACGCGCCCGGCAACGGTGTGGCCGACGATAAAGGCATTTATTACTTTGTTCCCAAAATGGTCGAATACTATTTGGGTGAAAAAGCGATCCTGAAAAATGCGCCCACCTATCTGCCATTCTTTGAAAAAGATCGGGAGTACGTGCTGTCCAACATTGAAAAGCTCGTCATTAAGGACGTGGCGGAAGCCGGAGGTTACGGTGTTGTCTTCGGACGCGATATGGACAGCGAAACGCTTGCCGGCTGGCGTGATCGCATTAGCAAGGAGCCGAGGCGCTTCATCGTGCAGGAAGTGATCGATTTTGTTGATTTGCCGGTGATGAACGGCGACGAAACCGTCTATCGAAAAGCGGACCTGCGAGCCTTTGTGCTGACCGGGAAGGATTCGGTTGAAGTTTGGCCGAGCGGACTGACGCGTTTTTCCCGCGTTGCCGACAGTTTTGTCGTGAATTCCTCTCAAGGAGGAGGTTTTAAGGACACATGGGTGAAGGCCTCATGAAATCGGGCGGATATCAAGGGACAGGACAGTATAAAGTGAGGATGCTGATGACTTCGAAGCCGGTGCTGATAGCCATTTCTGCCGAGCAGGCCGACCGCTTGTATTGGCTTGGGCGATATGTAGAGCGCGTGTTTTCAACGGTTCGCATTTTCAATCAATCGCTTGATCGAATGATTGATCAGGACGGAGAGGACTACGTGGCGTTTTGCAAGCGCTTGTCGATTCCGTCGGATATCTATCGGGATGCCGCCGATTTTGAAGCCAAATACTTGTTTGATGCGACCAATCCGGATTCGATTTATTCCAATCTTTCACGGGCTTATGACAACGCCATTGTACTGAGAAACTTCATCACCACCGAAACGATGGCCTTTATTCAGTTGGCCTTGGATCGGTTGGAACAAGGTAACATCGCCGAGTCTGCTTTTCTGGAAACGCAGCGCGTGAGCGATCTGTTGCTTGCGTTTTGGGGATCGGTAGACGATCGCGTTGTTGATGTTGAGCGACGTGACCTTTTGAAGGTCGGGAAGTATTCCGAACGATTGGATCTGATGATTCGACTCAATTGTCAGGAATATGCTGTTGACGAGCTTCTCATTCGCATGCTTTCCCATACGAGGCGTGTGGAGCCGCTCCTCAATCGTGAGGTTTTGCTGCAACTGCGCAGCATGAAAGAGCCGGCGCTCGAAAGCAACCGAGCACACCTGTTGCACCTTATCAACGCTTTGCACTGAGTCAGTCGAGTTTTGCCTTGAAGTGCCGTTTCACCTTTACCACGGCGTACCGGTTTTCTGCCCCCGTTTTCAGACACGTGTTTCACATTCGAGCGTTTCCCTCGGACACGCCCGGACAAAGGGTCTTGGAAACGCATCTCACAACGAGTCTGCCTCAGCCTCCGGCTTCGGTTTTTGATTCCGTTTGCGGCAATTTGACTTTAACCGGACGCATGGACGAGCCCCATGACGAGTTGTTTTTTGAGTCTTCGGGCATTGTCCGAACTTGCGTTGACGACAACCAAAGCGACTATCCTGCATCGCCTTACTTTATCTATCCGACGCGACTCACAAGGCCGGGTCCGACCGTTGTTAATCTTTGGGAGCGTGCCAAAGGGACTTTGACCGGAGACGTGCAAACCGATGTCCTTATTCTGATGCATGCGGCTCACACGAACCTTGTCTATACGCCGGGAGTCACGAATGTCGGTACGACTGCTGAGCAAGCACTGTCATACGGCAAGGGAGTTTGTCAGGATTTTTCGCACGTCTTGCTTTCACTTCTGAGACTTGCTTCAATTCCTTCCTTGTATATCGCCGGACTGATGGCGGGAGAAGGCGCCACTCATGCCTGGGTGCAGGCATGGGTCAACAACAGGTGGATGGCGTTGGATCCGACGCATGACTGTTTGGCTGAGGGAGCCTATATTGCTCTTGCCAGAGGGTGCGATTTTGAAGACGCAGCCCTTGAACGAGGCATTTTCTTGGGAAGTGCCCAGCAGTTTGTGCAATCGTCTGCCGTGGTTGAATTTGACGAAGAAAGGTCAACTACCCCGCTCTAAAGAGCGAGGCTTGAAAAAAGTCTTGGTTGACTAGCCTTAGGCCACCCAAAAGGCGGACTACGTTGGTTGGGAATGCATAGGCACCGCGGGATGTCAATCCTAGTCCCGCGCTCTGCGGTTCGCGGTTAAAAGCTCTGAGAGGTAGGAGCGGTGCCGCGAACAGGTAAACCCCTTCCAACATTGGCGAAGGATTTCAACCGGTCGCAAGACCGAGGAGACAAATCTTGAGAGTATTTGTTTTAAACAAACGAGGGCAACCGTTGATGCCGTGCTCACCGGCAAAAGCAAGGTTGCTTCTCAAAGAGAGAAAAGCAATCGTCAAAAGACGCACGCCTTTTACGATTCAACTCACGATCGCAACGGGCGAAGCAAAGCAGCCTGTAGCGCTTGGTGTGGATTCCGGCTACAAGCACATTGGTCTTTCGGCCACAACTGAAAAGGCCGAACTCTATGCTTCGGAAGTCGAACTGCGTCAAGACATTACGGATCTTTTGTCTGCGCGTCTTGCTTTGCGCCGCTCTCGCCGCAGCCGCAAGACGCGCTACCGTGCGCCTCGTTTCGACAACCGGGTGGCAAGCAAGCGCGAAGGCTGGCTAGCTCCTTCGGTGGAAAACCGCATTGCGGCGCACATGTCGCGCGTAGAAGCGGTCATGCAGGTCTTGCCGGTGACTGCCATAACCGTCGAAACAGCGGCGTTTGATACGCAACTGCTGAAGAATCCGGACATTACCGGAGCGGCGTACCAACAAGGCGAGCAGCTCGGATTTTGGAACGTACGGGAATACGTGCTTTTCCGGGACGGACACGTTTGTCAGCACTGCAGCGGGAAGTCCAAAGATCCGATACTTAATGTTCACCACATTGAGAGCCGACGGACCGGAGGCGATGCGCCGAACAATCTCATCACGCTGTGCGAGACCTGTCACAAGGCTTTCCATCGAGGGGAGATCGAACTCAAAATCAAGCGGGGAAAGTCGTTCAAAGCAGAAACCTTCATGGGTATCATGCGTCGGACGCTCTTTGAGCGTTTGAAAAAGGCTCACCCAGAACTCAATGTTCGCAACACCTACGGTTATCTCACAAAGCACAAGCGCATCTCATACGGGATCGCAAAGAGCCACTGTGCAGACGCGTACTGCATTGCGGACAACCTTGGTGCAAAGCGACTGGAGGGCTTTTTCTTTCAAAAGCAAACCCGAAAGCACAACCGACAGATTCACAAGCTGTTGATTCTGAAAGGCGGATTGAAAAAGAAGAACCAGGCTCCCTACGAAGTCAAAGGCTTCCGTCTTTTCGACAAGGTGATTTGCAAAGGTGAAGAAGCATTCATCTTTGGGCGAAGGACTTCGGGAAGTTTTGATGTGCGCCGGCTTGACGGTACGCGGATTTCCGCCGGTATCAACTACAAAAAGTTGAGGCTGCTGGAACCTCGAACTACCTACTTAACAGAATTTAGAAAGGAGGCGGCGCTTCCTCCCCTGCATAAATGCAGGGGTGTCTGCGCCGAATTTCTATGAAGCTTAATCGCCTTCTTTTGCAATCGCTCAAGCAATGGGCAAACCAAGCTCACCGTCTGCCTCTTTTACTTCGAGGAGCAAGACAGACCGGTAAAACATGGCTGTTGCAGGAATTGGGACGCGAATGTTTTGAACACACTGCGTATTTCGATTTTGCAAGCAGACCTGCACTTCAGGAAATCTTCTCTTCCACACGAGATCCTCAGACCATTCTCAAAGGACTGAATCTCCTGAGCGAGGTACCGATTCTCCCGGGCAAAACGCTGATCGTTTTCGATGAAATCCAGCTATGCGACCATGCTTTCGGCAGTTTGAAATATTTTGCCCAAAATGCACCTGAATACGCGGTTGCAGCCAGCGGAAGTCTTTTGGGGACAGAGGTTCGACGCAAGCAGATATTCGTACCGGTCGGACAGGTAGACATACGTGATGTTTGGCCACTGTCATTTTCGGAGTTTCTCCATAATGCTTCCCCAAAGCTCTACGACTACGTGGAACAAATTTCAGAGATAACTCAGCTGCCGACATTTGTGCTCAACGAAATTGAAAGCGAATTCATTCGCTATCAGTGTATCGGTGGCATGCCGGCGGCAGTGGCTGCCTTCATGGACGGCGAAGAGATGCGGAGCATTGAGTCGTCGCTTCGGAACATCTTGGCAATGTATCGACTCGATTTCTCGCAGTACGCCACTCCAACGGAGGCAGTGCGAATTGCTGCCGTATGGGACGCTATACCGAGTCAGTTGGCTAAACCCAACTCACGATTCTTCTTAAGTCAAGTACACGCCAATGCACGAAGCAGAGAGTTTGCGCCGGCATTACAGTGGTTGTGCGAGGCGGGGCTTGTTTTGAAAACGCCCCGCGTTTCCACGGCAAAGATTCCGCTGAGAGCGTATCTGGAACCCGAAATTTTTAAGCTTTACGCTAAAGACATCGGTCTTCTTCGAGTAATGGCAAATTTGTCTTCCGACAGTCTTTTGAATCCGTCGGTTATGTCAGAGTTCAAGGAGACATTGGCTGAAAATCTGGTCGCTAACTCCTTGTGCCGAACATATGGCGTCGAACCTTGTTACTGGACTTCAGGTGCACAGGCAGAAGTGGACTTCCTTATAGAATCTGAGGGGCAAATTTTCCCGTTGGAAGTTAAGGCTGGCAAGAGCGTTGCCGGTAAGAGTCTGTCGGTTTATTCGCGAAAATTTAATCCGTCGTTGAGCATCCGTTTATCGGGACTGAACCTCAGAAAAGACAACAACCTGCTCAATGTCCCGTTGTCTCTGGTCGATTGGCTACCGAAATTCGTCCAATTGGCTTTGTCAGACAATACCCGGCATTGAGCTTGCTCGAGATGCCTTTGCCGAGCAGAATATCTTTCCAAATTTCAGATTCGCGTCGAACGCACCGAATAAAACCGTTTGTGGGGTTCTTTGCCATGCACCAGCCCTCTTTCTCTCCTGCCGCCCTGCAACACCGCATTGCTTGCGCACTCGGACAATCCGAATGCGATCTGGTGCTGCGAAATGCCCGCATCTTCAATGTCTTTACCAAAGCGTTTGTCAACCATTGCGATGTCGCCATTGTCGAAGGCATCATCGTCAACGTCGGTCCGTAGCTGGCGGTTCGCGGAAAAGAGGAGATCAATCTCGACAACGCCGTTCTGGTCCCGGGCTTCATTGATGCGCACGTACATATCGAATCCTCGATGTTGCGTCCGACGGAATTTGCTCGTTTGATCCTCTCCAAAGGCACGACGACCATCGTGGCCGATCCGCACGAAATTGCCAATGTGTGTGGTCTCGATGGCATTCGGTTCATGCTGAAAGACGCTAAAAACGCCGCCGTCGACATCCGCTTTATGTTGCCATCGTGCGTGCCTGCCACGCCGTTTGAAACCTCCGGCGCCACGCTGACGGCCGACGAACTTCGCTCCTTGATTGACGAACCTGATGTCTTGGGGTTAGCCGAAGTCATGACCGTGCCTGCCGTGCTGTCCGGCGACAACGAAATGCTGGAAAAGTTGACGATGGCGCATGTTGCACATAAGCACATCGACGGTCATGCTCCGATGCTCGAGGGTGACGGACTTTCCGCCTACGTCACCGCCGGCGTCTCAAGCGACCACGAATGCAGCACTGCCAAAGAAGCGCTGGAGCGCATCAGCCGCGGCATGACGGTTTTCATGCGCGAAGGCTCTGCAGGTCAAAACGTTGCCGCCCTGGCACCTATCGTCACGCCGCAAAACAGTTCCATGTTCTGCTTGTGTACGGACGACGCGTCCCCCCGACGACGTGAGTACCAAGGGACACATCAATAATGCCGTACGGTGCGCTGTCGCTCACGGCGTCGCGGCAGAAGAAGCTCTTTGCATGGCCACCATCAACAGCGCACGCCATTTCGGCTTCAAGCACAAAGGCGCCGTTGCACCGGGCTACGCCGCAGATCTGGTCGTGCTGGAAAACCTAACGGATTTTTCAGTTCGCGCCGTTTTCAAAAACGGTCGTCGGCACGAGGAAACTGTTTCGCAACCGTCCGGATCACTGCCCGCATCCGTCACCGGACGCGTCCGCATTCGCCCGTTGCAGGAAACCTCGTTTGCGATTGCCTGTCCTTCGGGACAAGCCCGCATCATCGGCGTTACCGGCGGAGACCTCAACACCAAGTCGTTGATCGAATCCGTTGTCGTTGACAAGGCCGGGTTCGTTGATGTGGCAGCCTGCCGAGATCTCGTCAAGGTGGCGGTCGTTGAGCGACATCACGCCAGCGGCAACGTCGGCTTGTCGCTCGTAAAAGGCCTTCTGGCATCCGGTCGACGACTCAATGGCGCGTTGGCCACCACAATCTCGCATGACTCACACAACATCATCGTCGCAGGCGACAACGACGCCGCTATGCTCGCTGCCGTCAATGCGTTAGAACAGTTCGGCGGCGGCATCGTCTTGGTGAGAAACGGTCAGATCATCCGATCGCTAAAGCTTGAAATCGCGGGGCTCATGACGGCTGCAAACTGGAAAGAAGTGGCTCGTCAAAAAATTGACCTCGTCGAGACGGCGCACAAAGAGTTCGGTATTGCCGACAATGTGCACCCGATCATGGCGTTGAGCTTCCTGGCGCTCGCCGTCATTCCAGAATTGCGTGTGACGGACACAGGACTTTTTGATGCGGTTGCTTTCAAGCACGTCCAAGTAGACGCCGGAACCAACATGTGATCATCCAATCACATGTTGAGAAATATATTCTCGCTGTAACCGTATGCGCGGAGAAAATCAGAGGCATTTTGTGTCAACCAAATCAGCACATAGCCAAAAGCCGTCAACCAATTTCAGGCAAGGTCAACCGAACAGAGCAAAACTGAAAATTTCTTCAGCGAATTGAAGATTTTTACCGAAAAATTCTTCAACCAATTGAAGTTTTTTCTGTTCGTCCACGTTAGTGCGACACTTCCGGTACTCTCGCCAAAGACAACGATCAGAAGAGAACGCCCTGGCGTTCGTTTTGCTCTTCGACGGGTGAACTCACCGAGAGTCCCAGCAACCGGACGCCACGCGACGGAATATCAACGTCCGTGAGCAGTGCCGTTGCCGCCCGAACAATCGAGTCTTTGTCCACCAACGGGGCCTCGGCAGTCAGACTTCTCGTCACGGTGCGGAAATCAAAAAACCGCACCTTTAGCGTCAATGTTGTGCCGACAAACCGACTGCGGTTGAGCCGCTTGAGCAAATCGTCGGCCAGCACTCCGATTTCTTCCAGAACGAAAGCCCGATCCGGAATGTCCACTTCGTATGTCACCTCGCAACCCACGCTCTTGCGGACGCGCTCCGACTGAACCGGACGATCGTCAATGCCGCGCGCAAACTTGTAGTACGTTACGCCCGCTTGCCCGAAATGCGACACGAGTTCTGCCAGGGGCATTTTCAAAAGATCCGCTCCGGTCTTGACTCCCATCTTGAGAAATTTTTCCTCCGTCACAGGACCCACGCCCCAAAACGCCTTGATGGGAAGCTGTTCAATGAAGTGCTGAGCCCGCGAAGGATGAATCGTGCACAAGCCGTCGGGCTTTCGCCAATCAGAAGCAACTTTTGCCAAGAATTTGTTGTAGGAAACGCCGGCGCTAGCAACCAGGTGCAATTCGTTGCGAATGTCTGCCTTGATCCGCTTGGCAACATCAACGCCAAGCGCGATTTCCATTTTGTTATTTGTGACATCAAGGTACGCCTCGTCAATCGAAATCGGCTCCACCAGATCCGTATACCGGTGAAAAATCTCGCGGATCTGCATGCCGACTTCTTTGTAATGACTCATGCGGCCTTCGATAAAGACCAGCTGCGGACAAAGCATCTTGGCTCGCGAACTCGGCATAGCACTATGTACGCCGAATTTTCGGGCTTCGTAGCTTGCCGTCGCCACCACGCCTCTCGAATCGGCGTGCCCCACTGCCACAGGCTTGCCGCGCAACTCCGGATGGTCACGCTGCTCCACGGACGCAAAAAACGCATCCATATCGATATGGATGATCTTGCGGTTGGTGACGTTGACAAATGTAGGTTCGGAAGTGCTCATGGCAAAAAGAATACTGATATTTCCTCTCAACTTGATCGCATCCGTTTTCTGACGCAAAGAAATTTGTCCGTTTGACGCACAAACACTCGTCTTCCCGTTACAATCAGCGCCTTTTCCTGCTTTGTTCAAATGCAGGCTGTGTAGTGCTCCGAAGCCTTGAGCCTGAAACTGTCTTTTTAAGTATTGCGGCTATTGGGCGCCCGACCTATCCGGCGCTGAAGGCTTGAGCCGCTCATGAACCAATTTTCAAACCGACTTTGTTTAAGACGGTGCACCCAGTGCACCGCCCTTTTGTTGTGCCAATAGACGACAAAGTCGGTCTCTACCAAAAATAAGTAAAACTGTGACCAATCTTTTTTCCGAACTCGGTCTGCCCAAGGCCGTCGTTGACGCTGTTACCGCTCTTGGCTACACCTCTCCCACCCCGGTTCAACAACAAGCCATTCCTGCCCTTTTATCCGGCCGCGATGTCTTGGCGGCCGCTCAGACCGGCACCGGTAAAACGGCTGCCTTTGCCCTGCCCGTCATCTCGAAGATGCTCGCCGCACCGAAAGCACGAGCGCCCAAAAAAGTGCGTGCGCTTGTGCTTGCGCCGACTCGCGAACTGGCCGCACAAATTGACGAAAACATTCGTGCCTATTGCGCTCAAACCGAACTCAACACCGTTTTGATCTTCGGCGGCGTCAACATACGTCCGCAGACGGAAGCTCTGCTCAAAGGCTGCGACTTTCTCATCGCCACTCCCGGCCGTCTGCTCGATCACGCCGGTCAGCTCAATGTTGATCTTTCCGAAGTGGAATTCCTCATTCTCGACGAAGCCGATCGCATGCTCGACATGGGCTTCATCCACGACATCCGCCGCATCGTCAAGCTGCTTCCCGCCAAGCGTCAGACTCTGATGTTCTCGGCAACGTTCAGCACGGAAATCCGTGAGCTCGCCGACTCCTACCTCAACAATCCCGTTTCGGTTGAAATTGCCAAAAACAAAGAAAGCACGCTGATTTCTCAGGAGGCCTGGAGCATCGCCAAAAAGCGCAAGCGCGAGTTGTTGCGCGACCTGATCGTGGACAATCAGTGGGATCAGGTTCTTGTCTTTACCCGCATGAAACACACAGCCAATCGTCTGGCTTCTCAGCTTGAAAAAGACGGCATCGTCGCTGCCGCCATTCACGGCAACAAGAGTCAATCGGCACGCACCAAAGCGCTTGCCGGCTTCAAAGACAAGTCCATTCGCGTGCTGGTGGCAACCGACATTGCTGCTCGCGGCCTTGACATTGAAGGGCTCCCACACGTCATCAACTACGAATTGCCCAATGTCGCCGAAGACTATGTACACCGTATCGGCCGTACGGGGCGCGCCGGCGTTCCCGGTCACGCCGTGAGTCTCGTAAGCGACGATGAAAAGGATCTGCTGTCGGCCATTGAAAAACTCTTGAAAAAGCGCATTGACCTCAAAAAGGCCGAAGGTTACGAAGGCGAACCGCCCGCCGACATCGTCGCCGACGAAAAGGAACGCGATGCCGCACGCAAGCGCGAACTTGAAAAATTGCGTGAATCCCGCCGCAAGCAGCGCAAAGAAAAGCCCGCAAAAACCGAAGTTGCCAAAGAAGTGCACGAAGCCGTCAAACTGGAAGCTCAGTCCGCCGGCATTTCTGACAATCCCGACGAACGCTTCGAAAAGAAAATTCGCCGCAAACCGCAGCAAAAGACGGTAGAGGCGCAGCAGCCGCAAGTCACCAAGAATCGCCGTGCGCGTCGAGAACCGAATCCCATCCCCCGCGGAAACAACGGTCAGGTCGCACAAGATACCCGTCGCTCCAACGAGCGCAACGGCGCCGGCAAGACACGTCCCGCACGCAGAGGCACTCCGGGCACTGATCGTCGCTCTTTGCGCGCTTCGTGGGAACCGGCCGATCCCTTTGCTCCGGAGAATCAGGCAATTTTCCTGCCCCAAACGATGCCTGGAAACTTCCGTTCACACCAGCGCAACAAAACTCGCCCGGCCAACCGTCGCGATCCTGAGGGCAATCGATTCGGTCAGGAACGTCGTCGCAGCAATGCCTCGAATATCAAGTCGACGGTGCAGCGCGCGCCGAAAACGGCCTATTCAGACTCGCGATTCGAGTCAGTGAGTTCAAATTTGCCGCCGGGCATGATTCTGCGCATGCGCCGCCGCTAAAATCCTCGTTATGACCGCTCGCCAATCTACTTTTTTATTTCGCTTCGGCGCCGCTGCTCTTGCCGCGGTCGCCGCGTTTATTGCCGGCTGCGCCGTGCAGCCCGGTATCGAAGGCCAGGCCATAGATACGGAATCTCGTCCCGAGACCAAGAACCTGTCGGCGCTCATGGAGGCAGGTGACCGCAAACAGCTCACCTGCACCTCAATGCAGCCTCTGTCGGCTCAGCGCGCCCTCAACGACATTGTGTTTTCGTGCCCTGAGTTTGACGTACAAGCCACATTGATTGAAATGCGCGATGCGGGCTGGCGTTTGATAAGCGTCGACATCGGAAGCGAAACATCGCACGACGGCGTCGTGGAGATGCCGCTCACCATTCAGATCATCAAGCTTTTCTAACGCAACAATCCTTGCAACGATGCGCCGCCGATTTATTTCGACAGCGTTTTTCATTCCTTCGGCCGCTTTTCCGCGTTCAACTTCCTAGAATGGATGTGCCAAGACCACAAGGTCTTTTTTGGAGAACCGATTTCTTATGTCCACTTCTGTTACCCAACGCTTGCAAGCTCTGCGCGACGAAATTCAATTCCTTGGGCTAAACGCCTGGCTCGTTACATCCGCTGATCCCCATCTGAGCGAACACCTGCCCGAACACTGGATGTTTCTGCGTTATCTTTCGGGCTTTACGGGATCCTACGGCTGCATGGTCATAACGGCGGATCGCGCCCTTCTTTGGACCGACAGTCGCTATTGGGAGCAAGCCGCACGACAACTTGAAGGCTCCGGCATCGAACTCATGCGTTTTGGCGCAGAAGGCGTCCCCAACGCTCGTCAATGGCTCTGTGAGAACCTTCCTGAAAATGCACAGGTCGGCTGCGATCCGCTTACCATTTCCGAAAACGACTTCCGCCGCTTTGAAATCGCTTTTTCCGAACGCGGAATGATTTTGACGGGCTACATTTCTGTGACCGATCACGTATGGAAAGGCCGTCCTCATCCCGATGCCGCTCCTATCTCGGTCTTTACGAACGCTCAGGAGTCTGTCGCCCGTAAGCTCGAAAAGGTCCGCAAAGCCGTGCATGCGGCAGGCGCCGACTCGCTTTTACTCGGCACGCTTGAAGACGTTGCGTGGCTCACCAATTTGCGCGGCAGAGACATCGCGTGTACTCCTGTTTTCACGTCCTATCTCCTCGTCACGGATGAAGACGTCACGCTTTACGTTGATCCGACGAAAATCCAAACGGCCGACGTCAAAAAGCACCTCAAGACAAACGGCATTTCCGTTGTCGCCTACTCCGATCGTCGTGCACACATCGCTCAGCACCTCAACGGGCACCGCGTGCTTCTTGACGCCGATGCCGTCAACCACGCCGTCTATGCCCTTTTGGAGCAAGAAAGTTCCGCTTATGTTGTAGCCGGAGAGCGTCCCACGGCGCTGTTAAAGAGCCGCAAAAACAAGGCTGAGCTTGAGCTTTTGAAAGAAACAATGCGGCAAGACGGAGCCGCTTTATGCGAATTTTTCGCTCGACTCGATGAAATGCTCTGGGATGGCGAGACGCCCACAGAGCAGGAGCTTGCCGAGATGCTGCACGCCGAACGCGCCAAGCGCAAAGGATTTGTGTGTGACAGTTTCCCCGCAATCGTCGCGTTCGGCGCCAATGCGGCCTTACCGCACTACAACCCGCTCACGGGCAACAATGCCAACCTGCAGTCGGACGCCGACACTCTGCTTTTGATCGACTCGGGCGGCCAATACGAAGGCGGCACCACCGACATCACCCGTACGATTCTGATCGGTCGCGCCACTGACGCTATGAAGTCCGACTTCACTGCCGTCTTGAGAGGCCACATTGCTCTTGCCACCACTGTTTTTCCGAAGGGCGTGTTCGGCAGTCAGCTCGATACGCTCGTGCGCGCTCCCCTGTGGGAGATCGGAGCCGATTTCGGGCACGGTACAGGTCACGGCGTGGGTTTTTTCCTTTCTGTACATGAAGGCCCCGTGAGCATTTCCCCCCGAGCTCCTGTCAAAGAAAACTCCCGCGTCGTCCCGGGACTTGTGCTTTCCAACGAACCCGGACTTTATCGTGCGGGGCAATACGGTATCCGCACGGAAAACCTGGTGACCCCCGTGGTTGACGAAACCATGCTTTCAGCCATGCAACCGATGCTACGCATGCAAACGCTTTCTCTGGCACCGATCGAGACGCGGCTCATCAAAACCGCCATGATGACACCGGTGGAAATCAACTGGGTCAACGACTATCACAATCGAGTACGCGAAGAACTCATGCCTCTTTTGAGCCCTCGCGCTCGCAAGTGGCTTGAGCGAGCTACTGAAATTATCTAACTAACGCCAGAAGACCGCCTGCGTGAGCTGGTGGATGAATGGCGTTGAGATTTGGTAAAAGTATACAAAAATCATATTCTTTAGTAAGATCTCACGCATGAAAGTCAACTGCGCCTACAAATTCGAACTCATTCTGAAGCCCGAACAGCGGGCTAAGTGTGCTCAGTTTGTAGGTAATTGCCGATACGTCTATAACAAGGCAGTTGAAATTCAGCTTCGGCAGCTTGAAACCTAACAGCCGTTTGTCTCCTACAAGGAACTAGCCTCTCAGCTGGTTGGCTGGAAAAAAGACGATTCCAGTCTTTGGTTGTCTGAATCACCGGCCCAGACTTTGCAGCAGGCACTCAAGGATCTTGACCGCGGACTGATGCGCTTTAAACAGCACAAAGGCGGCATGGTCCAGTTTAAGGCCCGTGGTGACGGTGACTCGTTTCGTCTGCCTCAGCTTCTAAAAGGCGACTTTGACGAAGCCAACGCCCGCATCCGCATTCCCAAAATCGGGTTTGTACGGTACCGTAAATCACGCGACATTCAGGGAAAAGTCAAAAATCTCACAATTTCCATTGAAGCCAGGCGCTGGTACGTGTCCGTCTGTACGGAGATTGAGAATTTTCAGCCACAGGCAACGCGAAACGGTGAGGTCGGCATTGACCTTGGCATTGTCCGTACCGTCCAGTTAAGTGACGGCACGGTCTATCGGCTGGACGTAAACGAGATAAAAAAGCTCGAAGACAGAATCGCGGTTTACCAGAAGCAGCTTGAGAGTAATAAAACCTCAAGGCAGAAACTGGCAAAACTGGGCAAGGCGGCTGACTTTGACAAGAAAGTTCCGAGCCGTAAGCGCAGGAGACTGAAAGAAAAGATTGCCAACTTGCACCGGCGCATTCGCAATATCCGCAAGGACTTCATGTTCAAGACTGCCAGAGCCATAGCGCAGAAGTATGGCTGGGTGGCAATTGAGGATCTGCAAGTTCGGAATATGACGAAAAGCGCCCGGGGAACGATTGAGGAGCTGGGAAGCAACGTCAAGGCAAAAAGCGGCTTGAACCGTTCTTTGCAGCGCGTTGCCCCCGGAGCTTTCCGGCGCATTCTTGAGTGGCAGGTTTTCAAAGCGGGAGGGTATGTGGATGCTGTGGCACCGCAGTACACAAGTCAAACATGTCCGCACTGCGGGCATATAGCAAGTGAAAACCGGCCTACGCAAGCATTGTTTTGTTGTGTGAAATGCGGCCACACGTCCAATGCAGACGTTGTAGCCGCAGGGAATATCCTAAGGAAGAGCCGGGCAGGCTCGGATCGTCTGTGAAGTGAATCCCGTTGGGGATCAGCAACAGAAACCAACTTGCAGCAGGCAATGCCAGCCAGCAGGAATCCCCCGTCGTGAGTCGGTGGGAGGATGTCAATTGACTTATTTTTGGCAGCTTCCGACTACACTGATCTCAATCAAGTTTCTAAAATTAGGGGTTACTACTGCTTTGGGCGTCCCATTTTGCCCGCAAAGCTCGGCACAATATGGGATTCACCCCAACTAGTCAGTTAAGTCTTACAAATTCATATGCTCAAACGGCGTTGTCAACGGCTCGGGTGCGCTGTGCACGCGGGCTCGGCGGCGTTGTTCTCAAAAACAACATGACTTTATTGCCTCGCTCTTTCGCTCGTGCGGGTTTTGCCGCTTGCGCCGGACTGATGTGTTCCGCTTTGTTGCTTACGGGATGCCAGGAAAAAAAGGCTGTCCAGGTGCAACGCCCGCCGATTCCCGTCACTTACGTCACGGCCACGATCGCCGATGAAAACATCTGGGTCGAAGCACTGGGCGAAACCGAAGGTGTTAAGCAAGCCGAGGTACGCGCACAAGTTTCCGGCATTCTTGAAAAAATTGCCTACAAGGAAGGCGATCGCGTCAAAGAAGGCGATACGCTCTTTTTGATTGATCAAGATACGTATCGTGCCGCCTACAACGCTGCCGTCGCCGAACGCAAGCAAGTTGAAGCGCAACTTGTGCAGGAACGGCGCGAAGCCGAGCGATACAAGCGGCTCTACGAATCCAAGGCCACCAGCAAGAAAACCTGGGACGATGCGCAAAGCGCCGTAGACATTCGCGTTGCGAACCTTCGCATTGCCAGGGCCAATGAAGAGAGTGCCCGCATCAATTTGGAGCGTACCGCCGTCAAAGCCACCAGCGACGGCATCGTGAGTCGCTCGCTTGTCAACACAGGCACGCTTGTAAGCGCCACCGACACGCTTCTGGCTACGATCACGCAGCCCGAAGAAATGCGCATTGTGTTTGCCGTGAGCGAACGCGACCTTGATGGCGCGACCATCACTCTCGATAACAAAGTGCGCTTGCGTCTGGACAACGGAAAGACAGTGGACGCCAAGCTTGATTATGTTGCTCGCCAGATTGACCCCACAAGCGCATCGCTGATGATGCGCGCCAAAGTACCGGCTGGAACGCCGGGCGTTGTTCCCGGTCAGTTTGTGCACGTTCAACTCCAAACGCGCGTTGAAAAACACGCAATCCGTGTACCGCAGCGCTCCGTCATTCAAAAGCCCGACGGAACCTATCAGGTATACGTCATTCGCGGCGACGTCGCTCGCGCGGTTCCCGTAACAGTCGGCCTCTGGAAAGACACGGACTGGATCATTCTTTCGGGGCTCGAAGCCGGAGACAAAGTCGTGACTGATCAGATTCAACGTATGCGCGACAAGCAGCCTGTCACGCTTGTTGAAAAGAAGTAACGGCGGAGGTTGCGAAACAAAATGCTCAGTGACCTTTGTATTCGACGCCCAATTTTTGCCACCGTTCTGTCCATTCTGATCGTTCTGGCCGGTATTGTTGCTATGCGCGTACTGCCTATGTCGCAGTACCCCAATATCACCCCTCCCACCGTCACCATCTCGACTCAGTACGAAGGCGCCAATGCTCAGACGCTGGCTCGTACAGTGGCCGCGCCGATTGAAGATCAGCTCTCAGGCATTGAAGGCCTCATCTATTACACCACTTCAATTCGAGCCAACGGCGAAGTGCGTATTCAGTGCGTATTCGATGTCGGCACCGACCCGAACTACGCCATGCTCGAAATCAACAACCGCGTGCGTACGGCCGAGCGTCGCCTGCCCGAGCAAGTTCGCCAAAACGGCGTTAACGTGCGCAAGCGCTCCGATGAAGTGCTCATGATGGTGGCGATGTACTCGCCCGACGGTTCTCTCACGCCGACGGAAGTGGCTGACTACGCCCTTTTGAATGTCGTCGACTATCTGAAACGTTTGCCCGGCATCGGAGACGTGAACATCTTCGGCAATACCGAAAGCGCCATGCGTATCTGGCTTGACCCCCAGCGAATGGCTCGTATGGGCGTCACGGTTCAGGACGTCGAAGACACTGTCAGCGACAAAAATATGGAACGCGGTGCGGGTACCATCGGCGGCATGCCGACAACTTCCACGCAACAGCTCTACTACACCACGCAAAGTCCCGGCCGTCGTTTGACAACAGCCGAATTCGGCGACGCCATCATTAAAAACGACGCCAACGGTTCGCCCATCCGAATCCGCGACATCGCCGATGTGGAAGTCGGCAAGCGCAGTTATGAAACCGTGAACGTTTTTAACGGTAAACCGTCCATTACGATCGGTATTTATCTGCAGACCGGCGCCAACTCCATGGCTGCCGCCGAGGCTGTCAAAGCCGAACTGGATCGCGTCGCCAAAGATTACCCCGAAGGCAAAATCGCGCATGAAATCACCGACGACACGACGGTGTTCGTGAAAGCCTCCTTGCACGAAGTGCTTAAAACATTGGGTGAAGCCGGTCTGTTGGTGTTGATCGTGGTGTTTTTGTTCCTGCAAAACCTGCGAACGACACTCATCCCGATGCTCGCCGTCCCGGTCTCCCTGGTGGGTACCATGGCCGGTCTTTGGGTCATGGGCTTCTCACTCAATACGTTAACGCTCTTTGCTATGACGCTCGCCATCGGCATCGTGGTTGACGACGCCATTGTGGTGCTGGAAAACATCGAGCGTTTGATGCGCTACGAAGGGTTAAGCCCCGTTGAGGCTGCCAAAAAAGCCATGAAGGAAGTGGCGGGTGCCTTGATCGCCATTGTGCTCGTGCTGTCGGCCGTGTTCACGCCTGTGGCATTCTTGGGCGGCATCGCGGGCGAACTGTACCGACAATTTGCCATCACGATTGCTGTGAGCGTCTGTTTGTCGGGCTTTGTGGCTTTGACACTGACGCCAGCCTTGTGCGCCGTGCTGCTGAAAAACGAAAAGCCCAGTACCAACCGGTTCTTCCAGGGCTTTAACCACGGCTTATCGCGTTTTACGTTCGGCTATCTGCAATTCGTGAAACTTGCTTTGCGTTTCCGTTTCCTCACGGCCGTCTTGTTGGTTGCCGTGATTGCCGGCTGCTGGCAATTCGTAAAAACGACTCCCACCAGCTTTGTCCCAAACGAGGACCAGGGCATTATCCGCATGAGCATGCAGCTGCCCGACGGTACGTCCTTTAACCGAACTGTTCAGGAAACCGAAAAAGTTCGCAAAGACATTACTGAAAATCTGGACAATGTTCAGAGCATTCTGGTGATGACCGGCTTTGATACGCAAGCAAGCGACATCCGTCCCAATACCGCCACATACATCGTTCGCCTTGTCGATTGGGATTTGCGCGAGAAAGACTCTGCGCAACTGCGCCGAGAAATGCAGGCCATTGCGGATAAAAGTGCCGATTCCGTCTCGGTGACCACGCTACCCGCATCCATTCGCGGTCTCGGCTCCACCAACGGCTTTACGGGCTTTTTGCAAGCGCGCGGCAATGATGATCCTGCCGCCTTAAAGCAAGTCACGGACGACTTCATGGCCGCTTTGGCTGCAAGACCGGAATTGACCAGTCTGCGCACGTTGTTGCGTGCCAATATTCCGATGCTGCGAGTTGAGCTCGATGAAGACAAGGCCATGCGTCTGGGCATCTCGACAAGCCAGGTCTACGATACGCTCTCAACGCTTTTTGCCGGCAACTACGTCAATGACTTCACGCGTAACGGCCGCACCTATCGCGTCATCATCCAGGGTAATGCTGAGTCTCGCCAAACGCCTGAAGACTTCGGGCGTGCCTGGGTCAAAGCCTCTTCGGGCGAGATGGTGCCGCTAGGTTCGCTTCTAAAAGTAAGCCGCATCTCCGGCTCCGATTCGCTTCGCCGCATGAACGGCTATCTGGCTGCACAATTCATGGGAGCGGCGGTTGAAGGCGTCAGTTCGGGCGAAGCCATCCGCATCGTGGAAGAAATTGCCGAAGAAATTCTCCCCGAAGGCTACGGCATTGAATGGACCGGTCAGGCGTGGCACGAAAAACGAATCGGAGCTTCCTCGTCGACGGCTATCTTTTTCGGTCTGATCATCATCTTCCTGATTCTGGCCGCTCTTTACGAGCGTTGGTCGCTTCCGATTGCCGTGGTGCTGGCGATTCCCTATGCCGTATTGGGAGCCTTCGTGTCTCTTTGGTTCAGGGGCGCGGCCAACGACATCTACTTCCAGATCGGTTTGTTGGTGCTGATCGGCTTGACGGCCAAGAACGCCATTCTGATCGTGGAATTTGCCGTATTGAAGATGGAGGAAGGCCTGAGCGTCTTTGACGCCGCCATTGAAGCCGCCCATCTGCGTCTGCGCCCGATTTTGATGACCTCTCTGGCCTTCGTTCTGGGCGTGATGCCGCTCGTGTTTGCCACGGGGCCGGGTGCTGCCGCCCGCCATTCCATGGGTACGGGTGTCTTCGGCGGCATGTTGGCCGCCACCTTCATCGCCACCATTTTCGTGCCGGTGTTCTTCACATGGTTCGTCCGCAAAAATAAGAGCGGACGAGCGGCGGAACCTCAGGTGTTGATCGACAACACCAAGCAAGGCACCGAAACTGCCGCGGAAGCCGATGTGACCTCCGACAAGAAGGACACCTGATGAACCCAAAGGACAGCCGTCGATTCGGCGGCATTGAACGGCTTTACGGGCAAGCTGCGTTTGAGGCCATCACCACAGCTCACGTCTGCGTGGTGGGATTGGGCGGTGTCGGCAGCTGGTGCGCCGAAGCGTTGGCGCGCAGCGGTGTCGGCACCTTGACGCTTGTCGACGGCGATACGGTAGCCGAAAGCAACATCAATCGACAATTACCGGCTCTGGAAAACACGCTGGGACAAGCCAAAGCCTCCGTGCTTGCCCAGCGCTTTGCCGCAATCAATCCTGAAGGTAATTTCCGCGCCATTGAGCACTTCATTGACGCCGACAATCTGAACTCCATCATTCCGGCTAACGCCATCATTGTCGACGCCATTGATTCGCTGGCCGCCAAAGCCGCTCTGTCGGCCTGGGCTCGCCAAAACAATCGGCTGATCGTAGTAAGTGGCGGCGCCGGCGGAAAAACCAATCCGGGCGCCGTGACGGCTGCTGACCTTTCGCGCACTCAGGGCGACGCGCTTTTATCCAAGTTGCGCACCGTTTTGCGCAAGGACTACGGCTTTCCTGCCGGCGCATCAGATCCCAAAAAGATCCGGAAATTCGGTATCACTGCGGTCTTCAGCACTCAACCGGCCATCAAAAGTGCAGTAGCCGATCGAGGCCCTGAATTTGCCAACTTCGGTACGGCCATGCCGGTAACAGCAGCCGTCGGACTACGGCTTGCCGCCGAAGTTCTGCGCATTCTCTCCGAAGCAGCATCAAGCAAACTCGGCGCCGAATAGTACAATGCAAGCACCAGACCAACGGAGTCAATCAAAAAATGTACAAACGCATTCTCGTTCCCACTGACGGATCCCCCCTTTCGATTGAGGCCGTGCGCGGCGCTGCCCGTTTTGCCAAGCCTCTGGGTGCCTCCGTTGTTTTGATCACCGTAATCGAGCCCTACAGCTACACCTCTCTTTCCGAATACCGTCCCGAATCAATTGACGACTATGACGAAAGAATGCGCGCTGTCGCCGAAGAGCGTCTCGCAGATGCCCGTGCCATCTTCGACAAGGAAGGCGTGCCCGTGGAGACCGTTGCCGTCAAGTCCTTCTCGCCTGCTGAAGCGTTGATCGAAACGAGTCAACAGCAAAACTGCGACTGCGTCTTCATGGCCAGCCACGGTCGCAAGGGCCTGGCAGCCGTACTTCTTGGCAGTGAAACGCAAAAGGTTCTCACCCACTCCAAGATTCCCGTGATGGTTTACCGCTGATCCTTCGGTTCCTCACACAAACAAGCCGCAGCCGACCGTGCTGCGGTTTTGCTTTGCGCAGTACTTGATATTGTCCGACCTCATCCCCATATAGGCGGCAAGACGGATGGGAAGGGCTTTCCTTGCATCCGTATTTCGATCAACTTCTTTTGTGGATTGCTTTTCAACAATGGCTGACCTTGACAACCTCAGCGCCGACATGGACGCGGCCAACCTGTACACCGAAGAAATCGTGACCGACCGCAAGATGGGCACCATCCATGTGCTCACGCCGATCACGCCCGAAGGCGCGAAGGACCCGACGCGCGCCCCGATCTTTACCGGCGAAGTGCAGATCATGACGCAGATGGGACCGCTTCCGATCTCTTTTGACATCCCTGCCGCCAGCGTCGCCGAAGCCGTTGCCAAGTACGGCGAGGCCGCTAAGGAAGGCGTGCGTCAGACGCTTGAACGTCTGCAAGAAATGCGTCGTGAAGCCGCAAGCAAGATCGTCACGCCCGGCTCCCCCGGTTTCGGTGTGCCGCCTTCTTCCGGCAAGATTCAGATGCCTTAATTCGGCAAACAGTTTTTTGAATCCGAACTCTGTCGTTTCCTTGCGAGACGGCAGAGTTTTTTGTTCCAAAGTTTGGATTCGCCGTTTCGAATGCACTGAAAAACAAGCGCAAAAAAGCCGCTGCATCCTCATCAGACACAACGGCTTTACGACGTCACCGCCGGAAATTCCTCTCCGACAGAAAGACTCAGCAACGAATTAACGGAGCTTGACTTCCTTGAAGTTGACGTGCTTGCGAGCAACCGGATCGTACATGTTACGTTCGAGCTTGCCCGTGGAATTCTTCTTGTTCTTCGTCGTGGTGACGAAGTAGCCGGTACCGGCAGTCGATTCCATCTTGATAATTTCGCGTGCACCCTTTGCCATGGTTCAATCTCCAATATTAGATTTCGCCGCGGGCGCGAAGATCCGCGAGAACCGCATCGATACCAACTTTATCGACAGTGCGCAGGCCAGCCGTCGTCAAACGCAGGCGGACCCAACGGTTTTCACTCTCGACCCAGAAGCGACGATACTGCAGGTTCGGCATGAAACGACGCTTGGTCTTGTTGTTCGCGTGCGAGACTTGATGGCCGACCATCGGCGACTTGCCGGTGACTTGACACACTCGTGCCATCGCTAACTCCCGTAATAAGAAAAAAGTTAAAAACGCTTCACGCTTCGCCGTTTCATATCAAAAGCGTGAGCGCGAAAATCGAAAGAACGTGATTATACGACAAAAAAGAATCCTTGCCAAGCATCTGGCAAAGATTTTTGAGCTTCGTCCTCCTCGCAAAGGAAGACGTCTACTTTTGTCGCGGAGCGGCATTCTACTGAATTTGAAGAGAATTTCCAAACGAGAGAAGAAACGATCGCCCTTTTTCAGTACTCATTTGGTGCAGGATGCCCAGTTTGCAGGTCAAACCGCTTCATGCGAAAATAGCGTTCGCAACAAGAACGTTCTTTTTGCGAACGCTAACCTCTTTTTGAAGCAACGTTATGCAGAAATATTACGACCGGGAAACCGAGCAACAGGCCATTTTTGAAGAGATGCAACAATGCCGTGACCTTGAAACAAGTCGCCTCATCGTTGTCACGGGGCGACGCCGCATCGGCAAAACAGAACTTGTTCGCCGTAGCTCGCAAGCGTCTCCCGAACCGTTCGTCTATCTATTTGCGTCTCGCGTATCTCACACGGTGCTGATTGAGAATTGGCTTGCCGAGATTCGTTCCGTCCTGCATCCTGAAATCGAGCCGCGCTGCGATCGACTGTCGCAAGTCATCGAGTTTCTTCTGCGTTTGGGAAGATCGCGCCGCATCAATGTCGTCATCGATGAGTGTCAAGATCTCAACTTCATTGAACCATCCTTCTGGTCCGAGGTTCAACTTTTTTGGGATCTGCACCATAAACAATCCCAAATCTGCCTGATGATGACAGGATCCGTTGCGTCGGCCATGCGCAATATTTTCCAGGAATACAGCGAACCGCTCTATGGTCGTGTCGACCGTTTCATTCACGTTCGACCTTTTCCTCCCTCGGTTCTGATGGAGATATTGAAGGATCACCGCGCCAATTTTTCCAACACTGACCTTTTGGCACTGTATCTTCTCACCGGCGGTGTTCCTTGGTTTGTGGCCGAACTGATGGATCGCAACGCCACGGACCTGGAAAGCATGGGTCGTATCGTTTTTCGTGACGGCTCCAAATTTGCGATGGACGGTGAGATTCTGCTCGCCAACGAATTTAGAGCCGACGCTACAGTCAACCGTACGTTGCTGCGTGCCATTGCCAATGGCGTAACGCGACGCGATGAACTGCAGAATTTGATCGGCCCCGTCAGCGTCAGCGGCTATTTGTCCCGCTTGGAAAATCAATTTGAACTCATCGCGCAAAACGTCCCGGTCTTGGGCGAAGATTATCGACGCGTGCGTTATAAGCTCACCGATCGCTATCTTGCCTTTTGGTTTGCTTTTATTCTGGGCAACGACTCGCTACTTGCCCAAAACAATTTCGAAGCAGCCCGACAGGATTTTCTCCGCCGCTTCGACGACTTTTCCGTCCGTGCTCTGGAACAATTTTTCTTGGACCGCTTCCGGGAAAGTCAACGATTTGCAACGCTGGGAGCCTGGTGGGATCGTCGAGGCAACAATGAAATTGACCTAATCGCTCAAGATAACGCCGATAACATTTGGTTCTTCGAGGTCAAGCGCAATGCCCTAAAGTACAACAGAAAGACGTTTGAAGCCAAAGTGTCGGCGTTTGTCCAAAACAACCCAACCGTACGAAAGTGCCGTCTTTACGTCAGAGGTTTGAGCACGCAGGACATGACAACCGACGTTTCGACATTGCTGCAAACCGCAGAACTCCTTGTGTTGCCCACGTAGCCGACCAACGGTTTGCGATAATGGTGCCCGCACCATCGTAACTTTTATCTCATCGTGTCTATGCAAGTCATCCTCGCTCAACCTCGCGGTTTTTGCGCCGGCGTCAAACGCGCCATCAAAATCGTCTCCCGCGCCATTGAGGTTTACGGCGCGCCGCTCTACGTGCGCCATGAGATCGTTCACAACCGCACCGTTGTCGAAGAACTCAAGGCCAAGGGCGCCATCTTTGTTGACGACATCTCACAGGTTCCCGACGGTGCAACGCTTATTTTTTCAGCCCACGGCGTCCCCCGCAGCGTCTCAGACGAAGCCCACGCTCGGCCACTGCGCATTTTTGACGCCACCTGTCCTTTGGTCACCAAAGTGCACCGTCAGGTCGTCAAGCTTCACAATAACGGCAAGAAAATCATCATGATCGGCCACGCCGGGCATCCGGAGGTCGAAGGCACCATGGGGCAGATCGACGAAGGCATCTATCTCGTCGAATCAGTAGCGGCAGTCAACGCGCTTGAGCTTGAAAGCACATCCGACGACTTGAGTTACGTGACGCAAACGACGATTTCCGTGGACGACGCCGCCGAAGTGATCTCGGCGCTCAAAACCAAATTCCCGTCCATTACCGAACCGAAGAAAAACGACGTCTGCTACGCCACGCAGAATCGCCAAGATGCCGTCAAGCGTTTGGCCGATGCCTGCGACCTCGTATTGGTCGTGGGGTCCGTTACCAGCTCCAACTCCAACCGACTCCGTGAAGTAGCCGAACGACACGGCTGCACGGCCAAGTTGATCGATACGGCCGCCGATATGCAGGAAGATTGGTTCGAAGGCGTCAGTACGGTGGGCATCACAGCCGGCGCCTCCGCTCCCGAATTTCTGGTGCAGCAGGTGATCGAACGACTTCGCTCGGTATACCCGATGCTTACCGTCACCACGCAAGACGGCGACGAAGAAAACGTAGCCTTCCCGATGCCACGCGGTCTCTGGGACAGTGACCTTGAGGCAGCACGGGCCCAAAAGGAAAACCGCCATGGATAACCGCAACACCTATTCAATGCCGGCCCCCTGGGGCGGAATCGTTCTTTGGGAAGAAAACGGTGAACTCGCGCGCATTTGTCCGACGATTGACTCCATACAGGAGCCGTCACCGGCCCCGCAAGCCATTGCAGACGTGATGCAACAGCTCGAAGCTGTACTCAGTGTGCCGCAAGCCACGCCTGAGGAGCTGCGCGAAACACTTTTTGGAACGAAAGCCTTTCGCAAACTGCCGGAATTTACGCGCCGTGTACTCGACTTCGTCAGCCGCATTGAACCGGGGCAATGGATGAGCTATTCGCAGGTGGCTCAAACCGCAGGTAATCCGGCTGCCGCCCGCGCCGTCGGACAAGCGCTCGCACACAACCCCTTTCCGATTCTGATCGGCTGTCACCGCGTGTGCGCTTCCGCTCAGCTGGAAGGATTCGATATCCTTAAGCCCGAAACATTCCGTCCGCAGGCCTATTTGGGCGCACCTGAGCTCGCTGCCGTCGCGCAATGGCTGCGTCTGGCGGACTTCTCTCTCTGAAAAGAAAGGTGACCGATGGCCAAGCACGCCAAACATGAAAGTGCCACCCCTGCAACCGAATGGCTCAAAGCCCACGGGGTGACGTTTCAAGAATTCTCTTACGACTATGTCGAGCACGGCGGCACGCACAAGGCTAGCGAATCCCTGGGGCTTGACGAGCACGCCACCATCAAAACGCTCATTATGGAAAATGAGTCGGCCAAACCTCTGGTGATTCTCATGCATGGCGATTGTGAAGTGTCGACGAAAAATCTCGCCCGACAAATCGGCTGCAAGAGTGTCACACCCTGCAAACCGGAACAAGCGCAGCGCAATTCCGGCTACATGGTTGGCGGCACGAGCCCCTTCGGCACCCGCAAGAAAATGCCCGTGTACGTTCAAAAAACGATTCTTGAGCTGCCGGAAATCTTTATCAACGGCGGCCGTCGCGGCTATATCGTCGGCATCCCGTCGTCGGTCCTCACTGAAAAACTGGGCGCCGTTCCCGTGGACGTTGCGCTAGAACAATAACCCTATTCGCGAGAAAACATCTTGGCTCTTCCGTTTGAAATTGCCGTCGGACTGCGCTACACGAGAGCCGGTCGACGCGGCCGTCGCAAAGACGGTTTCATGAGCTTTATTTCGGGCATTTCGGTCGCTTCCATCGCCCTGGGCGTCATGGCACTCATCATCGTGCTTTCGGTGATGAACGGCTTTCAGAAGGAAGTACGCGACCGCATGCTCTCCGTGCTGTCCCATGCCGAGGTCTATAACCTCGCGGGCAGTGTCGGCAACTGGCAGGACACACTCGGCACGCTTAAAACCGCCGAAAGCCGCATCGTCGCAGGCGCGCCTTTTGTCTCCGGCCAGGCTTTGCTTTCGGCCGGCGCGGGCGTTCAAGGCGCTATGGTTCGCGGCATTGATCCGGCAGCCGAACCGTCGGTGAGCGACATCCCGTCAGCCGTCCGCATGGGTTCGGTCGACAATCTCAAGGCAGGCAGTTTCGGCGTTATTCTCGGGCGTGATCTCGCACGCCAGCTTCGCGTCGGTCCCGGCGACAAAGTCACGCTTATCGTCTCCAAAGGCAATGTCACCCCCGCCGGTTTCGTGCCACGCATGAAGCAGATGACGGTGATGGGACTCGTTGATTCTGGGCACTACGAATTCGACAGCACTTTATGCGTAATGAATGTCAAAGACGCCGCTACGCTCTTTCGTACGGGCGGAGCCACCGGCATACGACTGAAGCTTTCCGACATGAACGAAGCTCCGGCTGTCGTGCGCTCCATTCGTCAGCATTTGCCCTCGGGCTGGTACGCCACCGATTGGACCATGCAAAACCGCACCTGGTTTGCAGCCGTTCAGGTGGAAAAAACCATGATGTCGATCATTCTTTTTTTGATTGTGTTGGTGGGCGCTTTCGGACTGGTTTCGACGCTGGTGATGACAGTGACGGAAAAACAGTCCGACATTGCCATTTTGCGCACACTCGGAGCTAGTCCCGGTGCAATCATGCGCATTTTCATGATTCAGGGCAGCATTGTGGGCTTTACGGGTGTTGCCGTCGGTGTCAGTCTGGGGCTCCTGATCGCCTGTAATCTGGACGTCATCGTGCCCTTTATCGAAGGCATCCTCGGCGTCGAATTCCTGCCCAAGGAAATCTACTTCATCAGTTCCATGCCGTCTGACCCGCGCGCAAGCGACATTGTTCCCATTGCCGTTCTGAGTTTTGCCATGAGTCTGATTGCAACGCTTTATCCCTCTTGGCGTGCCGCCCGCACGCGTCCTGCCGAGGCGCTTCGTTATGAATAAGTACGCTATTGAAGCTCAAGCCGTCTGCAAACGCTTTTCCGACGGTACGGGACACTCCATTGACGTTCTTTCCGGCGTGACGTTTGCGGCGGCCCCCGGCGAGGTACTCGCCATCGTCGGCGCATCCGGTTCGGGCAAGTCGACCCTGCTGCACATTCTGGGAGGCCTGGATGTGCCCGACAGCGGGCGCGTTCTCATATGCGGGCAGAACATCGGAACACTTTCGGACAAGGCACTCGGCGACATGCGCAACCGTTCGCTGGGTTTCGTGTATCAGTTCCATCACCTACTGCCCGAATTTACGGCGCTTGAAAATGCCGCCATGCCTCTTTTGATCCGACGCACCCCCAAAGAAGAAGCGCTTGCCAAAGCCAAGGTCGCGCTGGACGTGCTGGGACTTTCAGAGCGCCTCACTCATCTGCCCAGTCAACTCTCGGGCGGCGAACGACAGCGCACCGCCATTGCACGCGCCATGGTGGCGGATCCGGCCTGCATTCTCGCCGACGAACCCACCGGCAATCTCGATCGAGACACGGCACTGGAGGTCTTCGATTGTTTGGTCAAGACCGCCAAGGCAAAAGGCACGGCCGTTGTCATCGTCACGCACGATCTGCAAATTGCCTCGCGTTGCGATCGGTTGCTGCGCCTGGCCGCCGGCGTCATCGAAGAAGTCTCCGGCGTTTGATTTTGCAGGCAATCCGCCATGTTCCCGCTTATCGACACGCACTGTCACTTCGCCGAATCGTCCTTTGCGGATGACGACATCTTGCAGGCACGAAAGCGGGGACTGGTGCAGGCACTAGTCTGCGCCACGCACTCGGGCGACTTTGAGGCCGTGCAACGCACAGCCTGCAAACTGCAGTTCGGCTATGCGCTGGGCATTCATCCTTTGCTTCTCCAAACCCCAGAACAGGTCGCGCAAGAAGTTCGATCCCTTGAAGTAGCGATTTCTGAAGCTCAAAAAGATCCCCTTTTGTGTGCCGTGGGAGAAATCGGCATTGACCTCTATCCGCAAGCCTGCGCTCTGCCGCTTGACTCACAAATGGAACTTTTCAAGCGCATGCTCGCAATTGCTGCAAAAGCCGGACTGCCCGTGAGCGTACACAGCCGCAAAACGCTACAGCATGTTTTACCGCTTTTGAAACATTCGAGGGTTTCCGGCGTACTGCACGCGTTTGCGGGCTCCTACGAACAGGCACAACAAGCCCTCGCCATGGGTTTTAAGCTCGGTTTCGGTCCTTCTTTGACTTATCCCGGATCCAAACGCATTCGCGAGGTGTTTGCCAGGCTCCCTGAAGAGGCCTTCGTGTTGGAAACCGATGCGCCCTTTATGCTCACGGCAAACCGCCGCGCGCAAGGCGCTCAAATTGCCCGAGCCGTCGATCTTTTCGAAGTCCTTGAAGCTGCCGCGCAAATCCGAGGTCTCTCTCTTGAGGAAACGTCGGCCCTGAGCACACGCAACGCGCACGCCGCATTTACTCGCCTGGCGGCCTCCTGATTTCCTCGCGCTGTGTCCTGCCGCGACCTTTGCTCCTGTCGGCCTGTGGTATTCTGACTGTATCACCGTGCCGGAGTCTTCCTGCATGGAAAGCTTTCACTCTCCTCACCTCTTTTTAGGAGCATCTTTCATGTCTAACCATGAGGTTGTAGTGGCCGTCATCGGTCTGGATCAACCCGGCGTCATTGCGTGCGTCTCTTCTGTGATCACTCGTCTGGGCTGCAACATCCGTGAAATGACCCAATCAACCCTGCACGAACAATTCGCCGGTATCTACCTTGTGGATAAGCCGCAGGAACTCTCCAACGAAACGCTCAACGCGGAAATTGAAAAGGCAGTCGCCCTCAAAAAGATGCGCTTGACCATCGTCACGCGCGACTACGAAGAACCTTCGGGCGAACCGGTGCCAAGTGAACCTTTCGTGATCTCTGTCTACGGGCCGGACCGAAACGACATCGTCGCGACCTTCTCTCATATTTTCGGCGCGCAACAGATCAACATTTCCTCGATGCGAGCCTTCCCGATTGGCGAAGGAAGCTCCATGCAGGTTTTTGAAGTCTCAATCCCCACGGATCTCGATACGCGCAGCCTGCATCGCGTGCTTCTGGAGCGCGCCAAGTCGCTCGGCCTATCGCTTACCATGCAACACCGAGACATCTTTGAAGCCGTCCATCGCGTCACCGTCATCTGAGGCGATCGCATTTTTTTCGAATTTCAAAACGGAGCCAAACAAACATGCTGACTGAACGCGAGGTCCTTTCGACTATCAATATGCTTCGCAGCGAGCATCTCGATGTGCGCACGGTGACGCTCGGCATCAACCTTTTTGACTGCGCAAGCCACGATTTCGACGTCTTCGAACTTAAAGTGCGCAGCAAGATCCTCAAGTACGCCAAACGTCTGGTGGAAACCTGCAACGGCGTAGGCGACCGCTACGGCATTCCCGTCGTCAACAAGCGCATCGCCGTATCGGCCATCGGCACGGTTTGCGCAGGATTTTCGACCGATCAAATGGTGCGCGTCTGCCGCATCCTCGACGAATGCGCCAAAGAAGTCGGCGTGGACTTCGTCGGCGGCTTCGGCGCCCTGGTGGAAAAAGGCATGACGCCGGGCGAGCGCAATCTCATCAATGCGCTGCCTGAAGCCTTGGCCACAACCGATCGCATCTGCTCTTCGATCAATGTGGGCTCGACCAAGAGCGGCATCAACATGGATGCCGTAAGCCTCATGGGCCAAAAAATCGTGGAAACAGCCAATGCAACGGCCGACCGCGACGGCATCGGCTGCGCCAAGCTCGTTGTGTTCTGCAACATTCCTCAGGACGTGCCGTTTATGGCGGGTGCCTATCTCGGTGTGGGCGAACCCGATGTGGTGATTGATGTCGGCGTCTCGGGCCCCGGTGTTGTCAACAAAGCACTGCAGCGCGCCATTGAAGAATCCGGCCGTAAGCTCACTCTCTCGGAAATTGCCGAAGTCATCAAGCACACCGCCTACAAAGTGACGCGCGTGGGTGAACTGATCGGCCGCGGCGTAGCCAAAGCCATGAACATTCCCTTCGGCGTTGCCGATCTCTCGTTGGCTCCGACGCCTGCCGTCGGCGACAGCGTGGGTGAAATCTTCCAGACGCTGGGGCTGTCTTCGATCGGCGCTCCGGGGTCGACAGCCATCCTCGCCATGCTCAACGACGCCGTGAAAAAAGGCGGCGTGTTTGCATCAAGCCACGTCGGCGGCTTGTCGGGTGCCTTCATTCCGGTAAGTGAAGACAGTGCCATTGAAGCCGCTGCTCGCTCCGGCGCTCTGACAATGGAAAAACTCGAAGCCATGACCTGTGTGTGCTCGGTGGGGCTTGACATGATCGCTATTCCGGGCGATACGCCTGCCGAAACCATCTCGGCCATGATTGCCGACGAAGCCGCCATCGGCATGATCAACAGCAAGACCACAGCCGTGCGCATTATCCCGGTGCCGGGCAAGACGGTCGGCGATGTCGCAGTATTCGGCGGCCTTCTCGGCGAAGCTTCCATCATTCGCGTCCCGGGCGGTGACTCGCAGAAATTCATTGACTTCGGCGGTCGCATCCCGGCTCCGATTCACAGTCTCAGAAACTAACCGACCTTTCATGCGGGCAGCGTTGTCATTTCGGCGCTGCCTGCTATTTTTTCTTTTCTCCCAACCAATCCGTTCTCTATCAATCTTTTCAGGTTTTGCCCGAAAAGATATCAACCAGATCAGGCAAAAGCCGAAAATCTGTCAACCGCTTCAGTCATGCCGCAGATAAAAACGTAAATTTCGCTAGTCCACTAGCGATTTTTACGAAAATGTCTCCACACGACGTTTGCTCAACACATTTTCGACCAATCTGCTTTTCAGCAATGTGATCAACCTCTCTTGTGCTGTTTCAGCATTTCCTTCCACTGACAGGAGGCCGAGTTCCGTATCAAACTTCATTTGTTGCGCAGATTCGGCCCGTGTTCAAATTCTTCGTGTTTTGCTTGCAAAACCCGCGTGATGCGCTAATATCGAAATAGAAAAAGAGAAAACTTTTCGCTTATCAACTCGACAGAAGGCGTCACGATGAGGCTATCCGGCGCGGCTATCACTGTTTCGAGTTTGTTTCTCAAAACGAGCTGCAGCCAATAAGCCCCGACGCTTGAAAAGGGGTGCTTATGAAAATCCTGATTGCCGTTGACGGCAGCATCTATACCGACCACGCACTTGAATTCCTTGCTTCGCGTGAAGGCTTCCTTGCAAGCTCGCCCGAAATCGAAATGCTCTCCGTCGTGCCGCAGATTCCGGCCGGCGCCCTGCGCTTTATCGAGCGTGAAACACTTGAGGGCTATTACAAGGATTGTTCTGAAAAGATCTTCAAGCCCATCCGCAAATTCCTCAAAGGCAAAGACCTTCCTGTTGAGGAAGTCTACGTCGTGGGCGATCCGTCCGAGGGTATCGCCGACGAAGTCGATCGCACCAAGCCCGATCTTGTGGTCATGGGATCGCGCGGCCGCTCGAGCCTCAAGGGGCTTTTCCTCGGCTCCGTCACGCGCGGTGTGCTCGCTCGCACCAAGGTGCCGATGTTGATTGTTCGCTCCGACCTGATTCCGAAAAAGGACGGCATGCGTGTAGGCATCGCCGTTGACGGTTCGCCGCAGAGCAAAGCCGTCGTGCGTTACATCCTCAACAATCTCGACTTCTTCGGAAAGGACTCCAAGTTCTATCTGATTCACGTCACAAGCGACATCAGTCTCACGCTTCTTGCTGGCGTCTCCACCGGTGCGCCGCAACCGCTCAAAGGCACGGATCTGGAGGCCATCAAGGAAGAGACTTACCGAGAAGCCACCGAAGATATCGTACCGATGCTTGACAAGGCCGGCATCGAATATGAGAAGGTTTGCGTCGAAGGCACACCGGGTGACGTACTTGCCAAAGTCGCCAAGAAAAAGAAGCTCAGTTTGATGGTGATGGGCACTCACGGCTACGGGCGCTTCAAGAGCGCTGTGCTCGGATCAACGGCAATGCGACTTCTTGCCAAAGGCGAAGTGCCGGTGATGCTCATTCGCAAGTGATAACCCCTAAAGCACGCAGTCGCCAGACGCGGCGGCCGGAAAAAACACCCCATGCACCGCCGCATCTGTTTATAACTGCGCTATGATCGAATAAGGTATTTTGGTGAGCGAGCAACCACAGTCCGCACCAAACCGTTTCGGTTTTTTCTTCACATTGTGAGCTCGACGCTTTTCGGGCGCCGCACTCAAGAAAGAACAAAGGAAATAGACGTATGAAAATTCTCGTTCCTATCGACGGCAGCAGCTACAGCGAAAACTCTCTGTCCTTTGTAGCCTCCCGCACGTCTCTTCTGGGTCACACCCCCGAAATCGAGCTTCTGGTCGTGCTCGATCCTCTGCCCGCCCGCGCGGCACGCTTGGTCGGCAAGGATTCGCTCACGCGCTACTACGAAGAAGAAGCCGAAAAAATCTTCGAACCGGCACGCAAGTTCCTGTCTGACAAGCACATCACGGTGACCGAAGCCTTTATGGTGGGCGATCCCTCCGAAAAGATTGCCGAAGAAGCCGTGCGTCTTGACGCCGATCTGGTGATCATGGGCTCGCGCGGCCGCACCGCTCTTGCCGGCCTCTTCCTGGGCTCCGTGACAAACGGTGTTCTCGCCCGCACCAAGAACCCGATTCTGATCGTGCGCAACAAGGCCGTTCCCGAAACGGACGCCATGCGCGTCGGCATTGCTGTCGACGGTTCCAAGTTCGGCGTGGCTGCCGTCAAGTACCTCGTGCGTCACAAGGAACTTTTCGGTGAAGGCGCTTCGTTCTATTTGATCAACGTCGCAAGCGACTACGCCGGCGCCGTGATGCCCGACATGGCAGGCATGGCACTTCCGGCACTGTCCGAAAGCGAAGTGCTCGAACTGCAGAAGAAGGAATTCGGTGAAGCCGTCGATCCGATCCGTCCGATTCTTGCCAAAGCCGGCCTCACGCCCAAGGAAGTTTGCCTCGTGGGCAACCCGGGCGACGAAATCGCTGCATTTGCAAAGAAAAAGAAGCTCGACCTGGTGGTGATGGGTAGCCATGGCTACGGACGCTTTAAGAGCGCCGTGATGGGCTCGACTGCCACTCGTATCGCAGCTCAGGGCGACGTTCCCATCCTGCTGATCCGTCGCTAATAGAGCATCGTCATCCCGCGAGGCGTCTGTCCGGCGCCCCGCAAGAAAAACGGCCCGAGAGATACCTTTCTTCTCGGGCCGCTTTGTTTGAATCAGCTCAGTTCGATCAGAGCGAAGCGCGCAGAATTTCGATCACGCCCGCCCTGTCAATCGGACGCAGTGCGCCGGACAACGGCCACCAGCACGTCGGGATGTGATCGGCCATCGCTTCAAAATGAGAGTCGTCCACACCCACTTCGCTTAGTCGCTGCGGAATACCGATGGACGCAAAGAACTCCGCGGTCTTATCAATGGCAGCACTGGCCAATTCCATCACATCGCCCTTGGGATCCATGCCCCAAACGTTAACGGCATACTGCGCAAAACGAGGCGCCGTCTTTTCGTTCAGGCTGTAGCGCATCCAGTGCGGCGTGATGATTGCCAGACCCACGCCGTGCGTGATGTCATGCCAGGCCGAAATTTCGTGTTCGATGGCGTGGCACGGCCACGGTGAGGGCATATTGCCGATCGCAAGCAGACCGCAGCAGCCGAAGGAACTCGCGAGCATCATTGCGGAGCGTGCCTCGAGATTGGTCGGGTCCTTGATGCAAATCGGTGCGTTCTTGGTCACGGTCTTGAGAATCGTTTCGCAGAAGCCGTCGCTTACGTCGTTGCCTTCGCTTACCAGATACTGTTCAAACGTGTGCGACATGATGTCAGCAGCGCCCGCTGCCGTGTGCCATGCCGGAACACTTACGCTCACAGACGGGTCGCAGAAAGAAGCCTTCGGGAAAAGCAGCGGAGAGGAGATCGCCTGTTTTTCATTGGTTTGCATATTGCTGATCACGCCCGGCGCATCGTATTCGCTGCCGGTCGCCGCAAGCGTGAGCACCGAAAAGAGCGGCAAAGCGTCCTTAATGAGGCTGCCGTCCTTGACGAGATCCCAGGCGTCGCCCTCATACTTAACGGCTGCGGCAATTGCCTTCGAGGCGTCAATCACGGAACCCCCGCCCACGGCCACAATAAAGTCAACCTTCTGTTCACGGGCCAGTTTGGCTGCGGCGTTGACAGAGCTCACGCGGGGATTGGGTTCGATGCCGGAAAATTCCACCACCTCAAAACCGGCCAGCGCCTTCTTGACGCGCTCGAGCAGGCCGCTGCGAACCACGCTGCCGCCACCGTAGGTGATCAGCGCGCGTTTGCCGTAGGGAGCAGCCGCTGCAGCCAGTTTCTCGATGCTGTCCGCACCGTAAACAAGACGCGTGGGCATATAAAGTTCAAAGGAATGCATGGTCAACACCTCACAGAAAAGTTATAAAGCCGGCATTCCGGCCCTGTTTCAAGGTGAGGATAGCGCACCCCAAATTCAGTCAACCACCTGAAAGGTTCAAGTTTTTGCCTGATTGTCCAAACATCGGTAAATAAAAAAGCCCGCAAATCAATTAAGACTCACGGACTTTTGTGCTAACGGACTCCCGAAATCGGGAGTCCGAGGGAAAGGAAGTCAGATTACTTCGCTTCGTCTTCGTCAAACGGTTCGGAACCGAGTTCGCCTTCCATGCGGGAAACCGCCAGAGCTGTCGTCGAGTCACCGACCACGTTGATGGACGTACGGATCATGTCGAGAATACGGTCAACACCAGCAATCAGACCGATCACTTCAAGCGGAATACCGATCTGCGTAAAGACCAAAGTCGACATAATCAGACCCGCACCAGGAACACCGGCAGTACCGATAGCAGCCAACACGCCAGTGATAACCACGATCACCTGATCGGTGAAAGTGAGCGGCAAGCCGTAAATCTGAGCAGCGAACACCGCGCACACACCCATGTAAACGGTGGTACCGTTCATATTGATCGTGTTACCCAGAGGAACGGCAAAGGAAGCGATAGCGTTGGTCGCACCCAAACGACGGGAAGCCACGAGGTTGGAAGCCATAGCGGCAGCCGACGAGCAAGTCGTGAAGGCAATGAGCCAGGGTTCGAAGATACCCTTGAAATACTGGCCAAGAGGAATGCGAATCCAGAACTTAACCCACGGGATGTAGATGATGATGATCAGCAACGACGTGGCAATAAAGCTCGAAAGGATGAGCTTACCCAACGGAAGCAGAACCGCAATGCCGTGCTGCGCAACAACAGCAGCCATCAAGCCGAACACACCGATCGGAGCATAACGCATCACGATGTTGGTCATGCGGATCATCACGTGGCCCATGACGTCAAAGAACTCGTACATTGCACGGCCCTTCTCTCCCATCGCATTCAAGCAGAAACCGAACATGATGGCAAAGAAGATGATCTGAAGAATCGAGCCCTTGGCGAAGGCTTCCATCGGATTGATCGGGACGATTTCAAGCAACGTCTTCACAAAGCTCGGGGCATTGACCTGAGCGGCCTTCAGGCCTTCGGTCGAGAGCGTCACGCCCACGCCCGGATCAATCATGTTGGCGATCACGAGGCCGAAGATCACGGAGATGGCCGACGTGACCATAAAGAGCACCAGCGTACGAACGGCAACACGGCCGAGTTTCGAGACGTCGCTGATACCGGCGGCACCGGCCACCAAGGTGGCGAACACCAGAGGCACGACCACCATGCGGATCAAACGAATGAACAAGTCGCCCAGCGGACGGAACCAGGTCTGCGCGAATTCGGGGTTGGTAAACGCGCCGACAATCACACCCAGCACCAGACCGAGCATCATCTGCATCGGCAAGCTGGTCCACGCGGAGGATTTCTTATCTGCCATAACAGCTCTCCATTTGAAATTTTTCTTCGCTGAGAACGGGCAGCCCCTGGTTGTGTCCAAAGTCCACACGTCACGCACTGCAGCGTTGAAACAAACTGTTTCAACGTCTCAGTGCTTAATTTAGACCGAAGAAAGCATTCGCGAGGCTGGTATAAACCCTTACTTTTGCGACAAATCAAGGCTTATTACAAGCTATACAAATGCGCAAGTCTTTGTTTTTAATAAAGAATTTCCGCTTTTCACAAAAATTGAACTTTTTTGCCATAGGACAAATCAAATAGAGTCTCTTTTGCGTTAGCGCAACGACGATAACCAAAAGCAACTACTGCGCGAAGCAACGCCGCCCTTTGAAAGCATTTCTGAACACTTTTGCGGTTCTTGTCACGTCCTTGTCACGAATCCGACATAATTTTCCACTGTAAGCGACATCAGCGCATAACAAAAAACAAACACACGCGCAGGAGCGCGTACGAGGAAAAATCAACCATGGCTGAGACCATTCTTGTTGTTGAAGACGAACCGGCAATCCGAGAACTGATCGGTTTTGCCTGCGAATCCTCCGGCTATACCGTATTGCGAGCCGGAAGCGTTCAGGAAGCAAGCGACCTTCTTTCTCAAAACCGCGTCCACCTGATTCTTCTGGACTGGATGTTGCCCGACCTCTCGGGGCTGCAGTGGCTTGACAAACTCAAGCGCGACGAGCGCTACGCGGCCGTGCCCGTGATCATGCTCACGGCCCGCGGTACCGAAAGCGACAAAGTCGCCGGACTCGACGCCGGCGCCGACGACTACGTCGTCAAACCCTTCTCACCGCGCGAACTCATTGCCCGCATACGCGCCGTTCTGCGCCGCGGCGGCGCCGAAGCCGAAAAAACGGTCACCTGCGGACCGCTTACCATCAATGAGGCGCGCTTTTCTGCCAAGGTTCAGGGCGAACCCGTCAAACTCGGCGTGATCGAGTTCAAGATGCTTCTCGTTTTGGCTTCTTCACCGGGCCGCGTCTATTCGCGCGCACAACTTTTGTCCCGAGTCTGGGACGATTCAACCGAACTTGACGAGCGTACGGTCGACGTACACATTCTTCGCCTGCGTAAACAATTGGCCGGCACGGCGGCGGCCTCCCTGGTCGAAACTGTCCGCGGTCTGGGTTATCGCGCCAACGACGCCGTCTGAAAAGTGATTCCACCATGGTCAAGCGCTTGAAATTAATGGCGCCGGTCGTGTTCCGGCTCATCCTGCTTTGCTGCGTCTGCCTGGGCATTGCCGGGCTTGCCAGTCCCGTCTGGGGCTTCGGCCTTTTGATATTGGGTCTCTTTCTTGAGATCTTCATGCATCTCAACTACATTGCGCTGCTTGCGCAATGGCTAGAAGAACCGGGACTGCCCGATACGCCGTCGGTGCGCTCGGGCGTCTGGAGCGAAATCTTCTATCGCATCGCCAAAAGCCGCAAACAACTTGAGAAAAACACACGCCGCCTGACCGAACGCGAAGCACGCTACCGCAAAACACTCGCCGCGTTGCCCGAGGGCATCGTACTCGTAAAATCAGACTGGTCGGTGACGTGGTGCAACGATGTCGCCGAAACAATCTTCGGCATTGAAGGAGAAGACGACGCAGGTCGCCACCTTCTGGCCTTCGTTTCCGATGAGGGACTGCAGAACTACATCAAGTCCGGCAACTTTGCCTCCCCCTACATCCTGCGCACCAAGTCGCCCAATACCGCCAACGAGATCCGCCTCGTGGACGTGGATCGCAAAACCCGCATCCTGATTGCACGCGACGTGACCGAGCAAGAGCGACTTGACGCGATGCGGCGTGATTTCGTCGCCAACGTTTCTCACGAACTCAGAACGCCTCTGACCGTGCTCTCGGGTTTTCTCGATATGGCGCTCAACGGCATTGACGAAAAGACTCCGACCAAACTGGAACTTCAGGCTTCTCACCTGCACCTCATGCGTGAGCAGGCCGGTCGCATGCAGCGACTTATCAACGATTTGCTCACGCTTTCTCGCCTGGAAAACGAAGAGCAAACCAAGCCCTCCGAAATCATCAACCTTTCGAGCATGCTCAATACGATTGCGGAAGAAATTCGCGTCATGGCCGTCAAAACGCACACGGTGCAAACCGATATCGCCGCCAATATGTCCGTGCACGGCTGGCCCGATGAACTGCGCAGCGCCGTCGTAAACCTCATGACCAACGCCGTGCGGTATTCCCCGTCCGGCGGCATCATCAAATTGGCCGGGCACGTCAAGGAAAACGGCGCCATTGCAATCAGCGTCACCGACCACGGCATCGGCATTGCCGAAAAAGACATTCCGCGGCTCACCGAGCGCTTCTATCGCGTCGACAAATCCCGTTCACGCGACACGGGCGGCACGGGCCTGGGACTGGCCATCGTCAAGCATGTGCTTATTCACCTTAACGCAACGATGCACATCGAAAGTCGTCTGGGAGAAGGCTCGACCTTCACGGTGGAAATTCCGGCTTCGCTCAACGCCTCACAGAAAAACGCCTCCGATTAAGGCTTCGTATGCAGCCGCAGGAGTGTGTCGCGCATTTGATGCGCCGGCAAGTCCTGCGGCGTCGCGTGTTCGGCCGCACTCGACTCGGCGCCGCAACGATGCGCAAACCATGCCGTGGCGGGAGAAGCTTTGCGCAACACGGCAAGACTCGGCAGATGGTCTCCGTAGAGCGCCACGGTGCTGCCGGGATGCGAGCGGCTCAATGACTTCACAAGTTCATCCACGCCCTCGTCGAGATGGCGCAGGTGCTCCTCATACTCCGCGAGTTGCTCTTGGGCGGTGCCGCTCCAAGGGCCATGCGCTTCGATCGTGACAATGAAAAGAAACGTGGGCTTTGTACAAGTCGCCAAAAATTGCGCGGCTCTTTGCAGGAGCGCCTTGTCGCCAACGTAGTGCCCTTCGCGAGGCAAATCGGCAAATGCCGCAATATCCATCAGTCGAGAAAAGCCCAAGTGGGGCATCACGGCAAAGCGATCGAAAAAGCGACCGTCGTTGGGATGCCAGGCTACCGTGTCGTATCCTCGCGCCTTGAAGTCTCGGGCGAGCGAAGCCATCGGAATTCGACGGGCAAGCTGGTACGGATCAAACGCGTAGGCCTCCAACGACGTGGTTTCGAGTCCCGTTAAAACGGAAAACTCCGTGCGCATCGTATAGGCACCGCGCCAATCCAGAAGCAGTTTGCCGCCCGGTCCCTGAGTGCGCAACGCGTCAATTGTCGGCGTCGTGCTCGGTCGGTTGAGCAACTCGGCAACCGGGCAATAGCTTTCAGCCTGAATGAGCACAAAATGGCGCAGCGTTTGGTCAGTTTTTTGTGCTTTGACCTCATTCTCGTGCGCGTTGGATGTCGATTCTGAACACTTGTTTTCACGGCCATTTAGGTTAAACCGCTGGCGTATCGTTTCGGCCCGAGCCAGGAAGCTTACCAAATGCACGAGCGCAGCTCCGAAGGGAGTAAAACGCGCCGCATCAATCTGAGCCCGAAAAACAGGCGGGTTAGCCGAAAGAAAAGCGTCCGCTTGTCCAACCAAAAATTTCAGTCCCGTCCAAGTAAAAGCAACGCCCGCCCCAAAAAACACCAGAGCAAGCACACGAAGGGATTCGTGTGCAGATTCTTGAGCCACTTCGCCCGCAAGCGCCACCACGAAGACTGCCAGCACCGCCCACACCCACTTGGGCACATATCCGAAATACAGGCGCGGAAAACGCAGGGCGTGACCGGCAAGAAACACGTCGGAAAAAAGAAGCACCTCTCCCAACAGCTTTACCTTGAGCGCATTGCCGGCTAAAAGCAACACAATGCCCAGAACGCTCAAACAGAAAACAGAGAAGGGACGCGCCAGAAGCGCCGTCAGCCCCCAGTAGACCAAAACGGCCGTCACCGCCACCGGTGCAACTTCCAGCCGGCGATTCACCGAAAGCGACTGGTCAAACGTTACGCCCTTGGGCGTGGCCGCCCGGTTGGCAAGCCACAACAAAAACGTGCCGACAACGAAAAAGAAAAGACTGAGAGCAACCGGCGTCATGGCTATGAAGCATCCGTGCGGTTGTTGTTCGTTTTGTCCTGCATCGCCTGCGTCTCGGCGTCCGGAATCACCGAAAAGTCAAAAGGCTTTAAAGCGATCGCCTGAAGCGCTTCGGGCAACAGCGGCAAGAGCGCAATGCCCCATCGCAGGATCTTCGGAAAGACGCAGGTCGCGCGATTGGCGTCCATAGCCTCGCGGATACGATGTGCGGCCACGTCGGCCGTCACCATCAGGGGTTTGCCGCCCACAAACCGTTCGCTCATGGGACTGACCACGAAACCCGGGCAAATCACCGTCACTCCGATGTTGTGCTCGGCGACCAGGCGGCGCATTGCTTGTCCAAAGACCCGTACGCAAGCCTTGGAAGCGCTGTAGCCGGGTGAAGAGGGCAGCCCCGTAAAAGAAGCCATGGAACTCACCATGCCCACCTGGAAATGGTGTCCCGGGACTTTTCGCTCGATCATCTTTCGCACGGCCTCATTGACGGCCAGCAAATCGGCGCGCGCGTTAACGTCAATCTCGCGCAACATGTCGGCGGTGGCTTCGGGCATCAAACCCTTTTCGGTCGTCTGTGCAGAGGCCGAGACACCCTGATTGATGAGCAAAACGTCAAGATCCCCGTCGCCCACCACGCGATCAACCCAGTCGATGAGCTTGGCGTCGTCTCGTACGTCGAACGTTTCGCAGACCACATCGGCGCCGTACAGACGGGCCGTACGAGCATTGGCTTCAAGGTTGTCTCGATTGCGCGCGCAGGCATAGATGCGGGTTCCTGGAGCTGCATAGGCCTTTAAAAGCGCCGCGCCGATGCCGCCCGAAGCTCCGGTGACGGCCACGCGACGGGTACAGGCAGTCGTTTGGGCCATGGTTCGTCCTCTTCTTTTCTAGGCCGGCGTATCAAGCGTCTTACTCAGTACGCGACCGCCCTTCGGATGCCGCGCGCTCAAAGGGGCTCCGAGCGTCACTTCTTTGAGCACCTCAAAGCCCGCCTTTCGGTACAAACCGAGAGCCGCTTCGTTTTCGGCAAAGGCGTGCAACGCGATTTTCTTCAGCGACAAGTCACGAGCTTTGTCAGCGGCAACCTCCAAAAGCAATTGCGCCAAACCGCGTCCTCGAAATTGCGGATTGACCCACAACGTATTAACCCACAGGGCATCGTCGACCATTGCCGTGAGCACTTCTCGCACCGGATCGATACGCTTGGCTGTGAGGAAATTTTCCATCAGTGTCGGAATTTGCTGCTCGCAAGCGTCGTAGCTGAACAAAAGTCCCGCCGTCTGATCTCCGACCTCGGCCAAAATTACATTCTCCGTCACATAGGGAGCGACGTTTCGCCCGAAGGCAAGCCGCAACACGTCGCTTGCCTGCTGCATTGGCAAAAGGTCGGCAAAAAGGCACTCGACGATGCCTTCGGAGACTTCCGTCACAACCCGGCTCACAAAATCCAGATCGTCCGCAACGGCATAACGAAGATTCAGTTCATCCATAGTACGACTTCTGTTGCTGCTTGCTCACGCAAGATTCGTGGGAGCAAAAAACTTGTGCGTTCAGACGCATTATCCGGCAAATCGCACAGATCTAGCGCGTCAAAAGACCGGGCGGCGCATAGCGCGGATCGGGATCTGCAGTGCGGCGCGGCTTTGCAAACCGCCTCAAAGAACTTTTCACAGCCGCCTGAATGCCTTCGGCACCGTAGAAATTGCCCGCCACCGAAGCGCACTGCGCCACCACATTGCGAAAATCCTCAAATAAGCTCTTGTCGGGCGCCGCGGGTGCCTTCCAGAAATCCTTGAGACTCACCAAAGGCCAGCTTTGCGCCAAGCCTTCGATGTTGTAGATGCTGTGGCCGAGGCAGTAGACCGGAATCTCTTTTTCCAGCGCCATGATGCCCACGGTGCTGTTGACAAGCACCACGCCGAGACTGCGTCCGACCATTTGTCCGGTGTTTCCGAAGTCAACGAAAGTCACGCGATCGGCAATGCCGAGTTCGGAGGAAAAAGCTTTGACAAAGGTGTCGTAGTCGATCAGACCGTTGTCCAGCGGATGGTTTTTGATCAGCAAATGCGTGTTTTTCGGCGCGTGCTTGGCAAAACTCGTCAACACGTCGGCAATTGCTTCGTGCATGCGCACATAGGGCGAATAGAGTTGAATTTGGCTGTCGGAATTAAGCTGCAGCGGGAAAAAGAAGTACGGCGCTCGCTTGGCATGAAATTCACGCAGCCGCTTGGCATCGCGCCGAGCCCGACGCGCACGCGAAAAGTAGCGAGGCAAAATGCCGATCAGTTCAAAAGCGATGTTGCTCGGCCGATGCGTGCGGTAGTGTCGGAAAAACGGCCAAAGAAAGAAGTTGCCCGCGTGATGCTTGATCGCTTGCACGACTTTGTCAACAATGTCGTTTTCATGGTGTTCGACGGGTGTGGTGTTGGGACCGAGCTGCTGAGACAAGGCTCGAATGCCGCCGGCCGTTTTCGGCAATCGCGAACGCCCGTTGACCCCGAACTCCTCAAGTGTCGAATAGGAGTTGCGCAAATAGCCCTCTTCGTACACCCAAATGCGAATGCCCAGCGTATCGGCCAAGCGAATGGCTTCCCAATGCATCGGGCGCCAGTCACCGTAGACGCAGATATCGGTAATGTGGCGTCCGCGGTAAATTTTGCCCACCCAGGATAGCCACTCATAGCGCGTTCCGCGGTAGCAAAAGGCGTGCCCCATGCCCCAGAGCAACACATCGCCGCCGCAGAAATTGACTTTTTCGACAAGCGCCCCCGCTTCTCGGAGTCCTTTTGCCAATTCACGGAAAAAACCACTCTGCGGACCTTGCAGGAGCAAAAAGGAACGCCCCGACAGATCGGGAAGCGTTCGGGGCTCCGGCGCGGGATCGGGATGAAGAGTACGGTCAGTCATGAGCAAACGAACGTGAGTCAGCCAACTTGCGCATCAATGTCCTGACGGGCCGCTTGCACTTCGCGCGCCACAATGGAAAGCGCCTGACGAACCGTCTCTTCGGTGTGCGCAGCGGAAAGGAAAAAGCGAAGACGAGCCGCTCCCTCTTCGACCACCGGATAGATGATCGGCATGACGTTGACTTTAGCTCGGAACAAACGCGTGGCAGCTTTGCCCGCCAACAGAGAACTTCCGAGCATGATCGGCACCACGGCATAGCCTTCGGCGTGACCGGTATCGAGTCCCAGTCGCTTAGCTTCCTGCACAAAAAAGTGGCTGATGTGCTGCAGTTTTTGCACGCGTTCGGGCTCGCGCAGCATGATTTCGATCGCTTTGGCCGAAGCGGCGGCAAGCACAGGCGACATGCCCACCGAATAAACAAAGCCGGGAGAAGTGAACTTCAGAAGTTCAATGAGCTCTGCAGACCCCGCGATATAGCCTCCGCAAGTGCAGCAAGTCTTGGAAAGCGTCCCCATCGTGATGTCAATGTCGCCCGACTGCAGACCGAAATGCTCAGCCGTACCTTTGCCGGTTTTGCCCAAAACACCCAGAGCGTGCGCTTCGTCAACCATCAGGAAGGCGCCGAATTCTTTTTTAAGCGCCACAAGACCCGGCATATCGGCGATGTTGCCGTCCATCGAGAAAACGCCTTCGGTCACAATCAGACAACGCTCAGCCGAAGCTCGGTGCGTCAGCAAAAGACGGCGCAGGGCTTCGCAGTCGTTGTGCGGGTAGGAAATGCGGCGTGCGCCGCTTGACTGTGCACCCAACACAATCGAATTGTGAGAGAGCGAATCGTGAAAGATCACGTCGTTGGGGCCGAAAAGCTTACCGATGGTGGAAACGTTGGTCGCATGACCGCTTACGTACACCATGGCGTCTTCCGTGCCGTAAAGCGATGCCAGGACCTTTTCGAGCGCTCGATGCGGAGGACGTTCGCCGGAAACCAGACGCGAAGCCGAAGCGCCGGTCCCCCAGCGCTTCAGAGCATCCGTCGCCGCCTGCTCGATTTCCGGGTGCCCCATCAAATCCAGATAGTCATACGTCGAGAAATTCAGAAACGTCTCGCCGTTGATCGAGGTATGAGCTTTGGCAATGCCATCGTGACATTGAAAAAAGGGATTGAGGATGCCAGCGCTTTGCGCCACATTTTTCTCAATGCGCAGCTGTTTGTAAGCCGGAAAATCCGCAAATCGCGTAAAGCGCGGATCAATGGCAGGCCGCGAAGCTTCTTCGGCCGTCCGACCGCGCGCAACGGCTCCGGCAGCAGGCTTGAGTCGTGACAATAGCTTGGCCCTTTCCTCTCGAGACAAACCGAAACGAGGCTTGGGCGGGGTAACGGCGGGGGTATCTTCGGCAGGAGCTGTCATTGTTTGATTTTGTTCTTCTAAGCTGCGTCTGAGCGCGAGTCTGGAAATGTGAAACGATATCAAACTCGCATCAATCCCGTCATTTTAGAGCCTTATACGGAAGCACGTGAAATTAGGCGAAGCTGCGCAGACCAATTCAAAAAAAAGCTCCAGCCTCGGTAGGCTGCAATAGCCCCCTGCCGTAACGACAGCAACTTTTTGCCGCCCAAATTGCCGAATTAGGTGCCGATGACATTTCTGTCAGCGCCGATTCCGTAACCGTTCGTAGGACGCTTTTTCGCAGATCCGGAGCAGCTCTCTTTCTATCAATCTATTAATAGATTAATAGATATTAATAGCTATTTAATAGATTCGTTCACTCCCGAAGATGACAAACTCTGTGGTGGTATCGATGGCAATCAGTGTCCCCGTGCCCTGTCCGAATAAGGATTCGGAAAGCCGAGCGTGTGCATAATTTCTCGTTCGCGCGCTTCCATCTCCTCGGCCTCTTCGTCGGTTTCGTGATCCCAACCCTGAGCGTGCAACGTCGAATGCACAAGAAGATGCGCAAGGTGCGCACGAAACGACTTGTTTTGTTCTTTGGCTTCTCGCACCAACACCGGCGTACAAATGACGATATCGGCTTGCGCCGTCGGTTCATGTTGATAGTCAAACGTCAAGACATTCGTGGCGTAGTCTTTGCTGCGATAGGTCTTGTTGAGTTCTTGGCCCTCTTCAAGTCCCACAAAACGCACGCAAAACGCAGCCGGAACCGAAAGCGCCGCCAGCATCCACTGCGTCATTTCGGCACGAGTGGGAAGGCGCTTTGTCGTATCGTCCGTTCGCTCAAATTCAACTTCAAGCGTTGCTTTCTTCTTTGCCATATCGTTCTTCCTTGGCTTGCCTCGCCGCTTCTCGACGTTCCCGAGCCGCAGCTTCCGCCTCTTTTTCCGCCTTCTCGTAAGCTCTCACAATGGCACCCACCAACGGATGTCGCACAACATCTTCGGTTGTAAAACGCACAATTGAAATGCCACGCACGTCTTCGAGAACATTGCAGGCGTGAGTGAGCCCGCTTTTGACGCCCTTGGGCAAATCTACCTGAGTGGCGTCACCGGTAATCACAGCACGCGTCCCAAAGCCGATGCGCGTCAGAAACATTTTCATCTGCTCGGGCGTCGTGTTTTGTGCCTCGTCAAGAATCACAAACGCATTGTTAAGCGTTCGTCCGCGCATAAAGGCAAGCGGCGCAATCTCGATGATCTGCTTTTCGATGAGTCGTTGCGTCTTTTCAAAGCCGAACAAATCGAACAGGGCGTCGTAGAGCGGGCGCAGATACGGATCGACCTTCTGCACCAGATCCCCCGGCAGAAAACCGAGTCGTTCACCCGCTTCAATCGCAGGGCGCGTCAGAATAATGCGTTCAACCGCATCTCGTTCGTAGGCATCCACTGCAGCCGCCACCGCCAGATAAGTCTTGCCGGTACCTGCCGGACCTACGCCGAAGACGACATCGGTCTGCATGATGGCCTGCAGATATTTCTTCTGGTTGGGCGTTCGCGGCTGTAGTCCCGCGCGGCGGGTTTTGAGCATAAACGCTTCATCGTCGTCAATGTCGGTTCCGGTTTGTTCGCTTAACACCGCCATCTGGACGTCGTTGACGGAAATCTCTTCACCCGCATGCACGCGGGCCGCGCAGCTTTGCAACACCGCAAAGGCTTTTGGCGCCTCGGCGCCCGCAATGCGAAAGTGATTTCCGCGGCGAGAGATCTTGGCGTCGAAAGCCGTTTCGATTTGGCGCAAGTTTTCGTCCAGAGGACCCACAAGCATCCCGAGTTCGCCTGCCGTCGCCTCAAAGACGTAGACAAAATCTTTCAAGTCTTTTTTCATATTCCTACCGTCGTTAGGCCAGTTCGCCACCCAAGGTATGCGGATACACCTCAGTGATGCGAATGTTGGCCATCTGACCGATGAGCGAGTCGTCGCCCTTGAAGTTCACCACGCGGTTGTTATCGGTTCGTGCGGACAAAAGCCCTTCACCCTTCTTAGCCTTACCGAACACGAGACAACGCTCAACTCGGCCGAGCATCGACTGTGAAATCTCCGTTGCCTTTGCATCAATCACAGATTGAAGATGCTGCAGCCGCTTGAGCTTGACTTCTTGCGGCGTGTCGTCTTTGTAAGAAGCTGCGGGCGTACCGGGACGCGGCGAGTAAACAAACGAGAAACTCGCATCAAAACCCACCTCCTTGATCAAACGCATCGTCTCGGCAAAGTCTTCCTCCGTCTCACCGGGAAAGCCCACAATGAAATCCGTCGCAATACTGATGTCAGGGCGCACTGCGCGCAACTTGGCAATGCGTCCCAAATACCACTCGTGCGTGTAGCCGCGCTTCATGGCGCTCAGGATTCGGTCGGATCCGCTTTGCATGGGTAGATGCACGTGATTGGCTAGCTTGGGCAATTTGCCGTATGCCTCAATCAGACGATCCGAAAATTCCTTGGGGTGACTGGTGGTGTAACGAATGCGCTCAATGCCAGGAATTTCGCTGACAAATTCCAACAGCGTCGCGAAGTCCACGGGATTGCCGTCCGTACCGCGACCGCAGTAGGCGTTAACGTTTTGCCCCAGCAGCGTGATCTCCTTGACACCTTGACTGGCCAAATGTGCACATTCCACCAGCACGTCCATCAACGGGCGACTGATTTCTTCGCCTCGGGTATAAGGCACCACACAGTAAGAGCAGTACTTACTGCAGCCTTCCATCACAGAGACGAAAGCTGTTGCTCCGGTGGCTGTCGGAGCAGGCAGGCAATCAAATTTTTCGATCTCAGGGAATTCAATATCGACCTGAGGCTTGCCCGTGCGTTCGCGCTCGGCAAGAAGTTCCGGCAAACGATGCAGCGTCTGCGGTCCGAAGACCACGTCAACCCAAGGCGAGCGTGACAGGATGCGTTTTCCCTCTTGGCTGGCAACACAGCCGCCCACAGCAATACGCATGGAGGGCTTTTCTTTCTTGAGTTCTCTTAAGCGCCCCAAGTCGGAGAAGGTTTTTTCCTGCGCTTTTTCACGAATGGAACAAGTGACAACGACCAGAAGATCGGCGTCTTCGGGCTGAGCGGTACGTTCGTACCCTTGCTCTCGCATCAGATCAATGATGCGGGCGGAGTCATAGTCGTTCATTTGGCAGCCGAAGCTGCGGAGATAAATTTTTTTTGCGTTCACGGTTTATGTCCGGTGGCGAAGTTTTCTTGAATTTTCTGCAAAGCGAAAAAGAAAATGCCGGCAACGATAACATCACCGGCAGTCGTTCTTGTTTTACGGTCTTCAAACAGAAGGCCACAAGAACTGCTGCGCCGAATTGTACATGGGTTTTCCCTTCAGCTACAGCAACTTACACTCTGGCAAAGCTTGTTTTTGCCATTTCAGATCTCTCGCGAATCGTTAGCATTCCACGATATTGACGGCTAGTCCTCCACGACTCGTTTCGCGGTACTTGGACTGCATATCTTTTCCTGTCTCAAACATCGTCTGCATGACAGCGTCAAGGCTAACGAAATGGCTTCCGTCCCCGGCGAGAGCCAAACGAGCCGCATTGACCGCCTTCACAGCAGCCACTGCATTGCGTTCGATACAAGGAATTTGCACTTGCCCAGCCACGGGATCACATGTCAGCCCCAAGCAATGTTCCATGCCGATTTCTGCAGCGTTTTCGACTTGACGGGGATTGGCGCCCAAAACTGCAGCCAGCGCACCGGCGGCCATCGAGCATGCGACACCTACCTCACCCTGGCAACCGACTTCTGCACCGGAAATCGAGGCATTGCTCTTGTAGAGAAGTCCGATGGCTCCGGCCGTGAGCAAAAACTCGCGAATCCCTTCGGGACTGGCTCCTTGAATAAATGTACGGTAATAACGGAGAACTGCAGGGATCACACCCGCAGCCCCGTTGGTGGGACTTGTGACAACACGACCGCCGCAAGCATTTTCTTCGCCCACGGCAAAAGCCCAGGCATTGATCCAATCGAGTGCACACAACGGGTCGGAGGCGGAGTTCACGTTTTCCAACCGTTGCGCCAGGTGCTTCGCGCGGCGCTTGACAGCAAACGGTCCCGGCATGATGCCTTCCGCTTCCAGCCCTCGGTTGATGCAATCGTTCATTGCTTCCCAGACGGCATCCAACTCTTTGTCAATCTCTTCGTCCGTATGATGTACGCGTTCGTTGGCGCGAGCAATCTGAGCAAACGACAGATTGTGTTTAAGAGCCAATTCAAGCAACTCTGTACCGTTTCGGTACACATAATGCAACGGCTGAACCTTGCTCTTGGCAACGGCCGCCGGCTCATTGGGGACATCCGGGTCTCGTTCGCTACCGGCCACAATAAATCCGCCGCCCACGGAGTAATAACGACGGCACAGCAAACCGTTTCCCTGAGCGTCGAGTGCCGTCAAATCCATGGCGTTGGTGTGAAACGCACAAACCTTGTCGGCCGAGAAAATCATGTCGCGGTTAGGATCAAAGGCAATACGCTTGATCCCTGCAAGATTAAGCACATGATTTTCCTCAGCTTCTCGCGGGATCTCTACGGACTCCCTGCCGGTCACGGTTGCCGGAGCCTTGCCCGACAAGCCAAGAAGCACGGCCTTATCGGTAGCGTGCCCGCGACCGGTTGCGCCGAGGCTTCCCATCAGCTCACAGACCACGCGCTCCGTCTTAGGTAAAAGCTCCTTCTTTGGGAGCTCCTGGACAAACAGAAGTGCGGCGCGCATCGGTCCGACGGTGTGACTCGAACTCGGACCGACGCCAAGCTTGAACATTTCGAAAACGCTGGCAGCCATGTTGCTCATTTCAGTTAGATTTGTTTGTCCACCACCAAAGCAGCTTCACAGTGCGTACGCGGATCCGTCTTGACATCCACCGGCACGCGATCACCGATTTTGACCTCCTGAGGCAGACGTACCAACGCCACGGTAAAGGGGCCTTCGGGAACTCGAGCAATCGAGGTGCAAGGGTATTGCGTGCCGTTGATCACAATGTAAGGCACCTCAACGAGAAGCGCCGGATCAAACGCAACGTCAAAGGCCACCAGCTGCATACGATCGTAATTACCGGCTTTAAAGCGTGCTTCGGTCAGAGCGCGGCCAATGAAAATGCGATCAGGATCGTCGAAGTTCAGCGCGCCTTCCAAGCCTGTTTCCAGCGGACTCGAACTTTCATCCAATTCCAAGCCTGCCGCAGGTTCACGAGCAAAGATTCGCAGGGCATCCCATCCGGTCTGTTCACCCTTCTTTGCTCCAGCTTTGATCAAGTTTTCACTCAAGGCCTTGATATTGGCTTCGGGACCGATAGCCAAGCACATCCACCCCATATCGATGAAACGGATGCCAAGGCTTTCGACCATATGACCGGCTTGCAGCGTGATACCGTCAATCGGAAGCTTGCCGACGAAGTAGAAGCCCGCAAGAGCCTCCACACCCACTTCTGCTTCAAACGCAACGCTCACCTGACGAATCCAGGCCTGCAACGCATCGGTTTCATCACCCGCAAGAATGATTTCGTAGGCATTCGTCTCGCGACGAGCTACCCAGGGGGTGCCAAGCACGCCGCCCGTCGCATTCATTGCAACTGAACGCTCCACTCCGCCCACGGCAAGTTTCGTCACGTCGCTCGTCAGAAGTCGGGCCAAAAACTTATCGGCTCCCTGCACCTTGAGAATCGTAACGGGAGTTTCATTAAAGATCACCAGATCCAAAGCCATTTTCTTTTTTCGTTAAGTAGTTGTGTTTCGATAATTAGTCTTCACGCACGCAGTCAAGCATGTACTTGATGGTTCCGTCAGGCTGTTTGACCTTCACAAGACCGTGCACGTCGCTCTCAAATCCCGGGAATCGGCGGGTGAAGTCGCGCGCAAAGCGCAAATACTCCACAATTTTGGAATTGACGCGTTCGCCCGGCACCAAGAGCGGAATTCCCGGCGGATACGGGGTCAACAACACGGCTGAAATGCGTCCTTCCAGAGAGTCAATCGGCAAACGATCGATTTCACCGTGCGCGAACTTGGCATAGGCGTCCGTCGGGCGCATTGCCGGAATCATTTCCGAGGTGTACATCTGCGTAGTCAAACGCGCCACGTCGTAGTCGCGATAGACCTCATGCACGCTCTGGCAGAGGTCGCGCAAGCCCAGACCCTCGTAGTGAGGGAATTCTGACAGGAACCGCGGCATCACGCGGTAAAGCGGCGAGTTGGCATCATAGGCATCCTTGAACTGCTGCAGTTCTGTCACCATCGTGTTCCAACGGCCCTTGGTGATGCCGATTGTGAACATGATGAAGAACGAGTAGAGCCCCGTCTTTTCCACAATGATGCCGTGCTCAGACAAATACTTCGTTACAACAGCAGCAGGAATACCCGTCTCGGAGAAGTCGCCTTCCACGGACAAGCCCGGCGTCACGATCGTTCCCTTGATGGGATCGAGCATGTTGAAACCTTCTGCCACGGGACCGAACCCATGCCAGCTTTCGTTGGCGTGCAGCATCCAGTCTTTTTGCGAGCCGAAGACTTCGCTCGGAAGCTTTTCCGGCCCCCACACAGAAAACCACCAGTCGTCGTAGTTCTTACCGACTTCGCGCATCGCACGACGGAAATAAACAGCTTCAGCAATGGATTCTTCCACAAGAGCCTTGCCGGCACGGCCTTCCATCATGGCTGCCGCCACGTCGCAGCTTGCGATGATGGCGTACTGCGGCGACGTGGAGGTATGCATCATGAACGCTTCGTTGAAGCTCGAGCGATCCAGCTTTTCCGTTTCGGAGTCCTGAATGCAAATTTGACTTGCCTGCGAAATGCCTGCCAAAAGCTTGTGCGTTGAGTGTGTCGCAAAAACCATGCTCTTTTTGGTGCGCGGCTTGTTGCGATCGATGGCGTGCATGTCACTGTAAAACGGCGAGAAAGCCGCATGCGGCAACCAAGCTTCGTCAAAATGCAGGATGTCGACCTTGCCGTCGAGCTTTTCCTTGATCACTTCGTCGTTGTAGACGATGCCGTCGTACGTCGACTGCGTGATCGTCATAATGCGCGGCTTGGCGTTCTTATTTTTGATTAACGGATTCTTGGCAATCTTTTCCTGAATCGTTTCCCAATCAAATTCGGAACGCGGGATCGGGCCGATGATTCCATAATGGTTGCGCGTGGGCATCAGGAAGACGGGAATGGCCCCCGTCAGAGTAATAGCGTGCAGAATCGACTTGTGGCAGTTGCGGTCCACAATCACGATGTCTCCGGGAGCTACCGTGTAGTTCCAAACAATCTTATTGGACGTGGACGTACCGTTCGTCACAAAGAAAAGATTGTCACAACCGAAGATTCGAGCCGCATTTTGTTCGGACTTTGCCACCGGGCCGGTGTGATCCAGCAGTTGACCCAGTTCTTCCACGGCGTTGCAGACGTCGGCGCGAAGCATGTTTTCGCCGAAGAATTGGTGGAACATCTGTCCGACCGGACTCTTTAAGAATGCCACACCGCCCGAGTGTCCCGGGCAATGCCAGGAGTAGGAACTGTCAGCCGCATAATGCGTCAATGCGCGGAAGAACGGCGGCGGCAGGCTTTCGAGATATTGACGGGCCTCGCGCACGATGTAGCGCGCCACGAACTCGGGCGTGTCTTCGAACATATGAATGAAGCCGTGCAACTCACGCAACACGTCGTTCGGAATCGAAGGAGCCGTCTTCGTTTCACCGTAAAGGAAGATCGGAACGTCTGGATTTGAGCTTCGAACTTGGTGCACAAAAGCACGCAACTCGGCAATGGCTTCGTTTTCCTCGCCCGTATCAGAGAAATCGTCATCGTCAAGACTCACGATGAATGCAGACGTGCGGCTGGCCTGACGAGCGAGACTCGAGAGATCGGAAAAAGTAGTAACGGCACTTACCTCCTGCCCCTGCGCCTCGATGGCTTGTGCAAGGTCTCGAATGCCAAGACCGGAAACGTTTTCCGAATGGTAATCCTCGTCAATGATGACGATCGGGAAATGGTATTTCATAGTTGGAAACGCAAAGGAAGAAGCCTCCCGCCAGAAATCACTTCCGGTAGGAGATCGCTGTTAATGAAAATGGGCGCCTACTGCGAAGAAAAATCACGATCTTTCGCAGGCAGTGCAAGTATATCGGCATCGCCCTTGTTCTTGAATATTGGGCCTTTACCCGCCAATTTTTCTCAGCCATGCAAACGGATAAAATACGGCCCATCGTCGGGCGCTGTTCTGTCGTTTTGCCCTAGCCGGAAATCTTCATCTGGATGATTCTCTTATGTCTCACTGTGCTACTCAGAAATCCACCACTCACGCCGGTCGTCTTTTTATGATCACGGCCCCTTCCGGAGCCGGAAAAAGCTCCCTGGTCAAAGCGCTTTTGGAGCATGACCCGGAAATTGAACTGTCGATTTCTCACACCACGCGTGCTCCTCGTCCGGGGGAAGTGAATGGTCGCGAGTATCACTTTATTTCCGTCAATGAATTTGAAGAACGCAAAGCGCGCGGTGAATTTTTAGAATCCGCCCTTGTGCATGGCAACTATTACGGCACAAGTCGCGTCTGGATTGAGCAGCGCATGGCCGCGGGAAAAGACGTTTTACTTGAGATTGACTGGCAGGGCGCCCGTCAGGTACGTTCTCAATTTGAAGGAACAGTGGGCATTTTCATTTTGCCGCCCTCAATTGACGCTCTCGAAGCACGACTGCACAAACGCGGCACCGACAGCGAAGCAACCATCACGCGTCGTCTGATGGGCGCCGGCGCAGAAATCGCCCACGCTCCCGAATTCGAGTTCGTTATAATTAACGATAGCTTTGACGTTGCTTTGTCGCAACTGATCTCTGTAGTGACAGCCTCGCGCCTGAACTTCCAAAATCAGGCTGCGCGCCATCGCGAACAATTCATCTCGCTCGGTGTTCCTGTCTGATCTCTACCCCACTGCAACGATTTCCTATTTTTACAGAAGAAAAATGGCACGTATTACTGTTGAAGATTGCTTGAAAAAGATTCCGAACCGTTTTGAGATGGTTCTGTGCGCGGCATATCGCGCCCGTCAGCTCAATGACGGTCACGCACCGCGTGTGGATGCAAAGGATAAGAACACCGTGATCGCTCTGCGCGAAATTGCGCAGGGTAGTGTGTCGCGTGAAATGCTCGAACGCGTTTCTTAACATCTTGCATCGACTTGGCAACGGACAACCGTTGCGTTGCCCACAAGCGAATCAAAGCGCTGCCTATCCGATAAAACAAAACAGGCGGCGCTTTTTTGTTTTCAATTACTTTCCGGAATAGGTCCTATGCTGTTTACCGCCCCTCAAACAGCCCCGGCTGCACCGCTCCCCGGCATTATTCGCCCCCAGCATCCTCATGCAGGTCAATCCAACGAAGACGACTACGATGCCGCCTACCTGGATGCCCGCGCTGACGACATTGTCGGTCAAGAAGCCGATCTCCCGCTCTTTTCTCCCGTAGAAAAAGTAACCAAAGTCGTTACCTCTTCCGAACTGCTCGCCCGTTGCAGCCAGTTTCTTTCCAAAGCCGACGTTGAGCGCGTGCGTCAAGCGTTTATGTATGCCGATGATGCGCATCTGGGGCAATTCCGCAAATCGGGCGAACCATACATCACGCATCCCCTTGCCGTTGCAAACATTTTGGCTGAGTGGAGACTGGACTCAACAACGATCTGTGCGGGTTTGATGCATGACGTGCTTGAAGATACGCCGGTGGCCAAGATTGAAATGGTCGAGCGCTTCGGCGTGGAAGTCGCCGAACTCGTTGACGGTGTAAGCAAACTCGATAAGCTGCGTTTCTCGTCCAACGAAATTGCTCAGGCTGAGAGCTTTCGCAAGATGCTTCTTGCCATGAGTCGCGACGTGCGTGTGATTTTTGTGAAGCTTGCCGACCGTTTGCACAACCTTCGTACGCTCGGGGTGATGCGTCCGGAAAAACGTCGCCGAATTGCAAAGGAAACTCTTGAAATTTACGTGCCGATCGCGCACCGCTTGGGGCTCAACACCGTTTTCCGTGAACTGCAGGAACTGTCTTTCTTCAATCATTATCCCCGTCGCTACGCTATTCTGCGAGAAAACGTGATTCTTACGCGTGGGAACCGTAAAGCCGTCTTGGAACGAATTCTGCGTGAAACACGTTCCGCTTTGCCCAAGTGCGGCATCATTGCTCAAGTTCAAGGCCGCGACAAGACCATCTACGGCATCTACAACCGCATGCGTGATACGCATGCTTCCTTTTCAGACGTTTTGGATATCTACGGCTTTCGCGTGATCGTGCGCACGCGTGAAGAGTGCTACCTCACGCTATGCGCCCTGCATCAGCTCTATAAGCCCGTTCATAACCGCTTTAAAGACTTTATCGCCATCCCCAAGGCCAACGGCTACAGAAGTTTGCACACCACCGTCATCGGCCCCTACGGCACCCCCGTCGAGTATCAGATCCGAACCGAAGAAATGCACCGCATTGACGAAATGGGCATTCTCTCGCACTGGATCTACAACGACAGCATGGATACAAGCGGCATTCAGAACATGGTGAAGTCGTGGCTGCAAAGCCTGATGGAAATCCAACGCACAAGTGCCGACAGCAGCGAATTCCTTGAGAACATCAAAATCGACCTCTTCCCGGATCGCGTCTATGTCTTTACGCCAAGAAGCAAGATCGTGAGCCTCCCGCAAGGTTCTTGTCCGGTCGATTTTGCCTATCAAATCCACACCGATGTCGGCAATAAGGCCATCGGCTGCCGCATTAACGGCGAGAACCAACCTCTGTCCACGCCGCTTAAAAACGGCGATATGGTCGAAATCATCACCGCCCCGGATGCCGAACCGGATCCGCAATGGATCAGCTTCGTGCGCAGCGGCAAGGCCCGCGCCGAAGTTCGTCAATACCTTCGCACACGCAATCCGGAGGAATCCGAAGCACTGGGGCGCAAGGTACTCGCAAAGGCTGCTCAAGAAGCTCAGCTCAACCTTCAGGCTGTTCCCGAACCCATCTGGCACGAAGTGCTGCGTGACGCTTCCATCGGAACGCGCGAACAGCTCTACATGGATATCGGTCTGGGGCATATGCCGGCTGCCGGCATCATCGGGCAAATCAAGACATTACTTCAGGTAAAAAAGCCGGAGCATCCGGCCGGAGAAGCCGCAGTCAGCATTCGCGGCACAGAAGGTATGGCGGTACAGTTGGCAACCTGTTGCCACCCTGTTCCGGGCGACAATATCTGGGGCTTTATGCGCAAAGGCCACGGTCTGTCCGTGCACCGAGCCGACTGCGAACATGTCGCTCGCGGCCGTCAAAATGCTCCGCAGCGTTGGATGTCGTTGGCCTGGCAGTCCGACAGTGCCGAAGAAGCTCGCTTCTTTGTTCCGTTGGATCTGGAAATCACCGATGACCGTGCCACACTTGCCTCGGTTGCAACGGAACTCAGTTCTGCCGGCTCCGCCATCGTAGGTGTCAATGTTGAGCCCCATAAAGAAGGCAAAGACTCTCTGAATTTGATGATTCAGGTTCGTAGCCGCCTGCATTTGATGCACATCATGCGTGCACTCAAACGTATACCGACCGTGCTTAATGTGGCGCGTCGCCTCGACGGTGACAAAAGAATTTTCCTGCCGTCGGAGGATTGATAAGTGTGACGAGGGCTCCCGCGGGAGCCCTCTATTTTGCAGTTAGATTTTGCCACCGTAGTTTTTCAAGTAGTAGTAGCGCACGTACTTGGACATCGTGTAAAAGCAGTGGTTCATTGAAAAGATAAAGCCCAGTTTTCCATCCATAAAACCACGGTTAATCACGTAAACCTTAAAGAAAGCCCACAAAGGTCTCAGCAAAATGTCACTGACAAAATTGCAGTGTTTGCCTTCCGACAGATACTTGTCTGCTGACAATCGGCTGTAGAGTTCGATCTTCCGGTAGTACGAATCCCATGAAGCGTAAGGGAAGTGCTTCAATCTTCCCTCTAACCTTTCCTCATCAAAAGGTGTTACGACAGCTTCATGTACCTTGCCGACCGAATGAGCCCCTTCCCGAGGCAAGAGTCGCAGAACCCAATCTGGCCGCAGGCAACCGTGTTTCACATCTGCGGATGTGAAATGATTTTCTCGCTGGACCAGATAAGCTCGTTTCGGCTTTACTCCGGTAACCACACCTTGTATGGACGTTCGAAGTGTCGGCGTCACACGTTCGTCTGCATCAATTAAAAAGACCCACGGACACGTCGCTTTTTGAATTCCAAAAGTCTTCTGAGCCCCCCCCCAGTCACCATTCAGAGACCGATGAAACACTCGGGCCCCCAGACTTTCAGCAATTGCCACCGTCTGATCGGAACTGTCATCGTCCACAACGACGATCTCTTCCGCAAAATCACAACTCTGCAGACATTCGCAAATATTGCGCTCTTCGTTATGCGTCAGCAAAACAACACTGACCGGTAACTTGCTGTTTTTCATAGGAAAACTCACGTCGTTTACTCGTACGTAAATTTTCTAAAGCCTCGGAAAAACCTCGGTCAAAACCTAATCAAACTTCCGTCAAAAACTCCCCGGCCTTGTTTCCCTTTGTAACACTGACGTCTCACACATACTCCACGGCAATGATTTCCAGCACTTCCACCCGTGCTGGATGATCAATTGTGGCAGGAGTCGGTAATTTCACACTGTCACCTTCTCGCTGTTTTAGAAACACCCGAGCAATGGGACTGACCCAACTTACGTCGCCTTTTTCCGGATCCGCTTCGTCAATGCCGACGATACGGATGGTGTGTTCCGTTCCAGTTGACAGGTTCTCATACGTCACAGTCGCCCCAAAAAACACCTGATCCGTAGGCGGTCTTCTGGCAGGATCCACCACTTCCGCACTTTCAATTCGCTTGTTCAGAAAGCGAATGCGGCGGTCAATTTCTCGCAATCGGCGTTTGCCATACTGATAGTCGCCATTTTCGGAACGATCGCCATTGCTTGCTGCCCAGCTAACGACATTTACGATGCTGGGCCGTTCAACATTGACCAATTGTTCGCGTTCGTCCAACAGTCGTCGATAACAAGCCGGCGTCATGTAGTTTTTCGTGTTCGGGGGAAGTCCAGGCAATTTGACTTCCTCTCCATCCTCATCTTCGAGTCGCAGATTGTTTGTCATTTCCTAGTTTCTGTTCTGGTTACCGTCATTGGCGATACTTCCCTCGCATCTGCAGGTAGGCCGGTACCCATTTCTTAACTTCAGAAGATTCAATTTCTTGCCAGTCTTTGAGTCGATGCGATTGCATCGCTCCGCTCATTTTGATAAGCAACACCTCATCCCCGGACACAATGGCATCTTCGTTGTAACTACCAACAAAGAAAGCCTCTCTTCCGCCAGATTGGAATAGATCCGTTCCTACACTATAGTCTTCTGTCGCGTTCTGTACCCCCAACACTCGCTTCAAAAGCGTGGCGCTAACGTCATACGCTGTGGTACGGTGTTTTAATTCCTGAGGGGCCATACCCGGCCAATGAATGACCAACGGAATCTTGATTTGCGCCTGAGAAAAGTTTCCGTTATGTCCCCAATAATTGAGTTTGGAGTCGTTGAACTCTTCACCGTGGTCGGATGTCACAACTACGATCGTGTTCTCGAGCTTACCCTTCTTTTCAAGAATCTTGAACACGCGACCAATCAACACGTCCTGCCAAAAGGCTGAATTTTTATACCGATTGAAATAGGGCTGCGGATCAAAGTCCGGGTCTAATTCCAGTTGATTGACTTCCTTCCAATAATTTTTGTACGGAACATCCAGATCTTCCGGGAAAGCGTTCGCGTGCAGATTGTCGAGAAACATGAAGCTCATGAATTTCTTGTCAACGCCTAGCGTATCCAGCCATGCCTCAAAATCATTGACGCTGTCCATATCGCGCTCGGGCACCGTCGATCCTTGATCCGCTCCCATTCGAATAGGACGAACATTCGCAAACACCGTAGCGTAGAACTCCGGTCGCATCAATGAAGCTGTAGTGAAGGCTTCGATCTCATAGCCGGCCTGCTGAAATCCTGAAACCATCGCCGAAGGAATATTGGTGGAAAGCGCACTTTGCCAGTAGAAAGGAGGCAGTCCGTAGAACAAACCGAAAACCCCTGCTCGAGTGGCGTTTCCGGCGGAGTAGTGATCAGCGAAAGATATGGACTGACTTTTTATTCTCGTGAGGTTGGGCATCGTCTTTTCATCAACAACGTCCGAACGCAACGAATCAATCGCCAGGATCAACACATTGAGGTCTGTCCCTTTGCCCAGCTGCAGCGGATGAAGCGGATAACGAAAACTCCCCTCTTGAGAAGAAAGTTTCACATTGTCCTCTTTCACGGCAACAAGGCCAAACTTCGCCAACAAACGATTAGCACGGATGGGGTAATACAACGGAATTCTTTCCGTAAGCACCGTCACCGATCTGACACTTTGAGAGACACTATAGGCATTCACGCCATTGACAACAACATATCCCAACAAAATGGCCGCGCAAAACCAGCGAACTCTGATTTTTCGTTGAAAAACGCTTGATAACCACAGCAAAAGGCCTGCCAGCAACGCAACAGCACCTGTCAACAGAGCAATTCGCAACATCATCCCAGACGAGAAGGAAAACACCTCTCGTCCGCCGACGATGGCCAAGTCAATCATCGGCCAGTTGAGGTGGAACCGATATTGTTGGTAGACAAAAGTGTCGGTGACAAGTGCTGTCAGCAACACAAATGTCAAAAGCAGAGCGGCTCCCTTGCCTGCTTTGGCATTGAGGCAACCGATCGGCCATACCAGAAGCGTCTGCAACAAAAAGTGCCCAATGAAAAAAACACCCGATGCAGCAACAAACACATAGATCGATTGCCACCACAAAGCGTTGGGAAGCCCTGTAATGAATCGGATGGAAATCGCGGCACCAACCACGGCAAACAACACGGATAACCACACATTGACGTGTTGCAGAAAACTGGACTTGAGATTCATGCTTGAACTAGGAAATAGAAGACTTTCCTCAAATTAATTTTCTCCGCACTCCCATGGAGCCGGCTGAGGAAATTTGTCATTCAAATACCGGATCATCTCCGGAGCTTCGTCTTGGCGCAGATTATTGATGCAAAAAGCTTTAGGCTTAAATAGCTCGACGTCTCTTTTCAACTTGGCAAAATGATCGCGCACAACTGCCAACACTTCCACAGGCCTAAAGAAGCGTGTCTTCATTCGGTTAAAAAAACGCGTATTTTGCCTAAAAAGACACTGACACCCCAACTCATTTGCCATCACATAGGAAAAAAGCACACGCGAAATTTCACCTCCCGTCCGAAAAGGAGAAGAGTTAGTCTGCAACAACTCAGGAAACCGAAACAACACCTCGCGAAACATAGAGATGTTGTACGCATCCATTGCATGTGCCGGCGTAAAAAATGGGATCCGTCTTCTGGTTTTTCTGCGATAGAGTTCCCATGCTCGAATCAGCGTTTTCTGCCAACTGTTGATCGAATCATCGTTCAAAATTAGATTCGCCCGCATTGATGTCATTTTGTCTGCACCCGCATTGCTCATCCAAAGAATCGGCCTACCTTGTGCATCGAAAAAGTCCCACGGCATCAACGGCCGACTCAGCATCATGTCGTCATTGGAGTAGACAAAATGCTCCGACAAATCAGGTATCCGATCCAGATACATTTCTATGCAAATGGATGAAAAAACCGGTTGCAAATCTTTGGGAATGATGTCTTTATGATCAACAATCGAAATTTTAGGGTGATCAATCAACCACTTTGGACGCTGATTATTCGTCACTACAAAAATGTGGTGAAACCAGGGAGCAAACTGATTCACTGAACGTAAAGCGTACTTCAGCTCATCGAACTGCCCGTACCGAATATCCCCTATATTCTCTGTTATCAGCTCCGGCCGAACCTCCTTCATGCGCTGGGCTATTTGTCGTACGAAATCCGGGTCCGACCCATCACACCATAAAAACACGAAGTCGATAGCCGTCTGCATTTCTGATATCCGATCTCCCTATTCTCAGGATCTTCACAGCCCACTATGCCTCTTTCGGAAACCTATCCGGGAAAAACAGCGTCAGAATGACTTGGCTTGATCAGATTGCTTTGCCCCCTCGTTCGTCGCTTGAGCTTGAGGCGGTACATATGCTGCCGTTCCCCATAGCGGGACAGTCGAGAGGCTATGTTTGAAGCTGCCGGATGTTTCCCTTGTGGAGTAGGAAAGATACATCAATGTTTGACTCTTCTCGTCAAAAATGCGTCGAATCTTGAGCGTTTTCAAAAACACACTCTTCGATTTTTCGAAAACAACTTCCCCCGCTTTTCCCTTCTTGATGCGGGCAATCATAGCTGGTGTGATTTCTCCGGTTTGCCGACAACTGACGGCGCTGTCCGAAGGATCCGACAGGGACAAATTGGCCTCAATACTCGCGACATGGCATGTGACCCCCGGAACCAAAGGATCCACAAAACTGTTGAGCTTGATATCTTTTAGTGTAAATATCCCTAATGACACGTCAGCCACTTCGTTATCTGAACAAGCAGACAATGTCACTGCTCCTACTGCAGCAACTGACAGCGTGACAAGGAATCGCTTGACTGACGATGTTCTGAACGATTTCAACACAGCCATACCTACTTTTTGCGTTTAAAACAACTTACTCATGGTGGGTCGAGGCAAACTGGATGGAATAAAGATGCGCATAGAGCCCCTTTTTATCCAGCAACTCCTGGTGCTTGCCGACTTCTTGAATTTGTCCGTCTTTCATAACAACGATCTTGTCGGCACCGATGATGGTGGACAAACGATGCGCCACAACAAACGTAGTACGCCCCTTCATCAACTCATCAAGCGACTGCTGAATATATTTCTCGCTCTCAGTATCCAACGCACTGGTAGCTTCATCAAGAAGCAGAATCGGCGCATCTTTAAGAAGCGCACGCGCAATGGAAATACGCTGTTTCTGTCCACCAGACAGTTTGCTGCCAGCTTCACCCACCGTGGTGTCCAGTCCCTGCGGCAACGTTTCAATAAACGGCATTAGGTACGCAGCTCTTGCTGCCGCTTCAATCTCTTCACGCGTTGCCTTTTCGTTACCGTAGGCAATATTGGCCGCAATGGTGTCATCAAACAAAACAACATCCTGGCTGACCAAAGAAATCTGTTCTCGCAAACTCTTAAGGGTCACAGAGCTCTGCGCTACACCATCAAAATAGATTTCACCCGATGTAGGAGCCCAGAAGCGAGGAATGAGATTGATTAGCGTGGTTTTCCCCGCACCGGATGCTCCAACCAAAGCAACGGTTTCACCAGCTTTTACATCTAACGTAAAGTTCTGAACTGACGGTTTGTCCGCTCCCGCATACTGATGAGAAACGCTCTCAAAACGGACGTCCCCACGCGTGTTTTTCAATTCAGTTTGACCGGGATCAGCTTCCTCAGCTTCATCAAGCATCTCAAAAATGCTTTCGGCCGCAACGCTCATAGCCGCAGTTGAACCATTCAGAGAGGAAAGATGACGAATCGGCGTCATCAGCAAAAGCAATGCCGACAGAAATGTGATGAATTCGCCCAAGGAAAGCATTCCGTGTTGCGCCTGCAACAAAGCAACCACCACCACAATGCTCACCGCGCACATACTTACAAAATGCGTCATCGGTGTACCGGATGCCGATACAGCTTTGCGGCGAAGCGCCAATTTTTTCATCTTTCCGTTGAATTTTGTGAAGCGTTCCTCCTCATAGTCGTATGCACCGTAAATCTTCACCATACGCTGGCCGCCGTATCCCTCGCGAATCACATTAGCCAGATCGGCCAATGCCTCCTGAAAACCTCCCGCATAGCGTCGGGTACGTTTTCCGACCCAACGGATAATCAGGGCCAAGAATGGGGCAACAACGAATGACACAAGTGACAGCTGCCAGTTGTGATAGAAGAGAACACAAAGAAGGGCCACAATTTGCAGTGAATCTCGGAAGATCGTTGCAATGAGTTCCATTGCACTACCCAAAGCAACCCCCGCCTGATTCAGAAATGTCGATAACACGACCCCCGAATTACGGCGTTGATACACGTCTGCAGGCCATCGCAACACTCGAGAAAAAAGTGCTTGCCTAAAACTAAACAACACACTTTGGGATATCGACTGCAAATAATAGGCACTGACAAAGGACGCCACTCCATACGCTAAAGAAATAGCTAGAAGAGCTCCGGGAGCCCACCAGATAGCGTTGGGGTCTTTTTCGTAAAAGCCTTTGTCTGTCAATTGCCCCACTAGAATGGCGATCAGCGATGACGCACCTGCGTTGACTATCATTGCGCAGAGAGCGATTGCAATCTGCTTCTTATACTGAAAAACATAAGAAAACAAACGACGAACCGCCTCTTTTTGCTTTATTGTGGCTTTTTTCTGTGAATGTTTGCTAGGTTCCTTAGACATTGAACCGAAATTCCTTACGCATGCTAGTACAGTCCGCTGATTTTACAATGCCAAGCTTGAACACTCTGTGAAAATTGCAGTGTAGAACCGCCACCGAACGGTTATTTTTGTAACATTGGACAATTGTTTAACCGACTCGCTATCCTTGCGATTCACGTTCCTTTGTTTTGCTTGAGCCTGTACCATGTCCACCATTCTTTGTCGTCTCCCCAACCATGTTGGTGATTGCTGTATGTGCCTGCCTGCGTTGCGGCTTTTAGCTGCAAGTGGTTTTACACCCGCTCTGGTAGGCAAGCGCTGGGCAGAGGACCTATTAGCAGGCATGGGATGGCGTTTCGATCCGATTGAAGGAAAAGTTTCCGAAGATCTTTCGCGCATTCGTTATCTTGCCAGCAACGCTAACGCATCACAGGGACTTCTGTTCCCCAACTCCTTCGGTTCCGCCCTTCTGTTTAAGTTGGGACGATTGAAAACGACCGGACTCCGGACGGATATGCGTTCTTTTCTGCTAGATAACGGCATTCCAGAACCGGGAACGATGCACGAAGTTGAGCGTTTCTTCTATGTTGCCCACGAAGCAATTAAGGCCTGGGGATCCACACCTGCCTTTGACAAGGTACCAGAACGCCTCAGCCTTATTCTGATGAAGCGACATGAAGCTGCGGCTAAAAACCTCATCGAGCAATACAAGATTCCTGAAAAATTTGCTCTCCTAGCCCCGATTGCGCGCGGCAAGCATCAGGGTAAAGTCAAACACTGGGAGCATTTCAACGAATTAGTGGCTCCTTTGCGCGGGAAGGGAATTGAACCCATTGTCTTTCCTTCCCTAAGAGAGGAAGCTCTAGCAAAAGCGGCCTGCCCGGACGCAACTATCTTGCCGCCCACGACCCTGGGAAACTTTGCCGCCATTGCAAAGCGTGCTCAGGTTGTCGTCGCTAATGACTCTGGTGTCAGCCATATTGCTGCAGCCGTCGGCGCCAAGCAAATCACTCTCGTCGGCGTCACGGACACCAAACGTACCGGCCCTTGGAATCCCGACGCGATTGTTCTTGGCGAAAACGGTCGTTGGCCTGAAGTGTCTGAAGTTCTTCAAACTCTGGACAACGTGCTGAAATAACACATCTCTTACAGCGGCAAATCAGTACACGAACTTGGCAGAGGCAACGCTATCTGAATTTCTAAGCTGGTTGAGTAACTGATCGGAAGGAATGTATCCATTCTTGAGATACATCTCCGCTTTTACACCATTGCTCCGAATGGAAACTTCGCACGAAACGCCGCCGATTTCGTTGTTTTGTCCGGCTTGAAGCACTTCGACAAGAGTCTTCAAGCCCTTACCGTCTGTCAATTCAAGCATCAGCGTAGCGCCTTTCCGGACACGCATTTGTTCAATCGTCAGCACCTCATCACAGACAAACGACATACCGCCGCTACGCTCATCTTTGCGTCCTTTGCCTACAAAAATCAGCATCTCATCGGCCTTGAGCATGTGCTTATAACTTTCGTAAGCTCTCGAAAACACAAGCACGTCCATCGTGGTCTGTCCATCACTCAAGACCACGACACCGAAATTGCCACGTTTGCCCGTGATCGTGCGTACGCTCTGGACAATGCCGGCAATCGTTTGTTGTTCCCGACTGTCTCGGACATCCTTAAACGGAACGGCGAAATTGCGAGCTTCCACGCGATACGGATCAAACATGTCGCCCGTCAGGCAGAAGCCAAACGCATCTCGCTCGAGCGTATAGAGCTTGCGATCATCCCATCGTTCGGCCTTTTTCCAGTTCACAATACGTTCATCTTCACCGTTCTCATCAGCAAAGAGACTCGCTTGGCCAAAGGACGCCGCGACGGCCTGCCCGGCCTGAATGGCATTTTCAACATTACCGAAAAGCTTGCCACGATCCTTATCCAACGAATCAAACGCGCCGCCCTTGATTAGCTGTTCAAGAACCTTGCGATTCATTGATCGCACGCGCGCGGCCACATCAAAAATATCCAAGAACGGACCATTGAGCAGACGTTCGTTAAGCAGATCCTCGACGATGTTCTGACCAACCCCCTTGATAGCGCCCAGACCAAAGCGAACAGTCTTCTCATCCGGAACAGTGAAAAACCATTCACTTATATTGATGTCGGGTTGAAGAACCGTTACCCCCATCTCCCGGGCATCTTCCACCAACTCCCGCATCTTTTCACCTTGGTTCATCACAAGGCACATGTTGCCGGCGATAAAACAAGCCGTATGGTGGACCTTTAGGTAAGCTGTCTGCCAGGCTACGTAGGAATAGGCTGCGGCATGCGACTTGTTAAAGCCGTATCCCGCAAACTTTTCCATCAAGTCGAAGATTTCGGTGGCCGTCTCAGCGGTCACGCCACGTTCTGCAGCCCCCTGAATGAAGACTGCACGCTGGCGCTTCATTTCTTCGACGTTTTTCTTACCCATGGCACGACGCAACAAGTCTGCGCCGCCAAGAGAGTAACCGCCGATTGCTCGAGCTACCAGCATCACCTGTTCCTGATACACCATGATGCCGTATGTTTCGCGCAAAATCGGCTCCATACGGGGATCAAGGTACTCCACTTTCTCTCGCCCGAACTTTCGGTCGATAAAGTGCGGAATCTGATCCATCGGACCGGGACGATAGAGGGCGTTCAGAGCAACAAGGTCTTCCAAACAGTCGGGCTTTGCTTGCCGCAACTGTTCGCGCATACCGTCCGATTCAAACTGGAACACAGCGCCTGTATTGCCCTGCTGGAAAAGCTCCAGCGTTTTCTTGTCGTCGGTCGGAATGCGTGACAAGTCAAACTTCGTGCCGGGATTCAAACGGTCAATGTACTCTGCCGCTTTTGTAAGAATCGTCAGCGTCGTCAGCCCCAGGAAGTCAAACTTCACCAGACCGACATTTTCAATATCCTTCTTATCGAATTGGCTAACGGTATTTTCTGGTCTACCGTCAGCGTTGTAGAGAGGACAGAAATCCGTGAGTTTGCTCGGTGCAATCAATACGCCACCGGCATGCATACCCAGATTTCGCGTCAGCCCCTCGAGTTTTTGAGCGTAGCTCATCAATTCGACATAGTCGTCTCGCTCGGCCATCGCCTTAAACTCAGGCTCCATCTCAGCCGCTTTTGCAAGCGTGACGTCCATGCCCGGTTTCTGAGGGATCAATTTGGCCAGATCGTCGACCTTGCCGTAGCCCATGTTAAGCACACGTCCGACGTCACGAACCACCGCCTTTGCCCCCATCGCACCAAACGTCACAATCTGACTCACGGCATCCACGCCGTAAGTGCGCTTGACGTATTCAATGGTTCGGTCTCGATTGTGCTGGCAAAAGTCGACGTCAAAGTCAGGCATCGAAACGCGTTCGGGATTCAAGAAACGTTCGAACAGCAATCCGTAATGCAATGGATCCAAATCGGTAATGCCCAGGGCATAGGCCACCAAAGAACCGGCACCGGAACCACGCCCCGGACCAACGGCCACACCGTTTCGCTTGGACCAATTGATAAAGTCTTGAACGATCAGGAAGTACCCCGGGAACTTCATGGACGAAATTGTCTTGAGTTCGTACTCCAATCGTTCGACATACTCGGGGCGGCGCGCATCGCGCTCGGCCTGATTCGGATACAAGAATTCAAGTCGACGCTCCAAGCCTTCGTGGGAAAGCTGCGCCATATACTCATCAAGCGAAACACCTTCGGGCGTCGGGAAAAGCGGCAACTGCGGCTTTTGAAATACCCCGTCCAGATTGCAGCGCTGAGCAATCACCACGGTGTTATCGATGGCCTGAGGGATGTCGACAAAGAGAGCCTGCATCTCCTCTTCGGTCTTCAGATACTGCTCTTCGGTATAGGGCTTTGGACGCCGGGGATCCGCAAGAACATAGCCGCCCGCGATGCAACAGCGTACTTCGTGAGCGTTGAAGTCCTCACGATGTAAAAACTGCACCGGGTGCGTCGCTACCATCGGGAGTCCCGTCTCCACGGCAAGTTGCGCAATATTGGCCACAACCGCTTCATCGTTTTTACGACCGGCTCGTTGAACCTCCAAATAAAAACGATCCGGAAAAGCCGTACGTAATTGTTCGACAACCGCGTTGGCTTCCGTCTTGTTGTCGTCAAGAAGATGGCGCTCGATCACCCCTTGCGGTCCGCCCGAAAGACAGATCAATCCCTTGCAGTTGTCCGGAGTCAACCATTCCAGCCTTACCTCACCACGGCCCAGATACTGGTTTTCCATCCAACCGCGGGAAAGAAGCTCACAGAGCGACAGGTAGCCTTCATGATTCTGGCAATAAAGCGTCAGACGATACGGATTGTCCCGCTTACCCTGCGCTGTGTTGGTGATCCACAAATCGCAACCGACGATCGGTTTGATGCCATCGGCCATCGCATGCGAATAAAACCGAAGAGCACCAAAAAGATTCATTGAATCCGTAATACCCAGAGCTACCCCGCCCTGCTCCATCACTTCTTCAAGGATGGGGTCAAGACGCACAATACCGTCTTGAATGGAGTATTCGGAATGGAAGCGCAGGTGAACGAAATTGGCGGACATAGACAACGCAAGAGAGCAGTCCGGCGCATTTCCTCAAGAAAATGCGCCGGTTGGCTGAAATGAACTTAGTGCTTGAGAGGCTTGAAGCGAATGCGGTGCGGACGCGCCGCTTCTTCACCAAGGCGCTTTCTCTTGTCGGCTTCATACTCGTTGTAGTTGCCGTCAAAGAAAACCACCTTGCTGTCGCCTTCAAATGCCAGAATGTGCGTCGCGATTCGGTCAAGGAACCAACGATCGTGCGAGGTCACCAGTGCGCAACCGGCAAATTCAAGCAAAGCTTCTTCCAACGCGCGCAGGGTTTCAACGTCCAAGTCGTTCGAAGGTTCGTCGAGCAACAGCACATTGCCGCCCTTAAGAAGCGTCGCAGCCAAATGCAAACGACCTCTCTCACCGCCCGACAGCACGCCTACCGTCTTTTGCTGATCGCCACCCTTGAAATTAAAGCGACCAAGATAAGCGCGCGAGCTCATTTCGAACTTGCCGACTTGCAAAATATCGAGTCCACCCGAAATAGCTTCAAAAACGGTCTTGTCGTTGGGAAGCCCCTCACGCGTCTGGTCCACTGCGGCGATCTTGACAGTGTCGCCGATAACAATCGAACCGGAATCCGGCTGTTCCTTACCCGTGATCATCTTAAAGAGCGTCGACTTACCGGCACCATTGGGACCGATCACACCGACAATGGCACCGGGCGGAATCGTGAAAGACAAGTCGTCAATTAATAGACGATCGCCGAAACCCTTGCTGACATTGTGAAATTCAATGACCTTATTGCCGAGACGATCTGCCACAGGAATAAAGATTTCATTGGTTTCATTGCGACTCTGGTATTCGTAGCTCGACAGCTCCTCAAAGCGATTCAAGCGAGCCTTGGCCTTTGCCTGACGACCCTTGGGATTCTGGCGAACCCATTCCAATTCGTGCTTGATGGCTTTGGCGCGGGATTCTTGCTGCCGCTTTTCCTGCTCAAGGCGCTTTTCCTTCTGATCAAGCCAGGACGAATAGTTACCCTTCCAGGGAATGCCTTCTCCGCGATCCAATTCAAGGATCCACTCGGCAGCATTGTCAAGGAAGTAACGATCATGCGTCACGGCAACTACTGTTCCCGGAAAACGATGCAAGAACTGTTCCAACCACTCGACGCTTTCAGCATCCAAGTGATTGGTCGGTTCGTCGAGCAGGAGCATATCCGGACGAGAAAGCAAAAGGCGGCACAACGCCACACGACGCTTTTCACCACCCGACAGATGTCCGATCTTGGCCTCCCAAGGAGGCAAACGCAACGCATCAGCGGCAATTTCCATCTGCGTCGAAGCATCCGTACCGGCAGCAGCAATGATGGCTTCCAGGCGAGCCTGTTCAGCAGCCAGAGCATCAAAATCGGCGTCCGGCTCAGCATACGCGGCATAAACAGCATCGAGCTTGGCCTGCGCCTGCATCACTTCGCCCATGCCTTCTTCAACAGCTTGTCGAACCGTTGCTTCAGGATCAAGCAGCGGTTCCTGCGGCAGATAACCGATTTTGAGATCGTTCTGCCACGTGATTTCGCCGTCAATCTCCTTGTCAACACCGGCCATAATCTTCAACAGGGTTGATTTGCCGGCACCGTTGAGCCCCAAAACGCCGATCTTGGCGCCCGGGAAAAACGACAGAGAAATATCTTTGAGAATGAATCGCTTGGGCGGAACCACCTTAGCCACGCGATTCATGGTCATGACGTATTGAGCCATTTGTCCTGATCTTTGATTGAAAATGGAAATTAGAACGTAGAATTATGCCCGTGCCGTGCGAAGCACACAAACGGGAACAGATGATTACCTGTCTGCTATTTTGCCCTTTTGCTCTGATCGCAGCTGATTATTTTTTCTTGTCTCGCATTCATGGACTCTCTGCGCAAATCTTTGATCTGTTTTATTGCCGGCATTTGCTTCGTCGGTTCGGTGTTTTGCGCAGAAACACCGGCTGTTGCCGAAGTGCGCCAAGCTGATGATCTTCCTGCTACGGAAGCAGAAGTATCTCCCCCGGTTGACATCTGGGATCGCATCCGACGCGGCTACGCCATGCCTAAGCTCAACAACTCCCGAGTGAAAACTTCGCTTAGGAGCTACAGCCGTAATCCTCGCCACATTGAGCGTGTCTTTGAGCGTGCCGGCAAGTATCTCTACCACATCGTTGACGAAATTGAACAGCGAGGGCTTCCCACCGAACTTGCGCTTTTGCCGTTCGTAGAAAGTGCCTTTCAACCGGAAGCTTTGTCGCACGCCAAAGCTTCCGGACTCTGGCAGTTCATGCCTCAGACCGGCAACATTTATTCGCTTCAACAGAACTTCTGGAAAGATGAACGCCGAGACGTACTGCAAAGCACTCGCGCGGCGTTGGATTATCTGGAGAAGCTCTACCAACAATTTGGCGACTGGCATTTGGCTCTTGCAGCCTACAACTGGGGAGAAGGCAGTGTTTCGCGTGCTATCCGAAGAGCGAAAGCGCGCGGTCGCAAAGCCGATTACGCTCATTTGCGCATGCCCCGGGAGACGGCTTACTACGTACCGCGTCTGGAAGCCATCCGAGAAATCGTGGCTACCCCGGAGAAATTTGGCATTAACTTGCCGGAAATTGAAAACGCTCCGTATTTTGTCCGTGTCACAAAAAGCCGTGACATCGACATGAAGACCGCAGCCGAACTTGCCGAAATGGATGCCGATGAGTTTCGACTGCTCAACCCCGGCTTCAATTTACCGGTGATCGTCGCCAGTCACAATTCCGTCATGCTGCTTCCGATGGAAAACTTGGAAGTCTTCATGGACAACCTTGCTAGTTGGGTCAACACTGGCAAGCCCCTTTCAAGTTGGGTGCTTTATCACCTTAAAGAGGGTGAAACGCTTGCCGATGTCGCCCTGAAGTCCGGCATGACCGAAGAGGAACTGCGCCGCGTCAACCGTATTCCCAAAGGACGCAAGGTGTTGGCCGGCTCCGCCTTGCTGGTTGACGCCAACGGTCAACTTGCTCCTGAAATTGCTCAGGAGGAACTCAACGCCGGGCTTAAGCTTTCGGCTCCGGAAGTGCGCCGCGTCGTTTATCGCGTCCGCCGAGGCGACTCGATTTATAGCATTGCAAACAAATACGGTATTACACAACGCTCCATCCGTCGCACAAATAATTTGCGAAGCTCTCGCTTGCGTATCGGACAGCGCCTTGTGCTTGTGGTACCGCCGCACGCTACAACTCAACCGCCTCCTGGGAAAAATGTTCATGTGGTCAGACGCGGCGAGACACTTTTTTCAATTGCAAAAAAGTACGGCACGAGTGTCTCTAAAATCCGTATCATCAACAATTTGAGAACGACTCGAATCTCCATCGGACAACGTTTGAAGATTCGCTAAAAAACAAAAAATCCTTACCGAGGAATAAATCATGGGATTTCTGCACGGCAAGAAACTTTTGATCACGGGCGTGTTGTCAAACCGTTCGATCGCCTACGGCATCGCCCGAGCCTGCCATCGCGAAGGTGCTGAGCTCGCCTTTACTTATGTCGGCGAACGCTTCCACGACCGTATCGTTGAGTTTGCCAAAGAATTCGGCAGCGACATCTGCCTTGAAATGGACGTCACCAAAGACGATCAGATCGCAAATGTGATGGGCGGGTTGAAGGAGCGCTGGGGTGGGTTGGACGGTTTCGTGCATTCCATCGGCTTCGCTCCGCGCGAATGCATTGCCGGCGACTACCTTGAAGGTGTCGGCCGCGAATCCTTCCGCACCGCCATGGAAATCTCCGCGCTATCCTATCCGGTTCTCGCCAAGGCCGCTCTTCCATTGATGGAAGGTCGTGCCGCATCAATTCTCGCACTGACCTATATCGGCAGCGAACGCACGGTTCCGAACTACAACACGATGGGCGTTTGCAAGGCAGCTCTTGAAGCTTCCACGCGTTATCTTGCCGGCAGTCTTGGCCCCAAGGGCATACGTGCCAACGCCATCAGCTCAGGCCCGATCAAGACGCTGGCAGCTTCCGGCATTCAGAACTTCTCAAAGATTCTGACCTACATGGAACACTCCGCTCCTTTGCGCCGCACCGTTACGATTGATGAAGTCGGCAATACCGCTGCATTCCTTCTCTCGGATCTGGCCAGCGGCATCACCGGCAATGTGGCCTACGTGGATGCCGGCTTTCACAGCGTTGGCGTGAGCCCTGTGTTGGTGGAAGAGTAAGTCCACGCATCTACAGATATCAGAAACGGACTCAGGTGATTTAGCTTGAGTCCGTTTTTTTGTAGTGTAAGTACTTATTGCGTTTGTCTACTTGCGGCGAGCCTTTTCTTTCTTTCGACAATCTTCGCAGACACCGTACAGCGCCAACGAGTGCCCTTCTAGCTCAAAACCCAGACGCACAGCAATCTGTTTTTGTCGTTTCTCGATTTCCTTATCAACAAACTCTTCAACTCGTCCGCAACGCGTACAAACTATGTGGTCATGATGAGCTCCATCATCCATCTCATAGGTTGCGCGGTCATTGCCGAAATAATGTCGGACGATAAGCCCCGCCGCCTCAAACTGAGTCAAAACGCGATAAACGGTTGCAAGTCCGACTTCGATATTTTCCGCAACCAACTGCTTGTAGATGTCTTCAGCCGTGAGATGACGCACCGCCCCGGATTCCTGCGCCTTTTGAAAGAGTTCCAGAATGCGCATGCGAGGCGCAGTCGCTTTGAGTCCGACATTTTTCAGTTCCTGTTCGGGCTCAAGCATCTCATGTTCATTGTTTACGCTCATTGGCTATCCTCAAGAGGCTCATTTCAATCCGATACTCGCTATCATAACGGGAAGTTTTTAATTTACGAATTTCGAGACGTTTTCTCGACCGTTTTTCACATGTCCTTGCGCACATTTCTTATCACCGCCCCCCTTGCCGTCGGTTTGATCGCGCTGTCCGGCTGCAACTTCAATAGCTACGTCTACCGTACCGATGTCCACCAGGGCAATCTGGTCACCAAAGAAATGATTGACCAATTGCAGGTCGGTATGGCTCGTCAGCAGGTGCTCTTTTTGATGGGAGAACCGCTCATTGAAAGCCAGTTCCACCGCAATCGCTGGGACTACACGTATTACCTGAATCCGCGCTACGGCGACATTCAGATGCGTCGCGTCACGCTTTACTTTGACGAGCAGGACATTCTTACCAAAATTGAAGCCGGTCCCGTTCCGACGGAAAAGCAGGCTGACGAAATGATTCTGGGCAGAGAAACGGATTTTCCTCCCACTCCGCTTGTACGTCCTGAAGATCAGTAAGGAGCCGAACGTGAAAATAGCCGTTTCCGGTGCAACCGGTCGCATGGGCAAACTCATCATTGAAGCCATCATCAATAGTGACGACCTTAAACTCGTTGCGGCTGTGACCGCTCCAGGAGTTGCAGAGATCGGAACAGACGCCGGGACGTCGCTCGGGAAAACCGCCGGAGTGGTGATCACTGACGATGTTCAGGAATTGGCCAAAGCTGACGTATTGATCGACTTTACGCGTCCTCAAGCTACTCTGGCATACCTTCCTTTCTGCGTTAAACACAATGTGGGCGTTGTGATCGGAACGACCGGTTTTGACGCTCAAGGCAAAGCACAAATTGCCGAAGCCGCAAAAACCGTTCCCGTCGTTTTTGCGCCTAACATGAGTGTGGGGGTTAATTCCGTTCTCAAGCTTCTGGAAATCGCCGGCGCCATGCTCTCTCAGTACGACTGCGAGATTGTGGAAATGCACCACAAGCACAAAGTGGATGCTCCTTCCGGTACTGCACTTGAAATGGGGCGGCGAGTTGCCCTCGGACGTGGCGTTGATTTTGACTCTGTCGCCCTTCTAAGTCGCGAAGGTCATACCGGCGAGCGTCCTGATGGAGCCATCGGCTTTGCTGCTCTCCGAGGAGGTGACGTTGTGGGTGACCACACCGTCATTTTTGCCGGCCCCGGCGAGCGCATCGAAATTAGTCACAAATCGGGATCACGAGCCGGCTATGCACAAGGTGCTGTCACCGCAGCGCGCTTTCTGAAGGACAAGTCCAACGGGCTTTTTTCCATGTCCGACGTGCTCGGTTTCAACTGAATTTGTTTTTCCGCGTAAAAAGCCACGCAGACAACCGATTTGAGTGGCAAAATTCGCAGGCAATCTTTTCTTACGTGCGCAAATCTGCTTTTTGCGTATGCTCAAACGAGGTAACAAATGAACGACCAGCTTGACAAACTTGAATCCTCCGTCGCCCGCCTTGTGCAGGCCTACAACGAAATGAAGGCTGAAAATGCAGCCCTCAAGGCACAGCTCGCCGACAAAACTGCCGCTGTCGAACTGCTCGAGGAAGAAGCCGCCGCTGTTCGTGGTCGTATTGAGTCGCTGATCGTCTCTTTGACGGCCGACCAGCAGACCGAACAGCCCTCTGCTTAATCGGGTCATTTTCGGGTAGCCAATCGGAGTCATAAAGCATGCCACGCATCAAACTCACCATCTTGGATCGCGAGTATCCCTTTGAGGTTTCCGATGAAGACGTTGAGAATCTTCGCAGCGCCGCGGAAATCCTCAATACACGTGCATCTCAAGTGCGCACGGCCAACCGTTCCCTCACTCCCGAACGTGTGGCTGTTATGGCGTCGCTACAGATTGCTTTTGACTCCATTACCGGTCGCCTTGGTCAGGTACCCGTTGATGAAGCAACGGTTTCTCGCGTTGCTGCGCTTCGTATGAAGTGTGACGAAGCTCTGGATCCTGCGCTCGAAGGCTGATTCCCTGCAGCTTTTGTGTAAAGATTCTCCGAAAGGCCGCTGAAGACAAGCGGCCTTTCTTATAATTGCTTTACCCTGTGATGTTTCACCACACGGCTCCAATGTTCCTAACCTATGCATTCGTGCAAGGCCGTTTAACTCGAGAGCCGATAGTGCAGCGGACACGCGTTGTCCGCTCCGTTTTCCGCTCCAGCCGCGGCCACCCTGACCTTTCGGTTCAGGTAACGTAGCCGGAAACCACAGGGTATTTTCTTGTTTCTCACGCCTATCTCCCTGTCGAGCCCCTTTTTACGCAGGTATCATTTACGCCGCTAATCGGCAATTCTGCGGGAAGTGTGTTCATGTCTTGGGAAATTGTTGCTGCCCTGCTGTGTTTAGGCGCTTGCACGGGCTTTCTTGCCGGTCTTCTGGGCATCGGAGGCGGCATGGTGCTTACGCCATTCATGACCATGCTGTTGGTCTATGTGGGCGTACCCGATACGGCAATTGTTCATACCGCAATTGCCACCTCTCTGGCCACCATCATGTTTACGTCTCTTTCGTCCGTACGAGCTCACAATAAGCGCGGAGCCGTTCTTTGGAACGTTGTTGCGACGGTGGCACCCGGCATCTTGGTCGGCGCTCTTCTAGGGGCAAAAATATCCAGTCTTCTGCCAACTTTCTGGATTTCTCTCGTTTTTGTCTGCTTTGTTGGCTTTTCAGCCATCAAAATGTTCATCAACTCCAAGCCGCAACCCAAACGCACTCTGCCGGGTATAGCGGGAATGTTTGGAGCAGGTACCGGCATCGGCGTCGTTTCCGCACTGGTCGGCGCCGGCGGCGGTTTTATTTCCGTTCCTTTCATGGTTTGGTGCAACGTCAAGATGCACAATGCCGTCGGCACATCGGCCGCGTTGGGCTTTCCCATTGCGGCCGCCGGAACGCTCGGTTACATCATTACCGGTTGGGGCGAACCAGGCTTACCTCAATTTCCCATGATGCTGGGGTACATTCATCTGCCAGCACTCCTGTCCGTTGCGGCGGCGAGCATTTTCACCGCTCCCTTCGGCGCCAAGGTCGCCTATAGCATCGATACGAAACCACTAAAACGCATCTTCGCCTGCATGCTCCTAGTTCTTGCAGGCTATATGCTCACTCGTGCCATTAATTCCTTTTGATCTTTTAACCGTTTTTTCCGCTTTATGTCTGAAATTCCTTTGCCTCCTGTCCGTGCTGTTGAGCCCGAAACCATTGCCACGCATCTTTTCCATGTCAAGGAAGTAGCTCCGCTTGTGCACTGCATTACCAACGACGTCGTGCAGGAGATCACAGCTAACGTACTGCTTGCAATGGGTGCCTCGCCTGCTATGGTGGTTGCTTGTGAAGAAGCCGCCCATTTTGCAGCGATTTCTTCTGCCCTGCTCATCAATGTCGGAACACCCCGCCCCGAATCGTTGGAAGCCATGCATCTGGCGGCCAAAAGTGCAGTCCGTCACAATGTTCCCTGGGTGCTTGATCCTGTTGCCGCCGGTGTCATTCCCTGGCGCGACAAAATGATCATGGGGCTTTTGGCCCTGCAACCGACCGTTATTCGTGGAAACGCCTCTGAAATCCTGGCGCTTGCCGGATTAGGCAAGGGTGGTAAGGGCGTTGACAGTACCGACTCAAGCGACGCCGCTCTTGAAGCCGCCGTCAAACTTGCTCACGAATTCAACACCATTGTTTGCGTCACCGGTAAAACCGACTACGCAACCGACGGCAAAGAAATACTTTCCTGCACCGGCGGCTCGATTAAGGCAACGCTTGTGGTCGGCACCGGTTGCTCCCTTTCGGCCATGGTGGCCGCCTTCGTTGCGCAAACCGAACATCCGCTTGAAGCCGTTATTTCAGCCTGTGCGCTCGCCAAGCGTGCCGCTCAGCAAGCCGCCGGCGTTGCCCGCGGCCCGGGCAGCTTTGCCGTTGCTTACATAGATGCGTTGAATCTGCTCCAAGCCAAGGACTTCTATTAATGCGACACCCCATTGATCTTTCCGTTTATCTAGTACTCGATCCCGATTTGTGCGGTGGTGCTCAAGGCATGATCGAGACCACTCGCGCTGCTGTGCAAAACGGCGCCACCTGCGTACAGTTACGGGCGCCGCACTGGAAAAAAAGAGCTCTTGTGGAATGCGGGCGAGCATTGAAGTCTGTCCTGGCCGACTTTAACGTTCCTCTCATCATCAACGACCATGCGGATGTCTGCCTGGCGGTTGATGCAGAAGGATTGCACGTTGGGCAGGACGATCTGTCGCCTCTCGATGCCAGAGCCATCATCGGCAACGAAAAAGTATTGGGGCTATCGGTTTCTAATACACAAGAACTTTCCGCAGTCGATATTCGCTTGGTTGATCATCTTGGTATCGGACCGATATTCTCGACCAGTACGAAACCAGACGCCAGTGCCGCTCTCGGACTTGACGGCTTTGCAGCATTAGCTTCACGAAAACCGTGCCCTGTTGTTGCAATCGGCAGCGTCAAGGTCCCGATTGTCGGAGACTTGATTCGTTCCGGTGCGGACGGCGTTGCCGTTGTCTCTGCTATTTGCGGACAAGCCAACCCCGGTGAAGCCACAAAAGAATTGGCTCGAGCTGTTGAATCGGCTCGCTCCTAAAGCGCACCTAAGCACTCTCACCTAAAATAGGGGTTTAAACAGATCACACAGGATTGCGCACTGCCATGGCCCAAAACAAACGAATGTCGGTTCGACTGACGCTACAGCAAGCCAAGCTTGTTTTGCTCGCCAAGGCTATAGAAGAGTCCAACGACTCGCGTATCCATTGGTCCTCGGCCGATTCCGAAGCCGCGAGTCTTCGCGCCGCTCACACCGTGGGTGAATCGGCCGACACTGCCAAACTCCTGACCGAACGAGCCAAGGTTGTTTTGAAAACTGTCTCTGAAAGAGGCATCAGCACAACTGCAAGTACCAAAGCTCGGTTGCCCCAGTTCTTCTCGCCGCTTTTCGTTTTGTTGGCTTTCATTCTCGGAGCTCTGACGGATCGTATCGCAAGTCCCGAGCACATCGTCAACTTGCTCTCTCCTCCTTACTGGGGCGTGATTCTCTGGAATCTGGTTGTCTATTTCGCCCTCTTTTGTTGCGCTATCGGTTTGGTGGGAACCGGAACCAATCGTTTCGCTTTGCCATTGCGCTGCAGTCTCGGAGCCTTCGTCCAAAAAACAAGTTACGGCACGCTAAGACGCACAGGATTCAAGTCGCACTTCTACAGTGAGTGGTCGTCATTTGTGGCTCCATTGATTCGCATGAATGTTGCCCGGACTCTGCATTTCGCAGCTGTTTTCTTTGCCCTGGGCATCATTGTGAGTTTGCTTGTACGCGGCTTCGGCACGTCTTATTGGGCCGGATGGGAAAGTACATGGCTTGCCGAGAGCCCCGAGAGTGTCAAAGCGTTCATTGATCACACCTACGGACTAATTCCAGCAATCGGCCCGCTGTCTTCTATGCCTGATCTCGCGCAAATCGTTGACATGAGGGCTGATCGTCTGCCGTATTTGGAAACACCGATCTCGGCTGCTCCCTGGCTCATTCGGATGATGATACTGATGGGCGTTACCGTCATCGTTCCTCGTCTGCTTTTTGCCATCTTTGACACATGGCGCATGCGACGCTTTAAAACGCAGACAGCGCTGTCCATCGATTCGCCCTACTACGAGAACATTCTCGTTCAGTGTGCTCAGGATGCGGTTCTTGGCAACTTGATGATTGTCACATCAACAGCCAACCGCCCGTTAAGAGATCAGACAGCCTCTATTCTGTGCAAGCACTGGGGCAACGCTGAAGACTCGACGGTCAAGAGCATTGACTTTGATGATGAAGAAGCGACAGTTCCGGCAATCGCAGAAGGCCCCAGAAAGCCAATTGTTCTTCTCTGGTTGGACGGCATTGAAACACCCGAGGAAGATGTCCACGGCGCTGTCATTGAACGCTTGCGCGAAGCCTATGAAACGAAAGGTTCTGCTGTCTTTGCCGCACTGCTCGACATGAAAGAGTTTGCCCAAAGATTTGCCTCAACGCCTTCTCGTATCCAAGAACGTAAAGAGAGTTGGCTCGCCATGAGCAAGTTACATCAGATCAAACTGTTTGATCTGGACGGAACCTCGGAGTCTCAACTGACAACGATCAAGGCGCTCCGTGCTTGGGCCGCTCCGCGCGTTTCTTCCACCCAAATAATCGTGACTGACAAGAAGGAAAACAACAATGAGCAATGATCCGTTGCGAATCCATTTGAGCCTGGTCAGTCATACCAATATCGGTAAGACGACGTTAGCTCGCACACTGCTGTCTCGAGATATCGGCGAAGTCGCAGATCGTGCTCACGTTACGGAAACGACTGACGACTATGTGCTGGCGCGCAATGCCGAAGGCTGTGAACTCGTACTATGGGATACGCCGGGTTTTGGCAACTCTGTGGCACTTGCGAAACGACTCGAAGGCAGAGCCAATCCTGTCGGTTGGTTCTTGTCCGAAGTTTGGGATCGCATGGCCAACAAGTCGCTTTGGCTGAATCAAAAAGCTCTTAAACACGTCAAGGAAACGTCCAGCGTCGTGCTGTACCTTGTGAATGCGACTGAACTGCCCGATTCTGCACCTTATGTGAGTGCAGAAATGCGCATTCTGGAGTGGATCGGGAAACCTGTCATTGTGCTGCTCAATCAAATCGGACAACCGAAACCGCCGGAAGCAGAGCAAGCTGACGTAGATCGTTGGAAGCACGCGATGGCCGCTTACCCCATTGTCAGTTCTGTCCTTTCAATGGACGCATTTGCTCGCTGTTGGGTTCAAGAATTCGCGCTCTTTGACGCTATCGCCAAGGCTCTCCCTGAAGAGCAACAAAGCACTCTTGAAGCACTCAGAGAAGTATGGTCAAGACAGCGTCGAGCTGCTTATAACTCAAGTATCCAGGCCTTAACTCATTACCTTGAGAAACTCGCCAACGATCGCGAAGTTGCGGAAAGCTCTTCGGTTATGGATCAGCTTAAGTTCCTGGGCAAACGTCTCGGCCTATTTAAAAACGAAACCATCCATGACCCGCTTGGAGCTGCTCAAACAGCCCTGTCGGCTAGAGCTGCGGATGAATTTTGTGCTTTAACGGACAAGCTTATTGCCGTCAATTCACTAAAGGGTAAAGGTGTCCGAAAGGAACTGCTTCGTCGTATGCAAACGGACTGGAAAGTCACAAGCTCGGTACCGCCAGCGCCAGCCGCCGTAGCAGGAGCGATTGGAACCGGTGCGGCAGGAGGGCTAGCGAGCGACCTTGCAACAGGAGGTCTTTCTCTAGGCCTAGGAACATTGATCGGCACCGTTGTCGGCGCTCTTGGTGGTGCAGGACTTGCAGTTGCTTATAACCACAAAAAGGGAATTGAAGGTACAGTGGTTACCTGGTCTGATCAAGCACTTAAAAAGTTCTTTGTTGAAGCAACTCTTCTTTATCTTGCGGTAGCTCATTTCGGTCGGGGCCGAGGCAACTGGGCTGAAAGCGAATATCCAGAACACTGGAGAACCAATATCGATGCCATTCTGACTGATGAAAACATCACTGCCTCCGAGATCGCCAAGTACTTTGATCCAATCATCCGCAGAGTTCTTTCTCGGCTCTATCCGTCTGCCAATTTTTAAAAAAATTTCACATACCAGTAGATATGTTGATTGCTCTCTGTCTTTTTAAGTATTTTCCGTATGGCGGTCTCCAGCGAGATTTCTTAGCAATAGGGAAAGAATTGTATAAACGAGGTCATCAAATCCGCGTATACACACGCTCATGGCAAGGCGACAAACCCAGCGAATTTGACATTATTGAAGTCCCTGTACGTGCATTTTCCAATCATAGTGCCAATGAAAGATACTATGAATGGGTTAAAAAACATCTTGATAAACACCCGGTCAATAAGATTGTTGGTTTTAACAAGATGCCTGGCTTAGATTACTATTATGCTGCAGACGTTTGTTATATAAAAAAAACTCTCTTAGAGAAAAAAGGAATATTTTACCGATTAACTGCAAGATATCATCACTACTGCAACTACGAAAAGTTTGTATTCGAACCATCAAGCTCAACAAAAATTCTTGCTTTAACCGAACAACAAATCCTCGACTATCAGACGCATTACAAGACCCAATCCCAACGATTTCACCTTCTTCCTCCCGGCATCTCAAAGGATAGAAAATATAATAATTTGCCAAAATGCAATAAAGCTCAACTGTGCAATGAATTAAAAATTAGCAATTGCAAAACAATTCTGTTACAAGTCGGTTCTGCCTTTCATAGGAAAGGAGTAGATAGGTCAATAGAAGCTTTAAGCTCTCTTCCTTCCAATGAAAGGGAACAAACTCATTTAATTGTGATCGGCCAAGATGATCAAGCTCAATTCCTGAAGCTTGCTCAAAAGAAAAAAGTAAGTCATTTAGTCCATTTCTTTGAGGGAAGAGACGACATACCAAAGTTTATAGCCTGTGCGGATTTATTGCTACACCCGGCTCGCTCTGAGACTGCTGGAATAGTGATCTTGGAAGCATTAGTTGGTGGTCTTCCAGAAATTGTTACTCAAGAATGCGGCTATTCTACTTATGTTAAATCAGCAAACTCAGGCATAGTTTTGCAAACTCCATTCGATCAAACAAGATTCAATCTTGAACTCAAAAAATACATTACAAACTCAGAAAAGAAAAAATATTCAGTAAATGCAAAAAAATGGGCAGACTCTCATGATATGTATTCACTTCCAACTAAAGCTGCCGATATCATACTACAATGAGAACCCATTCTCGAATTAATTCTCACCCCAAAAGACAAATTACATGTCACCATCCTACATGATGCGCATATGAAAATTATCTCTGTCATAATTCGCTTCATAAATTATTTAAAAAGACTAAATCGCTCGAGATTAGCATTACGAAAAGCAAATCGCCTATTAAAATTCGATATAAAATCCCAACGGCACCATACAAAACCATCCCATATAAAACATCTCGTAATAATTTACACCCTTCCAGGATGGGGTGACTTTATTTATTTTTGCGGATTGCTAACGGAATTTGCCAAGTACGATATCGAAGTCACAGTTGCAACAAACTCAAGCCTAGTCAACAGACTTCATGGAACCAATATAAAAAACTGCAATATATTGAACCTCTATTCCTATAACACCAAACAAGATATTAAAGCCGACTGTCTACTAGATCTCAATTGGATATTCGGCAGAGGCATAGGGCGCGACACCAACTACGAACACGAAATTAACTTCACAAAAGATCTTGATTGTTATACTTACACCTGTTCTGACGTTTTAGCCAACCTCAAATTTTATGACCAATATATAGACTTCTCCCAAATACCTCATATTTCAATAAGATATGGCTATATCTTGAATGAATTAACAGGAACAACGGGAAACATAGTAAAACCAATACTACCTTTAGAAAAAAAGCACATAATTCGAGCTTGTAATTTTTTGAAATCCGTCAATTTAAAACAAAAAAACTTCATATATTTAAATACCACTGGTGCACAAAAAGATAGACAATTTTCAGAGCAACAAATCATATCAATTGTAACCCACTTATTGAGAAAACAAATACCTATATTATACTATTCACCCAATTTCAACATTATCAAGCACTTCAAAAAACACCAAAAATATTTGTTACCGATCCCCAAAATAACATATTTTGAATTGGCAGCAATTATACAGAATGCAAAAGCCGTAATTACACCCGACACATCGATTGTACATTTAGGAAGTTCTCAAAATGTACCAGTTCTCGCTATCTTTTGCGAAAATGACTATGATTATTTCGGAAATCATTTACTAAGTGAAACATGGGCTCCCCTATCAAAAAACAGTATCGTTATAGACAAGTCTATAAAGCAAACTTTTTTTACTAAACAAAAACCTATATCCGAATTAACTATTCATTTTGAAACTGTTATTGACGATTTCCTAGAAAGAATTCGATCAGCCAATTAAAGAAAAGATGAGAAAAATCATATTTTACGCAGGAACGCCACTTCAATTAATAGCCTTTTTAAATATTATAGACAGTCACAAGTTAGACCAACTCAATCAACTCACTTGCATTTTATCTGATCGACTAATAAATCCAAACATATATACTGCGATCAAATCACTGCGAATTTTCGACCGAATTTTTGTTATTCCAACACACTGGCCATCCTTAAAGCATTGGCTTCAGTCACCACATTTTCAAACTTTTATTAGTACAAAAATATATTTTTCAAATTATCTAAAACACTCCCTTGGAACCAAATATTACGACAACTTTCAAAACATTTTTCCAGAGGCATACAAAGCACTTCAAGATGCTGACGACATATATTTTCACACAAAACCAAATTCGCTTATACAATTAACAAATAAGCGATGTACACGACATCTCATTGACGAAGGCATTAGAAGTTACACACGCAGATCTCTTGAATGTCGCCCAGATTTTGTATACTTATACGAGCCTGATTTAGCTGATTTTGGCGATCAGAAACCCAGCATTATTAAATTACCAAAAATAACACCAGTTCGTCATCGATTAATCACATGGATAACCCAACTATTTCCAATTTATCAAGCGGAAAAAGTTTCTTCTTGCATTTTCTTTGATCAACCACTTGGGAAACGACCATTTGGATGGATTTCCTATTTCTCATCAAATTCGCGCATAGAATGCCTCAAATTTAAGACTCGTCAGCTCATAATACAAGATGCCCAAGCAAGATCTCATTCAAAACTTGTCCTTAGAGCTCATCCAGGTTCTTCGCCAAATCTACTTCGTTACCTAAAAAAAAGTTACACAGTAGTTTCAACAAATACACCATTTGAAGTAGAACTATTACAATATCACCATGAGAATCTTGAAATATATACAATATATTCAACCGCAGCCTGTTACTGGCTACTTATGTTTGATGAAACATTTATAAAAAATATATCCTCAAATATAAATATCTATTATCCAAAATTTTTGCATCTAACAAACAATGTATCTGACAAATCAATTCAATGTTTTTTTGAAAATTTAAATAAGAAGTTCAATAACATTAATTTAATCACTTAGTCACGCTATAAATAGATAACAGCATCTACCTCTAAAAAAAACACAAATGAGATGAAACAAAATGCTTTTTTTAGAAGAGCCCTTTAAGACGGCATGGGAAAACAAAGATCCATTTTCACAAATTCAGTTAATCAAAGGTCAAATCTATAGAAAAATTGACACTCGCCAAACCTTGAATTTTTTATTCAATGGACAAAGTTTTTATATAAAAATTCATGAAGGCACAACAGTTAAGGAATTTCTCAAAAATATTTTTTGCTTGCGATTACCAACATGGGGGGCATGTACTGAATATAAAGCAATTCAGCGTTTACACGAAATTGACGTGCCTACAATGGATGTGGCCGCTTTTGGCGAAAAGGGAATGAATCCCTTTACTCGAAAATCTTTTATAATCACTAGGGATTTAAATCCTGCAATAAGTTTAGAGGATTTTTGTAAGTGTTGGACAAAAACTCCACCTCCATACTCTACAAAGCGGTCAATTATCACTGCCGTTGCTTCAATAGTACGGAAAATGCACGAAAATGGCATCAATCATCGAGATTGTTATATTTGTCATTTTTTACTAAAACTCCCCTACAATAACGAAAAGAAACCAAATATATTTGTAATCGATTTACATCGAGCCCAAATAAGAAGATCTGTTCCCGAGCGTTGGCGAAATAAGGACATTATTGCCCTTTATTATTCAGTGCAAAACATTGGGCTTACTAGCAGAGATTATCTGTTATTTTTAAAGACGTATTTCGGAAACAAGAAATTAAAAGACATTTTCAGCAAAGAAGCAAATCTTTTTAACTCATTAAGCAAAAAGGCAAAAAAAATTGCAGATAGAACTCTAAGGAAAGGATTATGAGTATAACCCATCGCGATCATACCCATGATACCCCCATAAGTAAACTTTTTAAGATTTTCTTATAAAATGTTAAACATTACCGTCAGACATTACAGCACAACATGATCAGAACAATTAGCCAAAGCCAATTTTTTGATATAAAAGGAAAATTCATTTCTAAAGGATCAGAAAAAAAATGTTATTTGCATCGTACTGATCCTTCAAAGTGCATTAAAATAAGCAATAAGAATAACTGCTCTCAAACAATTCGAGAAATTAAATATTTTTCCAGTCTTCCAAAAAAACACAAATTCTCATGTATCCCAACTTTTTATGGAGCCTTTACTGTCAACAACTTCATTGGATTCGAGCAAGAATGTTACTTGTCGAAAGAGCAGGGGGGAATTTATGATTTTTCGTGCTTCTTAGAAGACTACATTCTTAACTTAAACAATACTGAAAACTTAATTTTCAATCTTCTTAATCAACTAAAAACAGAAATGCTCTCTCATCATATTGTTTGTAGTGATTTGCATCCTTGGAACATTCTATATGTAGAAAAAGATGCCATTTCAAAACTCGTAATTATTGATGGATTTGGCACTACAGAGTTAATACCCTATTATCGCTATATCAACTTCTTCGCCAAGCAAAAAATAAACCGACAATGGTCTAAATTGCAAAGACGCCTTATACCAATCTTTGAGAAACGTCACTCCAACTGCAACTGAATTTGCTGACTTAAACCAGTACATGAATAAACGATCGCCTAACCCAAATCTGCGGCATCCGGAACTCTTTCTAAACAACACATCAAACAGTTGCTGACAAATAACAATATCCGTAGCTTAAATTTTCATTAATTGCCATCCATAATATTTGTGTCAATCTCAATCAAACGATCATCGATTAATTATCGACGATCAGGAACGATAATTTCCATTGATGAAACGCAGGGCGAGAAACACTCGACTACACTGATCGAACGTCAGTCCAAGTCACAATGATCACCTGAACTCCCTGTTACCTGCTCCCCATAGAGCTTGATTCAGGTTAAAAAATTTCCATTTTCTCGTTTTAGCTCTCTGGTTTTGTTCAAAAACTTTTCAGGGAGTTTTCTTTTCATGTTAAAATACTCCCTATGTTATATATAGGGATTTGAAATGTCTGAGCTGTCCGCAAATTCCCCCGTTAACTGGAATTTCACTGCCGAAACCAACGCCCAAGGCCGCACCTACATCAAGGCCTACAAAATGTGCTGGGACAAAGTGGCTAAAAAGCCCAAACGTGCTATGCGCCGTCATGTCGGTCGTCTCATGCCCAATGACAGCATCGCCATGTCCGAGAAGTTTCTGATTGATCACCCCCAGTACGCCGGACAGCAGTGGTTCTGGGGCGCTAACAAACGTCCCGTCTTGCTTGAGGAGTACCTCAACGATTTCCCTCGCAAGCCGGGGTTGGAAGTCGATGAAGAGGAAAACGCTTTATTGCCGACTCTCAATGTCGGTTTGACGTGGGCCGCTGTCGAAATTGCCAAATCGCATGGCATCCTTGAGCATCTTGTGGAAGTATTCGGCAAGCAGCTGGGCAAAAAGCTTCTTTATCTGGCCATCTACAAATTGGCCGGCGGCACGTCCATGATGACCTTTGATCTTTGGCGGCAACAAAATTGGTTGCCTGAGGACACGCCTCTTTCGGGACAAAAAATTTCAGAGATTCTGGCTGCCGTCAAAAAAGAACAAGTCCTCGACTATTTCGAACGCCGCCATAGACGTCAGGGAGAAATTTGGGAAAAGATTTTCGAAAAGAAGTCGGAACTGAAGGGGCAGAAAATCGAATACGCTCTGGACAGCACATCCATATCGACTTATACGGAATCCATTGCCGAAGCTCAGTACGGTCACGCTAAACGCAATCCCGATCTCAAGCAGGTTAACTTCACCGTGGTGTGTGACCAACGCACAAGTGACGTTGTTTTTGCACATCTGTACGACGGTGCCGTCAATGACAGCTCTTCACTGCTTGATGTTCTGATGTTGCTGCAGGAAGCCCGGTTTGATCTGAGCCGCAACATTCTTGTCACGGATCGCGGCTACTCGACACTGATGAATGTGCAGAAGATGCTCAATCTGGAATTGTCGTTTCTACAAGGCGTGAGGATAACCGAAGACGCCATTGAGCTGGCCTTCGACAAACACATGGAAGCGTTGAAGAACGGGGCCTTTTACGACGGAGATCTGGGAGTTTGCGCCTATACATATGCCGAAGATTGGCAGCAAAACTGCTCCTGCGGCAGACTCAACGCCAAGGTGAAAGTACACCTGTATCGGATGGACAAGATCTTTGACGAGCAAAGAGCCTTAATTTGGAAGAAGACCTCGGAAATCATTTCTTTGTTGAAAGCAGCTCGCAGAGTGCCTTCCGATCTATGGGATGCTTATCGCCGATTTATCAAGGAAAGAGTCGACGACCAAGGACGAAAACTCTGGGCATTGGATACGACAAAGATGGATCAAACGGCCGAGCGTGCTTCGCACTTTGTATTGCGGTCGAATTGCATCAATGATCCGTTTGAAGCTTTGAGGATTTATCGGGCCAGAGGGTTGGTTGAGCGGGATTTCAATCAGCTTAAAAATTGGGTGAATGGAGATCGACTGCGTGTCGGAGCTAGATCTTTGCAGGGGAAGGTATTTGTGACTGCGCTGGCTGCCGGACTGCGCATGATCATGATGTCTACGGCTAAGCGAGTGCAAAGCGGCAATTCGCAGCTCAAGATTCCGAACAACTCCATCGATTCGTTGATCAAAAATCTGGAACTTGTCCGTGCGGATAAAAGGAAAAACGCCAACGCTTGGGTGAGAAATACTATTCCCGACAAACGTCGGCGTTTGTTTGAACTCCTGGAACTCCGCGAGCCCCCTCGCGTCTTCCGTGTGGGGAGCATGTAAAGCGGAGTTCAGGTGATCAACATTCGCCACTGCTGTAAACCCTGTGTAGCGTGTTTTCGCTGCGAGAAACGCAAAATTTCGGCGCAAAACAAGCTGAGGCATCTTTTGAGTGAGAAATCTCGAGCATTCGCACGATGCTTCTCAAACATTTGGACACCCAAAATGTGAGCTTCCCATAGCCAAAATGGCCCTCCCAAAAATCGATAACAATGACTTCACGAAAAATTGTCGTGGAGACCACAGTGAGAAAAATCGATATTGATTGGGAACGTGTTTACAGTGGATTTGTTGCTTCCGGCCTTAGCCTTCGAGAATTCCATAGACTGCATTTGCAGTGTTTCTTCCCCGGAGCTTCACTGTCAGCGCTTTCATCACTGGCCAGACATATGAGACTCATTCGCCAACGTCATCAAGGCCAAGCGCAACAGTTTTCCGACTCTTGTGATGTCATCGAGAATGTATTGACGCAAGCGAGCGCTACACCTACAGAACTTTCTTCCGACACTTCGCTCATTACCTTGGATGAGCAACAATTTGCCTTACTCACAAGTCAGGCAGAGAACGTCGGTGCTGAAGTTCCGACAAGCTCTCTGGGTTGTTCTGGAGCTTTGTCGTTTATTTTGCCCGGTGGGTTGCGCTTGGAGATGCAAATCGACAATCCCGCTTTTTTCATCGCACAACTAAGCTGCGCAATGAAGAAGAACTCGGTGCCGGGGACTGCATCTTGAAGATGGATTTCTCCAACGCGCACCTCACCATCGTCGTTGCCCCCATTGATCTGCGTGCCGGCTTTTTGCGTCTGGCCACCATTGCCGAATGCCTGCTCGGAATCCCCGTTACCACGGGCGGTCACTTCGTGGCCTTCATCGGCAAGCATCGTCAGATCTGTAAGATGATTTGGTGCGATAACAAAGGCAGCTGCCGAATTCGAGAGTTTTCTTGACGGCGAACCGCTCTTCGAACGACCTCAAGGGCTTAAATTCTGACACTTTTTTGATTCAAGTCAAAGCGGCAAAAAGCTTCTGAAAATCAGTGCCAAACCGAGTGTTCGGGAGGCTGTTTTTTGCTGCTCGCAAGACGCTTAATAGCTCGCATATAAGACGTTAAAACACAAGGACAAGGGGCCTCGTATCCATCCCGAGAGAGTCGCAACAGGCGACATCATGATGCGATTACAACGTAGTTTTAAAAGGGTTTTATTTGCTTCTCACAACGTGATTTCAGTGCTTCTGTCAGATCAAATCGCCCTTAATTCAACTTCTCCTGCAATTGCGCATGCTCTCGAACAAAGAAAAAATCAAACAGCTCGAAAAAATGCTTCGGCAAAGTCAAAAGAAACTCGAGCTCAGCGAGAAAAAACGTCGGCAGGCCGAAGAGCAACTGGTCAGAGCGGACATCACGATGAAGCGTGTCGAGGATTGCATCGACAGTGGCGACTTAACGCTCGCAGCCGTGTTGTCGCTTCTTAACAAAGCCATCGATAAGTTGCTGCCGACTGACTTGGTCGATTTGCCGCATGAGCGATTGCGCGTGCTCAAGGAACTTCTGTTCGAAGTTCAGTTCGATGTCTCCGGAGCTGATCAAATTTCAGGATTGCTGCGGTATCTCAAGAACAAAGGAACAGAAAAAGCAAAGAAACTGTTACGAGAGAACGCACGGTCTATTCCTCAGAAAGTAGACGAATTGTGAAAAGCTGATGAAGGTTCCATCCGCTCAGTCGGTAAACAAGAAAAGGTATTGGCCGATACCTTTGAAACTACCAAGCAAGGGGCAAAACTAGCAGCGCAGGACAATGCACGGACTGCGTTGTGCAAGCCTGCAACGACATTGCTGCGGGATGCAAAGCAACTGCACCTCTTAAAACGGCGCTTAGCCGCAATGACTTGCCGCAGAGGCTCGGCCGACAAACCGTCAAAGCCAAGCTGGAGGCGGCGATGGTTTGTTCGATCGGCACAGATGGATTTACGTGCGCGAACTGCGGCAAGAGCGATTCCTGGCGTCACCTCGGAACGCAGAAAAACTTTCTGCACACACTCAATGAAAGCTCGGCAGAACTTCTGCGCAAACTCAATACCAACTACGACTTGTATGTTTGCGAGTGTGGGCAAAGACACTTGCATATGCCGCACGATGCGCCGATTCCGGTAACGCCGCAGGCGTCGATTTCACAAGATCTGACCATAGAAGTCGGCGTAGCCATGACAAGAGGCATCCCAGTGAATCGACTGGAAACGGTGTTGTGTGTGGGTAACGAGCAAATCGGTTCGGATACGCTCGGACGCAATGCGCATAGGATGGTGCAGCAAAGAGCGCTGGCGCCGATGGTGGCCAAGCTGCAAGAGACGTTGCACAGGCAAATCGGCGGCATTGTCGATGAGACACCGTTGGATATCCTGCAGCACGAAGAGCAGCAGATAGCGCTCTACCAGCGGCTGGACGGTCGAAGTTCCGAAGCCATCGCCGAAGCAATGGGCAACTGGGATCCAACGCTGTTAGTTTCCGACGGCTATCAGCCGTACAAAACCATCATGGGCAAGGAAGGCACATCGGACAAGCCTCGCTGGCATCAGGTCTGTTTAATTCACTGGAGGCGCTTGGTACTGACGGCAATCCGAGAACTCGGGCAACTAAAAACAACAAGCGAAAGTCCGCAGGCTATTGCCGCCAAGATCAGCCCTTCCGGTTGTTCAGCGCAGTTGGAGCGGCACTGTCAAGCATCTACTACGAAGAAACAAACGAATATAAAAGACGAGAGAACGAGAGCGTAGAGCAGCAGCTTGAACGTATCCATGCCGGTCGGCAGGCAAGCACTCGCCCCCTAATGGACGCCATCGATAAGATTATGCAGCGGCTCGGCAAGGAATATGCCGAAGAAACGACTGCAGGGAAAAGTACAAAGCAACTCCTGGGAAAAATGCAGCGATCAGCGACGCGGTGGTCTACTACCTGAATTCTCAAAACGAACTCAGGGCATTCTTAGATGACCCACGACTGGTACCGGATACCAATCGCAGTGAACGGGCAGTGCGAACCCTGACGGTACAGCGAGCCGCAAGCGGCTTTAAGCAGAGCCCGGAGTTTGCCGACAGCATGTGCGAATGGTTTACGCTGATGGAAACAGCCAAAGCCAATGGCATTGATAACCCAGTCTTGTGGCACAAGCAATACAGCCGCGCCTGGGCGCAGCACGTGATTGACGAGACGCACACGAGGCTCGGAGACCATCTCAACCCCGATCGCAAGCTGCTGCAATACGATCCGGATGCCTTGGCGAGCTTCGACGTGACGCCGTGGTTGCCATGGAACTACGTCAAGCGAATAAAGAAGCATGGACGGGGCGGCTCGATGGCTTGCACCGTTTTATTTCGCAGGTATTTGATCTTGCTCTAGTCCTCGGAAAGGGTATGGGAAGCTCACGAATGCTCGAGATTTCACACCTAATTACAGAAGGTGTGAAAATTAAAGTTAATTAACTTTTAATCTTCTCAAAATTTCTTCACAGATCATGAAGTCAAACTCTTCATCGATATCTATAGACTTCATTTTATCCATTATATACGCATAGATATTCTGGCAGTAAATATCCTCGTGTAACATAATTTGAGAAACACTTGACAAATAAATCGCCCCGTTAATTCTATAATATTTTTGCAAATCCTGTCTCCTAGACTTGCCATAATTAGATTTAGCAAAACATGACAATGAAAGATCGTCGGGTAAAGTACAAGACCACAGTGGCGAATGATCCATTTCACACACGGAGACTATAGATGTTGCTTTTTTTTCGCGAAAAAGTTGATAAGCAGAGTAAATATCGTGTGCCGTTCGTAAGGGAGATGTGGGCTGCAAAAGCATGAAAGTTTCAAAGGAAAATCCAAACATATGATTGTACTTTCTCAGAACTTCTCTAACCGCATCCCAAGATGAAGCATTGTCGGTTGAAGTTTCAGGTTCTCTCAAAAATGGAACATCCGCACCATACGCTCTGGCTATATCAGCATAACTTACAGAATCAGTTGAAACATGAACAATATCAAAACATTTTGATGCCAGTGCAGCCTCAATCGAATATGCCAGTAAAGGCTTTCCTGCTAGGGACCTGATGTTTTTATTCTCAATACCCTTTGATCCACTACGTGCAGGAATAATTGCTATGTTTTTCATGTTTTCTCCGCAAATGGAAGGTCATAAAATCTTTTCTTTAAGTCTATATGTGTCACATTTAAGTAATGTTTCAAAATTTCAACTATTTTCCTTGAGGAGTCTCCGCTCCCATAAACGTTAGTTCCTTGTGACAACATTGCTCGAAAACCTGAGCCTAGGACTTTCCTAATTGCATCTGAAATTGATTCAACCATGGGTAGACAATCCACAACACTTGGAGGCTTTACTCGCCCCTTTTGTCTGTCACCAATATTAACTGTTGGCACCCCTAATGCCGGAACCTCCAATATACCACTAGACGAATTCCCAATAACAGCTTTCGAGTATTTTACTGTAGTTAAATAACGTTGAGCTCCTAGTGAAAAAAAAGCCTTACAATTTGGTCTACACTTACAGTACTCATCAATCATATCATTGATTATTACACCGTCAGCATCCGCATTTGACTTTGTAATCAAAACCCCCAAACACGGAAACAAATCGAGCGCTTTGAACAACTCCTTACAATGTTGTCGAGCTGTATGATATTCAAGTGTAACAGGATGATATGTTACCACCACATACGGTAAATTTAAGTTAAAGCCTAATTCCTTACTTAATTTATCTTTGTTTAAATATGGAATATTTAAAACATTTTCAATACCTAAGGCACCAACATTGAAAACACGATGCGGATCTTCACCCAGTTGAATAATGCGCCTCCTATAAGCTTCGCATGACGTGAAATGCAAATAACTCATTTTTGTTATGCTATGCCTATAACATTCATCAATTGCACCTTCAGTTGTTTCACCTCCATGAATATGAGCAATAGGTATCAAATTATTCACAGCCGCACAGCAAACGGCAAAAATTTCATATCTATCTCCTAAAACTAATACTAGATCTGGCCGGTTCTTAGAAAAATATTCTGCAAAACTAACGAGAGCATTTGCCATGATTTGACTTACATTTGTGAAATCATCTTCTGGCAATATAGATATGCATTCATGAATAGGTATACGCTCGCCATAAATTTCCTGTATTGTCATACCATATTTCTTAGAAAGATGGCTTCCAGTTACAACAAGATGCAAATTTAATTCTGAATCTTTATTCAATTTGAACAAAACAGGGCTAAGCAATCCATAGTCGGCCCTAGTAGAAGTTACTACGCATATAGTTTTCATAATTCAATCAAGTCATCTTGTTCAAATGAACGTTTAGCAACTTTACCTAATACTCTAAGCCACTTCATTGGACTTATTCCACTACCTGGTCGCTTTGTTGTTATATTATCCGTAGTGAAAATATCGCCTTTATTAATTTTCTTCTTAGCCACAATGCTTTTTCGTGCAATTTCACGATTTTTAATTTCTGAGTGAGTTGGTTTCTTAATTCCATCCCCCAATGAATGCTCAACATTACGAATTGAGCATACCATGCTTGCCAATTCATCTGGTTCTAGACTCGCCAAGTGATCAGGTCCAACCATATTTCGATCAAGAGTGAAATGTTTCTCAATGATAGTTGCCCCCAACGCTACAGCGGCAATTGGAATTTCTATACCAGAAGTATGATCAGAATACCCAACTGGCAAATTAAATTTCTCTGAAAGACACTGAATTGCCTTAAGATTTACCTCGCTAAAAGGAGCAGGATACTCTGTAGTGCAATGAAGCAATGAAAGATTCTCGACTCCATAACTTCTTAAGACATCTATAGCCACCCCTATCTCATCCATCGTTGCCATACCAGTTGACATGACAACCGGTTTTCTTGTCTTAGCGATTTCGACTAAATATGGAAAATTTGTTATCTCCCCTGACGGAATTTTCCAAAATGGCATTTGAATTTTATTAAGAAACTCTATACTCTCAATATCAAATGGCGTAGAAACAAATTCTATATCAATCGACTTGCAGTATTTAGCAAGACTCTCGAATTCGTTGTAGCTTAACTCCAACCCCTTAATCAAATCAAATTGATTTCCCTCTGGATTTGTCGTTTTTTTTTGATACTCAGCTTTATGAGCTTGTTTTGAGACTATATTCTCTGCTTTAAAAGTTTGAAACTTTACATAATCAGCACCTGCCTGCTTAGCTGCAAGTGCCAGTTTATATGCTAATGCTAACTTACCATTATGATTTACACCAGCCTCGGCAATAATGGATGTTCTCATCTTTTTTCTCTTACAATACACGGATTACCATAAGCAATGACATTTTGGGGAATATTTTTAACAACTACACTCCCTAAACCTACTACTGAGTTATCCCCCACAGTCAATGTCTGTTTTATTGCAGAACCTGCTCCAATATGAACATTTATCCCGATCTTGACATCTCCACAAAGAACAACGCCAGAACTTACATGAGAAAACTCACCAATATTGCAATTATGTTCAATAATGGCACCAGTATTAATTATTGAGCAAGCACCTATCGAACTACCAGCATTTACTACTGCCCTTTTCCCAACAAAAACTCCTTGAGCTATTACAACATCATTTGCAATTATGGCTGTACTATCAACAATGCATGGTATATTAAAACCAATTTTTGATATGAGATCAAAAATTTGACGTCGCAAACAACAATCACCTACACTTCCAACAGCTATAAATGCGTCAGTCCATCCTTCATTTTTTAGTTTTATAAGATCCGCATCTTCTCCTACAATCGGAATACCAAGAATTGATCTATATTTACTATTTTTTTCTACTATTCCTATAGTAGAGTATAATGATTGCTTGCACAAACAATCTAATATTGATCTACAATGCCCTCCTCCACCTATTAATAATAACTTTCTAGGTTTTTGAAAGTCTTTTTCGCATTCTCTCCAACTCATCCAATTGCCCCATATCTAACCAATCATTTTCGCTTATAGGATAAGCTGCCACCTTGCCTATATCTTTTCTACTGATTATATCTGGAAAGCCAACAGCTTTGCCCTCCTCAATTTTATTTAAAATTTCAGGTTCAACAACATATACCCCCGTATTCGTTTGGAATGAAATTTCAGGCTTTTCTTTTAAATTTACAATTACGCCATTTTCTGCGGTTTCTACAACCCCATAAGGTATTACAACATTTTTATAGGCACAAACCATTGTAGTTACATTTCCATGCTGTTTATGAAAATGCAAAATATCCTTATAATCCGAATTAACGATGATATCACAATTCGTTAAGAAGAAAGTCTGATTTATATGCCCTTTAAGCAAAGACAACCCACCTCCTGTACCTAACGGCTTATCCTCATCATACCAATAAATTTTATATGGAAAATTTATTTCACTAAAGTATGCTTTTATCAACTGTTTTTTATAATTTACAATTATATGAAATTCCGAACAACCAAATTCAGCAAACTGATGCATAATATGTTCAATAATTGGCTTTTCCCCTATAGGTATCAACGGCTTGGGTAATACTTTTGTATACGGATCAAGTCTAGTTCCTTTTCCACCAGCCATTATCACTACCGGCACATTCAATTCTGGATATTTTTTTGATTCAGTCTGATTATCAGAAAATACTATATCCTCAATTTTTCCAGAAACATTAATTAGAGGGACTGCTACATACTGAGCATCTTCAAGCAGTTTCTTCGCTCCATTAATTGACATAGCGAATTTGGGTGTTTTATTTGCTGCATTAATAGCTTTTTCACTTAAACTTCCTCCTTTCAATAAAAAACGACGCAAATCTCCATCGGTAAGTGAAGCGACTAACTTCCCCGAGTCCGTCACAAAAATTATTTTCTTTTGAACCTCATCTAATCTTTTCATTGCCTCTCTAAGAGAGTCCTGAATATCAATACAATATTGTTTATAAGTGATCATTGACATGCATCCTTTAAAATCATAACTACAAACTCTAGATCCTCTTGAGTTAAATTTGTGCTACATGGCAAATTAACTACGTGCCGATGATAATCAAGTGCCTTTTCTATTTTGAACATCAAACTTCCTGCATATGGTTTTTGCTCATGAATCAATCCCCAAATTGGCCTGCATTGAATATTTTGCTCTTGAAAATTATAAATAATCTCATCTCTGTTCCAAGGGAATTCTTCACTGCAATACAACGAATAAAACCAACAATTTGCTCTCACCCCACTTCTAAAACTAAGTATGGATAACCCAGGAATGTCTTTCAACAACTCTCTATATTTTTGATAATTCTCATTCTTTGTTTGTATAAAACTTTCTAATTGCTCTAATTGAGCTAGTCCCAATGCCGCCTGTAAATTTGTTAACCTATAGTTATATCCCACTTCATCATGGACAAATCTTACAACATCTGCTTTAGCCTGCGTGGTCAAGTGTTTTGCATGCTCAAGAATCACATTATCTTGAGCAACTATCATTCCACCTCCTCCTGTGGTAATAATCTTATTTCCGTTAAAAGAATATACTCCAACATCTCCCATTGTTCCTGCAAATTTTCCTGAATATTTCCCTTCAGTATATTTTGTTCCCAATGCCTCCGTTGCATCTTCGATTACTTTTAAATTGAATTTTTTAGCTATTTCAATTATTTTCTGCATGTCCGCCATATTGCCAAAGACATGCACAACAATTAAGGCAGGAACTCGTCTGTTGAACTTTTTATAATAAAGTTCCCCATCCCTCATTTCGCATTGTTCATTACAAAATTCTTCCAATTTAGCCGGATCTAGGCACAATGAATCATCACAATCCATGAAAACTGGTTCCGCTCCAATATATTTCAATGGATTTACAGCTGCAATAAATGTAAGAGTCGGGACAATAACAATATCTCCTCTTCTAACCCCACAAACCAAGCACGCTACATGTAGTCCCGCCGTACCACTTTGACAAGCAACAGCCCCAGTTGTGCCAACATAACTTGCGATGTTTTTTTCAAAATCTGTCACATATGAACCTGCTGTTGACACCCACTCAGCTTCAACAGCATTTGTCACATATTTCAGTTCGTTCCCTTTCAAGTTAGGAACAGATAAAGGTATAAATTTAGATCTCATATATCCACCCTTTTGTTAAATATTATAAATTTCCGTTTTATACCTATTCAGATTTTTTCTAAAAAACTCTATAGTTTCACTTATTCCTTCAGAGAAGGTATACTTACTTTCCCAATTTGTCAGTTTTTTTATTTTCTGATTCGAACCTAACAACCTATTTACTTCGCTATTTATTGGTCGCAGCCTCTGCTGGTCACAAACCACTCTCGCGCGAGGATTAATTTGACAAATTAATTCTTTAGCAAGGTCTCCAATTGATATCTCAGTCTGCGTTGCAATATTTATTTCTTCTCCAATTGTCTCATTAGACTTAAATATTTCTAAAAAACCATTTGCCGTATCTTTAACATAATTAAAGTCTCTTGTTGGGGTAAGCGACCCCAATTTTATTTCCGTAACACCAGATAACAATTGTGTAATAATTGTTGGAATTACAGCCCTAGCCGATTGTCGCGGCCCATATGTATTAAATGGTCGTACAATTGTTACAGGCAAACCAAAACTTCTGTAAAATGACTCAGCAAGTCTATCTGCACCAATCTTTGTTGCACTATAAGGAGACTGCCCTTGAAATGGATGAAGTTCATCAATTGGAACATACTGAGCTGTCCCATAAACCTCAGAAGTCGACGTTATTAGCACACGTTCCGTTTGATTATCTCTTGCAGCCTGAAGTATATTTAAAGTTCCCTTAATATTAGTATCAACATAGGTATCTGGAGAATAATAGCTAAATGGAATCGCAATAAGCGCCGCCAGATGCATAACGGCATCACACCCCTTTAATGCCTGTCTAACACCGTTTGGATCTCTAACATCACCAGCAAATACCTCTACATTCTCAAGTACATCTTTTGATATTGTATCAAGCCACCCCCAAGTATTAAACGAGTTGTATAAAACAAAAGCTCTGACACGATATCCGGAACGTACCAACAACTCTGTCAAATGACTTCCAATAAATCCGTCGGCACCTGTTACTAAAATTGTTTTCATTTCATTCTCCCACAATAAAAGTATCATTACAATTGATGGTTGATATTTCTCATATTTTTACTTTAAGCATCTTCTCTTCCGTCTTTTTCTTTGTTAACATGAAGGAATCCTTAATTTTAAGTCTTTACTCGAATTTCTCATTATTTCATTAATTCACTCATATTAAAATGATTGACCCACCTCTACTCAAATTCATTCTTGAATTTCACGTATTTTATAGTCCCCATACTGAAAATCACTCATCTAATTCTATTGTTTTATATTAAACTTCAACATCTACTATATTTTTATAAGCAAGAATAATTACCAATTGCTCATTATAAAAAACTTCTCTATCAAGCAAATTTATCACTCAGGCTTATCTCTATCACTCATACTCCCATCCTCTAGTACATCAATTAGTCTCTTCACTCGTCAACATCACCAGCGCTTAATTGATCAGATACAAACCCTAGCACCTTACCCTGTCTGCAAACCCACACAGCACTCTACAAGACTTGCTACCACCTGTAATCTCATAACGACTCATGTAAATCAGCTTTTAACTCTGCTGTCATTCATCCACTCTCATTGTTGTCGTCTGATAGGACGCATGATCCGCCCATCAAAACTACAAGCTCACCTCTAGACACGCAATGTAGCATCAACTATCAACACTTGTTCGCTGGAGATGTCCGAGCTCGCTAAGAACAAGCGACTAACAAATCACGGCTTTGTTACACGTGGCTTATGGACGGGCGCCTTGAAGCTTCGGACAACCTCTATGACTAAAATCACATAGAGGT
>OGFK01000065.1_pt1 | contig 105643 bp, 121 predicted proteins | sample 1570931 | NCBI WGS metagenome assembly OGFK01 (sample SAMEA2581935, study PRJEB24529) | metagenome | biome: Human gut stool | place: China | collected 2011
TCTTGATTTTCTTCTGTCCAGAATTTTATCTTTCAAATTTCATATGCCTGCTTTTTCGTATTTTCTGGCACTATTCTCCTATTTTATCATAATTTTTTGCATTCTGATATATAAAAAAGCAACGGAATCTGTCATATTTTCCTTGCATTTTTTTATTTTTTGACATTTTACTTTTTTCTTCCTGCATTTTTAATATGAAATCTTTCATTTTCCCCACTTCTTTGTTAAAAAATTTACAGGATTTTTATTGATTTTCTTCACATAATATGTATAATTAAAAAAGGATATGAAAAGCTTGCATAAGCAGCATTTTATTCTATCATTAGAAAAGAAAGAGGTATATGTAAGATGGCAAAAATTGATTTAAGTAAGTATGGCATTACTGGAACAACAGAAGTCGTATACAATCCTTCCTACGAATTATTATTCGAAGAAGAAACAAAACCGGAACTTGAAGGTTTTGAAAAGGGACAGGAAAGTGAACTCGGCGCTGTCAACGTTATGACAGGTGTTTACACAGGACGTTCTCCTAAAGATAAATTCATCGTTATGGACGAGAACTCAAAAGATACTGTATGGTGGACTTCAGATGAATATAAAAATGACAACCATCCAGCATCTCAGGAAGCTTGGGATACATGTAAAGAACTTGCAATTAAAGAACTTTCTAACAAAAGATTATTTGTAGTAGATGCATTCTGCGGAGCAAATGCAGATACACGTATGGCAATTCGTTTTATCGTGGAAGTGGCATGGCAGGCACACTTTGTTAAGAACATGTTCATCCAGCCAACAGAAGCAGAGCTTGAGAACTTCGAACCAGACTTCGTTGTTTATAATGCATCTAAAGCAAAAGTTGAAAACTATAAAGAACTTGGTTTGAATTCTGAGACAGCAGTTATGTTCAATATCACAAGCCGTGAACAGGTTATCTTGAACACATGGTACGGTGGAGAGATGAAAAAAGGTATGTTCTCTATGATGAACTACTACCTCCCATTGAAAGGTATTGCTTCTATGCACTGCTCAGCTAACACAGATATGAACGGAGAAAATACAGCAATCTTCTTCGGACTTTCAGGAACAGGTAAGACAACATTGTCTACAGATCCAAAACGTCTTCTGATCGGTGATGATGAGCACGGATGGGATGACAATGGTGTGTTCAACTTTGAAGGTGGATGCTACGCGAAAGTTATTAACCTTGATAAAGAATCTGAGCCAGATATTTACAACGCAATCAAGAGAAATGCACTTCTTGAGAACGTAACATTAGATGAAAACGGAAAGATTGACTTTGACGATAAGAGTGTAACAGAGAACACTCGTGTATCTTACCCAATCGATCATATTGAAAAAATTGTACGTCCGGTATCAGCAGCACCGGCAGCAAAGAATGTAATCTTCCTGTCAGCAGATGCATTTGGAGTACTTCCACCGGTATCTGTATTGACACCAGAGCAGACAGAATACTACTTCTTATCTGGATTTACAGCAAAACTTGCAGGTACAGAACGTGGAATCACAGAACCTACACCAACATTCTCAGCTTGCTTCGGACAGGCATTCTTGGAACTGCACCCAACAAAATATGCAGAAGAACTTGTTAAGAAGATGAAAGCAAACGGTGCAAAAGCATATCTTGTAAACACAGGATGGAATGGTACAGGAAAACGTATCTCTATCAAAGATACACGTGGTATCATTGATGCAATCTTGAACGGAGATATTCAGAAAGCTCCTACAAAGAAGATTCCATACTTCAACATTGAAGTACCTACAGAACTTCCAGGAGTTGATACAAATATTCTTGACCCACGTGATACATACGCAGATGCAGCAGAGTGGGAAGAAAAAGCAAAAGACCTTGCAGGAAGATTCATTAAGAACTTCGCAAAATATGAAAGCAACGAGGCTGGTAAAGCGCTTGTTTCTGCTGGTCCACAGTTATAAGAAATATTATAAGATAGAAAATGCCGAGTGTGTAATACGCACTCGGTTTTTTGTGTACTACTATAGAATACATGGAGGAAACATGATAAGATAAGGATAAGGTTTCACAGTTGTATGAAGGAGGTCGGAAAATGGCGCAATATGTAGAGGTAGCACGGAAAATTATAGAAGAAGTGAAAAAGGCAGTGATTGGAAAAGACGAATGTGTGAAAAAAATTCTGGCTGCGATTTTAGCGGGCGGACATATTTTAATCGAAGATATACCGGGAGTAGGGAAGACAACGATGGCGGTTGCCTTTGCCAAAAGCATGACTCTTATACAGAACAGGGTGCAGTTCACACCGGATGTACTTCCGGCGGATATCACAGGATTTTCCATGTATGATAAGAAAAGCGGAGAATTCTATTATGAACCGGGAGCGGTGATGTGCAATCTTCTCTTGGCTGATGAGATTAATCGGACATCGCCGAAGACACAGTCTGCGCTTTTGGAAGTTATGGAGGAAGGAACGGTTACAATTGACAAAGTGACGAGGGAAGTTCCGCATCCGTTTATTGTGATCGCAACGGAGAATCCGATTGGATCGGCGGGAACTCAGATGCTTCCGGAAGCGCAGTTAGACCGATTTTTTATATGTATTACAATCGGATATCCGGATATGGCGCAGGAGATTGAAATTGTAAAAGGCAATCAAAGAGGAAATATAACCGACTCAATACGACCGATTTTGAGAGCGGATCAGCTTGTGCTTTTGCAAAAAGAGGTGGAGAATATTTATATTCACGATGTGATTTATAGCTATATTGGCGAATTAGTTACAGAGACGAGAAAGCATCCGATGATTGAACTTGGAATCAGTCCACGTGGGACTGTGGCGCTTGCAAAGATGACAAAGGCGATTGCGTATCTGAATGGAAGAAACTATTGTGTCCCGAAAGACGTGCAGGAAATTTTTGAAAATGTGGCAAGGCATCGCATTCAGCTGAATGCAAAAGCACGGCTCAACCGTGTGAAGGTACAGGAGATTATAGAGGAGATTTTGAACGGTGTACAAGCTCCAAACCCAAAGGAACGATGAAGGAGCGTGTCGGATGAAAAAGTGGATCTATTTACTGATAGTGACAGTCACGATTTATCTGAATCTGCTGTATGAATGGAAAGAAGGCGGTTCAGTGTTGGCGGCAGAAATTATTTTTTTACTGTTTTGTCTGATGATGGCTGTTTTTGGGAGGCGAAGAATCAGTGCCTATATGAAGATGGATCGGATCATGCTGGAGCAAAAAGAAAGCTGCGCCGTAAAGATTCGTCTGAAAAATCCAATGGCATTTCCAGTTCCGGTTAAAGTACAGTTTTGTTATCGGTATGTGGCAGACGGAAAAGAAGAAAAACGAAAATATAAGGTGTATTTGAATGGCAGACAGGAACAAAATTTGACGTGCGAAATGATTCCAAAATATTGTGGGAAAATAGAAATTCAGATGAGAAAGGTTGTTTGCTATGATGCACTTGGCATTTTAGGAATTACAAAAAGACCAAAAGAAAAACTGTTTGCGACTGTGATGCCGAAAGTATATCCGGTGAACCTGATTGTGAGCAATCGAACAAAATGGTTTCCGGTGGATGGTGAATCCTATGCGCAGGACAGAGGCGGAGAGGACAGCGCGGAAATCTACGATGTACGGGAATATCAGGCAGGTGATCGTATGCAGAAAGTGCATTGGAAATTAAGCGCCAGAGAAAACACTTTGTATATCAAGGAATTCAGTTATCCATTGGGAGCAACGGTTGTATTGTTGATGGAAGAGGATACAAAGGGAAGTCGTGTGGGAAATTTGTTTATGGAAGCGGTAGTATCGCTTTCAGCAGCATTGCTTGAACGGGAGTGTGCCCATTATGTAGTCTGGAAGAAGAAAAATGAGGATGGAATTATGAGGATTCTTGTCCGAACGGAAGAGGATTTATATGAATGCATTATGGAAGTGTTGGAATTTTCCCCAAACTGTCTCGAACAGAATATGGAGGAGCAGTATCGCTACACATATAAGAACGATATCTATGCAGCAATGGTGAAAATAGATACGGGAATGAAGCTGCAGATTAATGGAAACGAAAAAATGGATATGGTTCAAGATGGATTAGAGGTCTTTTTTCACTCTGTTGAAATTGTGGTATAGAGGAGGATGCGTATGAAAAAATGGGGATATCATTGTGCAATGCTGCTCTATGTCTGCATGGGAACAGCGGGAATACTGCTTGCGATTACAAACACATTCCAATTGAAATATCAAAAGGCGGAAGTATTTTCTATCATATTACTTTTTTGCGCAATAGAGACTCTTCTTTTGTTGATGGAAAAGAAGAGTGGAAAGGTTCTTGCGTGGAGTGTTTCGATTGGAAGTGTTTTGCTTTTGTATCTGTTAAGGGGAGAAACTCTGCGGGAGTCATTGTTGTGTATCAAAAGAAGCGTTCTGGAAACAGCTGAAGAGTATTTTCAGATTTATCTAGGCTCCTACTTTAATGTAGATGCATCTGTAGATTACGGAATGGTTGTGCTGGGGATACTGATAGGAATGCTGCTATCGTATGGGATTGTGTGTATGAAACACTCGTGGATGCCGGTTGTTTTGCTCGGAGTCGGCATTTTGATACCGTTTACAGTGGGAAAGGTGCCAAAGATGGCAGAGGTTGTTCTTTGCATGCTTTCAGTTGGGGGAATTGTGGCGGCAAAAACGGAAAGAGGATTTCAGGTGCAGAGACGGTCAGGATTTGTGGGAGTGATTCTTGTTGCTGCGGCACTTGCCGTTGGGAGCATGTTTTCTGGAATGCAGGTGCAGAAAGCGTTCGGGGATAGAAAGGATGTTACAAAACAGATCTCGGAGCTTTTGAAAGAAAAATCATTGGATTTTTTTGGAAAAGCAAAGGGAGGAGTGAATGATGGAGTGATTGGCGGAGCAGGAGAGTTCGCAAAAGATGATGAAAAGCAATTGGTCATCACTTCGCAGACAAAGCCACAGGAAAAAATTTATCTGCAAGGGTATATTGGAACGATATATGAGGATAATAAATGGAAAGAGGGAAGAAGGAAAGAATTTCAAAGCTGGATTCGTCAGCAAAATGCACAGACGGAGGAAGTGCGGAATCTTTTGTATGAAAAACTAAAAACAGTCAGTTCGCAAGAGACGCTCTATATTGAAAATGTAGGGGCAAATACAAAGTATAAATATATTCCTTACGGGGGATATTATACAGAGAAAGATGAGATTGTATCCGATTCGTATGTGAAGGGAGATGCAAAAAAATATGATATCCAATACTGCCCGCTTGAATCCTTTGGCTCTGCAGCGCTGGAAAACACGAAAAGTCCCTTGGAAAATGCATATTTTAAATATGTATCGAAATATGATACAGAAGTGCCGGCAAAGGTTGAGAAAAGTTTTTTAGAGGAAGTAGAAAAACGTGTACCTGCGACAGATGTGTGGAGCGTGATGGATGAAATCGCACAAGTGCTGGATGGGCAGGCGGAATATAGTCTGGAACCCGGAAAGACTCTTGTAGGGGAAGATGTCGCAGAATATTTTTATTTTGAAAATAAAAAAGGATATTGTGAGCATTTTGCCACAGTTGCGACTTTGATGCTTCGTATGAAAGGAATTCCGGCAAGATATGTTGCCGGATATGCAGTGCTGCCAAGTGCATTTAAGCTGAATGAAGAGGGTGAGTATGAAGCCCTGGTAACAGGAGCGTCTGCACATGCATGGGCGGAAGCTTATGTACAGGGCATCGGCTGGATTCCGGTGGAGACAACTCCCGGATATTCAGGAAATACCATGACCGTCATACCAGATGAGATGAACACTTTGCAGGAACAGACAGAGTCACAGTTGCAGAAGAGTGAATCAAAGAAAGATGAGACGCAGCAAAATGAGCTGCAGGATAAACAGGAAGAAACGGATGAAGAAAACAATCAGTCTGGAGAGGGAAAAGATAAATTGTCGGCAGAAGAAAATGAAAAACGATCGGATAATCCGCTGCATATGATTGTAGGGATTTTCGTGGGAATGTTTTTGATTGCATTTACGGTGTTTTTTGGAAGGCGAGTTTGGATTTTGAAGAAAAGACGAATCAGCAGAAACCACGGCTATACCGAATACGTCAAAGAGTTGTTCCATAGGATGTTTGAATTGCTTGTTCTTGCCGGGAAGGTAGAAAAAAGCGAAGAAGTTGATGGAGAGTTTACTCAGAAACTTTGCAAGGAATATCCGAATATCAGGGAAGAAGATGTAGACCAGGTGGTGAAGATTGTCTATCAGGCAAATTTTGGAAATGAAAAAATTGAAAAAGAAGAATATCAGATGTGCCGAAAGCTATACTGTCAGATAAAAAGAGAAGTGTCTGTGGATGTTGTGTGGTGGAAAAAAATCTGGTGGAAATACTGGAACGGAATTTCTTTGTAGAAATGTGATAATATAGTTGAAAAATACTACACAATGTCTTATAATATGTTTAGAAAGAACCTGGGATGTGCGATACTTCCATTATTTTGAACCTACAGTACTTTAAACGGGATTCTTATATCTCTGTAATATGTCAAGCCTCCGGTTTTTGCAGAGGAAGGCAGAAAAGCAGATGCGGTTGCCCACCTAGCGTTTGCTAGGAGTCAAAATATGGAAAACGGCATTTTGGGGGACTACAAAAGAGAAAAGCAGCTACGAAAGTAGCTGCTTATTTTAGTGTAAAGATTCTAGTTTCATAAAAAAAGATATTTTTGTATATACTATAGAAAAAAGAGTGGACAAGAGGTAGCTTGTGAAACGAAAATTAAATGAAAAATATGTGTATTATGGGATAATGCTTTTTGTTGTTGCGATTTTTCTTGTAATTATGTTTTCGGAAAGAAAAAAAAGAGAAACAGAACTTGATATTGAGTCGAAGCTTCCGAAGATACAACAAGAGGAGACGCAATCAAAGGCGCAGACGGAGGAGCAAATGATTCGGGTAGTGATCAAAACGAATGGATTTCAAGAAATTGCACATGCAGAAATAAAATTTCAGGCAGAAGGGGGACTTATTGCGACTGCAGGAGATGAAAAGAGGGAGTATGGTCAAGGTGAAGTGTTTGCTGTCACACCTGATGACGCGATGTTTCAGAAGGGAACGATTAAAGTGGAATCTGTGGTTTCCGGCGATAAGATTACGGTTTCAAGTCTCAATAGAGGGTATGGGACGCCGTCGTATCTGGGGAGTTTTGAGCTGTTTTCCAGTGCGGAAGGAATGATACTTGTAAATGAACTTCCTTTGGAGGAATATCTGTATGCGGTCGTTCCAAGTGAGATGCCTGCATCTTACGAGTTAGAAGCGCTCAAAGCACAGGCGGTCTGTGCGAGAAGCTATGCTTATAATCAGACACAAGGACTATCTTATCCGGAGTATAATGCACATGTAGATGACAGCACTTCTTTTCAGGTGTATGGGAATTCTAAGGAGCAGGAGTCGGCTGTTCGAGCGGTGGATGAGACACGGGGACAAAAATTATGGTATCAGAATCAGGTTGTGACGGCTTATTATTATTCTACTTCCTGCGGAAAAACAACTGGGATTGAGGCGTGGGGGACGACGCCGGATGAACAAAATCAGTATCTGCAAAGTGTGGAGATTTGCAAGGAAGATGGAAATTCATATGAAGCAGAACTTCCGTGGTATAGATGGAAGGCGGTGGTGCCGGAAAGGGTATTGTCTAATCTGATTGAGCTAAACACAGCAACGGAAATCGGAACACTTCAAAATGTATCGGTCACAAAGCGGGGAGCAGGAGGCGTGGCACTTCAGATAGTGGCACAGGGAGATGGTGGAAGCGTGACTGTTGATACTGAAAATAAGATACGAAGAGCCTTGGGAGGAAAAGGATATCAAATTGAAAAACAAGATGGGACAGTGGTGGACAGTCAAAATTTATTGCCCAGCGCGTTTTTCCAAATAGAGAAAAGTGAAGGAAATTATATTATAAATGGAGGCGGATACGGACACGGAATCGGGATGAGCCAGAATGGAGCAAATGAGATGGCAAAATGCGGAAAAACATACATAGAGATCTTACAATTGTTTTATCAGGGAGTGACCGTGGAGTGAAAGATACTTTACGAAAAGAATGTTTCGTGATATGATTGCGTAAGATAAAAAAGAGAAGGAATCGTTTTATGAGAGTCTTGGTGAAAAAAGTAAATGAGTTTTTAGAAAAAGTAGGAAGAGACCATGTAGGGGCATATGCAGCACAGTCTGCGTTTTTTCTTGTACTTTCTTTAATTCCGATCATTTTGCTTTTGCTGACTTTGGTGCGATATACGCCGGTAACAAAAGCGGATGTGATGACGGCGGTTTATGAAGTGTTCCCGAAGACAATTCGTGCGACAATGATTTCTATTGTGAATGAAGTGTATAACCAATCACGTGCGGTGATCCCTTTGACAGCACTTATGACGATGTGGTCTGCGGGGCGCGGGGTGCTTGCAATCACAAACGGACTGAACTGCATTCATGAGGAAATTGAGACAAGAAACTATATTTTTTTGAGAATCCGGGCAGCTTTCTACACGGTACTTTTTATCATTGCGATTGTGTTGTCTCTTGTCCTGCTTGGATTTGGTAACAGTATTAGTATGTTTGTCAACGAACATGTTCCGATTTTCCGGTATGTGACGGATTTTATCATTGAAATTCGAACGGTTACGACGCTGTTAGTGCTGATTGTATTTTCTACCTGTATTTATCGTTTTCTCCCAAATCATAAGGGAAAGATAAAGTATCAGTTTCCAGGGGCTGTGTTTACAGCGTTTGGTTGGACGCTGGCATCTTTCATTTTCTCGGTTTACATGGATATTTTCAAAGGATTTTCCAATATGTATGGAAGTTTGACGACGATTGTATTGATTATGCTGTGGCTATATTTCTGTATGTATGTCATGCTTTTGGGCGGAGAAATTAATGTTTTGGTCGAGGAACATCTTGACATTACGAATTAATGTGTTAAAATGAAAAGGAATTTTGAATACAAAAAGGCATGGAACGTGTTTAGTAGAGCACTATTTTCTAACAGAGAGAGGAAATCATCGGCTGGAAGTTTCCTTTAGTTCAAATGGGAATCGAATTTCGCACGGGAGCTGTATCTTTGAACGATATAAAGAAAAGTAGAAGATAACGTATCTGCACGTTACGCAGTCCGAGTGCTCATGGAGATTTCTGTGAGAAGTAGGGTGGTACCGCGATATAGCCTCGTCCCTTTTTTGGGGGCGGGGTTCTTTTTATAAGTAAAAAAATTAAAGGAGATAAAAACGATGAAAGAAAAATTACAAAGCATCAAAGAAGAAGCATTGGCACAGATTCAGGCAGCGGATGCGCCGGAAAAATTGAATGATGTAAAAGTAAGATTCCTTGGGAAAAAAGGAGAGCTTACAGCTGTTTTAAAAGGAATGAAAGATGTAGCGGCTGAGGACAGACCGAAGGTTGGTCAGCTTGTCAATGAAGCTCGCGAAGAGATTGAGACAGCTCTTAACAATGCAAAGACAGCAATGGAAAAAGCGATCCGTGAAGCAAAATTGAAAGAAGAGGTTATTGACGTTACACTTCCATCTAAGAAAAACATGGTTGGGCATCGTCATCCGAATACAATTGCGCTGGAAGAAGTTGAAAGAATTTTTATCGGCATGGGCTATGAAGTGGTGGAAGGACCGGAAGTAGAGTATGACGAATACAACTTTGAAAAATTGAATATTCCGGCAGATCATCCGGCAAAAGATGAGCAGGACACATTCTATATCAACAAAGACATCGTACTTCGTACACAGACTTCTCCGGTGCAGGCACGTGTGATGGAACAGGGAAAACTTCCAATTCGTATGATAGCACCGGGAAGAGTGTTCCGTTCGGATGAAGTGGATGCGACACATTCACCTTCATTCCATCAGATTGAAGGACTTGTGATTGACAAAAATATTTCATTTGCAGATTTGAAAGGAACACTGGAAGTATTTGCAAAAGAATTGTTCGGACCAGAGACAAAGACAAAATTCAGACCACATCACTTCCCATTTACAGAGCCAAGCGCTGAAGTGGATGTGACATGCTTTAAATGTGGCGGAAAAGGATGCCGTTTCTGTAAAGGCTCCGGATGGATTGAAATTTTAGGCTGCGGTATGGTTCATCCACATGTACTGGAAATGTGCGGAATTGATCCGGAAGAATACAACGGATTCGCATTCGGTGTAGGATTGGAACGTATTGCACTGTTGAAATACGAAATCGACGATATGAGATTATTATACGAAAACGATATTAGATTCTTAAAGCAATTCTAGAAGATGTGCCAAAGAGTAAAATGAGCGGCGCGACAGAATATGCCAAAGAGTAGAAATTTTTAGGAGGATTTAGAAAATGAATACATCATTATCATGGATAAAAGCATATGTGCCGGACCTTGATGTCACAGCGCAGGAATACACAGATGCGATGACGCTTTCCGGAACAAAAGTAGAGGGATTTGAGGTGTTGGATGCAGACCTTGAAAAAATTGTAATTGGTCAGATTGATAAAATTGAGAAACATCCGGATGCGGATAAACTGGTTGTCTGCCAGGTGAATGTTGGAACAGAGACTGTTCAGATTGTAACCGGAGCGAAGAATGTATTTGAAGGAGCAAAGGTGCCGGTTGTATTAGACGGTGGACGTGTAGCAGGAAGTCATGACGGGAAAGTTGTAGAAGGCGGAATCAAGATTAAAAAAGGAAAGCTTCGTGGAGTGGAAAGTTTTGGTATGATGTGTTCCATCGAAGAACTTGGATCTACAACAGATATGTACCCGGAGGCTCCGGAGAACGGAATCTATATTTTCGAGGAAGATGCAGTAGTTGGAAGCAGCGCGATTGAAGCACTTGGAAGAAATGATGTTGTATTTGAATACGAGGTGACATCAAACCGTGTGGACTGCTTTAGTGTAGTGGGAATTGCGAGAGAAGCAGCGGCAACTTTTAGAAAAGAATTCTGTCCTCCGGTTGTGGCAGAGACTGGAAATGACGAAGATGTCAATGATTATATTAAAGTAACTGTGGAGAACACAGAGCTTTGCCCACGCTACTGTGCAAGAGTTGTGAAAAATGTAAAAATTGGACCATCTCCGAGATGGATGCAAAGAAGACTGGCTTCTGTTGGAATCCGTCCGATCAACAATCTTGTTGATATCACAAACTATGTGATGGAAGAGTATGGGCAGCCAATGCATGCTTACGATCTTTCTACGATTGCCGGAAATGAGATTGTTGTAAAGACAGCAAAAGCAGGAGAAAAATTCGTGACATTAGACGGACAGGAAAGAGAGATGGACGAATCTGTCCTAATGATCTGCGACGGAGAAAAATCAGTTGGTATTGCGGGTATCATGGGTGGAGAAAACTCTATGATTACAGATGATGTGCAGAACGTATTGTTTGAGGCGGCATGCTTTGATGGAACAAATATCCGTAAATCAAGCAAAAAAGTCGGACTTCGTACAGATGCTTCCGGAAAATTTGAAAAGGGACTTGACCCGAACAATGCGAAAGCGGCAATCGACAGAGCCTGCCAGTTGATTGAAGAATTAGGTGCAGGTGAAGTTGTCGGAGGAACCGTTGATGTATATGGAAAAGAAAAAGAACCGGTTCGCGTTCCATTTGATGCAGAGAAAATCAATGTGATGCTTGGAACAGATATTTCAGAAGAAGAAATGCTTGGATATTTTGAAAAAATCGGCTTGGAATATGATGCAGAGGCAAAAGAAGTGATCACACCGACATTCAGACATGATTTATTCAGACTTGCAGACCTTGCAGAAGAAGTTGCAAGATTTTACGGATATGACAATATTCCGACAACACTTCCAAGGGGAGAGGCAACAACAGGAAAATTGTCATTCAAACTTCGTGTGGAGGAAGTAGCCAGAAATATTGCAGAGTTCTGTGGATTCAGTCAGGGAATGACATATTCTTTTGAAAGTCCAAAAGTATTTGATAAACTGTTGCTTCCGGCGGACTCAAAACTCCGTGAAGCGGTGGAGATTATGAATCCGCTTGGAGAAGATTACAGTATTATGAGAACAATTTCTTTGAATGGAATGTTAACATCGCTTGCGACAAACTATAACAGAAGAAATAAAGATGTTCGTTTGTATGAACTTGGAAATATTTATCTTCCAAAACAGCTTCCGGTCACAGAACTTCCGGAAGAACGTATGCAGTTCACACTTGGTATGTATGGAGAAGGTGATTTCTTCAGCATGAAAGGCGTTGTAGAAGAATTCTTTGAAAAAATCGGTATGCATGAAAAAGAGACATATGATCCAAACGCAGGAAAGACATTCTTGCATCCGGGACGTCAGGCAAATATCATTTACGGTGGAAAAGTAGTAGGATACTTGGGAGAAGTACATCCAGAAGTGGCAGATATTTACGGAATCGGGACAAGAGCTTATGTTGCAGTGATTGATATGCCGGAGGTAGTGGAACTTGCTACATTTGACAGAAAATATGAAGGAATTGCAAAATATCCGGCAGTGACTCGTGATATCAGTATGGTTGTGCCGAAAGAAATTTTGGTTGGTCAGATCGAGGAAGTGATTGCGAAGAAAGGCGGCGCTTACTTAGAAAGCTACAAATTATTCGACCTTTATGAGGGAGCGCAGATTAAAGCAGGATTCAAATCTGTTGCATATTCTATTGTGTTCCGTGCAAAAGATAAGACATTGGAAGAGGCAGATGTGACTTCTGCGATGACGAAAATCTTGAAAGCATTGGAAGAAATGGGAATTGAATTAAGACAGTAAATAAAAGAAGGAAAGTACCGTCAGATGGCGGTACTTTTTGTGTAAGACGAAACGGGATGTAGGAGGAAGTTTTCTTAGCTCTATAAGCTGGGGGTTATTTTGCCAATAACTTTAAAAATCTCTTATCATTCATCTGCTCATTTGTTAAATATTCTCCATTATAGAACAGAGCGTAAGTTGTAATCGGCGTAGGTGCATTCTGTGCTTGCTCTTTGCTTTGCAAATGAATAGATTTAAACTGTACGCCCTTTTCTTTTGCGATTTCTTCTACAATAGGCACATATTTCGCATTAAATGGACATTGACTGGTATAGTATAAAACATATCCCATTTCATCAATGTGAGGGTGCTTGGCACACTTCTTGAATTTAGGTAACAAGGAATTTTTATTAAATGGTAAACACCATAATTGAATACCATTATCTGCTTCATCGCAAACGATGAAACCTTTGTATTTTAAGAATTTAGGGTCAGCTAAAAATGTTTTTTTCTTTTGGGAAGATAGAATACATAACCCTTGTTTTCCTTTTGTTTTACTATCTTCAATACACGCATTTAATAAGTCTGTTGAGTATCCATGACCCTTGAATGAACCAGCAACCCAAAGACAGTTAATATACATATACCCATCTGCAATAATAGGATTCCAAGCATTTTCAGCAGGAATATACTCAATAAAACACTTTCCTCGTTCTTCGCTCTTTAGGAAAACTAAGCCTTCGTTAAATCGCTCTTGTAGCCAAGCCTTTTTTGATGACACTTGAATATCATTGTTATTTGAAATAGCACAGCATATATGCTCTTTGTCTATATTCTCGTTGGTTACTCTAATATATTCCATAAAAATACCTCATTTCTAAATTCTTTAGGTTAGAATCAATGATGGGGGAAACGAAAAAGCAGTTTTTTGTACTTACCTGTGATTATACAGTATTTTCTGTGCAGAAGCTACAGAAATCAAGTGTTTTCATAATAAAATCCTCTATGTAAAATCAGTAGTAATCAAAACACTGCTTTACACGGAGGTGCATTTGAGTCGTAAAACCGCTTGCCAACCAAGCGGAAGGATGGTATTGTTTTCATAGGCAATGGGAAGGTCGATACTGTTCAATTGGAATTTTGCATAGATGTTATGGGAGGTGAATGAATTGAAGAAAATATTTACTATTTTAGGTATGAGTATTTTTTTTATGATTAGTTTTTCGGGATGTGGTTCAGCATTAAGCACTGAATCGACTCCGGAGCAGTTGTATTCCGATGATCATAGTATAGATATGTTTGTTCCATATATGAAATATGTTGAGGGATAGGGAGAGTCAGCACAATAATACTTGTTATAGTGACAAATTCGGTTTTGGGGTTATCGATAGATGAATATATTAAAAGTAAAGAAATAAAAATGGAGAATAACCATGCCGATACATGTTGTAAAAAGTGGAGAGACAATCTATTCGATCGCTCAGCTATATGACGTCTCAGCTGACCGGATTGTGTATGACAATGAGCTGGCAGCGCAGCAAAATCTTGTTCCGGGGCAAGCTCTTTTGATTCTGATGACGAGCCGGGTTCATATTGTGAGAGAAGGACAGACGGTGAAGCAGATCGCGGAAGAATATAGTATCACGGTCAAAAATCTATATCAAAACAATCCGTTTCTGTTGAATCAGACCTATTTGTTAGAGGGGCAGAGTTTGGTCATTTCTTATGAGGGAGAACCGCTTATGCAAGGTAGGATCAGCGGGTATGCATATCCGTTTATTGAGCCGTATATTTTGCGTGAGGTACTTCTTTATATAGATGAAATACTTATTTTTTCTTATGGATTTACGGCAGAAGGAGAATTGATACCACCTCAGATTGACGAGACGTGGGTGATTCAGGAGGCTTGGAATCAGCAGGTGGAACCGATTCTGGTGCTGACGCCGTTTGCGGAGACGGGGACCTTTAACAGTGGGTTGATTCAAATATTATCGGAAAATGAGACGGTTCAGGACAATTTGATTGAAAATCTTTTGGAGACAGTACGAGAAAAGGGGTATGTAGGTGTAGATGTGGACTTTGAATATATTCGGCCGGAAGATCGGGTAGGGTATGCAGATTTTGTGAATCGTTTACGGGAGACGATGAATGAAAATGGATATCGGGTGTCGGTGGCGCTTGCTCCGAAGACCTCTTCTTATCAAAAAGGGCTGTTGTATGAGGCAATGGATTATCATCTGTTGGGGCAAAGTGCAAATACGGTGTTTCTGATGACGTATGAATGGGGGTATACATACGGACCACCGCTTGCGGTAGCGCCGCTGCCAAATGTCCGACAGGTGTTGGAGTATGCCCTCACGGAAATTCCGAAAGAAAAAATTGTATTGGGAGTCCCGAATTATGGATATAGCTGGCCGCTCCCATATGAGCGAGGGGTGACAAAAGCAAGGTTGATTGGAAATGTTGAGGCGAATGTCATCGCGGCAGAGCGAGGTGCGGAGATTCAGTACGATGAGCGTTATCAAAGTCCGTTTTTCTATTATGAAATTGGTGGAAGGAGATATGAAGTCTGGTTTGAAGATGTGAGAAGTATTTATGCAAAATTGCAGCTGGCTGCAGAAAAGGATATCCATGGTGTCGGGTATTGGAACTTGATGCGTCCGTTTCGGGCAAACTGGCTGCTGGTGAATCAGATGCTTCATTGAAAAAGGGGTAGCGTTTTTAGAAAAAAGCATATATAATGTGATTATATATGCGAAAATGCAAATGAGGAAGAGGGGAAAAAGATGACAAACAAAAAAAGAGAGACATTTCAAAACCGGTTCGGCTTTGTGCTGGCATGTATCGGCTCTGCTGTTGGAATGGGAAATATCTGGCTGTTTCCTTATCGTGTAGGCGAAGGTGGCGGTGCTGCATTTTTGATACCGTATTTTATATTTGTTTTTGTGCTCGGATTTGCGGGTGTTGCAGGTGAGATGGCGTTTGGACGTGCGATGAAAGCTGGTTCTATCGGGGCGTTTCGCGGAGCATCGAAGATGAGAGGCGGAAGATGGGGCGAGTTCGTCGGACTTGTGCCGACACTTGGTTCGCTTGGAATTGCAATCGGGTATTCGGTTGTTGTGGGATGGATTTTGAAATTTTTGGTCGGATCTGTGACGGGAAGTCTGATGAAAACAAAATCGGAAGAGTACTTCGGAGAGATATCTGCTTCATTTGGAAGTATTCCGTGGCATCTGCTTGGTCTGGTGATTGTGTTTGCAATCATGCTGTTTGGGATTGCAAAAGGAATTGAAAAAGTCAATAAGTTTATGATGCCTGCATTTTTCTGCCTGTTCCTGATACTGGCGGTGCGAGTATTCTTTCTGGAAGGATCCGCATCTGGGTATTCTTTTTTGCTAAAGCCAAAATGGAGTGAACTTGGAAATGTAAAAACCTGGGTATATGCACTTGGGCAGGCATTTTTTTCGCTTTCATTAGCAGGTTCAGGAACTATAGTTTATGGAAGCTACCTGAAAAAAGATGAAGATGTGATTGCATGTGCGAGAAACGTAGCGATTTTCGATACATTGGCAGCGCTTCTTTCAGCGTTTGTAATTTTACCCGCAGTGTTTGCGTTTCAATTAGATCCAAATGCAGGACCGGCATTGATGTTCATTACGATGCCGAAAGTATTTCAGCAGATGCCGGCCGGAACATTTTTCTGTATTCTCTTTTTTGTGGCAGTTCTGTTTGCGGCAGTCACTTCGTTGATCAATTTGTTTGAGACACCGGTGGAGGCGATTCAGGAACGCTTTGGAGTGTCGAGAAAGATTGCAGTCGCAATTGTGGCAGTTGTGGCTGTGGCGGTTGGAGTTGTCATTGAATCCGGTGATGTCGTAAGTACATGGATGGATGTGGTTTCAATTTACATTATTCCACTGGGAGCATTGCTTGCCGCAATTATGTTTTTCTGGGTATGCCCTCCTAGGTTTGCAAGGGAGCAGGTACAGATGGGACGCGAGAAAAAGATTGGAAAATGGTTTGAGCCAATGACAAAATATATTTTTGTTGGTTTGACGATTGTTGTCTATATATTGGGTATTTTATATGGCGGCATTGGATAAGAAAGGAAGTTTCAAAAAGATGAGAAAAGAAGATTTTTATTTTGATTTACCGGAAGAATTGATTGCACAGGATCCATTGGAGGACCGTTCAAGCTCAAGACTTTTGGTGTTGGATAAAGAGACTGGCAAGGTGGAGCATCATGTGTTCCGGGAGATTATAGATTATCTGCAGGAAGGGGACTGTCTTGTTATCAATGATACAAAAGTGATTCCGGCAAGGCTGATTGGTTCCAAAATCGGCACGGATGCAAAAATAGAAGTATTGTTGCTAAAACGAAAAGAAAACGATGTATGGGAGACGCTTGTAAAGCCTGGGAAAAAGGCAAAAGTGGGAACTCGAATCAGTTTCGGAGACGGTCTTTTAGTCGGTGAAGTCGTTGATATCGTAGAAGAAGGCAATCGTCTGATCCATTTTGAATACGAAGGAATTTTTGAGGAAATTTTAGATCAATTAGGACAGATGCCGCTGCCGCCGTATATCACACACCAATTGGAAGATAAAAACAGATATCAGACGGTATATGCGAAACATTCCGGCTCTGCTGCAGCTCCGACAGCCGGACTGCATTTTACGCCGGAGTTGTTAAAAGAGATTGAAGAGAAAGGCGTGCAGATTGCACGTGTGACCTTACATGTAGGACTTGGAACATTCCGTCCTGTAAAAGTAGATAATATATTGGAACATCACATGCACTCAGAATTTTATCAGATTGACGAAGAGGCGGCTGAAAAGATTAATCGTGCAAAAGAAAGCGGGCATCGCGTAATTTGTGTCGGAACAACAAGTTGTCGAACAATTGAATCTGCTGCAGATAAAAATGGAAAACTTCATGCGACGAATGGCTGGACGGAGATTTTCATTTATCCGGGGTATGAATTTAAGGTGTTAGATTGCCTGATCACGAACTTTCATTTGCCGGAGTCTACATTGGTCATGTTGGTATCTGCATTGGCAGGAAGAGAACAGGTGCTCTCGGCTTATGAGGAGGCTGTGAAAGAAAAATACCGTTTCTTCAGCTTTGGGGATGCAATGATGATTTTGTAGAGTGATTCACTACAAAATAGCGATACAACAGAATACGGAGATATGAAGAAAGCCAGGGGCGATTAAACCTCTGGCTTTTCTTTGTAAATGAACGTGTGAGATAATCCATTGCGGAATGTGATAGAGTGAATAGCTCCGTCCTTGAAAACGATGTTGTCTATGATGCTGCTGAGAAAAGAATCAAGGACCTCCGGAGAAACGGTAGCACTCAGTGATTGAAAGCTGACGTAGTTTCGGTCAGTGAGCTTCTGGGAGAGAATGAAGTTGCTTGCCTTGGCGATAAATTCATCGTCAGTGATAGACTGTTGCAGGCTGTCTTCTGATGCCAGGAATGCCAGCTTGTCCTCGACTTCTTCCAGAGCGTCCGAAAGCTGAATCTTCTGAGTAAGGTATTCGGATTCAGACATGGCTTTTTCGGAATAGAGGAAAAGTTTGTTCAGACGGTCAATAGCTCTTTCCAGACGGACCTTTTCCTTTTTGAGCTTTGATAGTTGCAACGGAGGCTCAGAGTCGGTTTTGATTTTGACGTCTTTTCCGAAGACCTCTCCCTTGACGGTGCCGGTGCGGAGCGTATGAAACAGATCCTGCAATCCGTCCGGGGCAATGGCGACCACCGGGGAGAAGGTATCGCCGGAGAGTAGCTGCTGTTCCAGTTCCTGTATGCTCGTTTCCGGAGAGAATGCCTTTTGAGCGTTGAGCATATTGAGAATGTAGTTGAAGACAAACTCGCCAACGATTGGGTCCGAGGTAGATTTTCCGGTACACCACAGCTTGCTTTTCCTGTGCGTAGGGCAGAAGTAGAGAGAATAGCGTCTGCCGGTAGTTTTCTTTACGGTGGAAATGGAACTGGTCATAGGCTGACCGCAATTTCCACAGATAAGCAGGCCGGAGAAAATGTGGGTGTATTTGCTTTTGCCACTCTTGCGGAATGATTTGAGCCTGCGGTTGGATTCCAGGAGTGCGAGGATACGTTCTTTCTGTTCCCGGCTTACGATGGCCAGGTGGTGGTCTTTTACGGTAATCCATTCGGATTTATCCTTAGGACGTTGCCGGTCCCCTTCCTTAAGGCGGTTGTACTGGTAATCGCCGCAGTAGAATACGCTGCGAAGAATAATATCCAGAGAGACAGGAGACCAGTCATTACCGGCACGAGTCCGGTAGCCATGTTCGTTCAGATACCGGGCCAGGTAAACCAGGGAGCGGAGTTCTTCGTATTTGTCATGAATCAGATGGGCGATGTTGTACTCGTCGGAGTTGAAGCTGAAAGCCTGTTCCTCCGGGTCATAATCGTAGCCGTAAGGAATACGTCCGCCGTTCCACTGCCCGTTGCTGGCTCTGGAAATCATAGTGGCAGTGACACGTTCCGAGGTCATGTTACGCTCCAACTCCGCAAAGACAAGGATAATTTTGAGCATCGCTTCTCCCATAGCCGTACTGGTGTCGAATTGCTCGTTTTTCGAGACAAAGGTAACGCCCAGGTTTTTAAGCTCCTGGTACATCTCTGCAAAGTCCAGAAGGTTTCTGGAGATGCGGTCAATCTTCCAGACCAGCAGATGCGTGTACGTGCCGGTCCGAAGCTGAGACATCATTTTCTGAAATTCTGGCCGGATGGTATTTTTGCCAGAGTACCCGGCATCCTCGAAGATTGTCACATCGTCAGTGTTCAGTATCAGCTTGGCGTAGGCAATCAAATCTTGACGCTGCATAGGCAGAGAGTCCCTGTCGATCTGATGCAGTGTAGAGACTCGTATGTAGATAGCCACTTTTGCGTGAGTGGCAGCACTGTTTGAAATCATATTTTTCCTCCAAAAATACGCCGTCCCATTACAGAACGGCGCATGTTCATTTCTACGCCCTTTTAGTCGGGCAATTCAATATTACATCCCTTAATCCGGCAAAATCCGTTATGTAAGGTTTTAGAGCTTTCAGCGAATTAAGAGAAATATTTTTCTGGTTGGGCTTTTGCTCGTTGAGCACGTAGGTGGGTAGCACGTAGAACTCCCAGTATTCCAGGGCAAGCGGCGAGACGTCTTTTGTCAGTGCTTTGTAAAGGCAAAAAACGTAGAGGTCAGAATGACGCTTGACGTCCGGAGAATATCCGGCTTTCGGGTCCCAGGCTCTGTGAGGGGCTATGCTGAACTGTATATGCTCGTGGTATGCTTCATCCCAGGATTGGAGATAAGAAGCAGATTTAACCTCGATTCGCTGTCCGGCAGGACTGGTCAAATCAAAGGGGAGCCAATCAGTTCGCATTTTCGAATCGGGGGGGGGTAATAACGCACTGTATACTATGTATTCTGCAAGTACGCCCCGGTCTGTATTGTTGAGCAGATCACTGTAAGCCCAGGACCAGAAATCTACTACCGACAACCCGGTGTCTTCCCCATGAAAAGTAAATTTGTTATTGGATGTTAATTGCTCCATGTAGGAACCCTCCCTTCGCAGAGAGAGGTTATGCCATGGATGTTGCCGTCAAGAGCGAAAACCAACGCCCGGCGGCAGTCAATGTCTGTCAGAGTGTCAGAATAGGTATGGATCAACGGCAGAAACTCACGAACAGAAAGCGAGAGCTTCTTCCGTAGGTGCGCTATTTTGTTGATGGTTCCGACAGACAGCAATGCAGGCCCTTCTTCCAGAGAAGAACAGAAGGAAGAGAGATAGAGCAGTAGAGCCGCAGCATCGCAATTCAGTTGTTCTTCGGTCCGGGCCAGAAAAAAGTATTTCTTTGAATCCATAAGCCCTCCTGTCCGGTATCATCTGAAACGACGATACCAATCTAAACGGATAATCTTTTTTCACCGTCAAGGTATTTCTTGCTTTCCTCAAGAGCTTTGAGGTAGCCTTTCATTTCCCCTTTAAATTCATAACGCTTTTCTGTTGGCAGAGCCTTGTAAATACTCAGCAGCTCTTTTTCATCATCGGTGTAGGTCTCAGCCTGTGCGTCAGTGTAAGCAGATTCTTTTCCGGTCAGAATGTAGTCGGTAGAGACATGCAGAAACCGGGCGATGTCTGCAATGTATTTAGCTGGCGGCAGAGTGTTCCTAGCCTTCCAGGTAGAGTAGGAAGACTGGTTAATGCCAAGAAATTTGCACAGTGCATAAGGCGTTTGCTCCCTCTGTTCGAGAACTGTTTCGATTCTGTCGATTGCTTCCATGTAGCACCTCCGTAAAATAATTCGAGAAATCGAAGAAAAACTCTTTACAAATTCGAGTTTTCGAGCTACAATACAATCACAAGCTACAAATGATTCGCAAATGGGAAGTGCTAAATCACATAAGTAGTTTGTGATTGCGTATGTAGTGTACGTTTGTACCGTTAAATTGTATCATTTTACTTCGAGAAAGTAAACTACATATGCAAAAATCCATCAGAAAGGAGGAAAAACATAATGCAGGGCAATATCACTGACTGGGGCAAGGAAGTTAAGAAGGGGCTGATTGAACGTGGCTGGTCTATCAACGATTTGGCTGAGAGAATCGGCAAGTCAAGAACCAGGGTATCCGGAGTTGTGAATGGCCGGATTTACTCGGATTCGATTGCAAGTGCAATCAGTGACCTTCTCAACATCGAAAAGGCATCAGTGTCCATGAAAGAAGCAACCAGAGATTGGTGTATGGATGCAAGAAAAGCCATGATTGACCTGGATATGAACACAGGGGAGCTGGCTGAGAAGACTGGTTACTCTACACAATATCTGAATGCAATTATCTGTGGCAGATGCTATTCGCCACCGGTTATGAAAGTGATAAGCGGTGCACTCGGAATCCAGGAATATCAAGGGAAACAGGATTCCTCTAAGGACAGTTAAATTGTAACAGGAAAGATGGTGTGAAGAAATGGGAAGAGGCCCTACGAAAAGCAATGAAAATGTATATTTTGTTGCCAGAAAAAAGGCGGCAATGTACAACGAAAGGCTATACTCCAGAGAAGGTGCGGCTGAGCTGCTTGGTATATCTGTTTCGACACTCGCAGACTATGAGCTTGGGAATACGAAGGTAGTTCCGGTAGACAAGGTGGTTCTCATGGCGGACCTCTATAATGCACCGGAGCTGAAAACCGGCTATTGCAAGTATGAATGCCCGATATGCAGCTATCTTCCGGTTGCAACAGAAGCGAAAGGCCTGGAAGGAATAGCTCTTCGGCTGATGAAGAGGCTGGATTGCGATGAGCTGAACCGCATCAAAAAAGAACTTGTAGACATTACGGAAGATGGAATCATCGACGAAACGGAGAAGCCGGAGCTGAAAAAGATCCTGGCTTTTTTAGATGAAGTTGCGGAGTCCATCAGCGAACTGAAAATCGTAGGCGAAAAGTTTTTGAAGAAGGTGTGAGTATGGATGTACAGAAAATGCTTGAAATTCTGAAAAGAGATTACGGAATCGAAAGTAAAGAGGAACTGATAGAAAGATTTGAGTCCAGCAAAGGAATCAACATCGGAATTTTCACTGAACGGAGGCAGACAGCATGAGAAACAGAGTTGTGAAACGTAGGATGCACAGGGTTCTGTGGAAGAAGCTGAGCAGAATCTATGCAGTGGATATGGCAGAAGTTCTGGGCTGGATAGAATACATAAGCATCATGGGAATTTTCCAGTGCTTCTGTATTGTGATGGCTTGCGAGCAGAGAGGCAGGGTAGCTTTTGGAGGAGAGTATTTGATTCTTCCGGCGGCGATACTTGCAAGACTGTGGATTCCAGAAATGATACAGAGCGCGAGCAACGTTCTGGAGATGCCGGATGAGGAAGAAGATGATGTGTGAGATATGCGGACAGAATCCTTGCCATCCGAGATGTCCGAATGCTCCGGAACCGAAAGAGGTTCATATCTGTTCGGAATGCCTGGAAGGAATTTATCCGGGCGACAGATTCTATGAGAGCTGTGGAAGTTATGTGTGCGAGGAGTGCCTAAAAGGCATGACGATTGATGAAATATTTGAATTACTAGGCGAGAGCCTGGAAGAAGCATAGGAGGTAGGATATGGGACAGATGACCGTAGAACAGTGGTACGGCACGATAAAAACCGGACTGACGAAGAAGCTGACCGAAAACAAAGAAGCGTTACCGGCTGGCTTTAATCAGCAGAGATTCATTCTGAATTGCATTACGGTAATCCAGGATATGATGAAAGACGATAAGAAGAAAGCACAGTTGGAGAAGATCAACCCGGAAACTATCCCGGTTTGCCTGGCAAAAGCGGCATACCTGGGACTGGATTTTTTCAACGGCGAGTGCTACGCCATCCCGTATGGTGGCAACCTTAGTTTTCAGACTGACTACAAGGGCGAAATCAAGCTGTGTAAGCGGTACAGTAAAAATAAGATTAAAGATATTTTTGCAAAAGTAGTACGGCAGGGCGATTTCTTCATGGAAGAGGTAGACGGAGGCAAACAGAATGTGCAGTACAGACCGAAGCCATTTTCCAATGAACAGATGATTGGAGCATTCGCTATTGTGGTTTTTGAAGATGGTTCGATGATGTATGACACGATGAGTTCGGAAGACATCGAAAATGTCAGAAACACATACTCTAAAGCGAAAGACAGCCAGGCATGGAAAAGCAGCACTGGTGAGATGTACAAGAAAACGGTACTGAGAAGATTGTGCAAGTTGATTGATTTGGACTTTGACAATATAGAGCAGCAGAAAGCTTACGAAGACGGTGGAGACGTGGTATTCAATCAGCAGTCCCTTCCAGGAGCAACAACAGGACAGGCATTGCTGCCGGAGAATGATAAGCCGGTAGACGCATTTGCGGCGATAAAAGCCCAGAAGCAGGCAGAACCGGTTATTGACGGAATGATTTTGGAAGAGGCGTAGGAGGCAGTGGCATATGGTTTTGACGGCAGAGAATTATTATAGCAAAGAAGCGAACAAAGAGTACATGAGCGTGTCCCAGTATAAGGATTTCGCAGGAACATACGGAAAGATGGCGTGTGAATTTTCGGCGGTTGAGAAGCTGGAAGAACGGTGGGAGCAGAAAAAGACCACACCGCTTCTGGTGGGTTCCTACGTGGATTCCTACTTTGAAGGAACGCTCGAAGAGTTCAAGAAAGAGAATCCAGAAATCTTCACTCAGAAAGGCGAGTTGAAAGCAAATTATAAGCAAGCAGAGAGAATCATCGCCAGAATGGAGAGAGACCCACTGTTCATGCAGTATATGAGCGGAGAAAAACAGGTCATTATGACTGGAGAGCTGTTCGGGGCAGAATGGAAAATCAAAATTGACAGCTTCGTGAGAGGAATCGCCATTACGGATCTTAAGGTTATGGCATCGATCACTAAGCTGGAGTGGGTAAAAGACATCGGTTATCTAGATTTTGTGCGGTACTGGGGCTACGATATCCAGGGTGCAATATACCAGGAAATTGTGTACCAGAATACTGGAGAGAGACTGCCATTCTACATTGCGGCCGGAACGAAGGAAGAGGAGCCAAACATCGAAGTGATTCAAGTGACGCAGAACTATCTCGATGAAGCGAAACACATGGTAGAAACGAATATGCCGAGAATCCTCAGAGTGAAGAATGGGGAGGCTGAACCGGACAGATGCGAGATGTGCGATTGTTGTAGGCATACAAAGGTTTTGAAGAGACCGATTTCAATTACGAACCTGGTAGCCGGAATTTAGGCGGTGAGTAGATGGCAGACAATAAGAAATATTACTATTTGAAACTGAAAGAGGATTTCTTTGATTCTGATGAAATGCTGCTTCTCCAGGGAATGAAGGACGGGTACTTGTACAGCGACATACTCATGAAGATGTATCTGCGGAGCCTGAAAAATGAAGGGCGGTTGATGTACAAGGACTACATCCCGTACAGTCTGGAGATGATCTCAACGATTACGAGGCACCAGGTAGGGACGGTAGAACGTGCGATGAAGATTTTTGAGCAGTTGAAGTTGGTAGAGGTACTGGATAACGGTGCAATCTATATGATGGACATTCAGAATTTCATCGGACAGAGTTCTACAGAGGCGGACCGGCAGAGGAAGTATTATCGCCGCATCCAGGATGAGAAGAAACTGAGCGGCTCCCAGACGCCGGAGGCATTGATTCCAGAGATGCAGGAACCGGAGCAGGAGAAACCGCCAGTAGAAAAACCACCGAAGTCGAAAAAGGCAACCGCAAAGAAGGAAGACACGATGCAGCTCTATGAGCGTCTGGTTCCAGATTATGCACTTGGCGGCGAAATCAGAGAAAAGATGTGTGAATGGTGTACATACAAGATTGAACGCAAGGAAGGTTACAAAGAGCAGGGAATGAAATCCCTTCTCCGGCAGGTAGAAAAGAAAGTAGCAGAATTTGGAGAAGGCCGGGTGTGTGATTTGATTGAGGAGTGTATGTCAAATAACTGGAAAGGCATTATCTGGGATAAAATGACGCAGATTCCGCAGAGACCAGCCGGGGACAGGATTCAGAACAGAGTGAGTGAGGTAGATAACTGGTAATGACAAGAGAGGAGTTCAAAACGCTTGTTAAGGGAATGAAAGCTGTATACGCACAGCCGACATTCATTCCAGACCAGGATGCCTTCAATGTATGGTTTGAGTTGCTGAAAGATATTCCGTATCAGCAGGCCAACGTAGCAATCCAGAAGTATATGCTGACAGAGAAGTTTCCACCAACGATAGCAGACATCAGAGAAAAGGCAACGCAGATTGTTGAGAGCGTGGATAGCAGCATGAGTGAGTTGGAGGCATGGTCTTTGGTAAGAAAGGCGGTCAGAAATTCCGGGTATCATTCAGTGGAAGAATTTGAGAAACTACCGGAGGCTTGCCAGAGAGCCGTAGGAAGTGCGGCAAATCTGAAAGAGTGGGCGTTGATGGATTCTGAAAGGGTTGAGACGGTAGAACAGTCTCATTTTATCCGGAATTACAGGACAACAGTGCAGAGAATCAGCGAAGAGAAAAAACTGCCGGAATCAATCCGGTTGCTGATTGCCAGCATGAGAGGCAATGCGCTGGAGTTGGAAAAGAAAGAGCAGCCTGCGCTCGAAGCTAAGAAGCAGGCAGAAGAAAAAACAGAACCGGAACCTGGAATGTCTGAGGAAACGAGGGCAAAGTTCCAACAGGTCATGCGGAACTTACAGGGGAAGATGTGACATGGAGGTGAAGTGACATATGGATATGGCAGAAATCGGAGCGAATATCCGGAGTTGCAGGACAGAAAAGGATATGACGATGGAGGAACTGGGAAAAGCAATCGGCAAGAGCCAGTCGGCGGTAGCGGATTATGAAAAAGGCAGAGTAGACATCCCGGCATCCTCTCTCATCAAGATTGCAGAGGTCCTGGAAGTCCACCCGGCGAAGCTGTTTGGTATGCAGACGGCGGATGAGCAGTTTAAGCCGGACGCCACGCTGAGAATTTTCAGTGCGGAGGACAGGCGGACTATTGCAGGAATCCTGGTAATGAACGGTTATACAACCCGACATATCAAGGTTGCGAGAGAAGGAAAGAAGAGTAGCTGGTACTGCATCCAGGCCATGCTTGAAGAAAGCAACCTGGGAAGTCAGTAGGAGGCGGATATGGAAAAAGCAAAGTTTACGGTATACGGGGAACCGAAAGGGAAGGGCAGACCGAGATTCAATACGAAGACCGGTCACGCCATAACCCCGAAAGATACGGTGTCCTATGAAAATCTGGTAAAGCTGGAATGGCAGACAGCCTACGGGACAGAGAGCTTTCCGAAAGAGGCGATGCTGGATATGAGGATTAAGGCGTATTACCGGATTCCTAAGTCGGCATCGAAGAAAAAAAGAGCGGCGATGCTGGCCGGAGAGATACGTCCGACTAAGAAGCCGGATATGGATAACGTAGTAAAGATTATCGCTGACAGCCTCAACAATCTGGCATATTACGATGATACGCAAATTGTTGACTGCCAGTGCCGGAAGTTCTACTCGGAGAATCCGAGAGTAGAAGTGACGATTATAAATTTGTCGAAGGAAGAATAGGAGGAAATTCACAGTGGATGAAAAAATGGAAATAAGACTCGTGAATCCAACGGAAGACGGATTCTTGCAGAAGATTGACTGGAACAAAGCGGAGCTGGAGGCGAATGTCAGAAGTATCGTGGAAGCATACCAGGGCTTGGTGTATACGGAAGATACGGTATCGGATGCGAAGAATGACAGAGCCGCCCTTAGAAAATTGCTCAATGAGATCGAGGACAGAAGAAAACTTGTCAAGAAAAAGTGCATGGAGCCGTATGAGGTATTCGAGAATGACTTGAAGGATGTAACGGTACTCATCAAGGAGCAGATCAGCATCATTGACGGGCAGGTAAAGGAATATGAGAACGGCGTAAAAGAGGAGAAGAAAGCCAGATTGCAGGATGTATATGCTGAGACAATCGGAGAATTGGCAGAGGTACTTCCTTTTGAGCGAGTGTTTGAGACACAGTATCTGAATGTGAGCTTCAAGGAAAGTAAGGCAGCAACCGAAATCCAGGAAAAGATTCAGAGAGTAAAGAGTGACCTGGCGGCCATTGACGCACTGGATAGCAAGTATAAGCTGAATGCGAAGGACGTATACGTGAGAACGCTTGATATGTCCCAGGCTATGGCTGAGAACGCTCGTCTGATTAAGTTTGAAGAGCAGATGGAGGCAGACCGTAAGAGAAAAGCCGAGGAAGAGGAACGCCGGAGAGCCGAAGCAGAAGCCAGAGCCAAAGAAGCGGAGGAACGTAGACGCCAGGAGGCAGAAAAAAATGCTGCGGAACGTGCGGAGAGAGAAAAGGCACTGGCAGAACAGCAGGCCCAGGAGGAAAGAGCTTCGGAATCTGGCTACAACGCACCGGTTCCGGATAAGACGGCGGATGTGCAGAGTGAGGAACCGGCTGAAAAGCCGGCTGAAAAAGAAGCTCTTCCGGAGGAAAAGAAATATAAGGCAACCTTCTATGCGATTGGCACGCTCCAGCAGTTGAAGGATTTGCAGGAGTACATGAAAGAACATAATATCCAGTTCGGAAAGGCGGGTAAGTAGAATGAGTGATTTTGTGAAGGAATTGAATTTTGATGGCGATACCTTTAATGACATGAAGAGAGATATGAATTTTGTCTTACAGCGACTGCTCGGTAATATGCAGGAAAAGGAATGCCAGGAGGGAACGCTGACGCTGAAACTTGATGTGTCGCTCGTGAGAGAGTACGTGCCGAACTACAATCCGAACATTCCTGGAGAAAGCAGAGAGATTGCGAAGCCGAAGTTCAGTCACAAGGTAACGAGCCAGATGAAAGTTGAAGATATGAAAAAAGGTAACCTGGACACTGAGATGGAGCTGTTCTTGAATGAGGAGACCGGGGAATACGAGATGAGACCGGTTGCTGATACTACGCAGAGAAGCATTTTCGATGCAGACTACAGAGATGTGACGGAGCCGGGACCGGCAGGAATCGAGCCGGATATCGGACCGGAGTACATCGAACATCCGGAACTTCCGGGAGAGGTAGCAGATGAACATGCCATTCCTGGTCCGGTGGAAGAATACGAGGATGCAGACGAGAGCGTATATGACGATTCTACGGGAGATAACCTGGAAGATACACAATTTACGGATGAAACCGATTTAGACGGCACAGGGGGCGGTACAGAGATTACAAGCGGCTCTGAGGAAGACGAAACCGACACCGAAGATGATGAGTATGGATATGATGAACCAGAGGAGGAAGAGTAAATGAATTTAAGAGATTTGGTAGGAAGAATGGCAATCAGAACAGATAAGGTGCGTGAGGTAATGCCATGGGAAATGGAACGTGCGTTTCGCTTAGATTTCATGGTTCCTGTACCGATTTTTGATAGAGAAAAGTACATGGACGAGCCGGTAAGAATCCTGGCGGTGGAAGGAACCCAGGTTGTTATCGAGGAAGATGGAAAGAGAAAACTGTTGGAGAGAAGATACATTGATGAACGCTGGACGGATTATGAGAGACTTCTGCATCCGGAAGAGGAAGAGAAGGAAAAAGCTGAAAAGCTGATGAAGGAGTTCGAGGTAGCGGCGGAACCTATCAAGCATTTCCTGGCAGAGCATTATGACCCGATGTGCACGGCGGTGATCTCCATGGATAACATCCAGATTTTCAGAGGAGAACTGGGCGAGCCGATTCAGAATATCTGTTGCCGGTGCGGAGCAGAGGTTGAAGAGGAAATGAAGGGATAATAAATGGATAAAAGGCCGAGAAAAGAAGATGGGTCATTGTTCATATCGTGTAAATCATGCGGAGTGCCGCCGGACAGGTGCAAGGGCTTTTGTATTTTCCAGAGAATGACGGCAGAAGCAGAAAAGCAGAAACAGGAGGAAAAGTCGAATGGCAAAATTTAATATCGAAGTAGAACTTGACTGGATGGATGAAGAGGCATATTCCATCGATGATGAGTTGAGAGAACGGATTGTGGAGGGCGTGGAAAACGCCCTTCTGGAAAAGGCAACGAATGAAGCTGTAAAGGCAGTGGATAATAAAATTGCAGAGAAGATTCTGGAGGCGGAAGAAACGATACAGGCAACCGTAGACCAGTTCATTGCGAATGTGTGCGAGGAGAAGATTGGAAAGATTGTTATCCCGGAAAAGAAAAGCACCTGGAGCGATGAAGTAACGTACAAGCCTCTGTCTGAATACGTGGGAGAGAGATTTGAGCTGTTCCTTACGGAAAAGAGATATGACAGGGACGGTCGCATTGCAAGTTATTCCAGTGACAGGAAATTATCCGCCGCCGGTCTGCTCACGAGTCAGTATCTGGAAGAGGAACTTGGAAAGAAGGTTGAAAAGCTGATTGCGAATGCTAAGAGAGAGGTAGAGGAATCTCTGATAAAATCACTGGAACAGAATTTGAAAGAAAACCTTGCGAAAGACACGATTGAAAGAATGAATATCCCGGAAGTGTTGAAGAAATTAAGCAGCATAGGAGCAAAGCAGGTAACCGGAACATCATTGCCGGAGTAAAGGAGGAAGGATATGAGCGATTTTACCATAGGGCATGTTACAGACCAGAAGGAAGGACCGATGGATGGAGTGTACGCTGAGACGAAGGGCACATACACGAAGTTCAAAGGAACCGGAGCATTTCAGAAAGAGAAGAGAATCCTGTATCAGAAAGTAACGGATGTCGGAATCAAGGCCAGTTTGCAGACCGGCATGGTAAGTATCAATGACAGAAACCGGAACCAGGCAATAGCAGTCAGCATTACGGAGATGGTTGCGGTTTTGAATGAGGCTTTAAGATACGGAACGGCAGGCATGGGAAAGAAGGTGCGGCTGTGATCAACAGGGCAAGCGAAGGAACGTGCCGTCAGTGTGGCAGAAGAATCCTGTGGGTGCGGATGAAGTCCGGAAAGAATATGCCGGTAGACATGGCACTACATAATTACAAGAAGGACAGCACCGGAAAAGAAAAAATCGTCACGCCGGACGGAGAGGTAGTGGCAGGAAGAATTCTGGTAGGCGAGCGTGGAGATGGAGCAGGTTATATTTCGCACTTCGCTTCATGCAAGAAGTACCGGAGATAAAAAGAAAAGCCGCCATATCCCCATGGCAGCTCCTCAAATGTTCGTAGATAGATTCATTATATGGAGCAGAGCAAGAAAAGTCAAGGAGGTATGGCGGTATATGGAAAGGCAGAGTGAGCAGGAACTGTTAGCAATCGCACCTGTGGAAACGGAGAGTCTGGAGGGAAACAGAATCTACCAGGTAACAGGGAGAGAGCTGACACAGATAGCGGAAATATCTGCGAGAGAAGCGGTCAAAATGTGCAGAGAAGAGCGAAAAAAGACCGAAAAACGTGAGCAGAGTAACGCTGATAAGGTAAAAAGAACCAAGAAATTGTTATCAGACTACCGTAGACTGAAAAGGGAAATCCCGGAAAAGGAAGAATTTACGGAAAGCGAGAAAGTAGAAAAACGGTGGGCGTTCCTAAGAGATTTGATGGGTTCGGCACATATCAATAGCCAGGAAAGCGTAGTAGAGAAAGAAGAAAAACGCAGGGCGGAGAATATGTATTACATCAACCGGATAGAGCGTGCGATTGAGACGTACCGGGAGGAGTGCGAAACATCGAAAAAGCCAGAAGCTATGCGGTGTTACAGGGAAGTGTACGAATACTACATAGCGGAGGAAGAAAAGACGGTTGCTCAGATTGCGAGTGAGGAATGCGTGAGTGAGAAGACTGTCTATAAGGACATCGGTAACGCCTGCAAAATCATAGCGGTGTACCTGTTGGGTGTGTGAGAAAACTGGGTTCAAAAACAGTAGAAAATATGGAATTGACGAGGGTAAAATACCTGTGGTAACGTAGTAAGTGCCAAAAGCCCGTATGTCACACCATAAAAATGGAGCACTGTGAATCGACTTTTCCTTCTCTGATGGCTGGGCGGTCTTCGGACCGCAAAGCCGGAGGAAGGGATTCTTAAAAAACGGTAAACAGCCTGTATTCCCTGTACTTAGGTAGGTAATCTGGTATAATTAAAGTATGGAAAACAACGGTTTTTCAAGGGAAAAGGAGCAGACGGACAATGGGAATTTATACGAGCAGATATAGCAACAAAGAGCTTGCAGATGGCAAATATTACTGTGTAGGAATCAGCATCGGGACGCCGAAATTCAAACTGGCGTACAGACTGGAAAACCAGTGCTACTCACTGGCACCGAAAGGGTATATGCTGAGAATGAACCTGGAAGATTTCAAGAAAGCCTATTACGAGAAGCTGAACGGCATAGGCAAGGACAGAATCATCAACATGGTTATGAAGATGGAACGTGACGCAGCGGCCCAGGGAAAGGATTTGGTCCTCCTGTGCTACGAGGATGTGAGAATCCCGGAAGATTGGTGTCACAGAACTGTTTTTGCTGAGTGGTGGGTGGAGAACACTGGAGAGATTATCGAAGAACTTCCAGACCCGAATCCCCCGAAGGGAAAGAAGGTAGCAACGACAAGTAAGAAGCCCGAAGTGCAGACGAAGCCAGATGATGGCTACCAGCAAATGAGTCTGTTTGGTATGGGCGCTTTAATATAATATCCGGAGCTGGTGTAGGCAGCACACGACTATTCCATAGTTGAGGCCCTGTTCATCGCAGGGCTCCGGTCCAAAAACAACGGCATCGCATCCGAAAGGGTACGGTGCCTTTTTTAATGCAAACGAGAGAAGGGAGAGTTGATAAGCAATGGCATTTTTCAGAGACCCAGGAGAGATGTTTTTGGGGTGCTTGGGTACGGTGGAGCAGAGATACTTGGTAAATCTGATAAAGAATGCTGCGAAGAACGGGTATACGAGGTTTGTGGAGCCATGTGCCGGAACATTCGCCATGAGCAACTTGGCAATCCAGAACGGGTATAAGCCGGAGCAGATTGAGACGAGCGATGTGTCTATGATGAGTTCGGTTATGGGGTATGCCATTACGGGCAAGCCACTTGATGAACTGGAGATACACGCCCAGGGATTTTCCGATGAGGAACTGTTGGACCCGGCGGTTGCCTTGTATGCTCAGATGTATCTGAGAACATCGAAGACGGCCGGCAATGAGTATTTCTTTAATCTGCTGAAAGATTTAAGAGACAGAAGAGAGGAACATATTGAGCATATCCGACAGAGCCTGGAGAATATCAAGAAGGAAATGTATGGCATGACGTATCGCCCGTTGGATATGTGGGATCATCTGGACGAGGTGCTTGACGATCCACACACGCTGGTTATTGCCAATCCACCGACCTACTTCTCCGGCTATGAGAAGTTCTATGACACACAGGGGAAAATGACCTGGAAAGAACCAGAGTATAAGCTGTTCGACCCGGAAACAGGACACGTTGAGTTGTTTGACCGGTGCATGAATGCGAATGCGCTGGTTGTTTGCTACCAGGAAAAAAGAACCGGAGAGGCTGTAGGAGAGCCGATATTTGCAAGAGCCGGTACGAGAGCAGATTTGAACAGCTACATTACCTCGAACAGAGGAGAAGAAGCGGCGGCACTGGCAGAGGGAAGAAAAATCAAAAGACCTTCCGAAAGTAAGCTGGCACCGATTGCCTGTAGTATGTTGCCGAGAGATTACGAGATAACGGAGAAAAGCAAGGTACAGATCATCTCCATTAAGGCAGCAGAGGCACAGTATTACAGACAGCTATGGACGCATAATTTTGTTGGTTCATCGGCTACGTTCAATAGAGCTGTTCTGATTGACGGGATGGTATCGGGCGTATTTGGGATTTCAAAGATGCAAGCCACATCACTCTTCATCTGGTACGTTATGAAGGTCCCACACACCACGTATCGGCTCGGTAGACTACTGTATATGTTGGCACAGAATCATTGCTTCACAGAAACGCTCCTGGACGATCTGGAACGTGAGAAGGTAACGAAAGTCCGGACCGCCATGCTGACGAAGTATCCGGAGAACAAAGAAGTCCGGGGCATTATGAAGCTGGTAAACCGGCAGAAGGATAAGAACAACGGTTTCAAGCTGACATACGAAGCGGAGCTGACTGACCGAACAGAGCAGGAAACATTGGAAGAATGGTTAAGGAGGGAAAGACAGTGGCAGAAGAGCAGAAAGCAAAATATGAAATAATTTATGACATGGGTACGGAGCTGTACATTGCGAAGGTGCAGTTAGCCGAGCTTAAGGAGCAGGACATCAATGCCAGGATAATGAAAAATGAGATGCAGGACCAGCTCACAGCGAACATCAAAAACAGAGGGCAGTTGGAGAGTTTACCTCTGATTGCACTGATGGGAGAGAAGCTGGAGATTATTTCAGGACATCACAGAGTAAAGAGTGCAAGAGAGGCTGGACTGAAAGAGATTATCGTTATCCTGGATAAGAGCGGGCTGACCCGAAGCAAGGCGGCTTCTAAGCAGTTGGCTCACAATGCAATCTCTGGGTTTGATGATGAGAGTACGCTGAGAGAAATTGTGAAGCTGATGGATAACGTCGATGATATGATGGAGAGCTATATAGGGAAAGAAATTCTGGAAGAACCGTTGGAGCAGTTTGATAAGCTGAATACTCCGGCGGTTCAGTTTGATTTCAAGACCATTGCGTTTGCGTTTCTTCCGAACCAGATTAGAGACTTGGATGCACTGATGAAGAATCTGAACGGTAGTTGTGCTGAGATTATCGGTGTTGCTGCCTATGAGCAGTGTGAGAAGTTCGTGGAGACACTGGATAAGTACCAGCAGTTTACGGACATCCGGAACGTAGGGGCGGCAGTCCATTCCATGATTGATGCTGCAAATGAGAAAATGGACGATGCCGGTTTTGACTCAGACATGGATTGGACGTACCTTGCGAAAGTATTTGGCAGTGCTGCCATTCCGGTAGAATCGGCAGAAGTAATCAAAAAAGCTCTGAAAAAAGCAGAGAAGGACGGCACGATTACCAGTAAGAATAAATGGCAGATGATTGAATACTGGGCGGCTGACTACCTGGCAGGGAAGTAGGTGGTTGAATGGCGGCAAAGCAGAAGTATGATGAGAGATTTGTAAAAATTGCCAAGGTATTGTGCATGAGAGGCGGTACGGATGAGGATTTAGCTGACGCATTCGAGGTATCTCCGAGGACAATCAACCGTTGGAAAAAGGATTACCCGGAGTTTGCAGAGGCTCTGGCCGCCGGAAAAGAATATGCAGATGCAGAAGTCGAACTGAGTCTGTATAAGCGAGCAAAAGGAAGTAAGAAGAAAACGAAAGTAACCCGGAAAATTATTGAGATGGACAAAGACGGTAATACCAAGCCTGCGAAGATAGAGACGGTTGAGACCGAAGAGGACATCATACCGGACGTAGGAGCGTGCTGTTTCTGGTTGAAGAATCGTAGACCGGACATCTGGAGAGATAAGCAGGAAATTGGTCTTTACGAGATAGAAGACATGGAGGGTATCGAAGCCGACATTTATGGCGGCGAAGAATAAGGGCTTATCCAACCCGTATGTCAAGGTCAACAGGCGCAAGCGTATAGGGTTCAACTTCAGCGACAAGCACAAGCGGTATATCAAAAATTGTGCGAACAGTACCTACAATATCCTGGAAGGTGCTGTTCGTTCCGGTAAGACGGTAGATAATGTTTTCGCATTTGCTCACGAATTAAAAACGACGAAGGATAGAATTCACCTGGCGACTGGTTCGACTATGGCGAATGCTAAGCTGAACATTGGAGATGCTAATGGGTTCGGTCTTGAGTATATATTTCGTGGGCAGTGCAGGTGGACTCAGTACAAAGGGAATGACTGCCTGCTGATAAATGGCCCGGATACGGGGTACAAAGACAAGATTGTAATCTTCGCCGGAGGTGCAGCGTCCGATAGTTACAAGAAAATCCGAGGTAACTCATACGGTATGTGGATTGCAACCGAGATCAACCTGCATCATGACAACACCATCAAAGAGGCATTCAACCGACAACTGGCAGCCAAGAACAGAAAAATCTTCTGGGACTTGAACCCAGACCATCCTAAGGCAGCGATATACGTTGATTACATTGACAAATACGCTGAGAAAGCGGCCAAGGGAGAGCTTCTGGGTGGTTACAATTACGAGCATTTCAATATCTTCGAGAATATCAACATCCCGAAGCAGAGAATAGCTGAGATTGTCAGCCAGTATGACAAGGACAGCATCTGGTACATCCGAGATATTGAAGGTAAGAGAAGTATTGCAGAAGGTCTGATATACGTTAAGCTGGCAACTTCCATAGCGGCGGAGGACGATGAGTACATTGTGCCGTTGGAAGAGACGATTGACATGGCGAAACGTGGAGAGTTCATAGAGCTGAATATAGGCGTGGACTTCGGAGGTAACGGCTCCGGCCACGCTTTTGTTGCGTCTGGAATTACCCAGGGATATGAGAAGCTGTATGTGCTGTCCTCTGAATGGCACGATGCAGACGGAACAGACCCCGATGATTTGAACCGGATGTTTATGAAATTCGTTGAGAAGATATTGGACCGGTACGGATTCATTACGAATGTGTACTGCGATTCTGCGGAACTGGTGCTGAAACGAGGTTTGCAGAAAGCTATGATTGAGGCGGAACTGGGAAATATCAATGTCACGAATGCTGCCAAGTGCAAGATTACAGACCGTATCTTCACAATGACCACGCTCTCAGCAACTGGGCGTGTGTTCTTTACGCCAGATTGTGAAAGTGTTCTCGAAGCTATCAGCATGGCGGTTTGGAATCCGAAGAAAATGGAACTGGAGCGTCTGGATGATGGAACCAGTGATATTGACTCTCTGGATGCTATGGAGTACAGCTTCGAGAAGAGGATAAAGAAATTCATTAAGAAGACGGGGTGAACTGATTGAGAATTGCAAATATATTGAGAAAGGTGTTGAGAAGATTGGTGCCGAATAACAGTGTGGAAAAAGCCCTGGGCGTTGATATATGCGAATCCGGAGTAATGCAGAATGCCATAGAGCTGTGGCACAACATGTACAAGAATGAACCGCCCTGGAGAGGTGGAAAAGACAATGTGATTCCTCTGAATCTGCCGGCAGCGATCTCGGAGGAATTTGCCAGGCTGATACTAACGGAGTTCAGCATGGAGGTAACTGGCAGTCCGATGGCTGCTTTCATCAATGAACAGTTGAAAGACCAGCTTACGGACTTGAACAAATTTGTTGAGATGTACTGCGCAGGTGGGGCTATTGCAGTGAAGCCGTTCGTGACGAACATAGACGAAAACGGAAAGCCAACGGCAATCGAGCTGGATTTTGTGAAAGCGGTGGATTTCTTCCCCTGTGCGTTCAATAACAAGGGAGAAATAACGGCGGCGGTGTTCGTGGAAGGAAAGAAGATAGGAGATTACCTGTATACCCGGCTTGAATACCATGAGCTTACGGGAATGACCTATACGATCATCAACAAGGCGTTCAAATCTGAGGAGATTTACCAGTACAACGATGATGGGACCTATGCTGTGAGGGATAGATTCCGGAAAGAAGTACCACTGTCTGAGGTGGATGAATGGGCGGGCCTGTCGGAAGAGCCGGTAATTATCGGTAACATCGACAAGCCACTTTTTGCGTACATCAAAGTACCAAAGGCAAACAATATCGATACGGATTCGCCATTGGGGGTATCAGTGTTCTCCAGAGCTACAGAGATAATAGAACAAGCTGACATTCAGTACGGGCGTGTATTGTGGGAGTATAAAGCCACAGAAGCTGCTATCCTGGGCGATTCTGAGTTGTTCCAGACAGATAAGCATGGAAAGCCGGTTCTTCCGGCAGGACAGGAAAGGATGTTCAAGACATTTGACTTCGACAATGCGGATGGAACTAACAAAGGGCTGCTGAAAGAGTATGCACCGCAGATTCGCCACGAAGCGTTGTTCCAGGGACTGAATAAGCTGCTAATGAAAATAGAGTTCTTGGTTGGCCTTGCCTACGGTACGCTGTCTGAACCAACGGACATTGAGAAAACGGCATACGAAATCCGGGTATCAAAGCAGAGATCATACCATACGGTAACGGCGATGCAGGACGCATGGCATAAGGGATTTGAGAAAATCATATACGCCATGAGGGTTCTGGCATTGCTTTATGATATGGTTCCGGACGGAGAAACGGAGCTGAACTGCAACTGGGGCGATGGAGTTCTGGAAGACACAGAAGCTGAGTATCAGCGTAGGTGGTCCATGGTGGTTGCCGGAAAGTTGAAAACAGAAGCGTTTCTTGCGTGGTATTTTGGATGCTCGGAGGAAGAGGCAAAGAACATGATGCCGGAGCCGGTAGCCAGATTCCCTACAGAAGAATAGGAGGTGTGAGCAGTGCTGACACCAGAATATTTGAATAGCTTTTCTTCCGGTTATCTGGGAATGTGCGATGTGTTGAATGAGCAGATCATCCGAGATGTGGCACGAAGGATAGCAAAGACCGGAAGGATCACACCGACAGCCGAGTGGCAGTTGAAACAGGCGAAGCAGTCCGGAGCGTTGATGGATGATGTAATCCGGGAAGTTGGTGTTCTGACAGGGAAATCCGATACAGAAATATTGCGATTGTTCCAGGATGCAGGCCTGAGCGGAATGTTGCAGGATGCAAAGCCATTATTGCAGGCCGGAAAGCTGAAAACATCGAATATTGTTCTTTCTGGAGCGATGCAGAGAACTATGGAGGCAGCCGCAGAGAAGTGCAGGGGAGAGATTGGAAACCTTACGCTGACAACGGCAATAGCCACACAGCAGGAGTATATGCAGACACTGAACGCAGCCTATATGAAGGTTACGTCCGGTGCTTTTTCGTACCAGGAGGCAATCAGACAGGCTATCCGGGATGCGGCAGTCAAAGGAACATCGGTCATGTATGACAGTGGGTATATCTCAAAGCTGGATACGGCAATCAGAACTGCTCTGCTGACCGGAGTAAATCAGACAGCCGGAAAGTTGACAGAGTTGTATGCTTCGGAGCTTGGGGCTGAGTATTACGAGACAACAGCTCATGCAGGAGCCAGACCCTCACACTCAGTCTGGCAGGGTAAGGTATTCAAGATTGAGGGCACAGCTCCGGGGTATGAGAACTTCTACGAGGCAACCGGATATGGAACGGGAGCCGGTTTGTGCGGCTGGAATTGCAGACATAGCTTCTATCCGTACTGGCCGGGAATTTCCAAACCGGCATACACGAAAGATGATCTGGAGGATTACAGCAGACCGAAATATTCGTTTGCAGGGAACCTTCTTACGGAGTATGAGTGTATGCAGAAGCAGCGTGAATATGAAAGGGCGGTCAGAGAGTATAAGAGAATCCTGGCCGCCTATGATTCGTATATCCAGACGGTTCAATCAGAAGCCGACAGAGCGTACTTCCGAGAAGAGTTTCAGAAAGAATCTGTGAAGCTGAAAGAGAAAGAATCGCAGATGAAGGATTTCTGCAAGCAAACCGGACGAAGCGCAGATACCGCCAGAACGCAGGTATCAGCCGTATATGACGGCAACGGTAACTTGGTATCATTTAACCGCTCAGTCAGTGGAAAAGCTGTATGGGCGAATAAGAAAGCAAAACAAGGAGGTAACAAGACATGTTATTTAGAAAAGCATTTGAACTGATGAAACAGGGTATGAAGGTAAAACTGCCGTCTTGGGCTGGTTATTGGTACTGGTCAAAGGAAAAGCAGACGATTATCATGCACACCAAAGATGGTATTGATATGGATATCCGTGAGACGCAGATTCCGGACTATACATTTTCCAATATCGCAAGTGATGAATGGACGTTAGCAGATAGTAAGAACTGTCCGGAATTGGGTGGCGAGGCTACATTCTCATTTGGAGAAGCAATTAAGTATCTGAAACGTGGCATGAAAGTAGCAAGAAAAGGATGGAATGGGAAGAAGCAGTACATCCAGCTCGCTACAGGAATTTCTTACAAGACAGCGGATGGAGATATCGTAAACTGCGAACATGATGCTATCGGAAACATGGCTATCGCATTTGTCGGAACATCAGGAGTACAGATGGGATGGCTCGCAAGTCAGGCAGATATGCTTGCAGATGATTGGGTGTTTGCAGATTAGGAGGATTAATCATGAAGAAATTGTTTATTTCACAGCCAATGAAAGGAAAGTCTGATGAAGACATCCTGGCAGAACGCCAGAAAGCAATCAAGAGCGCAGAGGAGAAGATCGGAGAACCAGTAGAGGTTATTGATTCTTTCTTCCAGGAAGCTCCGGTGGATGCAAAGCCACTCTGGTTCCTTGGAAAATCCCTGGAACTTCTGGCTGGTGCTGACATTGCATACTTTGCTAAAGGCTGGCAGGAGGCCAGAGGATGCAAAATCGAGAATACATGTGCTATTGAGTATGGCATTCCGGTTATCGAAGACTACACAGCAGAGTAGGAAGGAGGTGATCCTGCTATCTCCCATCCATGGGTTAAATGGTATTTGCCCCGTATAGGGCCGTAACGTATTAACCCTTACAATTTACCATTGAAGCACTTAAAACGTGTCCTGGGAACTCTCAGAAGTTCGTAGACACCCTTTAAGACCACGAAAATAATTAACAGTCAGCCGGTCCGTTGGTGGAACGTCTGGCTGTTGTTTTTTGCCCTGTGATATGGCATATAAACTGTCTCCTTCTCTTGCGTGCGGAGATATAAATGCACGATAGCAGTGCCGGAGTGAACCGGAATCTAAACGAAATCAGCGAAACGAAGAAAGGAAGGTAAGTGAAATGGCTTACGAATTTTTGAAGAAACTTTTTGGAACCCCGAAGGACGGCGAAGAGCCTAAGGCTATGACCTATGCAGAACTGGAGGCAGCGATTGATGCCGACAAGAAAATCCAGGTAGTAGATGTGAAAGCCGGAGGCTATGTGTCGAAGGAGAAACTAGATGCCAAGATTACAGAGCTGGACGGAGTAAAGCAGCAGTTGTCAGATGCTAACACAACGATTCAGTCCTACAAGGACATGGATATTGACGGCATTAAGCAATCTGCAAAGGACTGGGAGACGAAGTACACCCAGGAAACACAGAAGCTGACCGCACAGCTTGCAGCCCAGGAGCGTACTCATGCACTGGATATGTTCATGGGTGGTTATAAGTTCTCGAGCAAACCTGCTGAAAACGGTGTAAGAGCAGAGTTTGAAAAGAAGAACTTTACCCTGGAAGATGGAAAGTTCCTGGGAGGCGATGAGTTTATGAAGTCCCTTATGGAGAATGACGACTACAAGGGAGCTTTTGTTATCGAAGATGATAACAATCCGGAAGACGATTCCCATGAAGATGAGGAAGGAAAGCCGTTCTTTGCAAGAGGAGTTGGCGGAACTGGTGGAGCTGGAGGCGAAGGAGTCAAAGGCAAAGAAGCACCGTTTAATCCGTTTGGGTTCAACTTAATCAGACAGCCAGACAAAAACTAACAGGAGGAGAATGAAATGGCGAAATTAAATTATGCAACCGAGTATTTACAGACACTGGAGCAGATGTTTCCGTATGTCCTGTATTTTGGAGACTTATTTGCGACACCGAACAATGGAAGGTTCCGTTGGGTAAATTCCAGAGTTATCGAGGTGCCGACAATCTCCACAACTGGCCGTACCGATGGAGACAGAGACACCATTGGAACCAGAAAGCGTAACTACAACAACGAGTGGAAACCGCTGACCCTGGAGAATCACAGACAGTGGCAGACGCTGGTACATCCGAGAGACATTGCCGAGACCAAGGGTGTTGTGGCAATCGGAAATATCACGAAGGTTTACAACGAGGAGCAGAAGTTCCCGGAAATGAATGCTTACTGCATTTCCAAGCTGTATGCAGACTGGACTACTGACGGAGTGAAGACAGCCCACAGTGAAGTGCTGACAGAGGAGAATGTGCTGACTGTCTTTGATGAGATGATGAAGAACATGGATAATAAGAGAGTTCCGAGAGCCGGAAGAATTCTGTATGTGACACCGGATGTCAGAACGCTCATCAACAATGCGAAGCAGATTTACAGAACCGTTGATGTAGGTAGCCGTTCTGATGCAATCAAGAGAGCAATCAATTCTATTGATGATGTGAAGATTCCGGAGAGCGTACCGAGTGACATGATGAAGACGAAGTATGACTTTACCGAGGGTTGGAAGGTAGATTCCACAGCGAAGCAGATCAACATGGCTCTGGTACATCCGGCGGCGGTAATCACACCGATTTCTTACGAGTTTGCTCAGCTCGACCCGCCATCCGCAGGCTCCCAGGGTAAGTATGATTACTTCGAGGAGTCTTTCGAGGATGTATTTATCCTGCCTCACAAGATGGACGCTATTGATTTCCATGTGAGTGTATAAGAGAAACTGATTACTGGCTCTGTGCGTGTGCATGGAGCCAATTTTTGAAGGGAGAAACCATATGTATAAAGTTGAGAAAAAGAACAGAGTTCTCAGAATCCCGGATGAGAAATTCGATGAGTACAAGAAGATGGGCTACATTATCAGGGATGAGAATGACAATGTGCTGTTCGAGCCGGAGAACATTAAGGCGACTGCTGAAAAGCTCAAGAAGGAGAACGATGAACTGAAAGCCAAACTGGAAGAGGCTACAATGGGAGCAGTTGCACCGACTTCTGAGGATTCAGAAAAGAAACCGGCGGCCAAAGGCTCAAAGAAAACTGAGTAGGAGGTAGCTTATGTATTTAGCAACGAAAGACGGGAGTTCCTGCCGGATTCCCGAAAGAAAGGCAGCATATTACAAAAGCATGGGCTATTCGCTTGAAAGCCTGGAGCCGGAAGTCAGAACGGGCACATCTTCTCCGAAAGAAAAGAAGACCGGCAAAAAAGATTCAGCTACGCAGGAGGGCGTAAACCCGGCGAATAGCTGATTTTTCTTTGCAGCCTACCAATTTATCAGAAAGGGGTGTTTCGATGGTCCAGGAGGACGTAAGAAGACCGTATGTGGATTTCACATACTACAAAAATGATTACGGTGGCACGCAGATAAAAACGGAGAATGATTTCAAGAGAGTTGAGAATATTTCAGAAGCATTCGTGAACCAGGTTACGTTTGGCCGGATTGCAAGACTGAGTTCAATTGTAGATTCAATCGAGGATGCAATCTGCTGTGTAGCTGATACGGTGGCAGTGCAGAACGAAAAGAGAGAAGCTGTTGTGAAGTCGGAATCTAACGATGGATATTCCATCAGCTATGCGGATGCCATGAATGATACGGCGTTGCATAATGAAATGTATAGGGCTGTGAGGTCATACCTGGCGAACAGCGGACTGCTGAACAGGGGGTGGGTGAAAGAGTATGACGACAAACAGTGATGTGACAATCTTTAATCTGAGAATTGGAGCAGACCGCCGGGAAAAACTCTGTGCGACAAGAATCATGGGGGTTTCGTGGTATGGAACAAAGGGAGAGACGGTATCAGACACGGACCGTAGGGATAAGGCAAAATGCGTAATCCGAATCCCGGTCACAGCGACAGTAGAAGCCGGAAAGCAGTATATAAGCGAAGAAAAATACAAGAAGCTGTCAGATGAAGAGGCAGAGAGATACTGGACTATCCAGAAGGGAGCTTATATTGTGCGAGGACAGTATGTGGTGGCCGGACAGTGGTTGTTCGATACGTTCAGTTTCCGCCAGGGCATCATTCTGAAAGAGACGATTGAGGAGCTGGCAAAGCTGAGACAGCACGATGAAGATTTTGTGACTGTCACAGAGTATGCCGACAATACAATCAGAGGAACCGACAGGACGAAGCACTGGAGAATAGGGGGTGCGTGATGGCACTGAAAAAGATCACTACTCCGAAAGGCTCAATCATCAATTCCGGGAACGGGAAAGCGGAGCTGACCTGGAACCAGAATTTTGCGGCAAAAAGGAATGCTCAGTTCAGCAGAAAGCAGATGTTTGTAGATTCGGAGGTACTGAGAAGGTGCAGTCCGAGGGTTCCGTTCCAGACTGGTATGTTGGAAAAATCCGGCAAACTGGGAACGGATGTAGGCAGTGGAGAGGTAGATTACATTGCCCCGTATGCTGCCATGCAGTATTACAGAACAGCAGACACCAGACCGTATGATGCGAACCGAGGAGCACATTGGTTTGAGAGAATGAAGGTGGCTGAAAAAGAAGACATTCTGCGAGGAGCAGATAAGATTTAGGAGGTCACATGGAAGTAAATAGTGTACTGGAGGGCATAACAGAGTATTTTCTGAAATGCCCTCTTTTGAAAGACGGTGTATTCCGGGTAGATGCCCTTGGGCCAGACCCAGTAGAGTACACCATAGAGACCGGGATATTCGACCCGGTAATCCAGAGATATGTAGACGGCAGTTCGGAACGGCAGTATCAGTTCCAGTTCGGTTCCAGGGAGTTTTACAGCATGGACCGGGTACAGAACATAGAGAACAGCACGTTCTATGAAGAATTTGCGGACTGGGTAGAGGAGAACAGTATGGCAGGCAACCTCCCGGAGCTTCCGGAAGGAATGTGTGCAGAAGAGATAGAGGTTCTTTCCCCTGGATATATCTTTGATGGAGCTATGAAGAACGCAAGGTATCAGATTTCCTTGCGATTATTGTATTTTAAGGAGGCAAGTAAAAATGGCAGGTAATGTAAGTGGCGCAAGAGAAGTGGTACAGAGACACCAGTTTGCGGATTATCTGAATATCGGAACATCTGAAAAGCCGAACTGGGTACTGATGGGCGTTGGTTTCACAACTCTGGATGAAACATTCGGTGCAGAGAGCGAATCTGAGAAGTATGTGTGTGAGCCGTCTTCCTCTTCCTCTGTTGTATCCTACACATCGGTATTTCCGTTTGAAGCGAGACTCATTAAGAGCCAGGATGCGGTCAACGCACTGTACCATGTAGGAAGAAACCATTTAACCGGCAGCGATGCAGAATTTGAGTATTGCAGAGTAGAGTTATGGGACCAGAAGCAGAACGCTTCTGCACCGGTTGCAAATACATTTGCGGCCAGAAAGTTCCTGGTATCCGCCGAAGTGAGCGGAGTATCCGGAGAAAAGAAACAGAGCATGAGTGGAAATCTCAATGCAGTAGGCGATCCGCTTGACGGATATTTCAACACAGAATCAAAGACATTTGAAGAAGCTGCGGCTTAGAATTTGGAGGTAAAGTAATATGAGCATGTTAAAAATTTGTGGACAGGAATTAGAGTTAGATCTGTTCGATGCAGATACTATGGAGGTCTATGAGAAATCCATGGATAAGGTTGTGAAAAGAGCCGAGGAAACCAAGAAGCATACGGAGCTGTCGAATGCGGACGGCATCCGGGAGATGTGCGGAATCGTGAAGGATTTCTTCGATGAGGTATTTGGAGGCGGAACGGCTGAAAAGCTGTTCAAGGGTAAAAACAACCTGGCAATCTGCATGGATGCTTTCGGAATTGTTTCTTCTGAGGCTGGTAAGATGAAAGGCCAGGTAAATGCGATTACCAACAAGTATAACATGAACCGGGCACAGAGACGCCAGGAAGGTAAGAAAAATAAGCATGGCAAGAACGGAGCAGTAGTAACGCCAATCGGTAATGCGAGTGGGCGTGATAATTCATGAACCACAACATGCTTGTAGACTATCTTCCGGAAACAGTAGAGATTGAAGGTACGGAGTATGCGATAGAAACAAACTTCCGTACCTTCATTCTGTTTGAAATGATGATGCAGGACCCGGAGCTTTCGGACGCTGAGAAAGCAAGGCAAGGTCTGGAACTGGTATATCCGGAGATTCCGGAGAATCTGGATGCTGCGGTGGATGGGTTGTTGTGGTTCTATGCCGGTGGTAAACGATGGCGTGAGAAGAGAGCCGGAGCAGTAGAAGGGGCGGCAGAAGTGCAAAGGATTTATTCTTTTGAGCATGACGATGATTATATCTATTCGGCGTTTCTGACGCAGTATCACATAGACCTACAGGATATTGAATATCTGCACTGGTGGAAGTTTAAGGCTTTACTAAGAACGCTGTCCTCTGACCTGGAGTTCAGTAAGATTATGGAGTATCGAAGCGTAGACATTGATGCGACCATGACGAAGGAGCAGAGAGACTTCTACCGCAGGAAGAAAGAACTGTATGCTTTACCGTTGCCTGCTGATGAGGAAGAGAAGGTAGATGCAATAGCAGAAGCCCTCATGAATGGCGGCGACCTTACGGGACTGCTGTAGGAGGTGACTGGCTATTGAAGATGTAAAGAAGAAAATGATACGGGTGGAATGCCCGGAGTGTAAATATAAAATGCCGTTGTTTTTTGAAGAGACGGCGGAGTGTTCGGGCGTGATGGTCTCCTGTAAAGGGAGAAATTGTCATGCCCGTTTTGAATTAAAAATCAAAGACGGAAAACAAATCAAGTAGTGCCATTATGAGCCGATGATTGAGCCGAAGAATTGAGGTGAGAACATGGGCTATGATGGTACGCTGAAATTTGACACCAGCATAGATAGTTCCGGTTTCCAGAGCGGACTAAGCAAATTATCTGGAATGGCGAGCGGAGCGATTAAGGCTACCACTACTATTCTGGCCGGTGCCGCAACAGCGGTAGCCGGTATTGGTACGGCTGCAATCAAGGTCGGTTCTGACTTTGAGGCAGGAATGAGTAAGGTCCAGTCAATTTCCGGTGCTTCGGCTACAGAGATTCAGCAGCTTGCTGATAAGGCAAAAGAAATGGGCGCCAAGACGAAGTTCAGTGCCACAGAAAGTGCCGAGGCTTTCCAGTACATGGCGATGGCCGGATGGAAAACCGGAGATATGCTGAACAGTATTGAAGGTATTATGAACCTGGCGGCAGCGTCTGGGGAAGACCTTGCATCGACGAGTGACATTGTTACCGATGCGATGACTGCCTTCGGACTGGCGGCAGACGGAACAACAACCATCATCAAAAACGGGTACTCGAAGGAAGTTTCCAATGCTACACATTTTGCAGATGTGCTGGCAAAGGCAGCATCCAATTCCAATACCAACGTAGGAATGATGGGCGAGACGTTCAAGTACGTTGCCCCCGTAGCCGGAGCCTTAGGATTCAGCGTTGAAGACTGTGCTACGGCAATCGGTCTGATGGCGAACTCCGGAATCAAGGCAAGCCAGGCCGGTACATCTCTACGAAGCATCTTTACGAGAATGGCGAAGCCGACCAAAGAAGTACAGGCGGCTATGGACCAGTTAGGAATCTCACTGACGAACAGTGACGGTTCCATGAAGTCTCTAAAAGAGATTATGAATGACCTGCGTTCTGGATTTGCAGGCCTGACAGAAGCACAGAAAGCACAGCTTGCAGCATCACTCGGCGGCCAGGAGGCTATGAGTGGATTGCTGGCTATCGTGAATGCGTCCGATGAAGACTACCAGAAGTTGACGGATTCTATTTACGATGCGGATGGTGCGGCCAAGGAAATGGCAGACACCATGAATGATAACCTACAGGGAGCAATCACACTCTGCAAGAGTGCATTGGAATCTGTAGGTATTGCCCTGTACGAAGAAGTACAGGAACCGATGAAAGAAACGGTCAAAGTCATTACCAGCATGGTAGAGGATATGAATGAAGCCATGGCGGAAAAAGGATTTGACGGTCTGATTGAGGCGTTTGGAAATTCACTCGCTGAGCTGGCACAGATGGCTATGGAGGCAGCACCTATATTGATAGGGGTTGCAGAGGACCTGGTAGGTACGTTCATAAATGCCATCATGGACCACCAGGAAGAATTTGCAGAGGCCGGAGCAACTGTAGTTGCTGAGCTTGTAAAAGCGATTCTGAATGTTGCCGGGGATATGTGGTCCGCCGGTATTTATTTGTTTACGGAATTTTTGCAGGCATTAAGCGACCATTCCGAGGAGATAGGCCGTTCTTTCGGTGAAATGCTGAGTAAACTTGGCGAGGCGGTACAAGAAAATCTGCCGCTTATCATCCGGGCTGCAAAAGATTTCGTAGCCGGATTCTGCGAGGGGCTGAGTGAAGAATTTCCGGGCGTATCTGCACTGATAGAAGGGTTCCTTAATGGATTCATCGATACGGCAAGTACGATTATCCAGGGAATTGTAGATGTGGTTTCTGACCTGTTCGGTGTGATTGATGGAGCAGACCCGAATGTGCTGGAGGCTGTCGGATATGCAATCGGCGTGATTGCGGCGTCCATAGCAGCTCTGAGCGTTGCAAGTTCTGTTCTGTCCTCTGTAAAATCTCTGTTCAAGGTGCTTGGCACACTGAAAGGCGGAGTTTCCGGACTGGTTGGAGTAATCGGAAAAGTTGTAGAAGGATTCGCACTCTGGAAGGGCGGAGCCGGAACACTGATGGAAGTTCTGGAACTGGAGTTCCCGAAGGTCGCAGGTATTTTCTCCTCTATCGGAGGAGCAGTTCAGAAGGTAATCGGATTCTTTGCAGAGTTCGGTTCATCAATAGCCGGAATTGGTTCTATCATTGCAGGAGCGATTCTTGCAGTTACCAATTTCGTAGATATGTTTGTAAATGGTTTCAGTGCCATAAAAGAGGTTCTGATGGTAGTCGGTATTGCACTGGCGTCTGTCGGGGCTGTTATCCTTGGGGCACCTGCACTGGTTGCGGCGGCGGTAGCTGGAATTGTAGCTGCGGTAGCAACGGCGGTTGTTCTCATCAAGGAACATTGGGACCAGATTGTAGAATTTTTCAAGAGCATCCCGGAGAAGCTGAGTGAACTTGGTTCGGCTATTTCGGAATGGTTTTCTGGTGTCCTGGATAGCATAGGCGAGTTCATCGACTCTGCGGTTGAGTGGTTTTCAGAACTGCCTGGGAAAATCATGGATGCCATTAACTCACTGGCAGAAAGTTTTGTCGAGTGGGGAGCTTCGATGCTGGAAACGGCATCTGAGGTAGTATCGCAGATTATTGATTCGATTGTGCAGTTCTTTACGGACCTGCCATACAAAATCGGTTATGCGATAGGCTTTGTAATTGGTACGCTGATTGAATGGGGAGCAAATGTGATTAACTGGATCACAACGAATGTTCCTCAGATGATAGATAGCATCATTAAGTTTTTCTCTGAATTGCCGGGGAAAATCTGGAACTGGCTGGTAAACACCTACAACAAACTGGTTGAATGGGGAAGTCAGATGCTCCAGAAAGCCGGAGAGATAGCAAGCAACTGTATAGACAACATTGTGAAGTTCTTCTCCGAATTGCCGGGCAAGATTTGGAACTGGCTGACTGATGCCTTTAATAAGCTGGTAACGTGGGGTTCCAACACCCTACAGAAAGCGAAGGAGATAGCTTCTAACACGATAGATGCAATCGTCAATTTCTTCTCCCAGTTGCCAGGAAAAATCTGGACCTGGTTAAGTAATACGCTACAGAAGGTAATCCAGTGGGGTTCCGATATGGTAGCGAAGGGAAGACAGGCAGCATCTGATTTGTGCAGTGCCGTCATAAATGGCGTAGCGAACTTGCCGTCCCAGATGGCGAATGTAGGCTACAACATCGTGATGGGTGTATGGAACGGAATCTGTAATGCGGCCGGTTGGTTCAGACGCCAGGTGCAGAGTTTCTTCTCCGGCATCGTAGACGGTGTTAAGGGAGCATTAGGTATTCACTCCCCGTCCAAAGTCTTTGCAGATGAGATTGGTAAGTGGATTCCACCTGGTATCGGCGTAGGTATTGAAGCCGAGATGCCAGACCTGTATAAGCAGATGGATGATGAGATGGCCAGTCTTGGAAAGCGGATGCAGACGGCGGTTAATGTGGAAACCGGAAAGATTGCTGTTGATAAGAAGGTCAGCACAACATACAAAGTCGAGAAAGAAAAGCAGGGTGTCTTCGAGAGTGGAGACACAACGGTAGAGATTACCGGAGAGACACACGTTCATGTAGATTTGGACGGTAGGGAAGTTGGAGATGCAACAACACCGATTGTCGATGAAAACATGGCGAGAATTGATACACACAAGAAGAGAGGAGGTTAAGCAGTGGCAAAAGAAACAGGAGTGACATTTGGAGAAGCTCATTCATGGACTGACTGGGGACTCCGGTTGAAAGAAATAACGATTGGGCTTCCCAAGACAAAAACAGAATATCTTGAAGTGCCAGGTATGAACGGTTCGCTTGACCTCACAGAAATACAAAATGGTGGTGTTAAGTATGGAAACAGGGATTTGAAATTTAAGTTTGATGCCAGAAATTGCGGATATCAGAGATGGAGTAATCTAATCAGTAAAATATCAGCAGAAATACATGGACAGAAAAAGAGAATTATTTTGGACACAGACCCCGGATATTATTATTCGGGGCGTTGTTTTCTTGATACAGAAAAGTCGAATGAAGTGCTGGCAGAAATTGTTATCTCATGCGACTGCGACCCATTTAAAATAGACGTGGCAGCGTTGAATGAACCATGGGTATGGGACACATTTGATTTTGAAGATGGAGTGATCAGAAAGACTTCTGAAATTGCAATCAACAGTCCTTCGGGCTGGCAGGAAGTTCGTATTGACGGTTGGATACACAATGAAGTGCTTCGTATTATTACTGATAAAGAAATGGTAATGAAATTTGATGAAGTAGAGTATCCACTGGAAGTAGGAGAAAATAAAATTTATGAGGCAGAGATTAGGGAAGGAAAGAATTTTCTGTACTTCAAAGGAACGGGGGATGTCTTGATTTTGCAGATAGGAGGTATGATTTAGATGTATACGATAAAAGCGCTCGTAGACGGAAAATACTATACGCTGCACAATCCAAAAGTAAAAGAGCTTACAGTCGGCGATCCGTTTTTTGAAGTTGGGGACAACCTGAACGGTCAGGCTGAATTTAAAATATTTCCCGGACACCCTCATTACGATAAGGTAAAAAAGCTGGTAACAGATATTATTTTCTACCGAGATGATAAAGAAGAATTTTATGGGCGAGTTCTTTATGATGATGAAGATTTTAATGGAAGTAAGAAAGTCTTTGTCGAAGGAGAACTTGCCTTTTTCTGTGACAGCATTCAGCGACCAAAAGTGTATCATAATTATTCTGTGAAAGCATATTTGCAGGATATCATAGATGTTCATAATGCTCAGGTAGAAGAACGAAAACAGTTTGTACTTGGACTGGTAACAGTAACAGATTCTAATGATTCACTTTATCGCTACTCAAACTGGGAAGATACCAGGACTATTTTAAAAGAAAAACTGACAAGCAGACTTGGTGGACATCTTGTAATCAGGCATAAGGACGGACAGAGAATTTTGGATTATCTTTCAGATGATACCTATTATACGAAAAATTCTCAGAAGATAGAGTTCGGAAAGAATTTGCTTGATTTTTCAAAGAACATGGACGCTTCTGACTTAGTGACTTGCGTAATCCCTCTTGGGGCAAAACTGGAAGAAGAGGATCAAGATGAATCTTTAGAGCAGATCAAAGAGCAGAGAATTACGATTGCTGATATAAATGGTGGTGTAGACTATGTTACAGATGATAAAGCAGTCGCAGAATACGGGAAGATATACAAAACCGTTATCTTCGATAATGTGAAAGTTCCGTCCAATCTGAAAAAGAAGGGCGAAGAATATCTGAAGAGTGTGCAGTTTGAGAAAATGGTATTGGAATTGAAAGCCATTGATCTGAATTTCGTAAATGAGGGAAATCAGGAACTCCGGATTGGAGATAAGATCAGATGCATTTCTGAACCGAATGGAATGGATAAAGAGTTTCCTCTGACAAAGAAGCGAATTTACATTACGCAATTTAAAAAGAATACGGTCACACTTGGAGATGAAAGCAGCAATAAGTCTTATACATCATCTAACCGGCAGGAAAGCGCTCAGATGGAAGAGGAAATAAAAAATATTCCGAGTAAATCTGAAATTTTGGAGGAAGCCTTAAAAGATGCTCAGGATTTAATCAATCAGCAGGTTGGAAATGGCTATGCGATTCACGTCCCGGAAGAGTTTATTGTTGCAGATCACACTGAATACAAGACTCAGGCAAAGAACCTGTGGAGATGGGGACTTGGTGGTCTTGCACATTATAGTGAAGGATATGATGGACCGATAGACGGTGTTGCAATTACGATGGACGGAAAGATTAACGGGAAAATGCTTCTGGCAAATTCCGTTATTGCAGAATCCATTGATGTCGGATACCGAACAGAAGTAGAGAATACCATTACAGAGAGCTTTGGAAACGCAAAGCAAGAAGCAATCGAAGAAGCCAAAAACTATGCGGACGGTATTAAGAATACAGTCACTCAGGAAATAGAAGATGTGACAGATATCATTTTGGAAATGGATACTCAGTTGGATTATATTGTTTCGGACGGTATTATCACAGAGGCAGAAAAAGCAGCTATTAACAAAATTCTCCAGACAGTTCAGAAGGAAAAGAAAGAGGCTGATGAAAAATATAATGAATTGTATCAAAATGCGTACCTCACTGGGACGGCGAAAAGCAACCTTTCTTCCAAATATACTGCGGTATATGGTACGTCAAGCACATCGAAATATAATGTATTGATACAGCGCATCAATGCTGTTTTGTCTTCAACAACAGCTGTACAAATCGAGTCCAGCATGTCCGTCTACAAAACAGCATATACGGCATATGCGACAGCGCTGGCGGCATATCAGAGAGCCATAGAAGAAGCGGTAAATGCCATCGCAAAAGAATACGCTATTGAACAAGCTACAAAGGCAGAAGAAAATGCTCAAAAATATACAGATGATACAGTAAAGGTTGCAAAGGAAACAATAGAAACTTCAATCAGTAATCTGGAGAACAAAATCAATTTATCGGTATCCAGCATAAAGGAAGTAGCGTCCAGAAAGAATTATGTGGAAAAAGGTGAGCAGGAAACTCTGTCAAAGAGTTCTTTTTCTGTTTCCGGAAGTGCTGCTACTGTAACAGAGACAGAATTTATGAATATGAAGTGCTTGAAAGTTGCCTTTTCTTCCTCTGGCGGTGTTACGATAGAGCAATCGGTTGGAGAATTGGAAGCTGGTGAATATGTTATCAGCGTGGCTACGGCATATCCAGGAGGAAGTAATCTAAGACCAAGCTATATAGGATATGGGTTTTCCGGAAATAGAACGACTGCTTATTACAGCGGTTATAAAGCGGATGAATTTCATGTACTCAGCAAGACAGTAAGTATTACGAAAGCAAGTAAATCGGTTTCCATATATGTGTACGGTTATTCCGGAAATGTTTGTTATATTACCAATATCCGGGTTCTTCGAGATATGCAGCAACTGTTGGATGATCTGGATGCAAGGTTGCAGGTTGAGATTGGAAAAGTGTCTGCTACAGTAGAAAATGTCTATGAAAATTCTTTGTACAATTATTGTATTAACGGGAATTTCTCTAAGGGCTCAACTGGATTTGAGGGTTGGACGACAAGCGATGCTTACCAGATTACTAAAGTAACTTACAATTCAAAAACTTGTGCAAAAATAGTGAATACTTCTTTTTTACATTACCTGAAATGGAGACAACAACCGTTCAGTAAATCAGGACCGATTCGGGTAAGATTTAAAGCAGCGTGCGCATCTGGATACGAAAACACTGCAAGAATCAAGGTGAAAATAGATGGGAAAACTTTTTATACCACAGTAGGTGAGTTGTCGACTTCATGGAAAATATTTGAATTTAACAGTAGCGCAACGACTCCATACTTTGAAACGTATATTTATAATGATATAGAATATGCAACGGTTTATATTACCGATGTGGAGATACTTGGATATTACAGTGGCTATTCTTTGAGCCAAGTTTCTGTTCTGAAAGATTCCATTCAGGCGGAAGTAACCAGAGCAGAGGGGGCAGAGGCAAAACTCCAATCTTCCATAAATATCAATGCGAACAATATTACAAATTCAGTGAAAAAAGGAGAGTTTGGATCATATGTGACCCAGTATTACGATAGGGTTATTACCGCTTTCAATAATAGTAGCAAGTATGTGCAAATTTCTGCTGGAGAAATAGGTATCTATGATTACGGAGTTACGACTTCAAAGAAAAGAGCTGTATTTGATGAAAATGGAAATCACTTTTGGAGAGATGGATATGAAATCGGCAAGATTGGAACGAACTATTATAGCGGAAACTCTAGCTTACGAGGACTGGTATTCGACTTAGAATATCAGGGTGCGTATATGACTTGGGCTGTAGAAAAAACGTCATCCGCATCGACATACACGATGATGTGGACATATGCAAATAGAACTATTGGGAGCTATACAGCAGGAAAACTCCATGCTGGATGCGACATAGATATGCATGGATGTACATTGATAAACCCATATTTTGAGGGTGGAGGAATTAGCGGAACAATCAATTTTGTACAGATCAAGAGCATGGCAAGTGATGGCACAGTCAATACATGGGTTAATGGTTGTAAAATGCAATTCAAAAACGGTATTTTAATTTCTGGAACATGGAATTCATAAGGAGGAGACAACATGATTTATAAACCACCAAAAGAAAGAGCAATAAAAGTTAAGAAAAATAAGCAAGCCGAAGAAATTCAGAAAGTAGTAACACGAAGAATGTACACAGAGGAAGAAGTGGCAGAAATCGTTCGGATGGCACAGTCGCAAGGAGGCAAAGAATAATGGGAGAGAAACAGGTAAAAGAATCACTGAGTATGATATATGCGGATGCAAAGACAACGACAACATTGGCGGTAAGAAACGTTATGAAGGCGTTTCCACTGCCTGTTTTCATGTTTGAGACGATTTTAGAAGGAATCCTTTTGGAAATCAGAGGCGAGTCCAAAATGGAACTTTCTTCTGAGGTGCAGAAATACAAAGAGGAACTTCTGAAACAGCATGAGGCTGAAATGGAAGAACTGCGGAAACAGTATGAATCAGAGAAAGAAGAGCTGATCCGACAGTTTGAAAATCCGGAAGTTGTAACAGAATCCACCTACATCGGAGAAAAGAAGGGACATGATGGAGATGAAGCGGAGGTGAGATAAGTGGCAGATATTTCCAAAGAATTGCAACAGCTCATGGAGGCTAAGTACGGAGAAGAAGTTCGTGGAGCTTTCAAGTCATGTATGGAAAAAATAAATACTGACAATGAGAGTTACCAGGACATAAAAGAGTCTGTAGAGAATAGTGCTAATGAGATTAAGCAGTATGTAGAAAATTTTGATACAAAATCAAAGGAAACAGAAGAAAATCTCAATCAATTGACTGAAAAAATCGGAGAAGCAAAAAAGACACAGACAGCTTTGCAAAATAGTGAAGCTCTTGCAAAGCAGACACATACTTCCCTTGAAGAGAAAATACAGGAAGCTGGCAATGCCGGAACTACGCTCTCTGGAATTACTGAAATAGCCAAGGCAGAAAAAAGTAATTTGGATCAGTCGGTGGAAGCTGGCAGAACGGCTAAAAACGAACTTCAGCAGAAGGTTGAAGAAGCCGGGAAATTGTCAGCGGATATGCTGGAAGCACAGAAGAATCTTCAAGGGTTGACAGAAAAGAATACAGAAGCAGTGCAGAACATAGAGAGTCTTGATGCCAAAATCAGAACGGCAGGTTCTTCGGGAGAATTGCTGGAAAAGCAGACCCAAGCGGCAAAAGAAGCAGGTGCGTCTCTTGGCGTTGTGATTCGGACAGCAGAGCAAACGAAAACATCTCTTGAAAATAGTACCAGCTCAGCAAATCTTGCTAAGAATGAATTGGTTGAAAAAGTAGGAGAAGCTGAGGGAACGATTTCTGATGTATCGGCAGCCAAAGAAAGTTTGGAGTTAGCAGGGAATGCAGCTAAGAAAATAGAAGAGGCTGTAAATCAATCCGCTCAAAGCGCTACTGCAGCAAAGGCAGAGCTTGAAAATACTATTCGTGTATCGGAGGAGTCGAAAGAGGCTTTGGCAGGAGCAGTAACTGAATCAGGAACCGCAATCGGAAAAGTAAATGAGGCTATTAAAAATGCCAGTGTAGCAAAAGAGGCGGCTGATTCAGCTACGTTAGAGACAAACAAAGCAACTGAAGCAGCAAATGCAAAAAAGACAGAACTTGATGGAGCGTCCACAAAAGCGAATGAGCTTAAGGAAGCACTAGAGAAATCTATCGGAGAGGTTGCAAAAGATGAGACGGGACTTCTGATTTTGGCTGTGCTTCAAAAAGAGTCCGATTTGCTCGGTCAGATTGCGAAGATTGTAGAAGAAACAGCAGGAAAAGCTGGAAGCCTGAATGGATTTGGCTTGAATTTATTGGAGGACGGCTCCGTATCATTGAGCTATACGAATCCAGATACAAACATCCTGGAAGCAAGCGCAATCTTTCCGAAGGATAGCACTGCGAAGAAATTGGATAAGGCTCTCGAAGAAATGAATGAACAGTTGAAAGTTATTGCATTAAGAGAAGGAGGAAAAGTGTAATGGCATTAGATATTATGACGGAAAAGTCGATGCAGGACATTTTAGAAAAAGTGCAACTACAGAATGCGTACCTTGCGGCTATAGCTGGTGCGGATCCTGGAACAGTAACAGTATCTGGTTGGGATAGTGTTTCAGAAATTGTAAGAGCTGGGCTCGCACCTAAAATCTTTAAGGTTGGAGATCAGTTCATCTGTCCTTGGACAGATAAAGCAACAGAAAAGGCTTATAGCTGGGTGTGGGATATCGTCCACATGGGACAAGTTACATTGGAAGATGGAAGAGAAGTTCCTGGGATGTATCTGCAGGCGCATTATCTCACACCGTTTGCTATTCAATTTGACCATGAAGAAAATGAGAGGGCTACAGAGCCTACTTTTTCTGGGGACTATTCATATTATACAAAAAATCCAGATGGGTCATACAAGTTGGAAGAGGTTGTCGTAGGACAGCAAATTCCGGCGGAAAAGGAATACTACCATTCGGCAATCAAGGACCCTACAGGAAATATCTGCAGATATGGATATAACCGTTGGAGTCACAGCGCATATCGACAGTGGTTGAATTCCAATTCTGCAGAAAAAGGAACTTGGTGGAAAGCACAGCATCTTGGAGATGTAGCACCAAATGAATTGAAGAACAGGGCCGGATTCCTTAGTGGATTTGAACAGGATTTCCTTGACGTTATCAAAAAAGTTAAGATTCGCACACAGCTCAATACGATTACTGACAAGGAAATTGGAACTGATGAGGAAACAGTAGACTTGATGTTCCTCCCATCGAAGGAACAGTTATACGGAACGCTGGAAGGATCTGTCTACAACGATGAGGCATTTGAATATTACAAGCAGGTAGCTGGATTCGAAGCACCGAATAATGGGAACAGCACCGGTCGAATTAAGTACAAGTTAGATGCTCAGACGTCTGCCGACTGGCAACGGCTGCGTTCCCCGAATCGAGGCTACTCGAGCCACACTTGGCATTGCTACAACGCCGGCTCCCTCAACAACTCCTACGCGACCACCGCTGGTCGGTGCGCCCCGGCTTGCGTAATCGCATAAATCTTTAAAATCCACGCCTCGCAAGAGGTGTGGGATAGAAAGGAACAAAAAAATGTCAGTACCGGAAGGGAAAAGGACGAAATCAAAATTTGAAGTGATTGTAAAAGCTAGAAACATAGTGGTGCATACAATCAAAATAACATCGAATGAAAAGGTATTTCCGAAGCGGTATCGTTGGAGTTTTACCGGCAAGCTGGTAGATGAAACCGTTGATATGTACAAGAATTTATTCTTTGCAAATTCGATTAGAGTTGTAACCAAAGAAGATAAAATACTGAGGAGGCAGTACCAGGTAAAAGCCCTGGCTCAGACTTACAGTATTCTCGCTATGATTCAGATAGCATATGATCTATTCGGATTAAGTACAGATAGAGTGAAATATTGGACAGAACTGCTCATGGAAGAGCAGAAACTTATAAGGGATTGGAGGGACAGTGATTCGTCCCGGTATAGAAATCTTTAAAAAGTGAATATATGGCTGCAAGCTATGAAGCGCTCGGAGGCTGCGTTCCCCGAATCGAGGCAACTCGAACAACACTTGGAATTGCAACAACGCCGGCAACCTCAACAACAACAACGCGAACAACGCTGGTCGGTGCGCCCCGGATTGTGATAACGTGAGATTTAGTAACCTGAAAAGGCGAAAACAGTACATATCGCAAGGAGTTTGCAGCCAGCCGTAAGGCGAACAACACTGTTGTGATGCTGTTTACATATTTTGTGTAAGTACAGCTATAAACACCACAGAAGGAGAAAAGAAAAATGAATAATGAACATCCGGAAGTAACAGGGTACGAAGCCCTTTACAGGTCGATGATGAAATGCAAGAAGGGCGTAATGTGGAAAGACAGTACAGCCCATTTTTGTTTGAATGGACTGACGGAAGTAATGAAACTGGAACAGTCGTTATTGGATGGAACATACAAAGAACGTCCCGGAAGGACTTTTACGGTATACGAACCTAAGAAGAGAGAAATTCTTAGCATCAGTTTTAGGGATCGTATTTACCAAAGAAGTCTGAATGATAATGCAGTTTATCCTATGATGGCGAAATCGTTTATTTATGATAACTGTGCTTGCCAGCAAGGGAAAGGGACTGACTTTGCAATGAACAGATTAAATGCACATCTGCAAAGGTATTACCGAAAATATGGAAAAGAAGGATGGGTATTGCAATGTGACATCAAAGGATATTATCCCAATATGCCACACGAGGTTGCCGAAAAGAAATTCGCAAAGCACTTGGATGAGTGGACGTTTGCGGAAGTAGAAAAGATTCTCAACAGTTTTGAAGGAGAAATCGGATTCAATCCTGGTAGTCAGCTAATACAGATTGCCGGTATATCGGTATTGGACGAAATGGACCATTTCGTTAAAGAGAAGCTAAGAGTTAGACATTACCTGAGATACATGGACGATTTTTTACTGATAAGTGATGACAAAGAATTTCTTCGAAGCTGTTTAGAAAATATAAAAGAATATTTGAAGGAAAGGGGGTTCGAGTTAAATGAAAAAACATCTCTTTACAGGATAGGCCAGGGAATTAAGTTTCTTGGCTTTCGTTTTATCTTGACGGACACCGGAAAGGTTATCCGACTGATAAAAACGGAGAGTGTCAAGCGTGAGCGAAGAAAGCTCAGAAAACTTGTCCGATTAGCAAAGAAAGGTAAGTTAACTAGGAAGAAGGTAGATCAATGCTACGAATCCTACAAAGCTCACGCAAGAAGAGGAAATACGTGGAAGATGCTAAACAGGCTAGACAAGTTTTATGAAAGCTTATGGAAGGAGGACTGACTATGCAGTGGGTAAGATTAGAAGGAAGCCTGCAGGACAAGGTGAAAATCGAAGCTTTAGAGGCACAGCTCGCAGAGCAGAAAGAAAGCGTAGAGCTGTTGAATGCTTGCGTGCTTGAAATGTCAGAACTTGTCTATGCGTAAGATTTTTAGAAAGATTATACGCATTGCAAGAAATTGCATTTTATTAACAACAACATTTTTATTATTTGGAAAGGAAGGAAAGAATATGATGGCAAAATTATGGGCAATCGAAATTATGACACAGGAGACTATGGAAGGAGCAAAAGAGGTTTACGGAAGAGTTCCTCGTCTGCTCAAAGAAAAGGTTAAAACTATCTTGATTGAGTCTGGTATGGAGGAAATCACACAGGAGTAAGATGTCTAAGCTAAAAATCATTGCAAGACTGTGGTCGCATATTACAGATCTTCAGCTATATATCGCCGGTAATCGGAAGAAAAGCCTAGAGCAGATTGAAAAGGAACTGGATGTCACAGAAATGTATTGCCGCCCGTATGTAGATGCAGACGATTTGGACGAAGAGGAGTAGGAGGTGAGTTATGAGAATAAGAGCAGAACCTGGAAGGTGATAAAAAAGGAATAAGAACTAAGGAGGCGGAAATGGAACCATTTTTAGAAGCCTTCGGTGGTCTGACACTCGGCACAATAGCTGTTTTAATAGCAGCTATTATTTTTATGTGGAAAATCTATAAAAAGGTGGAAGAGTATTTCGTTAAGAAATATGAAGCTGAGGTTGAAAAAGAAAAGCAGATGCAGGATATTCTGCAACAGGTTCAGCAATATCCGCAGTGGAGACAGCAGAGTATTGAACGGCAGAAAGAATTTGCCAGTGAGATCGACACCCTTAGTAATGCACAGAAAGAAATCATAAAAGAGCTGAAAGACATCGAAGAAAGAAGGAAGAAGACAAAGAGAAACGAGCTTAGGGACAGACTGCTTCAGAGTTTCCGGTATTACACCAGCAAAGAGAAAAATCCATTACAGGCATGGTCTGAAATGGAAGCAGATTCGTTCTGGAGAATGTTTGGAGATTATGAAGAAGCAGACGGCGATGGGCATATGCATACGACAGTACAGCCACAAATGAGATTGCTGGAAGAAATTCCGATGAATGAGGAAGAAAAGATAACAGAACTCATGCAGAGCCGTAAATAAAATAAGCCGTTTTAACAGCTTTTATATGTTCGGCAAACAAATCCTTACCGGACATATAAAAATGCAACCCAGAAACTATCAGAGGCTCACAGAGCCATATATGAGAGGAGATATACTTATGGAATTATTAGAGTTTTTAAAACAGATTCCGTTGCCAGTTTTAATCCTGGTAATCGCAGTATTGCTTATCGTCACAATCGTGATTGCGGTTCAGTACATGAAACAGAAAGGGCTTGATGGCATCCGGGCAGATGTGTACCAGCTGATCCTGAAAGCAGAGCATATGTACAATGAATCTGGAACTGGAAAACAGAAATTTGAATGGGTGATCCAGCAGGCAAGAGGGCTATTGCCGAAATGGCTTCAGGTGTTTGTGACTGAGAAAGCAATGAAAGAGGTTGTCCAGAAATGGTTTGTAGGAGTAAAAGATTTGCTGGACGATGGAAAAGTAAATAATTCACAGAAATAATGATTTAAAAGTGGCTGGAGAAATCCAGCTACTTTTTCGGAGGGAAAATGAAGAAAAGAAAATATATTGCATTTCTATGTATCGTGTTGCTTTTCTCATTCCTGCTTTATGGCTGTACCGAAGAAACAGAAGAAAAAACTTCAGAAGAAGTCTATGCACCGGAACCGCTGGTGATCGAAACGGAATCACAGTACAGGGATAAAAGTGCAAGAGTGCAAATTTACAGAGATGAAGAGCTTGTGTATGAATATGACGGAGTAGTGGAAATAAGTCGGCAGAACGGAAAATATTATGTCATAATCCATACTGCTTCATGCTCGTGTTTTGAAAATGAAGAGGTAGAAGATGAAGAGAGGAATTGATATTTCTTACTGGCAGGGGAAAGTGGATTTTTCCCAAGTAGCCAAAAGTGCAGAGTTCGTGATTCTCAGGGAAGGATACCGGAGAACGATAGACAAACGGTTTTTAGAATATGTGCAGGGCTGTAAAGAAAATGGTATTCCGATTCATGGAGTTTACCATTTTTGCTATGCAACTTCGATGGCAGGAGCAAAAGAAGAAGCTGCTTCCTGTATCGCAAATATGCAGAAAGCAGGATTAGGGAAAGATGTGATCGTTTTCTTTGATTTTGAATACGACACAGTAAAAAAAGCCGCAGAGCAAGGCATCGCATTGGGAAAACTGGAATGCATCGCATTTACAAAAGCGTTTTGTTCCTATGTGGAAAGCCAGGGCTATAAAGCCGGAGTATATACGAACCTGGATTATTACCAGAATATGTATGACAAAGAAACTTTGGATAAGTATGTGCTGTGGCTGGCAGATTACACCGGAGGTCCGGATATAACATGCACATATCAGCAGTATACAAGCAAAGGGGAAGTTTCGGGAATTAACGGCAACGTAGATATGAATTATTTCTTCGGAGAAGAGAAGGAGGAAGAACAAGTGGGAAAAACAGCACAAGATGTTTTGAATGTTATGAGAAGCTGGCTTGGCTATAGTGAAGCAAACGGTAAATTCCGGCAGATTATCGACCTGTATAATTCTGTAAGACCTTTGCCGAGAGGTTATGCGGTACAGTATTATGATGAATGGTGCGATACTACAGTATCAGCCGCCGGAATCAAAGCAGGGTGTACAGAACTGATTGGAAGAGAATGTGGCTGCGAACAGCACGTTAAGATTTTCCAGTCGATGGGAATCTGGATTGAAGATGGCACAATCACACCAAAGCCGGGAGATATTATTTTGTATAACTGGGATCAGTCTTACCAGCCGAACAATGGATATTCAGATCATATCGGTTTTGTGGAAAGCGTTTCCGGAGGCCAGATTACCTGTATCGAAGGAAACAAAGGGGAAGCAGTTGCAAGGCGTGTCCTTTCTGTTGGAAACGGAAATATCAGAGGATATGCAAGACCGAAGTACAGCGGAGCAGGAACAGCGCCGAGCAATCCGGTTACGCCACCGGCATCCGGAGGAGGAAGCCTGAGCAAAAATGTAGCATGGTACGGAGTTGTAAATACAGGAACACTGAATGTCCGCACCTGGGCTGGCACAGAAAATCCTCAGTTAAAATCCTATCCGACACTTTCACAAGGAGCAAAAGTAGGCGTATGCGAAACGGTGAAGGATAAAAACGGAGATCCGTGGTATTATGTGAAAATCACAGGAAACCAGGGAGAGAAGTACGGTTTTGCTTCAGCTGCATACATTACAAAGCAGTCCACAAGCAAGCCGAATGATACTACAGTAAAGGACGATGGAGTAATTTCCAAAACGCCTCAGTGGGTCGGAAAAGTAACGGCAGATGTTCTCAATGTCCGTACCTGGGCTGGAACGAACAATCCGCTGATTAAGTCGTATCCACAGCTTAGGAATGGCAATCTGGTAGATGTATGCGATGTGGTAAATGCAACAGACGGTTCGCGCTGGTACTATGTCCGCATTGCAGGAAAATACTACGGATTTGTACATTCCGCATATATTGCAAGGAGTTAATGAATCACGATGATAATGGTGCTTGTTATGTGTATCATTCTCTTAGGGACTGCCTTGGCATTTTTCGCTGGTATCCCTAAAAGTAAAGAAGAACAAAGAAAAGATGATGAAGCGCAGATGCGTTATCTGAAAGACTGGAAAAATAGAAAGAAGAAATAGCCTTTAAAGGTCATTGGCGAAGCAAGGAATATATCACAATAGCCCCGGTATTTTACCGGGGCTTCTTTTTTTATTGCGGAGCAAGTCCGTAGAATAAATCAATATACAAAATTCACAAAAATTCCCACTAAAATTTGACGAAATGTGCCTGAGCAACGATAGATGTTTTTAGATACTAACTTATGCCTAAGAGCTAAAAGCAGGTATAGAAGCGTGTACGATGTTACAGGCCTATATGTTAAAAATGCAAGTCTGCAAAGTTCAATCAGAGTTTAAAAGTTATCCACAGGAAGAATGTTGATAATGTGAATAAGTCGAAAAATCGAAGCAAAATCATTTCCTATATAAAAACATTTGTAAGATTTCTTACATGATTTCTTATTAGATTTCTACACCATAATTAGAGATAGAGATAGAGATAGAGATTAGAGATAGAGATAAAAAAGAATAGCACTTTGCGTGGCAAAGATGCTTCGCACATTGATTCGACAGTTCGAAAAAAATTAAAAAAACAGAAGTAAAACACTTGACACGTTCGAGTTATCGAAGTATAATAAAGTTACAAAATAACAAAACAAATACACGATACAGAGTAATGCAGGCGGCAAGGTTGATGGAATAGTACATATGCTTGCCAGGCGGTTCCAACCCCGTAGAAATGCAGAGGACAGAACAAACGAGAAAGGAGGAATTGCCCGTTGGGAAAAAGAAAACGCAGGATTGAAGAAAAAGAAGAAGAGCTGCTTTCAGAGCAGTTGAAGAAGACCAAAATTGAAATATATGAGAGCCTCACAAGCATCATAGTTTCCATAGTAACGTTGTTGGTAGCAATCGTTACGGCAGTTTTGACCTGGTTCAAGTAATGTTCTGAAAAACAGCTCGGTAGCCGGGGAGACAAGTTCTCCTCGTGCTACCAAGTTTATCACAGAGGAGGCAGAAAGTAAATGAAGAAAAGCAGAAGAATGTTTTCACTGGCTATGCTGGTGTGCTTGATTGTTGGAATTTCAACCGGAATCAGAGAATGTATCGGAGCCGCATGCGCACTGGCATTCGTAAATACAACACTCGGACTGGAAGATTTAGAGAAGAAAACGGAGGATAAGAAATAATGGATGCAAAGAATCAGCAGGACAGAGTAAAAATGGTAGAAGAAGCGGTTGGCCGTATGTGCCGCCTGGGAATGATGCCGCAGGTAATCACAAAATTCAGAAAGCAGGGAACAGTCCTTAAATCTGAGACGGCAGGCATTCTGTACGATTTGAACGATGAGGAGAAGAAAGCTGTTACTGACTGGGAGGAAGAAAGCGGTGGCATTGTATACGCTGTAATATTAAGCAATATGGTATTCGGAAGATGTCTGGCGTTGCTGTATGTCAGTGCAGAGGAAGAGGAATGGGAGCTGGATAGAGAAGACCTGGAAGGCAGAGTTCCACTTGCGTATGTGGCAAATTTGGATGCTCCGGATTGTTCCGAGCTTGAAAGTATTGGAATCACATCTGCAAACGGCGGCTTGGTAAGAACAGAGTAGGAGGTGGCATGATGCTGGAATATAACGAGCAGACGGAAAATCTGATGGAGATAGCTATGATGTTGGAACAGCTCAAAGGCGAGAGTGAGTATCTGTTTGAGGTACTGACAGACATTGATAGCATAACCTGGAAACAGAAATTTGTTGACTGGGCAAATGAGTTTACAGAAACCTACGAGCCGAACAAGGATGTGTGGCCGGGAAACTACTTGGAAGTGATTGAGGGATTTGCGAGAGAGAAAATCCTGGAGTTCGCCGGAGTGGAGGAAAAGGAGTAATGAGACTGAGAAGAGTAGCGAAAGGTATTGTCAGAAAAGGTAAGAAGCCGAGCGTATACAGAATCGGATTCAACAATGGAGATGAAACAGAGCTAACCGCAAATGGTATAAACGAACTGGAGGAACTGTGGTTATCTTTATGCCCGGAATTTGAATGCGAGCCGGATAGCGTGGACTACATAGAAAGAGCAGGATATGAGGAGGAAGACTGATGGGAAAAGAGTATGAGGAAATCAAGGTTGAGATAAGCGTCCGAATCAGCACAGAGGACATTGACGATATTGTTACAACGGCACTGGAGGGCGGCATCTGTTACTGGTGCAAGCGAGCAGAAGTCAAAGGAAAGTATCTCGGAGAATTTGCATCGGAGCAGATCAGCAGAGGAGGAATCCTGGTACTGCATGATTCAGTGGACGGCAAGAAGAGAGAACTGGACAAGGAAAAGTTGCTCAGCGGAGTAAAGCAGTACCTGAAGGAAGAAAACAAGCCGTACAATATCCTGGTGGATGCGACAGATTCTGTGGGATGCAGCAAAGGAGTTTATGAACTGGATTGTTGCATGGTAGATGCGACAGTGGCAGATATGATTATCCAGTATGCGATATTCGATGATGTTATTTACGGATAGGAGGATGCCGGAATGGGAGGAAAGAAAATTGTGGTGTATGTCCTGCATGGATTCTGGGAAAATGAGTTTACAAATGGATGTGCAGTGGTGGATGTGTCGATTGACTTGGAGACAGTGATGAAGAAACTGGATGAAATCGTTGAGAGCAAAGCGCGAGAGTATGTGAAAGTGCAGGAGGATAAAGTCGAGGAAGAACGGGGATTCCGGTATTTTGAAATATGGGACGAGAACGGACAGAGTGCTAAATTCTATATCGTAGAGCAGCATCTGGAATTATCGCAGAGCATGATGGAGGCGATTACTGAATCGTTAGCGAAAGGAGCAGGAAAATGAGAAAAGTATATCAGTGCGAACATACAGTACCGCCGGTTTGGTGGTTCACCTTCACAGATAGAAATGCGTTGGGAGAGGAAATCGTAGTAGAGTTTCGTAAGAACGAAAACACGCATGGTAAGCATTCGCTTCCGGCATTGTGGAAGAGAAGAGGGTTCGTAGATAAGGAACCGGAAACGTGGTGGGGGGTTCAGACCTATGTAACGGGGCGGCAGGGCAGATGTTCCGGAAAGTACAATCCGACAACCAAGGATGGAAAATTGAATTTTGAGTGGCTGCTGGAGGCAACCGAAGAAAACCAACAGAAGATAATTGATGAGATTTATCGCAGGGCGAACGCCATCTGGTACAGGGAAGATTGGCATCTAGAAGACCTGGAAGAAGCAATCCGGAGTACAGGCCTGGAAGTAACCCAGGAAAGAGTAGACAAGCTGTTGGAGGAGTGCCACCGGATATTTGATGATAAATCCGGAAGAAATGAGATGCTGGCCCAGAAAGCAAGCAAGCTGTTTGAGGAGGAGTAGGAAATGTTTGGAAGACTGATTCTTGAAACCTATGTACAGGACAGATGCCGGGACGTCAGATTTAAGGATGAACACTTGACCTGGTTCGAGATTAAAAAGAACGATGCGAAGCGGATTGTGAAGAGAATGGGGTGGGAGAGCCTGGCAGATTTTCTGAACAATTACACCTGGGATGATACGGAGATTCTGTATCAGATAGCTGATAACTGCGGAATGATAGTTGCTGATTGGATTGAAAGAGAGGTAGAGGATGGAAGAAATTAGAGGAACTGACTGCAACGAGCTGATAAAAAAGGTTCTGGAAGTTGAGGAGTTGCGACCAGTGGACCTGGCAAAGAAAATCGGGGTGAGCAGACAGTATGCGAACCAGATTATTTCCAGAAGCAAATGCGGTATTCGCTGTGATACGTTGGAGAAAATCGTAAGTGCGTTGGGATATGAAATCGCCCTGGTAAAAATAATTGAAAAATAGAAGTAAAACACTTGACACGTTCGAGATATCGAAGTATAATAAAGTTACAAAATAACAAAACAAATACACGATACAAACGGAGGTAGTCAAGATGAACGCATTAGTAATATACAGAAGCCTGTTAAGTGAAAGAGATAAAAATGAATTTGGTTATCCGGAATGGGATGCAGCACAGAAGATGCTGTGGGTGTTCATTGAAAAAGCCCTGGAAGCTGGAGAAGAAAGCATTGCTGATGAAATCGTAGATGAGCTGTATTCTTTGAGTGATTGTGGATGCACGCTGGAAGATGAGGCAGTGAAAGCAGATTTGGAGATGCTTGAAAAGTATGGATTTGGTAGCCGAGCAGACAAAGTAAGAGAGCTTTGTTGGAAGTAGGCTTATTTTTTTACCTGCAAGGTTCGCAAAATCGAAGTAATAATTCAAAGGAGCGAAGAATATGGCAAAGAGATCAAGAGCAAACAGAACTGAAAAGGCTACATACCAGAACATCCGGAATGAGCACAAATACATAGACGTTGTTCATCATGGAGATGGTCATTATTACATAATCCAGTACATAAAGCATGAGCTTCCAGAAAGAACGGTTGTCAATTATATGGGAACCAGATGCGGACACAAGCAGAAGTTCAGAATTGGAAAAGGGACGCTGTTGAGCATCCTGGAAGATTACAAGAAAGTTGAGGAGGCGTAGAAGGTATGACAAAACAGGAATTTCAAAAGAGAATTGGGGCTGAGATAAGCCAGAAAGATTATTCCATCGTGGAGCATGTGTATACATGGCATCCGTCCATCAGCGAGGTAGAGGGTAAGGAACAGATAGCAGAGTTGTATAAGTCCTTTGGAATGCCAATCATCAAGAATATGATGGAGGCTGCGAACTATGCAGAGACGCTTGACCGGGCAATGGCACAGGCACAGAGACAGGTGGAGGAGCTGAGAAAGCGAATCATCAGAGTTGCGAAAGGAGACCTGGTAGTGGAACAGTGCATTACAGAGGCTAAGAAATTATTTGAGACGGTCAACGATCCGCATGAGTGGGATGTGGCAGTTTCTTATCTGAAAAAAAGATACGGAGCAGATGCAGTAGACGAAGCCATTAAAATTGAGCACCTGGAAATGTAGGAGAGGAGTGAGAGTATGGCAGACAGAAGCAATGCCCGGCTGAATGAAGAGATTGAAAGCAAAATCAGACAGTGGGATGGCACAATATTTGGAGCATCATTGAAAAATATGTATGAGAACGGCACGAGCTATGAAGGCATCTGTGAGTATGCAGATATTGATTACAAAGATTACGAGGAGGAATAGAGATGGCGGACATGACGCTGAGAGAATTTTGTGAGAGATACCGCAAGGGAGATTTCCTTGCAAAAGACAGAAATACCCAGATTGAGGCCGGTTGGTATGACTGGTTTTGCAGTGACAAAGCACTGGCAGGCCGGTTGGCGAAAATCTGGAGCATCTTGAAAGGGGTTACGAGCAATTACATCTTGGATAACTACAGAGTATGGTTCAAGAATAACTGCCCGATGGTCGGTCCGCTCTATGATGATGTAAGATTCGAGCCGCTTGACGAAGAGAAGAGGGATGAGTTGTATTTTGGAGTTGCTATCGATGATGAACGCAGAGACAACAAGTACATTATCTTCACTGCCAGAAATGATTACGAGGATGAGTGCGGATTTAATAATGTCCGAGAAGTACGGCAGTTCATCAATGGGTGGGAAGAAGAGCTGAAAAATGAGGAGTTTTACAAAGAAAGGGAGCGGAAGAAAGAAGAGCTTAAAAAGGAGAATGATAGATGTCTTGCGCTGTTAAGAAAAGCAGATGAGGTTCTGGGAAAGCATGAGGAATAATGTATGCAGGATATGAAAGTGGCACTGTTCACGATTGAGGATTTGAAAAATAATCATCCGGATTATTACAGACGGTTAAACCCGAAATGCCAGGTTTGCCAGAATATTTTAAGCAGCAGTGAATGCGATATGTGCGAGGATTTTGATATGTTCGCCAGAGCAAAGGAGGAAATGAAGTGAAACAGGCAGAGTTTGCGGAACTGAGCAGGGAAGTAATGCCGGTACTGGATAAGCTGACGGAGATTGCAGGCCAGCATGGAACGGCAGAAAAGCTGGTAAGCATTACATTGAGTGCAGAAGGTTATATTCATTTTACGGTACATGACAGTGGAATGTGTCTGAGCAGATTAAAAAGAGAAGATGCACCGGAGTTGGAAATCAGAAAACAGTTATCCCAGGAAATGGGAAGAGAGGAGAACTGATATGACAAGTTTGAATGTTAAGACAGAGTATTCAGAGTATAAGGACTGTAAGTTAAGAGTCGGTAAGTATGTGGAAGACAATAGCGTTGCTGTTGAAATTTATAACAGATGGGATGGACCTATTGCGAGAGTAACCACCTGCCTGTGCGACCATTCGTTGGCAGAAGATGAGGCGTATGTTGACACCAATAATTGCCCTTGGGCGGTAGCTCTTCTGGAAGAAAACGGATTTGCGGAGAGAACCGGGCGTACTCGGAGAAGCGGTTACTGCGAATATCCGGCAATGAAATTTGACAGAAGCAAGATGGCAGAGTTTGAGGAGGAAAGTTAAGATGGAGAGCTATAGAGAGTTAAGAGACAGACAGCAGAAAGAGTTCAATGAGCTGCCGTTAGGGTTTGCGTTCTCAGATAAGCAGTTTGATGAAATGATGGGAAAATGGGGACTTGACCCGGAGAAAGACCTGGATAAGATTTATCGGATTCCGGGCGGTGGATTCATCCAGAAGAAAGATCACAAGCATTTCCATGAGGTACTGGACCGGCACAACGCTGAGATGGAGGCGGCAAAGGCGGCTGATGAAGATGGAACAGGATTTCTTTACCAGATGTTCAAGTACGAACTGGATAATCACGAGTACGGATACACCGGAGAACTTGAGGATACGCTGGATTGCTTAGGATTGACTTGGGAAGAACTGAAAGCGTCACCGGTAATGCTGAAAGCTCTGGATAAGGCTTCGACAGAAATCAGAGAAAGAGAGGGATGCTAAGTATGGGTGAGAATAAACGCATAGTAATATGCAGACGCTGTAAAAAGCCGGAATACTGGGGAGAAATGAGATGGCTTTCCGGATTTTGCGTATGCAGAGATTGCTACAAAGCGCAATGGGAAAGTGAAAATCATAAGCCGTATACCTGGGATGACCTGGATGGAAAAAGACCAACGATGGAAGAATTTGAAAAGGAGAATGAGTAATGGCAAGAGAAGAGCTAAAGACAATCGAAGGATGGCACAAGAGCGGCTGCAACAGTTGGGATGAATATTGTAAGCCGGGAGATATGGTAGACCAGGGAGTAGCAGATTACTTCCTGGATATCCTGCCACCACGGACAATGACAAGGGATTACTTCCAGGTAGGAGAGCCACACAGTCATGCAATCAACCCGAAGACAATGAAGAACTGCGACACATATGCAACATTCGCCGTAAGAGGAAAAGAGATCTGGGAGTATTGCGGAAACTGTTTTCCTCACATGTGTGTAGATGTTGAGAAATTCAAGAAACGGGATAGCGTGCAGGCTTTTTTACATGAGACATACAAGCTGGTGTGCGGGATTGCACAGGCTCCGAGACCTCATATCTTCTGCAAAGACGGTTTTGAAATGAGTGTCCAGGCTGGAGATGGATTGTATTGTGAGCCACGGGTGAATTTGGAAAGCGGAGAATATGCAACTTGCGAAGTCGGATATCCAAGCCAGAAAGAAGAGTTGTTGATGCCGTATATTGAAGATCCGACAGAACCGACAAAGGCAGTGTACCCGTATGTGCCGGTTGAAGTGATTGAGCAAGTGATTGAGAAACACGGCGGCTGGTTTGACGCCAGGATTCCATTTGCATAAAGGAGGCGAAGCAGTATGAAGAAATTTATGAAGAGCATGAAGAAGTTCTTTAAGACTATGAAGAAGCTGGCAAAGTAGAGGAGAAAGAGCATGAACAAAGCAAAAAACATGACAACCGGGGCAGGATATCTGCTCCGGAGAGAAGATTACAAGAGAGTCAAGAAAATGGATCGACAGCAATTTGAATCGTTCTGCAAGAATCTTTATATGACAGCATATGAAGAGGGCAGAAAGTCGGTTCCTGGGATTGACATTACGGAAGTGCAGAAAGCAATCAGCGAGACACCGGGAATCGGAGCGAAGAGACTGGAGGCAATCATGGAAAGCCTCAACAGCAAATTTGCGAAGGAGGAAGATGCGTGATGAATAGAGAAGGACGGACAGTAAATGTCAAAGACTGGGGCCGCCTGGGAGCAAAGAGAGTAGTTTTATACGAAGACAGAGGCGAGCTTAGATTTACGGATGGGTTCCATGATATGAGAATGACACAGGCCAGAATGGAAGCCTTTGTTCCTGGCGGCGATGCAGTTCTGGCTGATGTGTACCGGAGAGTGAGAGGAACCAGAAGCTGGCATCCGGTTGTAAAAGAGCTGAAAAAATTATTGGATGAGAGAGGGGGAAAAGCGGTATGAAGATTGAACCGAGGAAAGAATCGGACAGAGGCGGTTGGCTGTGTATGCCGTTGTTAGCCAGTGTGCAGGAAGGAAAGGAAGGATGGGAAAAGGTGCGTTGCCCGGTATGTGGAGCACTTTGCTGGAAAAGACCGGAGGATGCAGGCGTGATTTGCCATAGCAAACTCGACGGAGCGTGTTGTACGTTATGTGCTTTGAAGAAAGGAGCTGGCAGGTTATGAAGAGAAGCGAGCAGATCGTAGAATTGATGGACGATGTAAAGAAGATTATCTCACAGATGGCAGTGGTGGATGTATGTGAGGAAGAGAAGCCGGTAGAGGTTGGAAAAACCATCATGACAAGCCGGGAGGTGGCGGATATGTTCCAGGAATATCACTCGGTTACATATCGCAGAATCGCACAGCTTATCGTGGAGCTGGAACCGATGGAGCAGACAGAGTTCAAAATGGCACAGTTCAAGGCAAGACACCAGGAGTACCCGATGTGGGAACTGACTGAAAAAGCCTGCAAGCTCTATCTGACGAGAATGAAAAGAGATAGATGCTACGGTAAAAAGAAGACCGGCATTGAGAAGATGGAAAAAGAGCTTCGTTGCCGGGTAAGCGGTCAGAAACTGGTGGAGGATGCGGAGAACGGATATAAGGACGTCCGGGAACTGTTCAATCAGTTTATTACTGGTCCGAAGGGCGAAAACCGGGAAATTCCGGAACTGACGCAGGCCTACGAACGGCTGAGAGCGGTTATGGAAGCACAGGTTCCGGGTGCGAAAGCTGATACGGCGATAACGTCTGCGGTATACGATGTGGCGATAGAGTCAGAAATGCAGGGGTTCATTTACGGATTTCAGTTGTTCGGAGCGGTTCTGCAGGGATGTGGCAGCACAAGAAGATGTGCCGGAGAAAATTAAGGGCAGACAGGAGGAGTCATGGAGAATAATTTGGTAAAGCTGGAACCATGCCCGTTCTGCGGTTGCAGAGATAGAAGAGTGGGAATCCGTAGGATGGGTAACAACGGATATAGAGTTTGTTGCTCGAAGTGCGGAAGTCTCGGACCTCATGTATCAGTGAAGGACTGGAACGGACACAAGAAGCTTGCGCAGAAAGAGGCAAGAGAAAAATGGAATGAAAGGGCGTGAGAAAATGGATAGAGAAGAACTTATGAGAGAGTTGGAAGATATGTTCCGGGATGAGCCGGATAACAATAAACTGAATGCGGTTCTGGACCTTGCGGATGCGTATGCAGAACATGAATACGAGAAAAGAAAAAAGTCTGAAAAAGTACAGTGGGGAAAAGATGTGTGTGCTGCGGCAGGAGAGAGTGTAGACGAACTTCCGGAGAAGGTGTTCATTTCTATTTCAGAGAAGTTAGAGGATAGAATGTTGGAGAATAACGGTGATCTGGAATATGCAGTAGTCCAGGAAGTTGTAAATGAGTTCTGGGAGCAGGAGGAAGAGGAAGATGCTGATTGTAAGCCAGAATAAAGAGAAGGTGTTGTGGTTCGGAAGAGCCTTTAACGCCTTGGAATATTCAGAACAGGTAGACCACAAGGGAAAGAAGGAAACCGTCAGACACACAATTTGCATATCTGATGGTTGTCTGGAAGAGATTGCAGAGTATCAGACAAAGGAACGGTGCTTGCAGGTGCTGAAAGATTTCTGCGGAGCATATGAAAATGAATGTTATACGGTTGAGTTCTTCGACACTGCGGCCCAGGCAACAAGACCGGCAATGTACAAGAAGAACATCGTGTATGAGTTCCCGGCGGAGTAATGTGAAGGAGGGCGATGATGGAACACAAGATCACAATCATGAAATATCAGACGATGTTTCCGGGGATGACAAAAAAGCTGTTCGATGAGAAAGAGAGATTCTATCAGATTGCAGTCATCAGCATCAGACTGGATGAACTCCAGACAAAAGGTGCGGTACTGCAGAAAATGGGAAAACCAACAAAGAGCGGCACTAGAATGACGTTTGCACCGGTGCGGAGTGCTGGAGAGTATGAGGCAGAGATGCAGAGGATTCTGGAAGACGGGAAAAAGCTGGGTCTGAAATTTGAAAAGAAAAAGGAGGAAAAGTAATGGAGAGCAGTGAAGTTGTAAAAATCAGAGTGGAGAATATATATCCGCATCCGGATAATCCGAGAAAAGACCTCGGAGATGTGACAGAGTTGGCAGAATCAATGAAGAAGCATGGAGTCATGCAGAACTTGACGGTTATTCCGGCAAGTGCATTGACGGCAGACCCGGAAGATCAGCCGGATGCCGATAAGGTTTCGGTAATCAGTGATTTCCATGCACTGATAGGACATAGAAGACTGGAGGCGGCAAAATTAGCAGGCCTGGTAGAAGTTCCATGCCAGATTAGAAGCAAGATTTCCCGTAAAGAGCAAGTGGGTATCATGCTGTTGGAGAATATTCAACGTGAAGACCTTACCATCCAGGAACAGGCCCAGGGATTCCAGATGATGCTTGACCTGGGAGATACGGAAGACCAGATTGCAGAAAAGACCGGATTCAGTAAATCGACTGTCCGGCACCGGCTGAATATTGCGAAGCTGGACCAGGAGAAGCTGAAAGAGAAACAGCAGGACGATGCTTTCCAGCTCACATTGAAGGACCTGTACGAACTGGAGAAAATCAAGGATGTAGAGATGCGAAATGAGATTCTGGATAAGGCCAGCAGTTCCAGAGATATTGTGAGCCGGGTTCAGAATGAGATTACAAATGCTAAGAAGAAAGAGAATGCAAAGAAGCTCAAAGCGAAGCTGAAAAAGATGGGAGTAGAGAAAGCACCGGAGCAGTATTCGCAGCAGATGTACAACGGGAAATGGAAAACGGTGATTGAGATCAACTTGACAGACGATGTGCCGGATGAGATTGAACTGCCAGAGCAGAAGGGGCAGATGTACTGGTATGAGACATGGCGAGATTTGAGAATCGTTACGAAAGCTCCGAAGGAAAAGAAGAAGCCGACAAAAGAAGAACTGGCGAAGAAAGAGCAGGATAGAAAGTCAAAAGAGGTAAAGGAAATTCTGAAAGGAAGTGCTGCCAGAAGAAAAGATTTTATCTCCGGAATTATTTCTGGAAAAATTCCGGCTCTTAAGGACGAAAACGTAGCGAGAGAAAAAATCTGGGAAGCCCTGGTACTGATTGGTTACGGTTTGTACGGTTCGATTGCGAGAGACTTTTTCCTGGAGGGCGATGAGTGGAAGTACAGCGAAGAAGAGAGAAAGCAGGCAACTGAGACGTTCCAAGGATTGAGTATTACACATCAAATGCTCGTATTCTTGCATGGGTCGATGAATACGGTAGGAGAAACCTATGATTATAGCGGACGCTATGCCAAAGAAAAGGCAGATAAACTGCTGAAAGGGTATGAAGCCCTCGAACTGTTTGGGTGGTTCTTTGAGATGGATGAGGAGAAGCGAGTTCTGGACGGAACAAGTGAGTTATTTGCACCTGCGGAAGAAAAGTAAACTACTGACTTGCCAACTGGCGTAAAGTCGGTTATTATAATAGGAAGAAGGAGCTACAAAGTAGCGGTACATAAGTAGTGAAATGAAGGCACACCCTCTACATGGGGGATGCGATGTTTATTAAATAGACGGTGAAAAATGAAGTCTCGGAACTTGAAGTTCCGGGGCTTTTCTATGTGATTGGAATAAATATCGTTTATTATGGGAATAGTCCTTGTATAAAAATTTAGGAGGGACTGCGTTGAGGATTCCAAAACATATTGCAATTATACCGGATGGAAATAGGAGATGGGCGACACAACATCAGATGGAGAAAAAAGATGGCTATCAGCACGGACTGAACCCGGGACTTGAAGTGCTGCGCAAAGCAAAGGAGTATGGAGTCGCGGAAATTACGTATTATGGGTTTACTGTGGACAATTGTAAACGGCCGAAAGTGCAGCAAAATGCATTTAAAAAAGCGTGCGTAGATGCAGTGCGGCTGATTCAAAAAGAAGGGAATGTATCGCTCTTGGTTGTGGGAGATTCGAGCTCAGTACATTTTCCGGAAGAACTTTTGAAATATACACAGAGAAAGGAAATCGGAATTGCTGATATCAAGGTGAATTTTCTTGTGAATTACGGCTGGGAATGGGATTTGAGCGCGATAAGAAAAGAGGGTATGGAGCAAGAGAACGATGTAATGACTCAAATACATTCGAAGGATATTTCCAGAATTGATTTGGTAATTCGTTGGGGAAATATGAGAAGATTGTCGGGGATGCTGCCTGTGCAGTCAGTCTACGCAGATTTCTATGTGGTAGAAAATCTTTGGCCGGATTATAAAGAAAGAGATTTTGATAAAGCAATCAGGTGGTATGACAAACAAGATGTAACTTTAGGCGGATAGCATCCGGAATAGTTTGATGATAATTTATTTTTATCTAAAAAGAAATTTTGTAGATTCTTCTAGTAAGATTTGTACAAGGTTTCTTTTTTATTATTGTCTTTTAAATCCTGTCTAATTTCAGAAATTTGTATAAAATTACAAAAACTATCAAAAATAAATTAAAATAATGGTAAAAATACATAAAAGAAAAGTGCTTAAATATGGATTTTTGCATAAATCTGTGTTAATATGAAGTGGTATATCGAGATGCACAAGGTGCAGAACGGAAAACTACAGTAAAAGGAGGTTTCAGGATGTGTTCTAAAACAGGAGGGGTTCCGTTTCATGGAACAAAAGAGCAGGAAGAGGCGTTATTGCAGGTGATTGCGGAATTGAAGGATGATAAAGGTGCTTTGATGCCCATTTTGCAAAAGGCTCAGGAAATATATGGGTATCTTCCGATAGAAGTGCAGACAATGATTTCAAATGAGACGAAGATTCCGTTGGAGAAAATATATGGAGTTGCAACGTTTTATTCACAGTTTACGCTCAATCCAAAAGGAAGATATCGCATTTCAGTCTGTCTTGGCACGGCATGTTATGTAAAAGGTTCCGGGGATATTTATAATTATCTGATGGAAAAGCTTGGAATCGTGGGTGGGGAATGTACACCTGACGGTAAATTTTCACTGGATGCCTGTCGATGTGTCGGGGCATGCGGTCTTGCGCCGGTCATGATGGTAAATGATGATGTCTACGGACGTTTGACTGTAGATGACATAGATGATATTTTAGCAAAATATGATTAGGATCGTATGAAAATAGAAATGGAGGATATGCATGAAGTCACTGGAAGAATTGAAAGCAATCAAAGAAAAGATGCGGGGACAGGTAGAGTTTCGTTCAGAAGACGGAGTCTGGACAGAAGATAACCCGTATCGCAAGCATGTGTTGGTCTGCGGAGGTACCGGGTGTACTTCTTCCGGCAGCAAGAAAATTATTGAAAAACTGCATGAAGAGATTCGAAAAAATAGTCTGGAAAATGAGATTGGAGTCGTGAAAACAGGATGTTTCGGGCTGTGTGCGTTGGGGCCGATTATGATCGTTTATCCGGAGGGCGCATTTTATTCCATGGTAAAAGAAGAGGACATTCCGGAAATCGTATCGGAACATTTGTTAAACGGAAGAATTGTTACTCGTCTTTTATATCAGGAGACGGTCAGTGAAGATGGAATACTGCCGCTTCAAGAGACGGAATTTTATAAGAAACAAAAGCGAATTGCGCTTCGCAACTGTGGCGTGATCAATCCGGAAAATATTGAAGAATACATAGGGACGAGCGGATACGAGGCTCTTGGAAAAGTCTTGACGACGATGACACCGGATGACGTCATTCAGGTTATCTTGGACAGTGGACTGAGAGGACGCGGAGGAGCAGGTTTCCCGACGGGGTTGAAATGGAAATTTGCAAAAGGCAATCAGGCAGAACAAAAATATGTCTGTTGTAATGCCGATGAAGGAGATCCGGGAGCGTTTATGGATCGCTCGGTGCTTGAAGGGGATCCTCATGTTGTGTTGGAGGCAATGACAATTGCAGGGTATGCAATCGGGGCGTCACAAGGGTACATCTATGTGCGTGCGGAATATCCGATCGCAATTGAACGTCTGGAAATCGCAATTCGTCAGGCGAGAGAATACGGAATGCTTGGCAAAGATATTTTTGGAAGCGGATTTGATTTTGATATTGATTTGAGACTGGGAGCGGGAGCGTTTGTCTGTGGAGAAGAGACGGCATTGATGACATCCATTGAAGGAAATCGTGGTGAGCCAAGACCGCGTCCCCCATTCCCTGCATTGAAAGGTTTATTCCAAAAACCGACGATTTTAAATAATGTGGAGACCTGGGCAAATATTCCGCAGATTATTTTAAAGGGACCGGAATGGTTTGTGGGTATGGGAACAGAAAAATCAAAAGGAACAAAAGTGTTTGCGTTAGGTGGTAAAATTCATAATACCGGACTTGTGGAGATTCCGATGGGAACGACACTTCGTGAAATTGTGGAAGAAATCGGCGGAGGAATTCCGAATGGAAAGAAATTCAAGGCGGCTCAGACGGGAGGACCGTCAGGCGGATGCATTCCGGCAGAACATCTTGATGTTCCGATCGATTACGACAACTTGATGGAAATTGGATCCATGATGGGATCAGGTGGTCTGATTGTTATGGATGAGAATACTTGTATGGTGGATATTGCAAAATTCTTTTTGGAATTCACGGTAGATGAGTCCTGCGGGAAATGTACACCTTGCCGTATCGGCACAAGACGTATGCTGGAACTTTTGGATAAGATTACAAAGGGGCAGGCAACCATGGAAGATTTGGATAAATTGGAGGAACTTTGTTATCACTTAAAGGATAACTCGCTCTGTGCACTTGGACAGACAGCTCCAAATCCGGTACTTTCTACTCTGCGCTATTTCCGGGACGAATATATTGCACATATCGTAGATAAAAAATGTCCTGCGGGAGTCTGTAAAGAGTTGTTGCAATACAAAATTGATGCGGATAAATGTAAAGGCTGTACACTTTGTGCAAGAACATGTCCGAACAATGCGATTATTGGCTCGGTAAAAGAAGTACATATGATTGACCAGTCTAGATGCGTCAAATGTGGAGCATGTATGGAAAAATGCCGGTTTGGTGCTATTTATAAAGAGTAATAGGGGAGGTAAGATGATGGAAAATGTAACGATAAAATTAAATGGCAGAGCCGTGTCGGCGCCGGTGGGGTCTACAATCTTGGAAGCAGCACATTTGGCTGGAATCAAAATACCTACTCTCTGTTTCTTGAAAGAGATTAATGAAATCGGGGCATGTCGAATCTGTGTGGTGGAAGTAAAAGGTGCAAAGACTTTGGTTGCATCCTGTGTACATCCAATCGGTGATGGGATGGAGATATGGACGAATACACCGAAAGTGTTGGAGGCAAGAAGGAAGACTCTGCAGTTAATCTTGTCTGCGCATGACAGAAAATGTCTCTCTTGTGTGAGAAGTGGGAACTGCGAATTGCAGCAGTTGTGCCGTGAACTTGGAGTTGCAGAGGAAGACTATTTTGATGGTGAGAAAAATGGGTATGAATTAGATGTAACGGCGGCACATATGATTCGGGATAACAATAAGTGTATTTTGTGTAGACGATGTTCGGCAGTCTGTGAGAAAGTACAGGGAATCGGTGTGATTGGACCGAATCACAGAGGGTTTGCAACGAGTATTGGATCGGCGTTTGAGATGGGGCTTGGAGATACAAGCTGTGTGTCTTGTGGACAGTGTATTGCAGTCTGTCCGACTGGGGCTCTTCAAGAAAAGGATTATATAGATGAAGTGTTAGAGGCGATTGCCGATCCGGAAAAACATGTTGTAGTGCAGACAGCGCCTTCCGTAAGAGCGGCATTGGGAGAAGAGTTTGGATATCCGATTGGAACTGACGTGGAGGGCAGAATGGTGGCAGCACTTCGAAGAATCGGATTTGACAAAGTGTTTGACACGGATTTCAGTGCAGATCTCACTATTATGGAAGAAGCGCGTGAATTTATAGACAGAGTACAAAATGGTGGTGTACTTCCACTTATTACTTCCTGCTCACCTGGATGGATCAAATACTGTGAACATTATTTTCCGGATATGACAGAGAATCTGTCGAGCTGTAAATCACCGCAGCAGATGTTTGGAGCAATTACAAAGACCTATTATGCGGAAAAGACGGGGATGGATCCAAAGGATATCGTGTGTGTGAGTGTGATGCCTTGCACTGCAAAGAAATTTGAAATTGGACGCGAGGATCAGAATGCGGCGGGGGTACCGGATGTGGATATTGCTATTACAACAAGAGAGCTTGCAAGACTGATCAAACGTACAGGACTTGATTTTACAGGACTTCCGGAAGAGAATTTTGATGATCCGCTCGGAGAATCAACAGGAGCAGCGGTAATCTTTGGCACAACCGGTGGTGTTATGGAAGCGGCACTTCGGACGGCGGTGGAGACGCTTACGGGAGAAGAACTCGCAAAAGTGGACTTTGAAGATGTACGAGGAACAGATGGAATTAAAGAAGCGACTTACAATGTAGCGGGAATGGATGTGAAAGTAGCAGTCGCATCCGGACTGCAAAACGCAAAAGAGCTGCTTGACAAAGTCAATGCAGGAGAAGCAGACTATCATTTCATTGAGATTATGGGATGTCCGGGAGGCTGTGTAAATGGCGGTGGACAGCCACAAGTTTCTGCGGATGTAAGAAACTTTACCGATGTGAGAGCGGCACGTGCGAAAGTACTGTATGACAACGATGCCAAAAAAGCAATTCGAAAATCGCATGAGAATCCTTCGATTCAGAAATTATATGAAGAATTTCTGGGAAGACCGGGAAGCCAAAAAGCGCATGAGATTTTACATACATCTTATATAAAGAGAACGATTAATTCCATCTAGTAATGATAAAAGGCAGATTGCTATGTGATAAGACAATGGTGATTGTTACACGGCAATCTGTCTTTTGTCTGTTTGTACCAAAAAAAAAAATCGTATTTATACAATATATCTAAAAATAAAAAAACTCTTTGGAAGAAATTGTAAATATGATATAATGAATTGTATGTGAAAAAAGAAACGAGAGGAGCAAAAATATGAAAAAGAAACGAAAATCCTTACGTGTAGCAAGTGCAGCGTTAGTTTGCGCGATGACAGCAACCTCTGTTCTTCCGGCAGCTGCTGCAAAGAAGAATGAGGAAACGACGCCAACAGTGCCTACAGAGCAGACAGAGTGTTCTAAAAATCCGAATGCATATGCAATTTACCCGCTTCCGCAGAAGGTGACGTATCCACAAACAACACAGTCATTTGAACTGAAAAGTGGAGAGGTAACGATTGTTGCAGAGAACGGAGTGGATGAGGCTACCAAAAACTTTGTAAAAAAAGTACTGGACAAGTATAAAGTTGGATATAAAGAATCTGAGAACGTAGATGATGAAAAAACAAATATCATCCTCGGCGTGGAACAAACAAACGGTGCAGCTGATAGTTATATGAAAGAAAATAAAATCAACGAGCCAAATGCAGAATTTTACAAAAAGCCGGATGCCTATGTGCTTGATGCAGATGCACAAAAGAAAGATATTGTCATTGAAGGAAAAGATACGGATGCAACCTTTCATGGTGTTGCGACTCTGCAGATGATGTTCTCTTCTTTCTCAGGAAAGAAATTTTTGGATGCGCATATTGAAGACTATGCAACTGTGGCGACGAGAGGATACATCGAAGGTTTCTATGGTGCATGGAACTTTGATGAGCGTGAAAATCTGATGGAATTTGCCAAAGACTATAAGATGAACAGCTATGTCTATGCACCGAAGGGAGATGCATATCATACAAGCAAATGGGATCAGCTATATCCGGATGAAACAATAAAAGAATTTGAAAAGTTAGTAAAGAAAGCCGAAGAGACAAAAGTAGATTTTGTATGGTCTATTCACCTTGGTAACTTTTTTAAATCATTTTCAAGTATATCAGATGCAAAGTACGAAACACAGTATCAGAAATTAATGGCAAAGCTGGAACAGTTGTATAAAATTGGTGTTCGTAAATTTGATATATTGAATGATGACTTTGGTGGCGGAAACAATGACATGGTTGTGACTGTGCTGAATAGATTGAATGAAGATTTAAAAAAGAAAGGTTGCCAGCCGATTACATACTGTCCACAGGGTTATAACAAGGCATGGTCAGGTAATGGTGCGGAGTTAACAGCTTTAAAGAATTTGAATGATGACATTCATATTTACTGGACCGGTGATGATGTAAACTCACCAATCACACAGGAAACGGTAAACTTTTTGAAAGAAAAGACAAATCATGATCCGGACTTCTGGTTGAACTATCCGGTAAATGAGCATGCGAAATCAGGAATTTATCTTGGTGATATCACATATTATGCGAGAGACAATGTAACGGGACTTGCAGGTTTCCACTCAAACCCAAGCAGATTTGCATATTCAAATGAGGTGGGCTTGTATCAGTTGGCGTCATTGGTATGGAACAATAATAAATATTCTGAACATGCAAATGAAATTTGGGAGAGCGCATTTAATTATTTGCAGCCTGAGGTAAAAGATTCTTATCTTACGATTGCGAGAAACGTAGCAAATGCACCTGGCTCATCCAGAGTTCCTGGATTTAATGAGTCAGAGTATTTGAAAGAAAAATTAGATGCAGTGCAAAAGCTTGTAAATGCAGGAAAGCCAATTAAAGAAAATGAAGATGCGAAAGCAATTTTAGCGGAATTTGATAATATCCTGAATGCAGTCAAAGATTTTGAAAAAAATTGTGCAAATAAAAATTTGGTAAAAGAATTGACGCCTTGGCTGAAATCATTAAATGATGTGGCAAGTGCAGGAAAAGGCGCATTGGAGAGTTTGATTGCTTTAGAAAATGGAGATACTACAACGGCCTGGACAAAACTAAGCAGTGCAAGCAAATATTACAACACAATGTATACCTATCTTACAGCAGAAGATTTGCCGAATGTATATGCAAAAGCAGGAAGCAAGAGACTTGCGCCGTTTGTGGCAAAGGCAATCAATGCAGCAAAAAATCAGTTAACACCGATTTTAAACCCGGGAGACACTACAATTTCACCAACATTATATGCGAAAATGGGCGGAGCAGAAGTGACCGAAACTGCTGATTCGAAGAAGATGTATGATGGAGATGAGACAACTTATGTTTCATGGCAGGTAAAACAGCAGGCGGGCGATTATTATGGATTAGACCTTGGAAGAGTTACCACTGTGACAGATGTATCTATTTTGCAGGCACAAAAAGACGGACACCATGACATTTTCCATGATGCAGAATTACAATATTCAGAAGACGGAGAAACATGGGAAAAGATTGATGCAAAAGTGGATGGAGACCGTATTACGGCAGATGGACTCAATGTGAAAGCGAGATATGTGAGATATTATCTGAAGACAGCAGGATATAATGGGAAACCGGATTATTGGACATATGTAAGAGAATTTACAGTGAACAAAAAAGTGGAAGAACATGACAGAGTCTACACTAACGTTGATGCATTGAAAAAGACACCTCTGACAATTGAGGGAACAGAGATTAGCGTTCGCAATTTGAAAGGTGTTACATTGAAACCAAATAATTATGTTGGTATTAAACTAGAGACACCGGAAGCGGCAAAATCATTCGTAAAAGAAGTATCGGCAGAGGAAGGTCTTGTATTTGAATATTCATTTGATGCATTGAATTGGTCAGAGGCAAAAGAGGTCAAAGACCTTGCCGGAGTAAAATATTTAAGATTGAGAAACAATTCAGAAAAAGATGTGACAGTGGATATAACAAAGATTGGAATGGATATCAAGAGCCTGAAGCCAGAAGCAAAATTGTTACAGTCAACAATTAAAAATGGTTTGAGTGAAGGGACGTATACAAATGTATTTGATGGCAATCTTTCTACTTATATTTTGACAAAAGAAAATCCGGCGAAAGATTCTTATATTACATTTGATTTGGGAAAAACGATTGAAGTGTATGATGTGGAGGCAGTAACCTCAGACGGATTACAGCGTCTGTACAATGCAAAGATTCAGATTTCAGAAAACAATAAAGACTGGACAGATGTGGCGACAGTTGAAAATGACAATTCTGTTATGGAAGTTCCTTATCGCTATGTGCGCGGTGATGCGAAAGGTGCAAAAGCAAGATATCTAAGACTTTACTTTACAGGTAACGGAAATGATAAATTGAAGCTACATGAGATTCAGATTAATAAAAAGACAGAAGGCGGCGTAGCGGCGGCGCAGATCACAAGCAACATGTCAGGTGATGTGGGAGCCGTGATTGATAATGACATCAGTACATTGTTCAATAAAAAGACAAAGTCCGGTGACTATATTAAATATCGTGTGACAGAAAATACAAACATTACACAGATTTCTGTGTTACAGGGTGCAGCCGGTGAAGGTGATTTGTATGTAACAACTCCAAAGGGTGAGCAAAAACTGGGAACAGTGAAAGATGTCATTGCAAAATTTGATACAAAAGATGTGGGACCAATTTCAGAGATTAGCATTAAATGGACTAAAGAAAGTGAAGCCTCAATTCATGAACTGGCAATTACAACCGGAGAAAATGCATCTGACGATATCGGAGAGTATGTAGATCCAATTATCGTAGACAATGGTGAGGAAATTGAACAGAATATTGCAATCGGTAAAAAAGTAGAAGTTTCTGGAACGACTGCTGGAGATAAAAATAATGTAAATGATGCGAATACCGAAACAAAATGGGACAGTGATTTCATCAAAGGTAATAACGCAAAAGAAAACTCATGGATTTACGTCGATCTTGGAGCAGAAAAAGAATATACTATGAATCAGATTGTAGTACGTTTCTATAATCTGATCTACCCAACAAAGTGGGAACTTCAGACATCGGATGATGCTCAAAACTGGACAACTGTAAAAGAACTTTCCAAAAATCCGAATGGAGCAGCACATCCGGTAGAAACAATTGATTTAGAGACTCCTCTGACAGCCAGATATGTTCGCCTTTTCTTTGAGGAATTGAACTCAGCCGCAGCCGGAAATGGTGTCGGAATCACAGAGTTTGAGATTTACGGAAAAGAGAAAAAGGATGAGGTGACAGACAAGACTGCTTTAAATGAGGCGATCAAAGAAGCAGAAGGAAAAGCAGAATCCAAAGAGTATACGAAAGCTTCCAAGGAAAGCTTAAAAGCAGTCATTGCAGAGGCAAAGAAAGTTGCAGAGAATGCAAGTGCGACACAGGACGAGGTGACAAAGGCGACTACAAAATTGCAGGAGGCAGTAAACGCACTTCAAGTGAAAGTGACAGAAAAGCAGAATATTGGATTGAAAAAACCAGTGACGGTATCTGGTACAAGCAATGGCGTCAAGGAATCCATCAATGATGGAAATGCATCCACAAAATGGGACAGTGATCTTATCAAGAGTGGAACAGGTGATGAGGCACAGGACATTGGCGATGCATGGTTTGCAATTGATCTTGGGGAGCAGATGAATCTGATTGACGGTTTGAAGGTATCATACTTCAATAAAGTATATCCTACAGATTATGAGGTGCAGGTATCCAATGACAATGAGAACTGGACAACGGTGAAGACTTTATCAAAAGAACATAACGGTCCGGTGAATCCGACTGATGAGATTACATTTGAAACTCCAGTTTCAGCACGCTATGTGAGAATGTTCTTTAAGGAATTGAACAATGTGGCAGGTGGACACGGCGTTGGAATCAATGAGGCAGAAGTGCTTGGCAGATATGTATATGAGAAATCCTCTGTACAGAGTGTGTCTGCAAATACAGATATCCTGATTGAGAAAGACAGTGAATTTGATGCTGCGAAGCTTCCGGCTGTAAATGGAATTCAGGTTGCAGTGGAAGAAATGACTGACACAATCAAAGTACTTGTTCCGGTGACATGGAATACAGATAATCTAGATACCGGTAAAGTAGATACATATGTGTTGGAAGGAACACTGAGTTTAAATGCAGTTGCAAATGCAGAGAATAAAAAGGCGAGCGTGAATGTAGTAGTACAAGGTGAGCCTACAGAAGAACTCGATTATAAAGCATTGGATGAACAACTTGTGATTGCAGCAGGAAAAGAACAGGATAAAGATAAGTATACAACAGAGTCTTATGATGCGTTTAAAACAGCATATGACAATGCGAAAAATGTAAAAGAGAATGCGACGACACAAGAGGCTGTGGATCAGGCGACAGAGACTTTGAAGAACGCGATTGCAGGTCTCAAAGAAAAACCGACAGAGCCTGAGACTCCGGAAGTAGATAAGAGTAAATTGCAGGCAAAAGTGGATGAGTACAGTAAGTTAGATTCCGATATTTATACACAAGAGAGCTGGGGGGCATTTGTAGACGTATTGGAAGATGCAAATGCGGTATTAGCAGATGAGAAAGCAACACAGGAAACGGTTGATGCAATGCTTCAAAGCTTGGAAGAAGCATATGGTAAGCTGGAAGTGGCAGAGACACCGGATCCTCAGCCGGAAGTAGACAAGACAGCGCTGCAGGCAAAGGTAGATGAGTGCAGCAAACTAAATGAAAAAGATTACACAGAGGCAAGCTGGGAAGGATTTGCGAAAGCATTTGAAGAAGCCAATGCGGTATTGAAAAATGAGAATGCAACGCAGGACGATGTCGATCAAGCGTTAAAAGTGTTGAATGAGATGTGTGGAGCACTTAAGAAAGTAACAACACCTACCACACCTACAACGCCAACAACACCTACGAAGCCGACGACTCCAACAGAACCGGATAAAAACAAACCAGACAACAAGAAACCGGTAAAAACAGGAGATCCGACAAGCGTGTTTGGCATTTTCTCATCCATGATTTTAGCGAGCGGCTATATCTTGGGACGTAGAAAAAAAGACGATAATTAAGAATGAGAGAACCCCTTCATATCGGTAGCGGTATGAAGGGGTTTTCCTTGCGGGAACCGGAGAAATTGAGTATACTAAAAAGAAGAAAATGCGACTCTGGGAAAGGGGAGAAGATTGAAAATGAAAGTGATTGATTTTCAGGATGCAAATTGCAGGCATTGCTATAAATGTGTTCGAAATTGCAGTGTAAAAGCAATTTCAGTCCGGAATGAACAGGCGCATATTATTCGGGAAGCCTGCATTCACTGTGGGCATTGTCTGGAAGTTTGCCCGCAGAATGCGAAAACATTTGCGAGTGATATGGAGCGTGTCAAAGGGTATCTGAGACAGGGGATGAAAACCGTGATTTCTATTGCGCCGTCTTATCTTGGTGTGTTGGAGTATAAAAATCCGGGGCAGGTTGTGGATGCACTGTTAAAGCTTGGTTTTTTTGAAGTGCGCGAGACGGCAGAGGGAGCGGCGCTTGTCACACGTGAATATCAGAAACTCCTGGAAGAAGGAACGATGAAAAACCTGATTACAACCTGCTGCCCAAGTGTGAATGATCTGATCGAAAAATACTACCCAAGTCTGATAAAATATATGACCCCGGTAGTATCTCCGATGATCGCGCATGGGAGACTGATCAAAAAGATTTATGGTGAGGATGTGAAGGTTGTTTTTTTAGGGCCTTGCATTGCAAAAAAAGAAGAGGCAGTTGGGGATGACAGGGTGTTTGGGGCTGTCGATGCAATTCTGACATTTGAGGAGCTTGGCGGATGGCTGAAGGCAGAAGGAATCACAATATCGGAATGCGAAGAGAAGCCGTTTGGAAATCCGGATCCGAGGATCAACCGCATTTATCCGGTTGGAGGAGGAATTGTAAAGTCGGTGATGGAACAGAAAGAGATGAAGGATACATATCACAAACTTTACGTGGACGGTCTGGATGCCTGTATGGAACTATTTAAAAGCATGGAGAAGGAGGAACTCAGCCACTGCTTTATCGAGGCAAATGTATGTGACGGAGGCTGTATTAAAGGACCTGCATCGGACCAGTGGCAGAATTCTTTTGTGAAAGCGAAGGTGCAGATTGAAGCACAGGTGGAACATGCGCCCGCTTCCGAGGATATTCCATATGATTGCATATCAATGCAAAAAACATTTTTGGATCGCAGTCAGCACGAACAAGTTCCGACAGAGGAGGAATTGACAGAATTGCTGCAGGCAATCGGAAAGTATAAAAAAGAGGATGAATTGAATTGTGGTGCATGCGGGTATTCGACCTGTCGGGCGAAAGCGACAGCGGTATTTCAGAAGAAGGCAGAACTTGGGATGTGTCTTCCGTATGCGATTGCACAGGCAGAATCGATGTCGAATATTGTGCTGGATGTGACACCGAATCTGATTTTCATCATAGATGATGAGATGCGGATTCGAGAGTGCAACCGAATGGCGCAGCAGTATTTGGGAGTCAGCAGGGAAGAAGCGCTGGAGCGATACATATTCGAGTTTATCGAGACGGAAGATATCGAGATGGTGCTTGAAACGAAACAGTCTATTATGAGTAAAAAAGTAGATTTACCGCAGATTCACTTGAAGGCGGAAGAAAAAATTGTGTATATTCCGAATCTTACATCAGTGCTTGTCATTTATCAGGATATCACGAAAGAGGAGAAGGCGAAGGAAAAGCGGTACCGTTTAAAGATGGAGACGATCGATGCTGCACAGAAGGTTATTGATAAGCAGATGATGGTGGCGCAGGAAATTGCGGGACTTTTAGGAGAAACAACGGCGGAGACAAAGGTTACGCTTACGAAATTACGGGATTCAATCCTGATGGATGAGGAGGAGTAGCATGAGTGTTAGTGTGGATGTTGCGTGGAAAAGTCTGAACAAATATCAGGAAGAACTCTGCGGAGATAAGGTGGAGGTGCTGAAGACGGATAAGGCAGACGTTTTGATTTTGGCTGATGGAATGGGAAGCGGTGTGAAAGCGAACATACTTGCAACACTCACTTCAAAAATCCTAAAGACAATGTTTCGGGATGGGGCTTCCATTGAGCTTGCGGTGGAGACGATCGCAAAGACCCTGCCGATCTGCAAAGTGCGGGAAGTGGCGTATGCAACGTTTAGCATTCTTCAGATTGCTCACAATGGAGAAGCGTATCTTGTCGAATTTGACAATCCAAGCTGCATTTTTATCCGGGATAAAAAGATTGTGGATTATCCGTACAAAGAACGTATAATCGAAGGGAAAACAATACGTGAATATCGTTTTCAGGTAAAGCTCAATGATTGCTTTGTTTTGATGAGTGATGGTGTGATCTACGCCGGAGAAGGAGAGCTTATGAATTTGAGCTGGACGTGGAACGAGATGGCAGAATATACGCTGAAATGCACAAAAAACACACTTTCTGCTTCGAGATTGACCGTTCTTTTGAGTGATCTGTGCAATGAATTGTATGCCCACCGTCCGGGTGATGACACGACGATTGCAGTCATGCGTGTGATCAATCGAAAAATCGTGAACATTTTTACCGGTCCGCCAAAAAGCAAAGATGATGATGAGCGTATGGTGCGGGAATTTATGTCAGAAGAGGGAACAAAGGTTGTGTCAGGAGGGACGAGCGCAAATATTATGGCGCGCGTTTTGCAGAAAAACATTGTCACATCGGTGAATTATCAAGATTCATCAGTGCCGCCGACTGCTGCGATTGAAGGTTTGGATTTGGTGACAGAGGGAGTTCTGACACTTGGAAAAGCATTAAAACTGCTCAAGAAATATGAGAGAGATGATTTTGACGTGGAATTTTTTGATGAGTTGGATGCGGATAATGGAGCGTCCAGACTTGCAAGGCTGTTAATCGAAGAATGTACGGACATTCATTTATTTGTGGGGACGGCAACGAATGAAGCGCACCAAAATTCCAATCTTCCATTTGACTTAAGTATCCGAATGAATCTGGTAGAACAGCTTCAGGAGGTGGCAAGGAAGATGGGAAAACAGGTGTGCGTAAAATACTACTAGTTGGAGGAAATATGTTAATACTTGTAATTATGATGCTTGGAGTTATCATCGGTATGAAACTGAATTTGAAGAAAACATTGAAGGTAAATGGAGTGCTTCAGATTGTTTTAACCGGGATTTTGATTTTTATTATGGGAGTCTCGCTTGGAAGCAGAGAAAACTTTTTTAATGAACTGGCAGAACTTGGCTGGAAGAGTGTGCTCTATATGTTGTCTGCGGTGGCAGGATCTACTTTGATCGTCTATGGACTTACGAAAGTATTTATGAAAAGTAAGGAGGATAAGGAAATATGATGGTTGTGATCGCAGTGTGCTGTCTGGCAGCGGGAGTGCTTTTGGGAAATGGAATTCTTCCGAAGGATATAATTGATTTTCTGACCGGACACTCAGAACATGTGTTGTATGTGCTGATGTTCTCTGTCGGAATCAGTGTTGGAGCGAACAAAGGTGTATTCCAGAAATTAAGAGAGCATCATGTGAAAATCTTATTGATTCCAATAGGAGTTATTTTGGGAAGCATTTTTGGAGGTGTTGTGTGCAGTCTGTTTTTAGGGGAAAGCTTACGGGACAGTCTGATGATTGTGTCGGGGCTTGGCTGGTACAGTCTTTCTGGAGTTCTGGTGACGGAGCTTGCAGGTGCAAAAATTGGTACGATTGCGTTTCTATGTAATCTTTTGCGGGAAATCTTCTCGTTTATGATCATACCGGTTGTAGTAAAATATTTTAACGGATATGCGGCGATTGCTCCGGCAGCAGCTACGAGTGAGGATACGACACTTCCGATGCTGATGAAATATACATCAGGAGAAGTGGTGATGATGGCAGTTTTGAATGGAATTATCTGTTCGGCAGCGGTTCCGGTATTGATAAAACTGTTTAACGGAATTTTATGATTAGTATATTGTGCAAGAAAAAAAGACGGGAATCCCGTCTTTTTAACGTTCATATACAATATAGCGGTATTTTTGCAGCAATTCAGTTGCATTATGGGAAGAAGATTCGTCGTAAAATTCAATACGCAGAACGCCTTCTTCAAATTCACGGTTATGTATAATGCCGATATTTTTGATGCTGATATTGTTTGATGCAAGTATGGTCGCAATTGTTGCGATTCCCCCTGCTTCGTCGATGATATCGCAGTAGATCGCAAACACTTTTTTGATCGGTCCGGAGGAACCTTCCGGAATGGAATTCCGGTAATTTTTAGATGTCTCAAATAAATCATATAATTTTTGCTCGGAGCTTTCTGCGACAGAATCTCTTGCATTTTTTAACATGTCAATGTAAGCGTCCAAAATTTTGACAATATTGTCTCCGTTTTTCAGACAGATATGCTGCCACATTGTCGGAGAAGAAGAGGCAATTCTTGTGATATCCTTAAATCCTCCTGCAGCAAGCTGTTTCATTAACTCATCTTTTGTATCCGTATCCTTTACAAAGTTGACTAAGGTGGATGCAATGATATGTGGCAGATGGCTGATTGTTCCGGTGATCAGATCGTGCTCTTTGTAATCCAAGATGACCGGAAGTGCTTTTAACGATTCTACAAAAGTGCTGTATGCAGTCACTTTATCTTGCGATACGGTCGAAGATGGAGTCAGGATGAAGTACGCATTTTCAATCAGCATCGATTTGGAATTTAAAAAACCGGACTTCTCAGAACCAGCCATTGGATGTCCTCCGATAAAATTTTCTTCCATATCAAGAGCGATGATCTCCTCGTGAATCGAAGTCTTTACACTGCCTACGTCAGTGAGAATACAGTCTTTGGTAACATAGTGTTTGATCTGCTTTAAATACGCAGTGTTATATGAGACCGGTGCACATAGGAAAATATAGTGACAGTTGGAAAAGTTGTTATCGATGGAAGTGCAGGCTACGTTGATTACAGATTCCTGCGTGGCGAGCGCGAGTGTCTCTCTGCTTTTGTCAAAGGCGATAATCTCGGAATCAGGGTAATACTGACGGATCGCACGGGCGATGGAACCGCCAATCAATCCAAGCCCGATAAACCCGATTTTGTAAGGTTTGTTCATAATATTTGCTGTCCTTTCTTTATTTTCACTTATCAATTATTGTACACTAAAGTAAAAGACAAATAAATTGTATAAATTTAATAAAAGAGTTGTAATTTTGTGGAAATTTTAGTACAATATACACATGAGAAACTACAAAAATAAGGAGGCAGCAAAATATGAAAGTTTACAGAACAGACGAAATTAGAAATGTGGTACTTTTAGGACACGGAGGCAGCGGAAAAACTAGTTTAGTCGAAGCAATGGCTTATGTATCAGGAGCAACCAATCGAATGGGCAAGATAACAGACCATAACACGATTAGTGATTTTGATAAAGAAGAACAAAAACGAGAGTTTTCGATTAGTACAAGTCTGATCCCGATTGAATGGGAAAAAGCAAAGATCAATATTTTGGATACACCGGGATACTTTGATTTTGTTGGAGAAGTAGAAGAAGCGGTAAGTGCAGCGGATGCAGCCGTAATTGTTGTTTCAGGAAAAGCAGGAGTAGAAGTAGGAACGGAAAAAGCGTGGGAGTTATGTGACAAATATAATCTTCCGAGAATGGTATATGTGACAGAGATGGATGTGGATGATGCAAGTTTCCGGCAGGTTGTGGAAGATTTGACGGCAAGATACGGAAAGAAGATTGCGCCGCATTTCCAGCCGATTCGTGAGAATGAAAAGCTTGTAGGGTATATCAACGTCATCAAGAATGCCGGAAGAAGATATACAGGTATCGGGCAGAGAGAGGAGTGTGAGATTCCGGAATATTGTTTGCCAAACTTACAGCTTTTAAGAGATTCACTGATGGAGGCGGTTGCCGAGACGAGTGAAGACTTTATGGAAAGATATTTTGCAGGAGAAGAATTTTCAATTGAAGAGATTCGTTCTGCGATGCGCACGGAAGTAATGGATGGGGATATCGTACCTGTTGCGATGGGATCAAATATAGAGGCGCAGGGAGCGGCAAATTTGTTGTCTGACATTGTGCGTTTCTTCCCTAGCCCGGATAAGAGAACTTGTGTGGGGATCAACCGCAAGACAAATGATATTTTTGAAGCAAATTATGATTTCGCAAAAGCGAAGACGGCATATGTGTTTAAGACAATGGTAGATCCGTTTATTGGAAAATATTCATTTGTAAAAGTATGTTCGGGTGTCTTAAAAGGCGAAGATACACTGTTTGACACAGAGAATGACACGGAACAGAAACTTGGGAAATTATATACGATGCAGGGAAATAAACCGGTGGAAGTCTCAGAATTACACGCAGGTGATATCGGTGCGATCGCAAAACTTTCTGGCGTAAAGACAGGCGATACACTTTCTACAAAGAATACGCCGGTTCTGTTCGGAAAGACAGAATATTCCACACCTTATACATATATGAAATATGTTGTAAAGGCAAAAGGAGATGAAGATAAGGTATCTCAGGCGCTGGCAAAGATGATGGCAGAAGATGTGACGTTGAGAGCGGTAAATGACAGTGAGAATCGTCAGTCGTTATTGTATGGTATGGGAGATCAACATTTAGAGATTGTTGTGAGCAAGCTTGCAAGCCGTTACAAAGTAGATGTGGATTTGGAGACACCGAAAGTTGCTTTCAGAGAGACTATCCGAAAGAATTCAGATGTAGATACAAAATATAAAAAACAATCTGGAGGGCATGGGCAATACGGTCATGTAAAGATGAAATTTGAACCTTCCGGAGATTTAGAGACACCATATGTATTTGAACAGATTGTAGTTGGCGGAGCAGTTCCAAAGAATTACTTCCCGGCAGTAGAAAAAGGTTTGCAGGAATCTGTACTGAAAGGACCTTTGGCAGGATATCCGGTTGTAGGTGTGAAGGCAGTTTTATATGACGGATCTTATCACCCGGTGGATTCTTCTGAGATGGCATTTAAGACAGCGACAATGCAGGCGTTCAAAAAAGGATTTATGGAAGCAAGTCCTGTGTTATTGGAGCCAATCGCAAAGATTAAAGTGACGGTGCCGGATGAGTATACCGGAGACGTGATGGGAGACCTGAACAAACGTCGTGGACGTGTGCTTGGAATGACGCCGGTTGCGGGCGGAGCGCAGATTATCGAAGCGGATATTCCGATGACAGGAGTATTTGGATACTGCACCGTGCTGCGGTCTATGACAGGTGGAAGAGGGGCTTATGAATATGAATTTGTACGCTATGAACAGGCTCCTTCTGATGTGCAGGAAAAAGAGATTGCAAAACGTGCAGCAGAAGAATAAGTAAGGCGGGTAAGGGCATCATTTTTAGATGTCCTTACCTTTTTATCTGTGTGGGACAACCTTTTGGGAATGTATTGTACTTTTGATATAAAGGTGCTATAATTGCCATGCTGTTTGGATTCTGTATGGGAATCCGAGAGGAATGAAAATAAAAAGTTGAGGGAATATCGATGAAGATTGTAATTATTGGAGATGGAAAAGTAGGATATAAACTTGCAAAGCAACTCTCTGAAGACAATTATGATGTAGTGCTGATTGACAATAATGCGGGAAAGTTAAAGGCGGCGATTAATAAGCTGGATATCATTTGTATTACCGGGGATGGTGTAAGTGCAGAAGTGCAAAAAGAAGCAGATGTACCGCATGCAGATTTAGTGATTGCATGCGCATCTACAGATGAGCTCAATATGCTGAGTTGTCTGATCGCGAGAAGATTGGGAGCGAGACATACGATTGCCAGAGTGCGTAACCCAATTTACTATCAGCAGATAGATATTTTGAAAGAAGATTTGAGGTTGAGTATGGCGGTCAATCCGGAACTGGCAGTTGCAAATGAGATTTCAAGAGTGCTGATTTTTCCGGTGGCAAGTAAGATTGAGACATTTGTGAAAGGAAGAGTGGAACTGGTTGAATTTATGCTGCGCTCAGGGAATCCGATCATTGGTCACAGTCTGGCGGAGATTTATAGGAAATATCAGATTAAGATACTTGTCTGCGCAGTACAAAGAGGAAAGAAAGTTTATATTCCGGACGGAGAGTTTGTTCCACAGGAAGGCGATAAGCTTCACATTGCAGCATCCCATCGGGAGATTGAGCTCTTCTTTAAATCTTTGGGAGATTGTAAGAATAAGATCCGAAGAGTTTTGATTTGCGGAGGTGGACGCGTAGGATTTTACCTCGCAAAGCAGCTTCTGTCTTTGGGAATGCAGGTTAAGATTATTGAGCAGGATTTGAAAAAATGCGAAGCGTTATGTGAGTCTCTGCCTAAGGCGACCATTATTCATGGAGATGCAGCAGATCATGATCTTTTGATCGAGGAAGGTATTCGGGAGGCGGATGCACTTATTTCACTTACTGGTATGGACGAGGAGAATATCATTATGGCATTGTTTGCAAAGATGCAGGGCGTGCATAAGATTATCGCAAAGGTAAATGAGGACACAAGAGCGCAGATGGTCGAAGGTCTTGGAATCGATAGTATTGTATCTGCAAAAAGTGCAACAGCAGATGTTATTTTAAGTTATGTGCGTGCAAGACAGAATTCTTTGCGCAGTGCAAACGTGGAGACGATGTATCGTCTGGTTGACGGTCAGGTGGAAGCGTTAGAATTTATTATCAGAAAAGAGAACAATTATACGAATATACCGCTTAAGAATATAACGATCAAGCCGAATAATCTGATCGCCTGTATTGGAAGAAAGAGACAGATTATTATTCCGAATGGTGAAGACAGCCTTCAGGTAGGGGATAGTGTCGTAGTTGTAACTTTGGAAAGAAAGATTCATGATATCACAGATATTTTGAGTTAGAGGAAGAGGCAATTATGAACTATAGAATGACGAGTTTTATATTAGGAAGAATGTTAGGTGTAGAGGCGCTTGTGATGGTGATTCCGGCGATTGTTTCCGCGATATACGGAGAAGAGACGATGCGTGCGTTTTTAATCACAAGTGCTGTCTTAATGGTATTGTTTTTGATTTTCGGGCGCAAAAAGCCGGAGAATGCGATGATCTATGCAAAGGAAGGATTTGTGATTGTGGCGCTGGCATGGATTCTATGGTCCGTATTCGGAGCACTTCCGTTTTATATTTCGGGAACGATGCCGAAATATATCGATGCACTGTTTGAGACTGTGTCCGGTTTTACAACAACAGGTTCTACTATTTTGACGGATATTGCATCTTTGCCGATGGGCATGAATTTTTGGAGATGTCTGACGCATTGGATCGGCGGAATGGGAGTGCTTGTCTTTGTGCTGGTACTGACATCTTTAGATGACAAGAATACGATGCACTTGATGCGCGCGGAGGTTCCGGGACCGGAAGCGGACAAACTGGTTCCCAAGGTGAGAGGAACAGCAAAAATTTTATATGGAATGTATCTTGCGCTGACGTTGATAGAAGTTGGATTTTTGCTTGCGGGAGGAATGAATCTGTATGACAGTGTCATCCATGCATTCAGTACTGCTGGAACCGGAGGGTTTAACAACAGGAATAACAGTGTTGCGTTTTATGACAGCGCATATATAGATGGTGTGATCACAGTATTTATGATTCTGTTTGGAATCAATTTTAATATGTATTTTCTGTTGCTGTTAAAGAATGTAAAGTCTGTATTTAAAAACGAAGAAGTCCGGGCCTATTTGGGAATCATCGCAGCTACGACGATTATCATTACGTTCAACATTATGCACATTTATGAGACACCGTTAAAATCATTCCGCTATGCGGTATTTCAGGTGGCTTCCATTATCACAACAACCGGATTTGCGACCGCAGATTATAACCTTTGGCCGGAGCTGTCGAAGTGTTTGCTGCTTATGGTCATGATTGTCGGGGCGTGCGCAGGTTCGACCGGTGGTGGTATGAAAGTATCGAGAATTTTAATTTTGTTAAAAAGTATCAAGCAGGAAGTGAAAAAAACACTGCATCCGAAGTCAGTCAGTGTTGTAAAGGTCAATGGAAAAAGAGTGAGTGGTGAGACGATGCATGCGGTATATGTGTATTTTATGGCATACATTTTTATTGTGATAGCATCTGTTCTTGTTGTATCCATCAACAATTTTGATTTTGCAACAACATTTACCGGCGTGCTCACAACATTGAATAATGTGGGACCAGGAATTGCTGCGGTTGGTCCGGTTGAGAATTTTGCGAAATTTTCTGTGTTATCAAAAATTGTATTCTGTTTTGATATGCTGGTCGGAAGATTGGAAATTTTCCCGTTTTTAATGTTGTTTTCATCGAACTTGTGGAGAAGAAAATTTTAAGGGAGAGAAGATTATGAAAAAATCAAGTAAGAAACTTATCGGAATATTGATTGTCATTTTGCTGGCATGTATTTATTATTACGTAACCATTCCGGCAATCAATATCCATTCATCAGAATTTTGGATTTTTATCATTTTACTGATTGTGGCGCTTTTGGTGTATTATATATGGAAAAGGCGTCTTGGAAAAGATGAGATTAAGCAGTCCAAGGTTGTGAAGGGAATTCTGTTTGTTCTGCTAGGCGTTGTGTTGATTTATGGAGTGGGAACATTACTGTCCTCCCCGATTGTCAATGCAAAGAAATATCAAAAGCTTTTAACTGTGAAAGACGGAGAATTCACGAAAGATATTGAAGAGTTATCGTTTGATCAGATTCCGCTTTTGGATAAAGACTCTGCTACGATTCTCGGAAACCGTAAGATGGGAAGTATGGTAGATATGGTATCTCAGTTTGAAGTGGACGATATTTACACCCAGATTAACTACCGGGATAAGCCGGTGAGAGTATCACCGCTTCGTTATGCGAACCCAATCAAATGGCTGACAAATCAGTCAGAGGGAATTCCGGCATATATCCGAATTGATATGGCGACACAGACAACAGAACTTGTAAAATTAGAGGAAGGGATGAAGTATTCCACATCTGAGTATTTCAACAGAAATATTTACAGACATTTGCGTTTTAAATATCCAACCTATATTTTTAATGATTTAAGTTTTGAAATTGACGATGACGGGGTTCCATACTGGGTATGTCCGGTGAAGAAATTCAACATCGGTCTGTTTGGTGGTGAGACAATCGGACGTGTTGTTCTCTGTAATGCGATCACCGGTGAGACAGTGGACTATGCGATTGATGAAGTGCCGGAATGGATAGACCGTGCATATTCCGCAGATATGCTTGTGCAGTTATATGACTATTATGGAACTTTAAAACACGGATTTTTCAATAGTGTACTTGGACAGAAAGATTGTCTGAAGACGACAGAAGGATATAATTATCTCGCAATTGACGATGATGTGTGGGTGTATACAGGTGTTACATCCGTAAGCGGTGACCAGTCAAATGTAGGGTTTGTGCTGATGAATCAACGTACGATGGAGACAAAATATTACGCTATTGAAGGGGCGACAGAGAGTTCAGCGATGAATTCCGCGCAGGGAGAGGTGCAGGATCTCGGCTATAAGGCTGCATTCCCGCTGCTTTTGAATATTTCCGGAGAACCGACATATTTCATTGCGCTGAAGGACGAGGCAGGACTTGTCAAGAAATATGCGATGGTGAATGTCCATAAATATCAGGTTGTTGCAATCGGAGATACGGTAAATGAATGTGAAGAACGGTATCAAGAGCTGCTCTTAAAAGAAGGAATTCAGGTGGAAGAGGAAGATACGCGGGAAACTCAGACCCTGACAGGTAAGATTACAAAAATCGCGCAAGGTGTTGTGGATGGAAACTCACACTATTACATTATGATAGAAGGCTCCGAGGACATTTTTGATGTGCCTGTAGTGGACTATATCGATATCATCAAATACGATGTCGGCCAGGAAATTACGGTAGAGTACAAAGTGGGAGAAAAGATGAACACTGTAACTAATTTAAAATAAACAAAAAGAGTTGTGAGACAGTCTCGCAACTCTTTTTACATTCTAATTTAAAAATTCACATTTTTCCGTCTTCACATCTTTTAGACCTTCTCTGTCAGCACTTACACTTACATAGAAATCTACGTTGTGCTTTTTCGAGATATTGCTTAAACGATCGACAAATCTTGGGATATTTTCGAGGGAAACACTGGTCTGCTTTAAAATTCCGTCAATAAAAATAACTTCGATATCACTGTTGCAGCTGATCATACCATAGATGAAACCAGTGTATTCATCTATGTTGCGGATGGAAGGGAAATCATCCATGCAGATTGCTCTGATATCAAATGATACACTGTAGGTATCATTGTGGCTGTTCTTGATAAAGACAACATTACCGTCACATGCTTTTGCTTTCTGATTGGCTAATTCAATCATCTTTTGTGTCTTGCCACTGCCTTTTTGCCCTGTTAATAAATATACCATGGGAATCACTCCTTTGTTATGTATTTTTTATTCTGTCTATGATATTATTTATTATACAACAACTTTTGCCAAAGAGCAATAAAATATCGCAAATTTATATTAATATTTTACAAAAAGTTGTATAATTATTTAAATTATTTATAAAATTTGTACAACTATGGAGGGGTGAGAATAAAATGATAAGAATACTGTTGATTGAGGATGATGAGCATATTGCACAGAGCATTCAATTTTTTTTGGAAGGTGAAGGATTTCAGATAAAAGTGGCAGCTATGGCAAGGCAGGCAATGGAACTGTTAAAGTCGGAGGATTTTCAGTTGGTTATTTTAGATGTCACATTGCCTGACGGAAATGGGTTTGAACTGTTTGAGGAGATCAAAGCAAGAAAAGAACTGCCGGTTATCTTTCTGACGGCGTTGGATGGAGAAGAAGAGATTGTAAAAGGATTTGAATTGGGGGCAGATGAATATATTACGAAACCGTTTCGTCCACGGGAATTACTTTCCAGAATTAGAAATGTAATCCGCCATACTGGGATACTGGAAGAAAACAGACAGGAAATTCAAATTGAGCATGTGAAGATGAATTTAGAGCAAGGGGCGGTCTACAAGAACAATGAGCGCATAGAACTGACGGCGCTGGAGTATAAGATACTTGCTCTGTTTTTTGAGAATAAAGGCCGGATCCTGACAAGAGGGCAGATACTTTCGGGAATCTGGGATGAGTCCGGCAATTTTGTCAACAACAATACGTTGACAGTGTATATCAAAAGACTTCGCGAGAAGATAGAAGAAGACCCAAATGCTCCAAAGATTATCAGGACAGTGCGCGGCATGGGATATAAGGCGGGGGTTTGATCTATGGAGAAAAAAAGATTTGTAATCAGCGTGTGTGTCCTTGCTTTGGCTGGACTTATCAGTACCTGGATATTTGCTGGCGCTGTGGAGCGGGAGAATAACAGATGGCTGTATGACGTGACGGACAGTCTTGTGACAGAGATTGTAAGGCAATATCCGGATGTGGAGGAGGAGACGATTCGTCAGATGACTTCAGACGGGGTAGCGTCTCAGAAAGAAAGTGTGTTGAAGAAATATGGAATTGAAGAAGACAATTTTTTGCCGAAACGAACCGGTGGAAATCAGCAAGTGATGATAGTGGGTGGGATGGCAGGAATTTTATTTTTGGTCTGTGCAGGATGTGTTAGTATATTTTTATATGCCATGAAAAGGCAGGGAAAGCAGATTGAGGAACTGGAACAATACTGTGAAGAGGTACTTCAGGAAACGGCAACGCTGGATCTGCGGGATAACGAAGAGGGAAGATTCAGTATTCTTAAAAATAAAGTATATGATATCACCGTACTTCTCAGGGAAAAGAATCAACTGCTCGAAAAAAATAGGAAGGAGACAGAGCGGCTGATCGCAGATATTTCGCACCAACTCAAGACACCAATTACCTCTCTTCGTATGACAAATGAAATTCTATATATGGATATGCCAAGCGAAAAAAGAATGACATTTCTTGATAATATGCAGGCGGATTTGCTAAAGATTGAGTGGTTCGTAAAAACCATTTTGAATCTTGCAAAACTAGATTCAAAGACACTGACATTGAAAAGAGAAGAGACGATGGCGGCAGAATTGTCAGAGAAGATGATAGATTCGTTCCAAATCTTCTGTGAGGTGAGTGGGTGTAGAATTGCTTCATCTGGCGAAGAAGATATTACGCTTTGGTGTGATAAAAAATGGCTTTTGGAAGCTCTGCACAATATTTTGAAAAATGCACTGGAGCATGGCGCGGCACACATAGCGCTTTTGTGGTCGAAAAATAATCTTTATACAAAACTTGAAATCACAGATGACGGAGAAGGGATTGAAAAAGAAGAACTTCCGCACATTTTTGAGCGGTTTTACAGGATGAAAGGAAGCAGAGAAGACAGTATGGGGCTTGGTATGGCATTTACGAAAAGTATGATTGCATACCAGAACGGGGAAGTGAAAGTAAAGAGTAAAAAAGGTGAGGGGACGACGTTTATCGTAAAAATATATAAAAATGATTTCCAAAAGTCACTTTAGAGTCACTTTTGTATCGTAGAATAAAGAAAAACGAAGGAGGCAGAGTATGGAAATCTTAAAAGTAGAGAATTTATGTAAACGATACGGAGAAAAGGATACGGAAGTGGTTGCTTTGGATAATGTGAGTTTTACCGTGGAAAAGGGAGAATTTGTTGCGATCATCGGGGCGTCAGGAAGTGGTAAATCAACACTTTTACATCTGATTGGCGGTGTTGACCGCCCGACAAGCGGGAAGGTATTTATCGACGGGACTGATATCTATGAGCTGAATGCGGATAAACTGGCAATCTTTAGGAGAAGACAGGTCGGATTGATTTATCAGTTTTATAATCTGATTCCGATTTTGAATGTAGTAGAAAATATTACGCTTCCATGCAGATTAGATGGAAAGGAAGTAAAAGAGGAACGTCTGGAGGAACTTTTAGAAATCTTAAATCTCAAGAATCGAAAAGAGCACCTTCCGAATCAACTGTCAGGCGGACAACAGCAAAGAGTGTCGATTGGGCGTGCAATCGTGAATTATCCGGCGATCGTGCTCGCCGACGAGCCGACGGGGAATCTGGATAGTAAGGCGTCAAGAGAGATTATTGATCTTTTAAAAATGTCCAATCAAAAATACAATCAGACGGTGATCGTAATTACACACGACGAGAATATTGCGCTGGAAGCGGATCGGATTCTGACAATTGATGACGGGAAGATTGTCAAAGACGAGAGAGTGAGGTAGTTTATGAACATTTTAAATGAACTCACGGTCAAAAATTTAAAACGGAATAAAAAGCGTACGCTTGTAACAATTTTCGGAATTATCCTTTCGGTAGCGCTGGTTACGGCGATTACGACATTTGTTTCCAGCATGCAGGGCTCTATGATAGAGTACGCAAAGGAAAATGATGGAGATTATCATATTTTTGTATCGGATGTGCCGGTTGAACAGCAGAAATATTTGTTAAACAATGCAAAAATCGAACAGACTATGATTGGGCAGACAATTGCAGATGTAGCGCCTGAGACATTTTTTAAAGAGGAAGAAGATCAGGAAAATTATAGAGGGATGCTGAAATTGAAAGCATTTGAGGAGAAGGATTTGAAGCGGCTTGGAATTAAGCTGATAGAAGGTCATATGCCAAAAAATGAGCAGGAGATCCTGATGCCGGTGCAGCTGAGCGGATTGGATGGTATTAGCTATGAAGTGGGTGATGTGTTGACACTCAAAGTCAATGGTTCAGAGGAGACGTATACGATTGCAGGCTTGATGGGAATTAACAGCTTTGAATTTCAGAAAGACGGGATGATGGGCTCTACACTTGTGACAAAACTGGACCATGATACAGCCGGACAGCCGATAGAAATTGCATTGTCATTAAAAGATCCAAAAGAAGCATATACATTTGCGGAAAATTTGAAAGAGGAACATGGATTTTCGCAAGAACAGATCATTACCAATGATATGTTGCTGCAGTTTGAGGGAGGAACGAGATCAGAGCAGACCATGCAGGTGTTATATCGGATGGCTGTGATCGTCATTCTGATTATTATATTTACATCGGTCTTTGTCATTAAGAATAGTTTTGACATTTCGATTATGGAGCGAATCAAGCAGTATGGAATGTTGGCAAGCATAGGCGCTACTTCAAAGCAGATTCGGAAAAATGTGTTGTTTGAGGGAGTTGTGCTTGGAGTGATTGCGATTCCATTGGGAATTCTGTGTGGCGTTTTTGCAATCTGGGTTACACTTTTGACAGTGACGCAGATATTGGCAGGAAGTGGTCTTGCAGATATTCCATTACACTTATATGTATCATGGCAGGCGCTTGTAGTTGCAGTGGCAGTTGCAATTATCACAATTTATCTATCATCAGTCATCCCTGCGAGAAAAGCAGTCAAGATTGCTCCAATGGATGCAATTCGTGACTCGGCAGGTATTAAAATTGCAGGAAAGAAACTGCGTACTTCTAAGCTCCTTTCAAAAATATTGGGCATAGAAGGTGAGATTGCAAGTAAAAATTTAAAACGAAGCCGCAAAAAATACAGAACAACGGTATTTTCCATTTTTTTAAGTGTTGTGCTGTTTATCTCAATCAGTTCCGTTATTCAATATGGATTTTTATTGCAAAGCTATGTATATCAGGAGATGGACTATAATATTTATGGTTCGATTGAAGATTCGGATATTTCGCAGGAGCAGCAGGAAAAACTTTATGGGAAAGTGGAAAAGGCAGATGGAATTAAGGAAAGTACAGTTGTAAAGCATCAAATCTGTAATATTGCACAAGGTGATTATACAAAAGAAGCATTGGAAGATATGAATGGCGTATATGATTCAATTGAAGTGGGGGAGGAAGATTTATATATCACATTTTACTCCATTCCGGATGACCAATATCGGGCGTATGTAAAAGAGCAGGGACTTTCTTATGAGGATGCAAAAGAGAAGGCGATTATCTGCGATACGCAGCGGAGAACAATTTATGATCAGGATACCGGAGAGACAGTCAGGAAACAGTTCCAACTGCTGAACAGCAAGGCAGGAGACACGCTTTCCTATCGCATGTTGTCGGAGGATGGAGAACAAAAAGAAGTAGAGTCGATGGAGATTGCAAAGAGGACCAAGGAGCTTCCGTTTGGAGTGGAGGCGGATTATTATTCTGTTGTTGCTGTTATTTCGGATGAAATGATGACAAGAATGGGTGGTACGCTGGATGGATTTTATGCGGAAGCGGAAGATACAAAAATATTACAGGAAGAAATTCAGGGATTGGATGAAAGTATAGAGTGGTATTTCATTGATTATGAGCAGAGGGCAAAAGAGCAGAACAGTATGGTATTGGTTGCGGCGATTTTCTTATATGGATTTATCGCAGTTATTTCGGCTATTGGAATTACCAATATCTTCAATACAATCACAACGAATATGACGCTTAGAAGCCGTGAATTCGCGATACTGCGCTCGGTTGGAATGACAGAAAAAGAATTTCGAAAGATGATTCGCTGTGAAAGTATTTTATATGGTACAAAGGCATTGGCTTTTGGGGTTCCGGTCGGAGTAGCGCTATCCTATGGAATGTACAAAGTGTTTGTCGGTATCATTGAGGTACCGTATACACTTCCGTGGAAAGAAATCTTGATTGCAGTTGCGGCAGTATTTCTGATCATCTTTTGGACAATGCGATATTCGGTGAAAAAAGCAGAAAAGCAGAATATCATTGAGACCATTCGAAGCGAGAATATATAATCAAAAACGCTGTGACAAAACCAGATTAGGTTTGTCACAGCGTTTTTGTGGCTAAGTATTAGTTACAATAATTCTCTTTGATAGCGCTGATCAAAGCAATGATCCGCTCGTCTTGAATCCGGTAGACAACATTCATGCCGATTTTTTCTGATTCAAGAATCCCAGCCGTTTTCAGTTGATTTAAATGCTGAGACAGTGCTGAAACAGTAATGTTCGGGGTGAAGGTATGAATTTCGCTTACGGTGAGTGGACCTGAAATTAGGGAACACAAGATCAGTAAACGGTGTTCATTTGCCAATAGTTTTAGCAGATCAGCAATTTTTCTTGCTTTCATTTCCATGATTTTTATATTCCTTCCTGTGTTTTAGATAGCAAATTCCTTGTGTCATAGTTCCCATCGGACAATATACGCACCAGGAACGAGGCCTGAACAGAAACATGGTCAGGAGACCTAATGTTGTAGAGGTGAGCATGACACTGAAAAAGCCAAAAGCAAATTGGGAAATCCAAGGTGAAACCATGTCGATTTTTGCCCATTCCCATGGTAATTTAAACGTCCACAGAAGTGTGACGGTCTGTTTCAGTGGTGCACCGCTAAAAACCTTATAAGTGCTATATAGCATAAGCCCGAACATAATCATAAAAAATGTCAAAAACCCATATCGAAACCAGCGACTATGTAAAAATTTTGGGGGTGTTGCTTTACGTGATAGTTTTAGTTTGTGTCCTAACAGCCCCAATAATTGACCTCTTCCGCAAAAGCGGTTGCAGTATACCTTGCTGCCTCCGAAGATGGAAATAAGCAGTGGAGTTATAAAGAATATAAGCCCCAGCCAGGCAAACAGAATATTAAAAAGTCCAAGTGTTAAATATAATAGTTCGATGATCCAGAGATAATCCGCCCATGTCTTTTGTTGTTTCATCTTGTTACCTCCCGTTCTGCGATGAGAATAATTCCGGCGGGACATTCTCTGGCGCATTTTCCACAACCGATGCAAGCATCTTTGTTGACTTTGGCAATAATACCAAGTTCTATATGTATAGCGCCTTTCGGACAAACTTTCATACAGCATCCGCAGGCTACACAATTTTTCCCAATTTGGGCAATTTTTGATATTTTATGCATAAGCACCTCCATAGTTATTTTAGTATTTTAGCAATTTCTAAAATACTAAAATAACTATTGTTTGTCAAGAAAAATTGTATGTCAGTTTTCATATGTGTTATACCGTTTCATATACCAATGGTTAAATTTTGAAAGCATTATTTAAGAAGCAGTCAATTGTTTGTGTGTGAAAAAGTTGCTATACTTTGCTTAAGTGATTAGTGAACTCAGGAGGAAGTGGTTATGAAAATAAATGAAATGATCAGAGAGCGGCGTATTGCAAAAAAACTTACACAAGAACAAATGGCAGGTTATCTTGGGGTGACAGCCCCGGCGGTCAATAAATGGGAGAAAGGTGTTTCCCAAACAAAAAGATATTAAGAAACAGCCCATGTTTACCTGCTTGCAAACAAAAGAATATTGCTACTAGACTAAGAGATACTACATAAGTGTGTTGGTATCTCTTTTTTGTTGCCGTGAAACAGCAGACTATTTCATTTCTGCTTGATTACCTTAAAACTTATTAGTCTATGGTTTGTCAAGGGCTTGTTGCGTGAGAAATGCTGAATATCACCCTTTACAAAACATAGGCTGATAAGTAACTTTTCAAAAGCAGAAAAGAAATGGCAATGCTTATAACAATATGATATAATGCAGATGAAGACAAAAAAGGAATTTGTCGAGCTGGTTAGTTCGAGATAATTTTGAGTTTGTTAAGATGTGGTGCACTTGATGGAATCACAGGTACGACATCATATTATGGAGGATGAAATAGATGATAGGTTTGATTGTTGCGAGGTCAAAGAATAATGTTATAGGCAAGAATGGTAATATACCATGGAAAATAAAGGGAGAACAAAAGCAATTTAGAGAGTTAACAACGGGTAATGTGGTTATTATGGGGCGAAAGTCTTATGAAGAAATCGGTCATCCGTTGCCTAATAGAATGAATATTGTTGTTTCCACCACAACAGAGTATCAAGGAGATAATTTAGTTTCAGTTAAATCATTAGAAGATGCATTATTATTGGCTAAAGGACGAGATGTATACATATCTGGTGGATATGGACTATTTAAGGAAGCTTTGCAAATAGTAGATAAAATGTATATCACAGAAGTAGATTTAAATATTGAAGATGGAGATACATTCTTTCCAGAATTTGATATCAATGATTTTGAAGTTTTGATAGGGGAAACACTTGGTGAGGAAGTGAAATATACGAGAACATTTTATGTAAGGAAAAAATGAATTGAGTAAATTTTGGATTTAGGGTGTTTTCATAAATATATTGCTTTTTATGCATATATAAATTGTTGTAAGACAAATTCCAGTTGTGCGCCCAGCTAAGGGTGTGTAACCAAGTCGGTGGGAATCCGATTTATCCAAG